>OICU01000274.1_pt1 | contig 14877 bp, 16 predicted proteins | sample 1581351 | NCBI WGS metagenome assembly OICU01 (sample SAMEA3882545, study PRJEB24775) | human gut metagenome | biome: human-associated habitat; feature: intestine environment; material: feces | place: Netherlands | collected 2009/2010
AATCTACATTGCAAAAATAATTGTATCCTGCACCTTTTAAATATTCGAATTTATCGCCGTGATAATCCTCCGGTCCACAGAGGTCTGTACCAAACGCAAATATAATGATATCTGTACCTCCGATCAGCGGATCTACATTATCTTTGAATTTCCGGGTATCGGTCTGAAGTGTTTCCAGTCCTATCTGCCCTACATTCTGATGCCCCCAGGTGTGACTTGCAAAAAGCCATCCCTCTGCTTTCATGGCATCTGCGACTTTCTTGGCGCCCTCTCTTTCTTTCGCCAGGCTGAAATCAGGATGTGCATCCAGCCATTCAACCTTATTGGCATCCAGATCATCCGGACGTGTCTCATAGCTCTGGTCTGTACGATATCCTAAAATACCATTATAACCGGTAAGTGCCACGATTCCTTTTGCTCCTCTGTATGAAAAATCCGGATGTTCTTCTACAAAACGGTCGATCAGTGGAACCATATCATAATCTCCGACAGAAACGCTTCCATCATCCTCTATATATTCGTTCCGGATTTTTCCATTCTCATCAACAACCAGCTTCGATGCATATCCATCACCATCCATATAATGATAATAACAGACATCGTCCTGTGAAAGAACAAACGGAATCTTCCCTTCCGGGAGAAGGATCTCTCCTTCTGTTATATTGCCATCAGCATCTGCCTTAGCCATATCATAGATACTGACCATGACATAGCCTTTCTCATACATAGTCTCTGTAATCTTGTTGAATTCATCGATCGTTGTCATAACTTGATTGTAATCAGCTTCTTTATAGTCTCCATCAAATGCTTTAGATGGATCTTTGATCAGTGTATGATAAAAAACATGTGTAACTTCTTCCAGTGGCCAGGACTTACAGGAAGCTTTTATTTCTTCATATTGTTTTACCGCATCCTGCATTTCTGTATTCTTTTTATAGCCACTGTATTTCTGAAGCTGGCTGATTGCCTTGTCATAATCATATTGTACTGCGAGAAGCTTCGCATCTGCCAGAATTTCCTCCGGGGTTCTCTCATCCACTTCCAGATCTGAACGACTCTGTTTCACCGTATCTGTCAAAGTCGGCTCCGATGAGTCCTTTTCTGCTGATTTTTTTGATGAAACCTGACTTTGCCTGCTTTCTCTGGTCACAAAACTGGCGATTCCGGTGACTGCACTCACTGCTACCACTACGGTAACAACGGCCATGCTTCCCAATACGATCAGTTTTTTTCTTCGTTCCTGCTTTTTTATGCGATGTTTTCTTGCCTGGCGTCTCTCGCGAAGTGCCTTTTCCTGCTCTTCTGACAAACGTTCCATTTCTTTTATTTCATCTGAATACAGTTTATTCTGACTGGTATTTTTATTTCTGTCGTTTTTCTTCTCCATACTAACTCTCCAGGACCTTTGTTCTGTAATTCTTAGTGTACCCACAAATAAATTTATCTTACAGGTTTTTCTAAAAACCGTAAATTTATTATACCTGTTTCTCTGTACCTTTGCTATAACTTTTCCTGTTCTTCATGGAATTTTATGAATTTGTTTGCCTTTTGTAATAAATGATGTTAGAATATAATTCGCATGACATAAGTTTGTAAATTACATATTGAGGAGGGTATCTATGAGTACACTTACCATCGTCCTTCTTGTGATCCTGGTCGTTCTGATCGCTGCTCTGATAGCTCTTTATTTCTTTGGAAAAAAGGCTCAGAAGAAACAAGAAGAACAGCAGGCCCAGATTGAAGCTGCTAAGCAAACCGTTTCTATGCTGATTATTGATAAGAAGCGGCTTCCGTTAAAAGAATCCGGTCTTCCTCAGATGGTGATCGACCAGGCACCGAAGCTGATGCGCCGTTCCAAACTGCCAATCGTTAAAGCAAAAGTCGGACCAAAGATCTCCGTTCTGATCGCAGATGAAAAAGTTTTTGAGCAGATTCCGGTCAAAAAAGAAGTCAAGGCCGAAGTCAGCGGTTTATATATCGTTGGCGTTAAAGGAATCCGTGGTTCCCTGGAAACACCGGCTCCTAAGAAAAAAGGCTTTTTCAAAAGATTACTCAACAAATAAGGACACATGCAAAATGCCTGAGAGAATCATCTCCCAGGCATTTCTTTTTTCTCTTTAGTTCTATCAATACTTATTACAATATAAGATTCTCCGAATCTCTGGACTGTGCCTGAACCGTAAGATAGCAGTCAGCCACATGTTCCTCATTCATATCCAGTGCATAATCAACTTTCAGATGAATATTATCCTCTTCTTCCTGCAATTCCAAACCGGTAGCTGCAATCCCCATCTGAAGTGTTCCAAACGGTGTAGAATAAAATGTCATATTTTTCTTACCCTGTTCGAAAACCATATGTACATTTACCTGCCCCTGCTTGCGGACTTCCACTCCCTGCGCCGACATCTTGATATAGTTGACCGTCGGTTCTGCCGTATCGTCCATCATTTCTTCATAACGAAGATAATGACTTCCATTTCGATAATAATACTGTCCCGGGACAACGATCTCGATTGGTTCCTGTTCCTCTTCCGGATCCATCATCTGAAGTCCGCGTACATGTATAAGTACATCTTTTTTCATATATCTCTCCTGATTCTGATAATTATCAATATTTTTCAATATCAATTTTCTTAGTCATTTCCACATCATACGGAAGAATCGAATTGGCAAATTCCTTAAACTCATCTGCAAGATCACTTACATAAAATCGATAAGGAAATTCCTCTTCCTGCTGTCCGGTACTGAGCATATTTGTTTTCTGCAGAAGATTCTTCAGTTCCAAAGCCGTCTCATACGCCGGATTTACCAGTCTTACTTTTTCTCCCATAACTTCCCGGATCGTAGATCGGATCAGCGGATAATGCGTACAGCCGAGAATCAGTGTATCCACATCTTTATCTTTCAGTTCCTGCAGATATCGGTTTGCAACTTCTACGGTCACCGGATCATGCAGCCAGCCTTCCTCTACCAGAGGTACAAACAGTGGGCAGGCCTTACCGATCACCGTAATTTCCGGATCCAGTTTCTTCAGATAAGCTTCGTGAATTCCACTGCCAACTGTGCCGACCGTACCGATCACACCAACTCTTTTATTGACCGTCTCTTCTGCAGCAACCTTTGCTCCTGCTCCAATCACGCCAAGAACCGGTATATCCTGTTCATGCTGTACCGCATCAAGCGCAAATGCACTTGCTGTGTTACAGGCGATCACAATTGCTTTCACCTGCTGTTCTTTCAGAAAATGAATGATCTGTCTGGAGTAGCGGATAACCGTATCTCTGGATTTACTGCCGTATGGAACTCTGGCTGTATCTCACGTGCCACTGTCAGGCCACCTACTCCGGAATCAAACACACCGATCGGTGCATCTCTATCTATCTTCATATGTAATTCTCCAGTTCTGTTTTATATGTTCGAAAAAGTAAAATGAACTTTTCCGAACATATCGATATCTTACCACCTCTCAATAGCTTTCGCAAGCCAGAAGGATATCTTTGGCCTCTGTTCTGATGGAAATTTTTCGACATCGCAGCCATACTGATCCCATTCTGAAAAACAGAACTCCGGATAAATACTGCCCCACCATGCCAGAACATTTTTCTGCGATCCCCTCCATTGTATTCCACACAGCAGACTGATGACTATCATTCCTGTTATCATAGAGAGCAGGATTCTGTTTTCTTTTTTGTATATCTGTTTCATCCCGGAACCTCCTGTTTCTTTTTATTATTTGCTTTGCAAAATAATATTCTTTCAGAAGTATTCCCCAAAATCGCCATATTATTCCAGCCAGACCTGGATCTGATCTTCGGAAAGTGTAATTTTCGGAAGTTTCTTTAAAGTTCCATTCTGATACCACTGATAATAGACCTGCCGCAGAGTCACACCATTTTTCTGTTCTCTGTCCATTCGGTTTTCCATAAGACCTGTAATATATTCTCCGACCGATGTTCCACCTTCCTTCCAGCCCAGCAGTTTTTCCGGTTCCTGCGTCTGAAATACATATATATTTTCTCCTGCCAGCGGTTCTTCTCTGAGATATTCAAAAAAATCTTTCCACATATCGGTTTCAGTCAGGTCCTGACTCAGTATCAGTATCTGCAAATGTCCGATATCCAGATATTTTTCCTGGGATCTTTCATAACGACTTTTTATTTCCTCAAAACTTTTCCCACGGACCTGGAGTGTCTGATTGCCATCCTCTTCCTCTTTTCCCTGACCGGTCGCTCTGGGAAGATCCGGCATTGCATAGGTCAGAATGTATTCTCCCTCAGACACATCAACTCCCATAGCCAGCGGATACATTCTCTTTTCCGGTTCTATTCCGGCACAACCGGTACAGCTCAGAATAAATACCATTAAAACAGCCACTGCAGAAGCTGTTTTTTTTCTTCTCTTTTTCTGTCCCCGGAAAAGCAGACAGATCTGGATCAGCACCAGTCCCGGAACAAAAAATGTTCCCAGATACATTTTGTAGAAATCTGCGATCCCTCTGTCATCTATTCTGACAAAAGAAAACGCATAAATTACTATGGGAAGCCAGTATTTTCCGCTTCTCAGATGCACCGTATCCAGTATACGGATTCCGTAATGGAAACAGCTTCCCAGTGCAAAAAAAAGCCCGTACAATAAAAAACCAATCCAGAGTACATCAAACCTGGCAAGTACATTTCCCGGCAGGTCTGCTCCTGCCATCAGCGGAAGGACCGGATAAAGTTCTTTCTGTATCCGTCCCCACCCCAATACAGAAGGCAGGATAAAAAGAATAAGCAGTAAAATTCCGCTGACTGTTAGAATGGCCGATGTTACAGTTTTGCCGGAATTTCCTCTTTTTTCCACATTCTGCAATACAAACGGAAGAAGGCTGATTCCCGAAAAAGCACACACCACATCATACGTGCTGTAAACGATCTCCTTTCCCCACAATCGACTTTCCCGCAGCATTTCTTTCAAATATTCTGCATTCCCCTGCCCGATACACAACAGCAGCATAAGTATGATCACAAATAAAAAAATCCCTCCCGAGACCAGCCATCCGCCCTCTGCGCTGCATCCCATGATCCGCACCATATGCACAGACTACAACCGCCCAGAAAATCAGCCATCCGGCTGCAATCCCTGATACTGCCCACACCGGTACGATCTGCTCAATGAGTGAAAGAATATAAACTCCTGTCATGATCAGATATATTAAAAAAAAGATTCCCAACAGGCTGCCTTTCAGCTTTCCCATTATTTTTACAGGATCTGCATAACAATAAGAAGTTCTTATCAGAAAAAAAACATACAGCAAAAGGATCAAAACTGCAGCCATGATGCCCACTGTTCCAGACATTCCCTGTTCTCCGTTATATCCCGGAATACAGATCAGAAGTGGTGCAAGAAAAGAAAGTATAATCTGATGATACAACTGTCTGTGTGATATACGATTGTTTTCTGCATACTTCATGATTCACGCTCCTTCCTGTCTGTAATCTTTCGCAGACGGATACTCTGTTCCTTTCTTGCATAGACCGGCCTGTATTTTCTGGCTTTGAAAGGTATTCGAAAAATACCATTACCTGTCTGTCTAACGGATTGTTCTTCCACAAAAGGCACCAGATACGGTATTCCAAAGCTCAACAGTCCTGACAGATGTGATACTGTAAGATAGATGCCAAGGACAACTCCATATATTCCAAGATAGCCTCCCAGAATCAAAAATCCATATTTCAGCAGGCGAAAAGCAGCTGCAAATTCTTCATCCGGTATGACCATAGATCCAAGTGCCGTAAGTGCTACGATCATAACAACAATAGGACTTACCAGATTGGCACTGACTGCCGCATCTCCTATGATCAGGCCGCCTACTATTCCGATTGCATTTCCAAGTGCACCGGGTACCCGGACTCCGGCTTCCCGTATCAGTTCAAAAGCGAGTTCCAGTAAAACCAGTTCTGTCACACTTGAAAAAGGTACTCCCTCCCTTGCATCTGCAAAAGACAGCAAAAGATTCGTTGGCAATATCTGTGTATGAAACCGGATCACTGCCAGATACAATCCCGGAAGCAATGTTGCTGTCAGCAATGCCAGATAACGCAGTATTCGAAGAAATGTTGCCATCTCAAAATGATGATACCAGTCTTCACTGCTCTCCATAAAACTGCTGAATGCACCTGGCAGGATCAGGGCAGACGGAGAATTATCACACAGAAGTGCGATTTTTCCATTGAGAAGTTCCAGTGCCGTCCGATCCGGGCGTTCCGTCACCTGATACTGCGGAAAAGGCGAATACCAAGGTTTCTCAGTCAGCTGTTCCAGCATTCCACTGTCCAGAATTCCATCTATTTTGTATTCCTCCAGCCTGTTTTTGACCTCTTCCAGAAGTTCTTCATGTACCAGATCTTCGATATACAGTATCTGAATCGTTGTATTGGAACGGACTCCACTCTGATATTCTTCTACTTTCATTCGGGTATCACGGATTCTTTTGCGTACAAGTGCAGAATTTGTCTTTACCGAATCTGAGAAACCTTCCCTGGAACCACGCAATACCTTTTCTGATTCTGCCTCAGAGACTCCCATATCCGGATACCCTTTGCTGGAGATTTTCATTGCCTTATTGTAACCATCTATAAAAAACACTGCATTTCCAGACAGGATTGCTCCAAAAACTACATCCATATTTTCCAGTTTCTGCACATCTGCAATGCCCAGACTGTTATTTTTGAGAAATTCCTGTATTTTTTCCGGCGGTATTTTCCAGAAATGATTGATCATTTTTCCAATCGCTGAATCATCCAGCATCATATTCGATACCGTAACTTCAATATAAACCATAAGGCAGTCCACTTTACGATCTTCTCCCAGACGCATCGGACGTACCAGAATATCTGCACAATTTTCGCATTGCTTTCGGATATATATCTCATTATCCCTCAGATTTGACGAAATCCTGATCTGCTCTGTTTCTTTTACTGGTCCTTCTACTGCTTCTCTCATCATTTCCTCCTGAAGACAGATACCTGCTATAATAAAATTGAGAATAAAAAAAGAGATACACTTTATGCATCTCTTTTAGAATAACCAGATTATAAGATTTTATGTGTGCAGACACTGCTGACCGTTTTATTTATGAACCTGTCGGTTCTGTGTCTCTTCACGGATAGACCGTATGATCGCCTCCCGCTGATTCTCAATATGCTGATAGGAAATCTCCTGTGCCTGTTTTACATCACGATTACGGATTGCTTCGTAAATTTCTTCATGTTCTTTGACGAGAAGATTTCTTGTCTCTTCATCCTTCAGATACTCCACACGGTAACGATAAATCTGTTCCCGAAGATTATTCAATACCTGATTCAGTCTTCTGTTATCAGAAGATTTATAAATCACTTCGTGAAATGCCACATCGGCCTCTGCAAGCTTGACCAGATTACCCTCTGCCATAGTTGCTTCGAAGTCTTTGGCCGCTTTCCACAATTCCGCCAGCTGTTCCTCTGTCATACGTGCACATGCATTTTCAATAGAAAGATTTTCCAGAGCAATTCGAACTTCCAGAACATCATTCAGATCTTTCTCTGTGATATTGGCAACCTGTGCACCTCTTCGGGGAATCATCACAACCAGACCTTCCAGTTCCAGTTTTCGCATAGCTTCCCTTACCGGAGTCCTGCTGACACCAAGACGTTCTGCAAGTGCAATTTCCATCAGTCGTTCTCCTGGCTTCAGTTCGCCTTTTAAAATTGCTTTACGGAGTGTATTAAATACAACATCGCGTAATGGCAGATATTCATTCATGTCTACAGAAAAATCATTTATCATAAGTACTTCCCCTTTCTTACTTTTTATTGTATATCTGTGTTGCAAATACAGTTTTCGCCAGATGACTGTTGCGAAGCGCTTCCGTAGCTTCCCGAAGTTTACTGCGGTCATCAAATATTCCAAAGACAGTCGGTCCGCTTCCGCTCATCATTGCCTTAAGCGCACCGTTCGCTTCCATAAGATCTTTAATCTCCTGAATAACCGGATACTGACTGATGATTCCCGGTTCAAAAACATTTTGCATTTTCGCAGTAAGACTGTGAAGATCCTGATTCCCAATGTCACTGATCATTCCATCAATATCCGGGTGTGACTGAATCTGATCCAGATGAAGATTTTCATAGGCAAGTTTTGTGGAAACATTGATTCCCGGTTTACCAACCAACACATAGCATTTCGGCAGTCCCGGAAGTCTGGTCAGCTTCTCTCCAATTCCTTCTGCAAGTGCAGTTCCACGCATAACACAATACGGAACATCCGCACCAACCTGTACTGCCCTCTTCATCAGTTCCTCTTCACTTAATCCAAGACGAAACAGGCGATTCACTCCTACAAATGCTGCTGCTGCATCCTCCAGCCATACCAGCTGCCACCGGAATAAATTTCGTCAGCTTCATAGAAAGGCCTTCTTTGATATCAAATTCATCCATAAGAAGTTTTGCTGCTTTATATACCAGATTTCTTTCATCTGACGGGACATATGGAAGATTGGTAGATAAGGAGATCCCCGGTTCTTCCTTCTTCCGGATATCCAGAAGATCATACATCTGGATCGTCTGCATGATCATTCGAACCTCATGATATCCATCCTCTCTTTTGCGAAGAACATCCAGTCCCAGATTAATCTTGGCCATTGCACGTAAACGCATAAATTCACCTTCCATCCTTTGTACTTTTCGTTCCTTTGTACTTTGTATACAAACATGATCTGGCTATATTTTAGCCGATTTTCATACTAAATTCAATATTATTCTTCGACTTTTTTCACCAGAAGAAGTGGTGTTCCGGAAGATACCTCATCCCCGTCCAGATTATTCATCTGTATGATCTCATCCACCGTTGTATAAAATTTTTTCGCAATATTCCACAATGTATCACCTGGTTTCATGATATACACTGTAATTCCCGGCATATTCCGGATTTTTTCCTGATCCAGTGGAATTTCTTCAATTTTTTCAAGAATCATCTCCTCACTGCACTGGATCACAAGCACATTCAGTCCTATCGTTGCCCGGATCTCAATATCATTGCTGTCTACCATTGTCGTTGAAAGCTGTTCCAGTTCCGTATGCAGATAATATACACTGTTTTCTGTAATGCCTTTGGCTTCAACTACGTGACTGAACGGCAGCATTGCTTCCATGGAATAAAACGGCATTTCATCATTTTCTACAATATACAGCACTTTTAGTCGTACAATTCCTTCTGCCAGAATTCCATCTTTAACGATTTGGATTTTGTCTATTTTTATTTTGCCCTGGCTGTGACAGATCTGAAGGATCTTCCCCTGTGTCTCTTTGACTTCTATCCTGTCTGCGATCCTGCATCGGGAGAAATTACGGACAAGAAGACTTTCCAGTATCTCTTTCCGACCTTTTGGCATACACTGACGAAACGGTGTATACACATCCATGATGACCTCATGATCTTCTTCCTGATAAAGCTTCATATCCAGTTCCAGTACAACATCTGCCTGAAGCTTTCTTTCTTCTCCATCCGCATCCGGTTTTACCTCCAGGGTCTGATTGATCACAGCAGCTTCCAGATTTGGGATCATTTCCGAAATACAGCCTGAGCACTCCACCTCTCCATTAAATGGTATAGAATGTTCTATCCACTGGAGCGTTCCACTTTCATCATCACCTGTATATAATGCAAAAATAAAAAGTTCTCCTTTGGCTTTTACACTGTTTTCTTCCGGTCTGAGATCCAGTCCACGAACTTCTGTTGTATACCAGAGCAGCTCTGCTATATTAGGTTTGTTCGATACAAGTGTTATTTCCTCTTTCAGGCGCATAGTATCCTTTTTATGTATTACAAGACTCAGTACACGCATTGTTTTTTTCTGCACAGATACTGTCTCATCATCAAGAGATACCGGAAGCCGTACTCCTGTCAGCTCATCTACAGAAGCAAAAAAAGTAACCACTGCTTTAATATTCATTTTTCTGGAATGGATGATATGAATGCTCAGATCCTCAATTTCCCATTTCAGGCACATTTTATCCCCGTTGACTATTCCATCCAGATTCAGTGTCTCTTCCATTGGAAGATTTGCAGAAAGACTGTAGATCCTGCCATCCTCCTCACCGACATAAAGAAGATCTGCCTGCAGTTTTCCTTTCAGAAATGCATGCCCTTCATTCAGGCGCACTTCTTCTACTGTCATCTCCCCCTTATTCTGAATCATACGTCCAATGTCCGGTTTTACATCCGGTACATTGTAATCCACATCAAATGTTACCTGGCTGGATGCCTTGCTCTTTGTCCTTAATATCTGAATATCTTCTTTTTTTAATTCCACAATTCCATCCTCCCGTTTCACTGAAACTGCACCGGACCATCCCGGTATTCTGTCTTTATCACAATATACGGATATGACGGTTCCCCGCCCTGAATCTTTTCCGTCGGACCGATCAGTTTTGTTTCAAAAAAAACTGCATTTGAAGATGCAGAAAGTTCTTTTACCTGAATGCTGTATCCTCCACTCATCTGTCGTCCATACCCTTTTGCCAGAAACAGCTCCGTTCCCTTCTGATAGGCAATCTGAAATTCTGTTTCTTTCTTTTCTCTGATCAGCTCCTGCATTTCTTCCGGAATCTGGGAATCCTCGATCACGGTATATGCAAGTGGTGTTTTATTTTCTTCCTCGATCCGTATCATCTGACATCCGCCCAACATAAGAAAAAGCACTGCCAGACACAGCAGAGAAGCTGCTTTTTTCATAAATTCTCTCATTTCCCGGTATTAGATTTCTTCAGTATGTATTCTATGCAGAGTATAAAACATTTATTGCAAGTATTTGCAAAATCACTTATACTTGTACCAGAGTCTTGCTATGCGGGACATCTTTTTGACAGAAAGAGGAATTCATTATGATTCGTTTAGTTATTGTTGCCATCACGGTCATTGGATTTCTGATTTTATCTATTCCAATCCTTTTTGTGGAATGGATCATCGGAAAATTTTCACCGCGAACAAAAGAGATCAGCTCTCTTCGTATTATCCAGGCAGTTTTTAAATTTATTCTGTGGGAAGCCGGAACCAAGGTCACGATAATCGGTGAAGAAAATGTCCCAAAAGACACACCAGTCCTTTATATTGGTAATCACAGAAGCTACTTTGACATTGTACTTTCCTACAGTCGCTGCCCGATCCGTACCGGTTATATTGCAAAGAAAGAAATGGAACGATATCCGCTTCTTTCCAACTGGATGCGCTATCTGCATTGCCTGTTTCTGGATCGTAAGGATATCAAACAGGGACTGAAAACCATCCTTACCGCTATTGAAAAGATCAAATCCGGCATCTCCATCTGCATCTTCCCGGAAGGAACCCGGAACAAAAACAAGGATGAACTGGAACTCCTTCCGTTCCATGAGGGAAGTTTCAAAATTGCCAGCAAATCCGGATGTGCGATCATCCCGATGGCGATGAACAATACCGCAGAAATTTTTGAGGCACATATGCCAAAGATCAAATCCACACATGTTGTTCTGGAATACGGTAAACCGATCTATGTAAAAGAACTTTCCAAAGAGGATCAGAAGCATCTCGGAACTTATACTCAAAATATCATTTACGAAATGCTTGAAAAGAATAAATCACTGGTATAAAAAAGGTATCATAAATACAGAAATATAGGAAATGATCTTCAAAGAATCTCTCCTTTGTCTGTATTTATGATACCTTATGTTTTTTATGTATGTATTTTAATAATTTTCAAAGGATAATCAACTGTTGTCGTTTATCTTTCATATTATCCAATATGTACTGCTCCGATCGCGCGGATGTCCATCGGATATACATTTTCTTTTCCAACAAATCTGGAAATATATTCTACGTAATTATCCTGTTCTTTTTCCGGCACGATTGCTGCGATAACACCTGCAAAACCGCCTCCATGAACACGGCATACACCTGCCCCGATCTTCTTGAGGAAGAGCTGAGTCAATGCAAGTGTTCTGGTAATCTTCTGCTCATGAAAATCTTTCATTGTGTAGCAATTCTGAAGAAGTTCCCATGAAGATTTTCCTGACTCATCGATCAGTTCAAGGAACTTGTCATAATCATTGTGATGAATCGCATCTGCTGCATCTTCTACGCGTGATGTTTCTCCAAAGAAATGAAGTGCACGAAGGACGGCTCTGTCATCTTCAATTTCATTGCAGTGTTCAAGAAGTGCATCTACATTTGTTTCATGAAGAAGTTCCACACCAAGTACTTTTGCAACCGCTTTCATCTCACCAGGGATCTCAGAATATTCCTGACTGAGATCTGCATGACCTTTTCCTGTGTTTACAATAACAAGTCTGTATCCAAATTTTCCGAAGGAAAAATCCAGTTTGCTATATTTCAGGTTATCTCTGTCTGCAAAATCAAACAGTACCGGACCACCAACTGCACATGCCATCTGATCCATCATTCCGGATGCCTTGTCCCAGTATACATTTTCTGCGTACTGACCTACTTTGGCATAATCATTAAAGGACATTTTGCTCTCATTGAAAAAGTAATCAATGATCGTACAGATCAGCATTTCAAAAGAAGCAGAAGAGCTGACACCTGCTGCCGCAATAACATTGGTGCTGACATAAGCATCAAATCCACCTGTTTCAAAACCATTCTTCTGCGCACCTTCCATCATTCCTGCTACAAGTGCTGCTGTACCTTTTTTGTAATTACTCTTGCTGAGTTTTGTAAGGTCAACTACGATTTCATCCCTGTATCCTTCACTTGTGATACGGATCACCTGTGTTCCATTCGGATAAGCCGCCCCTATCGTATCCAGGTTAATGCTTCCTGCAATTACTTTACCACCGTTATGATCTGTATGGTTACCAATGATCTCTGTTCTTCCAGGTGCTGTAAAGTATTCTGCCTTATCCTGCCCATAGATTTTTGAAAAATTATCTGCAAGATTTTTGAAACGTGCTCCGCTGATTTCTGTTTCCCCGTAAATTTCCTGAAGTTTTGCTGTTTCCGGTAAATTCATAACTCTGTTCTCCTTTTACATGTTATTTGTTGCAACCCATATAGTATCCTGCTTGTTTCCGCTCTTTCATCATGCACTCTGTTTTGCATATCTGATACTCTCATTATACTGCTTTTTCTGTAAAATACCTTAATTAATCTGCGAAAAACAAGTAAAATCTTGCGTATCTCATAAAAATATGCCTATAATAGGAGAAGAATAACCGTAATTTTATGCGTTTAAAGTATCTCCGCATACAATCTGATATATCTGATCATATCTGCGCGATACCCAGCTGTAAGGAGCTTAACATGCAAATTATCACAAATCAATTTCAAAAAGAACTAAAAAAACATGGAAGCGATCACTTTCCCTTTCTGGTCAGTTATCAGTGTCTGTCTGAATACGATTCCAATTCTTTTATGTGGCACTGCCATCCGGAAATCGAGATTACTTATGTAAAAGAAGGCTCCATGCATTATCGTATAAACAACCGCTCCTTCCATCTGAAAGAGGGCGATATTATCTTCTGCAATTCCAATGCCCTCCATTCCGGAGAAATGGAAAATCAGGAGGACTGTTCTTACATACCGATCACCTTTGATCCCAAACTGATCTATGGTTTCTTTCAAAGTACCATCTGTACCAGATATGTAGATCCTGTGATTCAGAATCTCGCTGTATGTGCGGTACATATTGATTACAGTGAAAAATGGCACGAAACTTTTCGTGACCGAATGCTGGAAGTCATCTCACTCGATAAAAAAAAGCCGGATTTCTATGAACTGGATATTTCCATTCGGATGCAGCTCCTGTGGCGGCTGCTTGTGGAACACCTTCCGCATCAGCCTGTATCAACTACTTCTGATTTCACAGAATACGAACGAATCCGCAGGATTCTCTCCTACATCGAACAAAATTATATGAATCAGATTACACTGGATGATATTTCCGAACATATTCATTTGTGCGAGAGTGAATGTACCCGTCTTTTTAAACGCCATATGAATACTACCCTTTTTTCTTTTCTGCAGGAATACCGGATCGAGCGAAGCCTGGAATATCTCAATACCAAAGAATCCATCAGCAGTATTGCTGAAAAAACCGGCTTTTCCGATTCCAATTATTATTCCAAAGTATTCAGCAAGATTAAAGGATGCAGTCCAAGAGAATACCGAAAAAATTTAAAGGAGACCACCTCACATGAACTATAACGATGCAAAACAAAAATTTGAAACTTATCTTGAAAGTTATGACCGCAGCAATGACAAAGTTCGACTGAAGATCATACATACTTATGGAGTCGTACATGATATGAGTGAAATCTGTCATCGGATGCACCTGACAGAAGAAGATACTGAACTTGCACGCATCATTGCCCTGCTTCATGACATCGGACGTTTTGAACAGTTAAAACGCTTTGACAGTTTCGAGCCAACAACCATGGACCATGCCGCTTATGGAGTTCAGGTATTATTTGAAGAAGGAATGATCCGACAGTTTGTTCCGGAAGACACCTGGGATGATATTATTCGCACCGCAATTGCCAGACACAGTGATTTCCACCTCGAAGGAATTACCGATAATCGGACGCTGCTCCATGCACGTCTGATCCGTGATGCAGACAAACTTGATAACTGCCGCGTAAAACTGCAAGATGATCTTCTTGTTTTTATGGGTGCTTCAGGCAAAGAAATTGGTGCACAGGAGATCACTCCTGTCGTTTATGACACTGTACTCAAAGATCAGTGCATTTATTCCCCGGACCGTGTAACCAAAATGGATTACTGGGTATCCTATGTTGCTTATTTCTGTGATATCTATTTCCGTGCAAGTTTTGATATCATTGAAGAACATGATTATCTGAATAAGATCAT
>OICU01000283.1_pt1 | contig 14352 bp, 15 predicted proteins | sample 1581351 | NCBI WGS metagenome assembly OICU01 (sample SAMEA3882545, study PRJEB24775) | human gut metagenome | biome: human-associated habitat; feature: intestine environment; material: feces | place: Netherlands | collected 2009/2010
CGTTCTCGGTGCCTGCACGGTGGCGGGCCTCCTGACTGCCGCCATCGATCAAGTTCTGGGGCCATATGCCCTTACGGCAGTACAGTGCACCCATGCCCTTGGGGCCATTGAACTTGTGGGCGCTCATGGACAGCATATCCACGCCCAGCTCCTTGACATCCACGGGAATGCTGCCAACGGCCTGCACCGCATCGGTGTGCATCCACACGCCGTGCTTGTGGGCGATCTCCGCAATTTCCTTGATGGGCTGGATGGTGCCGATCTCGTTGTTGGCCATCATAATGCTGACCAGCGCGGTATCGGGACGGATGGCAGCTTCCACGTCCTCGGGGCGGATGTAGCCCTCGGCGGTGGGCTTGATATAGGTCACTTCAAAGCCCATGCGCTCCAGCGCAGCCATGCTGTGCATGATGGCATGGTGCTCAAAGGCGCTGGTGATGAGGTGCTTCTTGTTCTGGCGGGCCTTGGTGAAGGCAGTGCCCTTCACGGCCCAGTTGTCGGCCTCAGAGCCGCAGCCGGTAAAGAAGATCTCCGCCGGAGCCGCGTTGATGGCTTTTGCCACCTGAGCGCGGCCGGTATCCACAAACTCCTTGGCTTCGTAGCCGATGCTGTAATGGCTGCTGGGGTTGCCGCAGGCTCCGCTCAGGGCCTCGACCATAACAGCCAGTGCTTCAGGGGCGCAGGCAGTTGTTGCGGCATTGTCGAGATAAACCACTTTCTCGCTGATTTCCATAGGAAGAATCCTTTCTAAGCACAATACAGATATCTTTCCGTATTGCCGGGCTTCGGCCCGGTCTCAATACTCTTTGACGCTGACAGTATACCATATCATTCCCTAGTAGGTCAATAGGAATACTCTGATTTCATCATTTCGTAAGATTCTTTGCAAAATCAGCGGTCTTTTCCGGCCAGCTTTCCCAGAACCACCTTCCATTTGGGGTAGCCCCAGCGCCGATCTTCAGCAAAATCGTCGGCCAGCTTCCAGGGGAAGGTGCTGCCATCGAAGTACAGATTGCCCGCTTCGTCCACACGATCCAGCTTTTTGGGCAGGTACTCCTCATCATAATAGCTCTTGCGCTTATCCGGCAGGGCCCAGTGCAGGGTGCCGTCGGCATCCATGCCGGAAGCCCACACGCCGAACACAAAGGTCGCCGCCTCGCCGTAGCAGTGCTGCTCAAAGCGGATGGCACCATCATAATAGAATTTGATGACCTCCAGCGTACCGGATTCCTTTTTGCCGTCCCGGCCCAGCGTGGGGCGGTAGTCCTGCTGATACCGGCAGCCGCAATGGGCTCCGGCAAACTTTTTCGGGTCGAACGCCATAAGTGCACATCCTTTCTTTTGCACAAAACTCCCTCCGTCATCGCTGTGCGCTGCCACCTCCCTCTAGGAGGGAGGCTTACCGCACGGACAGGCCCCATCTCAGAGGGGGCTGTCTGCGAAGCAGACTGGGGGAGCTTCCTTTAAAAATGCCCCTCAAAATCGCCCTCGATCTCATACGGCCAGCTCAGGATGCCGCCGAGATCACGCAGGCCGGTGTAGCCCTGCGCTTCCAGCTTCTGTGCGGCATCGGCACTGCGGCGGCCGGTGCGGCAGTAGATCAGCCACTGGGCGTTTTTGTCCGGCATGACCTCCTCCGCGCGGGTCAGCACGTCACCCAGGGGCAGCAGCTTTGCGCCGGGGATATGCCCCACGGCAAATTCGTCCGGCTCCCGGACATCCACGGCCTGCGCCTTGCCTGCATCCAGCAGGCGGATGGCTTCGGCCGGAGTGATCTTCTCTACCATTGTCTCATCTCCAAGTTCCGATATTTTCTCTATTATATGATAACAGACGTTTTTTGTTTCGGCAAGAGAAACCGGCGTTTTCGCTTTGCAAAACCTGCACCGCGTGGTATACTAAGGGGAGAAACAAGGAGAGTAGACCATGAAATTTTCCACAAAGAGCCGCTACGCCCTGCGGCTGATGGCCGAGCTGGCCTGCTACGCACCGGGCACCACCGTCTCCCTGAAAGAGATCAGCGAGCGGCAGAACCTGAGCCTGAAATATCTGGAACAGATCGTCACCCCGCTGGCCCGGGTGGGGCTTGTGAAAAGTGAGCGCGGCAGCCAGGGCGGCTACCGGCTGACCAAGGCCCCCGCCGACTACACCGCCGGTGAGATCCTGCGCGCCATTGAGGGCAGCGTGGCCCCCATCCCCTGCCTTGGCAGCGAGACCAACGAGTGCCCCATGTCCGAGCAGTGCTTCACCCTGCCGTTCTGGGCCGGGCTGGACGAGGTCATCAACCAGTACATCGACAGCGTCACTCTGGAGCAGCTGGCCCAGAGCCTGCCCGCCGCCAAGGACGGCTGCTGCGGCTGCAACACCAAGACCTGAAAATTTATGCTTGACATTTTGCGCCGAATCTTATATAATAAGCAGGCATTCAGCGAATGCAGCATAGATTTAGGGGTATAGCTCAGTTGGTAGAGCAGCGGTCTCCAAAACCGCGTGCCGTGAGTTCGAGACTTACTACCCCTGCCACAAACCTCCGGAGCAGCCGTTCCGGAGGTTTTGTTTTTGCGCAAACATACTCCCCCAGTCATCGCTGCGCGATGCCAGCCCCCTCTGGGATGGGGCCTTTGTGCCTCTGCAAAGAGGCTCCCTCATGGAAGGAGCTGGCTGCGAATGCAGTGAGCAGACTGAGGAAGTCCGCCTTTTTCATCTTTTTTGCGGTTTTTTTGTTTTTTCCGCTTGACAAGCCGCCCATCTTCCGGTATAATAAGGCACGTTCCGGCGGTAAACGCCGCACGAACTTGAGCGATCATGGCCCGGTAGCTCAGTTGGTTAGAGCACCAGCCTGTCACGCTGGGGGTCGTCGGTTCGAGCCCGATCCGGGTCGCCATTTGCTGCTATAGCTCAGTTGGTAGAGCGCATCCTTGGTAAGGATGAGGTCTCCAGTTCGAATCTGGATAGCAGCTCCATTGAAAAACCACTTGAAGTCTTAGAGCTTCAGGTGGTTTTTTGTTTGCCATTTTCCCGGTTTCTCCGGCCGGGAAGCCCTCCCTTTCCAGCGAAATGCCCAAAATTGGGTCTGATTTTTCCACATTCCGGCAATTGAACTTTTGGATGGTTTGCAGTAAACTTTGTGTAAGAGAGTTGGTTATTTTTGTGTCAAACATCCACAGACCAGAGAGTTTTGATTGAATCGGAGGTATTTCCTATGGCTCGTTTTACTCTTCCCCGCGATCTGTACCACGGCAAGGGTGCTCTGGAAGCCCTGAAGTCCTTTACCGGCAAAAAGGCCATGATCTGTGTCGGCGGCGGCTCCATGAAGCGGTTCGGCTTCCTTGACCGCGCTGTTGGCTACCTGAAGGAAGCCGGCATGGAAGTGGAGCTGTTTGAGGGCATCGAGCCCGATCCCTCTGTTGAGACCGTCATGCGCGGCGCAGAGGCCATGCTGAAGTTTGAGCCCGACTGGATCATTGCCATGGGCGGCGGCTCCCCCATTGATGCCGCAAAGGCCATGTGGATCAAGTACGAGTACCCCGAGATCACCTTTGAGGAGATGTGCAAGGTGTTCGGCATTCCGCCGCTCCGCCGCAAGGCCCACTTCTGCGCCATCTCTTCCACCTCCGGCACCGCCACTGAGGTGACCGCTTTCTCCATCATCACCGATTATCAGAAGGGCATCAAGTACCCCATCGCAGACTTTGAGATCACCCCGGACGTGGCCATCGTGGACCCCGACCTGGCCGAGACCATGCCCAAGAAGCTGGTTGCCCACACCGGTATGGACGCCATGACCCACGCCATTGAGGCCTATGTGTCCACCGCCCACTGTGACTACACCGACCCGCTGGCCATCTTTGCCATCCGCATGATCCAGGGCGATCTGGTGGACAGCTACAATGGCGATATGTCCAAGCGTGATTCCATGCACAACGCACAGTGCCTGGCCGGTATGGCATTCTCCAATGCGCTGCTGGGCATCGTCCACTCCATGGCACACAAGACCGGTGCTGCCTTTGCCGACTACGGCGCACACATCATCCACGGTGCTGCCAACGCCATGTATCTGCCCAAGGTCATCGCCTTCAACGCCAAGGACCCTGAGGCCAAGAAGCGCTATGGTGTCATCGCTGACGAGATGAAGCTGGGCGGTTCCAACGACGACGAGAAGGTCAAGCTGCTCATCGAGTATCTGCGCGGCATGAACGATGCGCTGAACATCCCCCACTGCATCAAGAACTACGGCCCCGATTCCTACCCCACCGAGCAGGGCTTTGTTCCCGAGGAAGTGTTCCTGGAGCGCCTGCCCGAGATCGCAAAGAATGCCATCGGCGATGCCTGCACCGGCTCCAATCCCCGCCAGCCCAGCCAGGAGGAGATGGAGAAGCTGCTCAAGTGCTGCTACTACGACACTGAGGTCGACTTCTGATTTAAACCGACATTTTACAGACACTTTTACCTCTTTCCCATAACAGCAAAGCCGCAAGCCCTCAACAGGCCTGCGGCTTTGTTGTCTGATGGGCCTCTCAGGCGCTCCGCGCCAGCTCCCCTGACTGGAGCTGCCAGGCTTGCGCTGCTGCAGACGGCAGAGCTATGGATGCAAAAAAACCGCCCTGACGGTTTCCCATCAAGGCGGTTTGAGCTGGAGCTGCTATCCAGATTCGAACTGGAGACCTCATCCTTACCAAGGATGCGCTCTACCAACTGAGCTATAGCAGCACAATCACAGCTCAATTATTTTACCACAAGAATTCTCTCTTTGCAAGTGTTTTTTGCAAAAAAATCCGTTTTTTCTGTTCCAAAGCAAAAAAGCCCAGAGCGATACCGCTCCAGGCTCCTTTGTCTGTATGTACATATCATGTGTATAATGTCCGGGGCGGATATTGTCAAGGGAAGTGAACGGGTTTCATCTCTAGGTGCCCACCGATTCATCTTGTTTGGTGTTTTGCATCCACCGCACCAGCGCTTCGGCATCCTGTTTTCCTTTGGCGTACATTTTTTCAAGGCCGGCGCGGTTCTTGGTCAGGGTGGACATTCCCTCGGTGCTGTCCGGGGCGATGATGCAGACAAGGCCCTGTCGCTCCAGCTCCCGCGCCCGCTGGACAGCCGTGTTGTACCGCCATGCCCGGCGGCGCAGCCCCTCGGCTGCAGCGGGGTAATGCGACTGCAGCAGGTGTGCCAGATGCTCGTCCAGGGCATCACTCCTCACCAGCCCGATGGGCTTGGTCAGGATGAGAGCCACCCGGTCGCAGCCGTGGGCAAAGGCCCATTCCAGCGGGACGGGGTCGGCCAGGCCGCCATCAAAATAAGGCACGCCGTCGATGACGCAGGGCTGGTCGATGACCGGGATGCAGCAGGACGCCATGAGGATGCGGTAGTCGTCCGGGTGGAGGTCTGCCTTGGTGAAATACTGCGCCTCGCCGTTCTGTGCATTAGCGGCCACCACGCAGAGCTCTGCCGGGCTGCGGGCAAGCGCCGCGTAATCCAGCGGATTCTCGCCGCCTGCATTGCTGAGGGTGCCGTAGACATAGCCCAGATCAAGATAGGAGTGCTTGCGGATGAGGTTGTGCACGCTCATGTACTCCCTGCGGAAGGAGTATTCATCGTAAAAGGGCTTGTTCCGCCCATGCTGGCCTGCCAGATAGGACGCCATATTGGCGCTGCCCGCCGAAACGCCGATGCAGAGATCGAAGCGGAGGTCCTCCTCCAGGCAGCGGTCCAGCACGCCAGCGCCGTAAATGCCCCGCAGGCCGCCACCCACATCGATGACACCGTATTTCATGGTCTATTCCTCCATCGTTTCATTCCATTTCCCTCCCAGTATAACGGGACGGCGGGAAATACTCATTGAGCAAACGGCGGGATCTGATGCAATTTGCGGCAGAAAGCAGGATCTGCCGCAATGGTAGCCGGACACGCACAGCCCAGTACGCCCCTCGCAAATCTACACGCAGGTCTATGACAAGCGGCGCAAAGAGATTCGCAGCCAAATGAGCAAAGAACTGTACGAATGAGCAAAAAAAGAAGCACGAAGGCCGAAACCTTCGTGCTTCTTTTTTGCATGGGCCAGCCAGGACTTGAACCCGGGACCAAGCGGTTATGAGAACGTCGCTAATTTTGAAATCCCGTTTTTCTTGTGAAATCTTGTGACTATCTGATAATTCCATGAAAGTGCCTTTGTGTACTTTGACGTAACTTTTGGTGGCTTTTCGTATCCAAAATGGCTCTTTGTACCCAGAACCGTACCCAAGATTTTTTGGGTACGAAACTCGACACTTACTGTTACCATTTTCGATTTACATAGCTCACTTTCAAAATTGAAGGTGGGCTTTTTCTTTTGCAGAAATCAGGGAGGAGGTTTTCCACATGAACAAGCACTCGCAGTTGAAAATCCGAGGTCACACCAAATGATGCTGGACTACTTTTATGGTCAGTCGGGCGAACTGTTCTCCTACTTCCGCATCCCAAAAGCACTGTTCCAAGACCACCGTTTCCGACAGCTTTCCACCGATGCCCGGACGCTGTACGGCATCCTGCTGGACCGCATGAGCCTGTCGGTGAAAAACGGCTGGCTGGACGAGCAAGGGCGGGTGTATATCATCTATACAGTCCGGGAAGTACAGGAATCCCTCTGCTGCGCCGAGCACAAGGCGGTCAAGCTGTTCCGGGAACTGGAGGACATCGACCTCATCGAGCGCAAACGCCGTGGTCTGGGCAGACCCAGCCTGATCTACGTCAAGGACTTTTCCTCCGGCTTGCCAAAAGCGCAAGTACAGAATTGCCCAAACAGCAATTCAGGCGCTGCCGAAAGCGCAATTCTAGTGCAGCCAAAACCGCAAGCAAATAAGACTGATAAGAATAAGACAGAGTGGAACGATCCTGACCCTATCTATTCCGGGGGCATCCGGGAGCAGCTTGAGGATTATTTTTATCAGGCGTTAGAGGTAGAACTCCTGCTCCGGCTCTGCCCGGATGATGAGGACACCATCTACCAGATCGTAGACCTGCTTGTGGATACCTGTTCCACCAAACGCAAGATGTTGCGGATCGCCGGAGATGACAAGCCCACAGAGGTGGTACGCAGTCGGCTGAAAAAGCTGAATGCCGACCACATCCGTTTCGTGCTGGATTCGCTGGCAGAAAACACCGCCCCGGTGCGGAACATGAAGCAGTATCTGTTGGCGATGCTCTACAATGCGCCCACCACCATGAACCTCTACTATCAGAATAAGACGAATCACGACTTTGCGCGCGGTTCACCGAAAGTGGGGTGATGTTATCGCAAAGAAAGCTACGATTATTGCAGTCACCAATCAAAAAGGCGGTGTTGGGAAAAGCACCACCTGTGAAAATCTAGGCATTGGGCTGGCGATGGAGGGCAAAAAAGTCCTGCTGGTGGACGCTGACCCGCAGGGCAGCTTGACCATCAGCATGGGCTGGCAGCAGCCCGATGAACTGCCCACTACCCTTTCCACCTTGATGGCAAAAGCCATGAACGACCAGAGCATTCCGCCCGGTGAAGGCATCCTGCACCACGCAGAGGGCATTGACCTTATCCCTGCCAACATCGAACTGGCAGGGCTGGAAGTGGCGTTGGTGAACAGCATGAACCGGGAGAAGATGCTGAAACAGGTGCTGGACAGTGCCAAGCGGGAGTACGATTTTATTCTGCTGGACTGTATGCCCTCGCTGGGGATGCTGACGATCAACGCACTGGCGGCGGCAGACGCTGCCCTGATTCCTGTGCAGGCACAGTATCTGTCTGCAAAGGGTCTGGAACAGCTTTTGCAGACGGTGCAGAAAGTCCGGCGGCAGATCAATCCGAAACTGAAAATCGAGGGTATTCTGCTGACCATGACTGACAGCCGCACCAATTACGGAAAACAGATCAGCAATCTGATCCGGCAGGCATACGGGAAACATCTTAAGGTGTTTGAGCAGACCATCCCACGGTCCGTCCGAGCAGCAGAAACCAGTGCGGCAGGCAAAAGCATCTTTGCCTATGACCCCAAAGGCAAGGTGGCAGAAGCCTACAACTCTCTTGCAAAGGAGGTGCTGGCAGATGCCGATCGACAGCGGAAACTTAGCTCTGAAAGGGCTAGATGACCTATTTTCCACCGAAGAAAACCGACAGGAGGAACAACGGGAACAGGTACAGCAGATTCCCATTGACGAGCTGCACCCTTTCACCAACCACCCTTTCAAGGTGCTGGACGATGAAGCTATGACCCGGACGGTGGAGAGCATCGCACAGTACGGTGTGCTGGCTCCGCTGATCGCCCGCCCTCGCCCGGACGGTGACGGCTACGAGATCATCTCCGGGCACCGCCGCCAGTATGCGGCGAAACTTGCCGGGCTGGATACCCTGCCGGTTATCGTGCGGCAGATGTCGGACGATGCTGCTGTGATATTGATGGTGGATTCCAATTTGCAGCGTGAACACATCCTGCCCAGTGAACGGGCTTTTGCCTACAAAATGAAGCTGGACGCAATAAAAAATCAAGGTGCTAGGTCAGATTTAACTTCTACGCAAGTTGCGCAGAAGTTGTCCGTCGAAAAAGTTGGCGATGATGCTGGGGTAAGTAAAGATACTATTCGCCGTTTCATCCGCCTGACCAACCTCGTCCCGGAACTGCTGGACATGGTAGACGAAAAGAAAATCTCCTTCAATCCCGCTGTGGAGCTGTCCTATCTGGACGAAAGCCAACAGCGGGCTTTTTTAGAAGCAATGAACGACACCCAGAATGCACCGTCCTTATCGCAGGCGCAGCACCTGAAAAAGATGGCACAGCAGGGAGAGTTCAGCTACGAAAAAGCCTTTGATGTGATGGGACAGGAGAAAAAAAGCGAGAAAGACACTGTGACCATCAAAAACGAGACTCTGCGAAAGTATTTCCCCCGCAGCTACACGCCCAAACAGATGGAGGAGAAGATCATTCAGCTTTTGGATGCGTGGCAGAAAAAGCAGCAACGCAGCAACGAACGCTGACCCGTAACGCAAGACCCGATGGGGTCTTTTTTGTTTGCAAAAATTTGGAGACTAACTATTAAAAGTCAAGCCCCAAAATGAAAAAATCCGTCTGCCGACTGCTGCCCCTGACAAACAGCATTCAAATGCCATAATCAATGCAGCGAGGGCGACGGAGAGAATAGCAAAGCAAGCCCGGCCAACCCTCGCAGAAACAGAATAGCATTTGAATGCTTCGGTTTGTCAAGGGTTCGCTGCGCCAGCTAAGTTGTTCTTGGATTTGGCTCAGGCTCTGGAGAGAATCAGGCAGCTACAAGATATGCTTTGCCAGATTTCTGCAAGGCATAGATTAGCCGCACAAGTTTCTTCGTGGCATGGGATAAGGCAACATTGTAGTGCTTTCCTTCAGCACGTTTCTTGGCAAGATATTCAGCAAAGACGGGATTCCAGTGGCAGACGTACTTGGTTGCGTTGTAGAGGGCATATCGCAAATAACGAGAACCACGCTTCTCCATGTGAGCGTAACAGTTTGTAAGTTTTCCGGACTGGTATGTAGATGGAGAGCAGCCAGCGTAAGCAAGGATTTTGTCAGGAGATTCAAAGTTGGAAAAATCACCGATTTCAGCAAGAATCATGGCTGCTGACTGGATACCGACACCGGGAATAGAAAGAATCGGTGGATTCAGTTCATCCATGATTTTCTGAATAGAAACTTCAATTTCATCAATCTCGGAGGTGAGTTCCCGAATGAGTTTAATGGTATGCTTCAGTTCCAGAAATTTAGCAGGCATAACGGAACCAATGGAAGTTCTGGCAGCATCTCGAATCTGGATAGCCTTATCTTTGCCATAACGACCCTTGGATGCTGTCGCAAGAAGGTTTGTCAGCTTGGTGAGATGAATTTCTGAAATCTGTTTTGCACCGGGATATTCACTGAGGAGCGCATAAACCGAAGCAATATGGAGAGAGGGAACGAGCTTCTCCAGTTCTGGAAACAGAATCGTGACCAGTCTGGACACTGACTGCTTCAGCTTGGCTCTTTCACGAACCTTATCGAATCGGTATCTTGTTAGTGACTTTAACTCTTCGTTATGGTATGCTGTATCCGTGTAGGACTTGAGGTCTACATCGGACAATAGCATAGTTGCAATCGTTCTTGCATCCACACGATCGGTTTTGGTTTTGCGAAGGCTGAGACTTTTTCGGTACAGGTTGGTGTGCAAAGGATTCATGACATAGACGGCCAGGTCATTGTCAAGAAGAAATCCAAGAATGTTGTAGCTGTAATGTCCGGTAGCCTCAAGTCCTACTTTTATTTTGTCTGACTTTTTGGTACAGTCTCGAATCGTCTGAAGCAGCTGCTTGAAGCCATCCATGTTATTGGGGATGGTAATGCAGTCGGCACGAATCGTTCCGTCCGAGTCGAGAATACAGCAGTCGTGCTTATCCTTGGCAACGTCAATTCCAACACAAACCATTTTGATACCTCCGGCGTATTTATTTCGATGCTGTTCAGGACCACAGACTTCTTTGCTCTTGTAACCTCGTTCTAAATAAACCGTCTGGCGGTATCTAACTGATTAACATTTCAACAAAGAAGCTGTGGTTGGAGCCTCCCAAAAACCGTCTTTGCGGTAGTAACGCCTCACCAATCCACAGCACCCTGAAACTATTGTAGCATTCCGCTGGAGAGCGGTCTATAAATACTACTATTTTATTATACGAGGTAACGCCTATGAATAATACGATTCCTTTTCACTCCGCAACTCACGCTCCGCAGATCACGGTGGATGTGAACATCCTGACCATGCTGAAACAGGCGGCATCCTGCCTGACCGAAATGGCAAGCGAGAATGTCTACCTTGCCGCCATCGGTCCCGACATGGAGCTGACCATTATCGTGGAGGAGGATGCCCCTTCCATTCTGCCTTGTTTTGACGAGGACGATGCCCTGATTTCCGTAAAGGGTGCGCCGCTGTTTATCAGCTACAATCCGGCGCAGGTCCTCAAGCTGGCAGGCAAGCGGTACCTGACCGGCCCGGTCATCTTCTACCGCACCGATGGGCACAGCGCCATCGTATCCCTGACAGTGGAGGACATTTATCGCTTTCAGACCTATTTGGAAAGCCACAGCACCACCCTGATGGCAGATGGGCAGAAGCTGACCTGCATCTGCATCGACTGAGGTGTGCCATGCTGAACTTTTTTATCGGTTTCGCATTTTTTGAGGCGGGTGCCATTTTCGGCTTCTTCGTGGCGGCTCTGTTGAACGCTGCCCATGCCGGGCAGGAGAGCACCATCTTTGAGGAGAACGATAATGGAACAGAATGAAAACACCCTGACGGTGCTGAAAATTGCGCCGGGACAGCATCCGCAGCAGGTCGAGATTGACAACAACCTGAAAGCCTTGCAGGAGGCGGTGGGCGGCACGATTGCTGCTGTTTACCCCTTTGCAGACCCGGTGGCTATCATCTGCAATGACGATGGTAAGCTCATAGGACTGCCGTTGAACCGTGCCCTGCGGGATGAGAACGGGCAGATGTACGATGCCGTTGCCGGGACTTTTCTCGTGGTGGGTCTGGGCGAGGAGGATTTCGCATCCCTGACCCCGGAACTGGCGCAGAAGTACGAGCAGCTTTTCCATCAGCCGGAAGCCTTTCTGAAACTGGGCAACCGTCTGCTGGTGCTGCCGGTGCCCGATGAACCTCCCGCAGAAAAGCCCCGCACTAAGCCCCCGGCAGAGCATGACCGCTAAAATCACCCTGCTGCACGGGAGGTGATGGCATTGCAGGAAGAAATCGAACAGAAGTCATTCAACATTATGATCTCCACCACAAAGCTGTCCGCCCGGACTGTCCTGCGGGCAGTAAAGGTGGCGTTTCGGCTGTACCAGTCCAAAGCAGCCCAAGGCAAGCAGAGCGTCCGCACCCTTCTGCGGCAGAACCGGGGCGTGTCCAGCGTGGAGATCAGCAAGACCGGCATCCGTGGTCTGGAACGCTATGCCAAAAAGTACGGCATCGACTACGCCATCCGCAAGGACACCTCCGAGGTGCCGCCCCGGTATCTGGTCTTTTTCAAAGCCCCGGACGCAGAAGCCTTCAATTCAGCTTTCAAAGAATATTCGGCATCTCTGCTGAATAAAGACAAACGCCCCTCGGTGCTGGCAAAACTGCATGAACTGGTACAGATTGCAGCAGAACTCCCCGGCAAAGTCCGGCACAAGGAACAGGAGCGCGGACTGTGACCACGAAAAAGCTGACAAAACTGCTGGCTCTGTACCTGCCCTATATTTTGCTGGGACTGGTGGCAACCAACTTTGGCGAAGCGTGGCGGCTTGCCGAGGGCAAGGAACTGGGCGATAAGATCATGTCCATGATGGGCACAATCTCGGTGGCATTTGCAAACCCTCTGCCCAGCCTGCATCCGCTTGATTTGCTGGTGGGTCTGTGCTGTGGCGCAGGGTTACGGCTGGCGGTCTATTTGCGTGGTAAAAACGCCAAGAAGTACCGCCACGGCATGGAGTATGGCTCTGCCCGGTGGGGCACCCCCAAGGACATTGAGCCGTTCATGGCTCCGAAGTTTGAGGACAATATCATTCTGACCAAAACAGAGTGCCTGATGATGTCCAACCGTCCGCCTGACCCCAAGAATGCCCGGAATAAAAACGTGCTGGTGGTGGGCGGTTCCGGCAGCGGCAAAACAAGGTATTTTATTAAGCCGAATTTGCTTCAATGCACGTCAAAAAGCCATCCGGTTTCATTCGTGGTAACTGACCCCAAAGGCGGTCTCATTCAAGAATGCGGCCTTGCCTTGCTGAAGAACGGATATAAAATCAGGACGATGAACACCATAAATTTTCACAAGTCCATGCGCTACAATCCGTTCGCATATATCCACGAGGAAAAAGATATTTTGAAGCTGGTCACGACCCTTATGACCAACACCAAAGGTGAAGGTCAGGGCGGCGATCCGTTCTGGGACAAGGCGGAACGGCTTTTGCTGACCTCGCTGATTGCCTATCTGCACTACGAAGCCCCGGCTGAGGAACAGAATTTTGCTACGCTGCTGGAAATGCTCAACACCATGCAGGTGTCCGAGGAGGACGAGGATTATCAGAATCCGGTTGATTTGCTCTTTGAAGATTTGGCAAAAAAGAAGCCAAACAGTTTTGCAGGGCGGCAGTACAAGCTCTATAAATTGGCTGCCGGCAAGACCGCAAAATCCATCCTGATTTCCTGCGGTGCCCGCCTTTCGCCCTTTGACATCCAAGAAATCCGGGATGCGACCATGTACGATGAGCTGGAGCTGGATAAGCTGGGCGACCGAAAAACAGCCTTATTCCTTATCATGTCGGATACAGACAGCACGTTCAATTTCCTTATCAGCATGATCTACTCCCAGCTTTTCAATTTGCTCTGTGACAAGGCAGATGATGTGTACGGCGGAAAGCTGCCTGTCCATGTGCGCTGCCTGATCGACGAGTGTGCCAACATTGGCCAGATTCCGCAGCTGGAAAAACTAGTGGCAACCATCCGCAGCCGCGAGATTTCGGCCTGCCTTGTGCTGCAAACCAGAAGCCAGTTGAAAGCCATCTACAAGGATAATGCGGATACCATCGTGGGCAACATGGACAGCCAGATTTTTCTCGGCGGCAGCGAGCCTACCACCCTGAAAGATCTTGCCGAAGCACTCGGCAAGGAAACCATCGACAGCTACAACAATTCTGATACCCGTGGCAATAGCCCAAGCTATGGAACCAACTATCAAAAACTCGGCCACGAACTTATGAGCCGGGATGAACTGGCGGTGCTGGATGGCGGCAAGTGCATCCTGCAACTGCGGGGTGTGCGCCCGTTTTTGAGCGACAAGTACGACCTGACCCAGCACCCGAACTACAAGTACACCTCCGACTATGACCCCAAGAACGCACTCGATATCGAGAAGTTCTTGAACCGAAAAGAAAAAATTCACCCGGACGATGCCTTCGTCATGGTGGATGCTGATTCGCTCCCGTCTGCCTGACCCGGTAGGCGGTTTTATTTTATCCAGACCAGAGAGGTACACCGGCAAATCCACTTCTGCCGCAGTTCGTGGCTCAAAAATGTACGATTTCAGGTGTGTACGGACGGTCTACAACTTTCATTTATAAAGGAGAAACGACTATGGAATTCTTTAACTCTGCTATCGAAGTTCTTCAGACTCTGGTTGTCGCTCTGGGTGCCGGTCTCGGCGTATGGGGTGCTATCAATCTGCTGGAAGGTTACGGTAACGACAACCCCGGCTCCAAGTCTCAGGGCATGAAGCAGCTCATGGCTGGCGGCGGCGTTGCTCTGGTAGGCATCACCCTGATTCCTCTGCTGTCTGGTCTGTTCGGCTAAGAGCCGCAGGCGGGG
>OICU01000337.1_pt1 | contig 12712 bp, 9 predicted proteins | sample 1581351 | NCBI WGS metagenome assembly OICU01 (sample SAMEA3882545, study PRJEB24775) | human gut metagenome | biome: human-associated habitat; feature: intestine environment; material: feces | place: Netherlands | collected 2009/2010
GTATCGTATGTTGAAGTCAATAACAGATAAGTCGGAAGGAAAAATTGTAATTCTGGATATGATTTGTTTTGAATATCTGATTCTTGCATTTGACAAGCTAATAGCATGGACAGGCACCGGAAAGACAGATAAAATCAAAATTCGTGAAGAAGTCTTGGCAGCAGTTGAGAATCATAGAATCAATTTATCAAAGATTGATGACGAGAAGACATTGCAGTATATAGCAGGTTTTAAAAGATATTCTACAGAACGAGTGATGAAGTCATTGGCAGGCGAATTTACACAAAATGAAAAGTGGTCTGTTAAAGGGACTCTTATGGGTGAATGCTGGTATAAGAATTGCTGTGTGTCGGAGCATCCAGATAGTCTTAGATGTGGTAAGCCTGAGATTGAGGATGGGGATGAGAAGATGAGGATGCTGATACAGTCTGAGAAGGTGCAAAATGTGATTTGCAAAGTTGCAGATTAGAGTAGGATTTAATAAAAGTGAAGATTTGAAAACTGTACGAAAAGGGAGGAATTATTTTATGTATCAGGCAGATGAAAAACGTTATGAAACCATGAAATATCACCGCTGTGGTGCCAGTGGGCTGATGCTGCCGGAGTTATCTCTGGGTTTATGGCATAATTTCGGAGACACCGGTGTTTATGAGAATATGAAGCAGATGTGTTTTACAGCATTTGACAATGGGATCACTCATTTTGACCTTGCAAACAACTATGGCCCACAGCCCGGAAGTGCGGAGAAAAATTTTGGAAAAATCCTGAGAGAGGAATTTTCTGCATACAGAGATGAGCTGATCGTCAGCACAAAGGCAGGCTATGATATGTGGCCGGGACCTTATGGAAACTGGGGAAGCCGTAAGTATCTGATCGCCAGTCTTGACCAGAGCCTGAAACGCCTTGGGTTGGATTATGTAGATATCTTCTATCATCACCGTATGGATCCGGAGACTCCTCTTGAGGAGACCATGGAGGCTCTGGCACAGATCGTCAGAAGCGGAAAGGCATTGTATGTTGGAATTTCCAACTATGATGGTGAGACAATGAAACGTGCTGCAGATATTCTGGAAGAACTGCATTGTCCGTTTATCATTAATCAGAACAGATATAATATCTTTAACCGTACCATCGAGACAAATGGCCTGAAACAGGCTGCAGCAGAGAGGAAAAAGGGAATTATCGCATTCAGTCCGTTATCCCAGGGAATGCTCACAGACAGATACCTGAATGGAATTCCAAAGGACAGCCGCGTTAACACAGACGGACGTTTTCTCCATGCAGACCAGTTCAGTGAGGAACGTCTTAACAGTATCCGCAGTCTGAATGCAATTGCAGCAGAGCGAGGGGAAAGTCTTGCGCAGATGGCACTGAAATGGATTCTCCGCGACGGAATCGTAACCAGTGTGCTTATAGGAGCATCCCGTCCGCAGCAGATCCTTGAGAACCTGAAAGTGCTGGACAGTGAATCTTTCAGTGAAGAGGAATTAAAGAAGATAGATGAGTGTTCACTGGCCTTATGATATAGCCGAAAGTTAATGGTTGTTTATAAAACAGGAGAGCAGACTTATATTATGGAAGATTCATATGTCTTACAATTACAGGAACCGAAATTCAGAGAATTTTATCTAAGCTACAGCGGTTACGCACAATGCGGGCCGCTGCATTGCTATGGTCCGGCGTCCCGTCCGCATTATCTGATCCATTTTGTAGTGAAAGGAAAGGGGATGTATCAGGCGTCAGGACAAAAACATTATCTCACTGCCGGACAGGGGTTTCTGATCGAGCCGGGTACACAGACTTTCTATCAGGCAGATAAAGATGATCCGTGGAGTTATCTTTGGATCGGAGTAGGTGGCACCAATGCAGGAAAATATATTCGGGATATCGGATTAAACAGCGAGCAGTTGATCTTCCGTTCAGAAAGTGGAGAAGAGTTAAAGAAAATTGTGCTGGATATTCTGAAACATACAGAAAGCACCACCTCAAATCTGTATTATCTGCAGGGCCGATTATATGATTTCTTTTCAGTTCTTACAAAAGATGTAGTGATTGATACTTATCTGGGTAATACAAAAGAAAAGAAATATGGAAGAGAAAACGGGTATGGAGAATATATCAAAGAAGCCATGGCATTTATAAAAAATGAATATGCCTGTGGAATCGGAGTACAGGAACTGGCAGAGCATTTGAATGTTAACCGCAGTTATCTGTACACCATCTTCATGAATGAACTTCATATTTCACCAAAGGATTTTCTGCAGAAATACCGTGTTACAAGGGCAAGAGAATTGCTGGTGCTTACAGAACTGTCTGTAGAATCAATTGGAAAATCCTGTGGCTATGGAAATGCAGAACGGTTTGCCAGGGCATTCAAGCATGAAACAGGACTGACACCAACTCAGTTTCGAAGGCAGGACAGAAGTAAAAACCGCAGGAACCTGGAAGTGTCAGAGGATGGGCTGGAAAAGCTGATCAACAGTTAACATTTTGAAGGTTCAGACAAACATAATGCCATAACACCTCAGAATAACTTTCTCTATAATAATGTATATGATATCAGCACAGCCGCGGAGCAATCCGTGATATCAAGTTAGGGTCAAAAAAACTTTTGCCCCTAACTTCATGTATATTGAGTTTATTATAGAAAGGGGACAGTTATGAGTATTATTTTTCACGAAAGTTCAAAGACATTCCATTTATACAACAATAACATCAGTTATATTATGACCGTACTTCCCAATGGACATCTTGGAAACCTCTATTTTGGGAAAAGAATCCATGACAGAGAAGATTTCTCATATCTTCTTGAAATGAAGCAAAGAGCAATGACAGCCTGTGTTTATGAGGGAAACCGCAAATTTTCGCTGGAGCATTTGAAACTGGAATATCCGGTATATGGAAGCTCTGATTATCGTTATCCGGCAGTGGAAATCCTTCAGGAAAACGGCAGCAGGATCTCGGAATTTACTTATGTCAGTCACACTGTTACAGATGGAAAGCCAAAGCTTTCAGGACTTCCGGCTACCTATACGGAGAATGACGAAGAAGCCCAGACCTTATGTGTAAAACTGAAAGATGAAGTAACAGGAATTGTACTGGAATTGCTTTATACTATTTTTGCACAGGGGGGAATCATCACCAGAAGCGCCAGATTTACAAATGAGGGTACATCATTAGTACATCTGTTAAATGCAATGAGTCTCAGCCTTGATCTTCCGGATAAAGATTATGTGTGGATGCAGTTTTCGGGCGCATGGTCCAGAGAACGTCATGTGAAAGAACGCAGATTAGAGCAGGGAATCCAGTCTGTGGGAAGCATCAGAGGAAATTCTTCCCATGAACATAATCCCTTTATTGTGCTCCGACGTCCGTCGGCAACAGAAAATGCAGGAGAAGTGATGGGATTCAGCCTGATCTACAGCGGAAATCACAGAATGCAGGCAGAGGTGGATACTCATGATACAACCCGCATCACTGTGGGAATCAATCCGCAGAATTTTGACTGGAAGCTGGACTGTGGTGAGAGCTTTCAGACTCCGGAAGCAGTAGTAGTATTTTCTGATAAGGGTCTGAATGGAATGAGCCAGACTTTCCATAAATTATATCAGAAGAGACTGGCAAGAGGTTACTGGAGAGACCGTCCCAGGCCAATCCTTAACAATAACTGGGAAGCTACTTATTTTGATTTTACAGAGGACCGTCTGGTAGAAATCGCAGCAAAGGCAAAGGAATGTGGTGTTGAATTATTTGTACTGGATGACGGATGGTTCGGTGCACGAAGCAACGATCATGCAGGACTTGGTGACTGGGTTGCGAACAGAGAACGTCTTCCGCGGGGAATTAAAGGAATCGCAGACAGAATTGAAGAGATGGGTATGAAATTTGGTCTGTGGTTTGAACCGGAGATGGTAAATAAAGATTCTGATTTATACAGGAAACATCCGGATTGGATTTTGTGTGCACCGGGACGTACTCCCTCTCCTAGCCGAAATCAATATGTCCTGGATTTTTCCAGACCGGAGGTCGTAGATTACGTTTATGACCTGATAGAGAAATTGCTTTCCGGTGCGGCAATTTCTTATATAAAATGGGATATGAACCGCTATATTACGGAATGCTATTCCAATGAAAAATCTCCAGAAGAGCAGGGAAAAGTTTATCATCAGTATATTCTTGGCGTATATCGTTTATATGAGCGGTTGATAGAAAAGTTCCCGAAAATATTATTTGAATCCTGCTCCAGCGGAGGGGCGCGGTTTGATCCTGGTATGCTTTATTATGCACCTCAGACATGGACCAGTGATGATACAGATGCCATGGAACGCATAAAAATTCAATATGGGACATCTTACGTATATCCATTGTCAAGTATGGGGGCACATGTGTCAGAAATTCCGAATCAGCAGGTTGGAAGATCAACGCCATTGAATACGCGGGCAAATGTGGCAATGTTTGGAACTTTTGGATATGAACTTGATTTAAACCAGCTGACAGAAGACGAAAAGAAATGTGTTCGTGAGCAGGTAGCGTTTGTAAAAAAACACAGATTACTTATTCAGCATGGAACATTCTATCGTCTGTTAAGCCCTTTTAAGGGGAATGAAAGTGCGTGGATGGTTGTCTCGGAAGATAAAAAAGAAGCATTGGTTGGATATTACCGTTTGCTGGCACAACCCAATGAGGCATGGAAACGTTTGTATTTGAAAGGGCTGGATGCAGAAAAACAATACCGTATTGAAGGAAAAAATCAAATAAAATATGGCGGGGATGAACTGATGTATACCGGAATGGTGATAGAGAAGAAAACACTATGTCCGTCTGGAACAGATTATAGTTCAGAAGTATTTTATTTGCAGGAAGAGTAACTTTGAAACATAAAAACCTATCGCTGTTGTGCGATAGGTTTTTATGTTATAGATAGTTTTTAGGGGCAAGACATGAGACGATTAGTTCTTCTATGATTCCAAATGCTGATGGCGATAAAGAGAAGGGGATACTCCGACTTGTTTTTTAAATATTTTGGAAAATGCAAATGGATCAGGATAACCAACGGAATATGCAACATTCTGAATCGATAGTTCATTATTTTTTAATAGCTTTTTTGCTTTGTTTATTCGAACGTAGATCAGATATTCCTGTGGTGTATAATTGGTGGCTGATTTAAAAAGTTTGCTTAAATAAGAGCGGTCAAGTCCACAATATTCTGCAATATCCTGTATATGAATGGGTTCTGCATACTTCTTTTTAATATAGTTGATACAGTTGTGTATGTATGTCATCTGGTTATCATATGAAACCGGTTGAGGTTTGTTGGAACTGGAGTCTGCCATAATCTGAAACATGCGATAGAGATTTCCAATACAGGCATATTCCTGCTCATGGTTGTGAAGAATTTCTGTAATACAATCATGAAGGGCAGAAGAAGAGTTCTCGGGAATAAAAACAGGTGTATTTCGTGTGATACCTGCCTGATTTAAAAAATCTATGGTTTTTTGTCCGTTAAAGTGAATCCAGATATAATTCCATGGGTCGGATGCATCAGCTTTATAGTATACAGGAATATGCGGTTGTGTAACGAATGCCTGTCCGGATGAAACCGGGAATTCTTTTTCATCGACATAAAGCTTCCCACATCCGTTAAGAATGTAGTGCAATACGTAATTATTACGGATAATGGGACCAAAGCTGTAGTTGGGAATACAGTTCTGACAACCGACTTCGTATAAGTTCAGATCCTCATAGGAATCATAATCAACAAAATAGCACTCATCATAATGTTTTACGGAAACCATAGATATATTTTCCTTCTTGTAATTATAATTAAAATGTATTATCTATAGTATATTTTTTGTTGGGAAAAATTTCAATAGTGTCTTTCATATTTATTTCTGTTATTTACAAAATTCCTAAAGATGAATACAATAGTTTGTATATATAATTACTTTATGTAATTATATAAAGTAAACAACTAAAAAGAGGTATTCAAAATGACAGGAGATAAAATCAAGGAAGTCATGGATGCATGCTACCTCGCAAAGCGTGTAAGAGATATGCTTCCGAAGTTACCCAACGGAGTAACGTCCTCCCATATACACTATCTTGATACAATACGGGCGTTGGAATGCAGCAAAAACAGTGTGAGAGTCAGTGACATCAGTGACGAACTGGGTCTTCCAAGACCAAGCGTGACAAAAACCATCAAAGATATGGAGAAGCTCGGATTTATCGAAAAGAAAACCACGAAGGAAGATGGCAGAGTCGTGTTTATCAGCATTACCGCAGCGGGCAAAGACCTGGTGGACAAATATGTAGACCAGTGTTTTAGCGAACTGAGTCTGGAATTTGCGGATATTTCCGATGAGGATGCGGATCACATGATTGAAACAATCGAAAAATTATATGAGGTTATGAGCAGGAGACGTTACGATGAATAAAGAAAAATCAGATTTTACACAGGGCAGTATTTTAAAGAAACTGATTCCGTTTATGATTCCAATTCTCGGTGCACTTGTATTACAGGCAGCATATGGAGCCGTGGATCTGCTTGTGGTAGGAAGATTTGGTTCAACGGCAGGCTTATCAGCGGTATCCACGGGAAGCCAGATCTTAAATCTTGTCACATTTGTAATCACACAGCTTGCAATGGGAATTACCGTGTTGATCGCAAGATATATCGGAGAAAAGAGTACCGGTCAGATCGGGGAATTACTCGGAGGAGCGGTCACGGTATTTGCAATTGTTTCTGCAGTGCTGTTTGTGGTGATGGTGTTCTTTGCAAAACCACTTGCAGTTTTGATGCAGGCACCGCAGGAGGCAATTTCTCTCACGACCGTTTATGTAAGAATTTGTGGTGGCGGTATCTTTTTTATTGTTGCATACAATGTACTGGCTGCGATATTCAGAGGACTGGGTGACAGCCGATCCCCGCTTATTTTCGTGGCAGTTGCATGTGTTGTAAACATTATCGGGGATTTAATTCTGGTCGCAGGATTCCATCTTGATGCGGCGGGAGCGGCAATTGCAACCGTTGCAGCACAGGCAGTGAGCGTGGTTCTTGCGATTGTACTGTTAAAAAAGAAAGATTTAAAATTTGGCATTCAAAAGAAGGATTTCCGAATCAACGGGCAGTGTAAGCGGTTCCTGAAAGTCGGACTGCCACTTGCGCTTCAGGAGTTTTTAACGCAGATGTCCTTTCTGGCATTGTGTGCGTTTGTCAATAAACTGGGACTTGAGGCTTCTTCCGGATACGGTGTGGCATGTAAGATTGTTAATTTTGCAATGCTTGTCCCAAGTTCTCTCATGCAGTCCATGGCATCGTTTGTATCACAGAATGTCGGCGCGGGAAAACCGGACCGGGCGAAAAGGTCTATGTTTACCGGAATGAGACTTGGCGTGATTGTGGGCGTTGTCGTATTTATCTGTGTATGGTGTTTCGGTGATGTCCTGACCTCTGTTTTTACGACGGATACAGCGGTCATTCAAAAAGGAACGGAATATTTAAGGGGATTTGCACCGGAGACGATTGTCACGGCTATTTTATTCAGCATGGTAGGTTTCTTTAATGGCTATGAAAAAACGGTATGGGTGATGATACAGGGACTGATCCAGACCTTGCTGGTAAGACTGCCGCTTGCCTATGTTATGAGTATACAGCCGCATGCAAGCCTTACAAAAATCGGACTGGCAGCTCCGGTGGCCACCAGTTTTGGAATCGTATTGAATGTGATATTCTATTTGATTTTTACCAGGAAAATGGAGCAGGAAAGAAAAAATAAGAAGTTGTTGTAGAATAATTATAACTGGCGGAAGAATACTTAAAACAATATTCTTCCGCTATTTTTTGTAAAATGGCATTAAGTTACACAAATTTGTCCAACTCACATTACAAATAAATCCAAGTACAGCAATCTACAACATGATATAATAAAATAATCAGCGGAATAACGGGGGGAAGAACATGAAATTACGCACAAAAATTTTTATTATGGTGTTGGGGTGTGTTTTAACAGCTCTTATTATACAAACATGTTTATTTCAAAATCTTTCTTCAAAATTAATATATGAGCAGGCAAAAGAAGAAAGTGAACAATCTATGCAGAGCATGCAAAATGAAATCTATGGATTGATTAAGGGGATAGAAAATAATTTAATAGAAATTTATATGGATGATGAATTATTGCAAAGCTTGAGAAAAAAAGAAACAATTAAGGAATTGCAATCGAAATTTTACAGAAAAGCATATGACATAGCGACCGATGAATTTGAGACAGGGGATGATGTGGTCTCTTTCTATTTGTATACAATGGATCATCAGGTCATCAGCACTTATCGAAGAGCGGTTACACCAAAACATAATTATGTTTCGGATATATATTCAGATCCGGAATATACAAATGCTGAAATTGTGAAAAAATATGTGGAGTCAGATAATCCCGTAATGCTGGTATCCAGCTATTATAATGAATACAGGAAGAAAAATATATTACGTTTTGTTATGAAACTGTACCATGAAAGTAATCTTGAGGATAAAATCGGATACGTGGTGTGTGATGTAGATACAAGGAATCTTGAAAAAATTATGGATAAATACAGAATAGACCGCACGGCATTCATGTGGTTACAGCCAACCGGGGATCGGCCGATTGATACATTGGGTGATCTGGATGACGAACAGACAAAAGAATATAATGCTTTGCAAAAATCTATTGCATGTGGGGAAAAGGCGGAAAATGAAACGGATTCAAAACAGGAATTTTTCTGTATTGATCAGCAACATTATAATTTAACGGCATATTCTATGATGCCGCAAAAAGCATTAAGGCAAAATCAGAGAAATTTAACCATTAATTTGCTGACAATAGCTTTATTGATGATTTTCGTTTCAATGATTATAACAGGCTTCATATCGAGCGGATTGACAAGACCTCTGGAATTATTAATGAATACAATTCAGAAAATCGGAAATGGTAATGTTCAGCTTCGCGCAAAAATAGTAAAAAAAGATGAGATAGGAGAGCTGGCCCAAAAATTTAATGAGATGCTGGATCAGATGGAGGAATTAAAGCAAAAAGAATATCAGGCCAAGCAACTTTTAAATCGGGCAGAGTACAAAGCATTACAGGCACAGGTTAATCCACATTTTTTATATAATACACTGGACACAATGGCAAGTATTGCAGAAATTCGAAACTGTCCGGAGGTCAGTCACATGAGCCAGTCACTGGCACTGATATTTCGTTATAGTTTAAACATGAAAAATCCATTTTCTACTGTGGAACATGAGATTGCCCATTTGAAAAATTATACCTATGTTATGGATATGCGAATGCATGATAACATTCAGTATACATTTGATGTGGATGAAACGACATTAAAAAGTAAACTGCCACGACTTTCGCTGCAACCGATCGTGGAGAATGCCATTAATCATGGTCTGCGTAATAAAAGGGGGAAAAAGAAGATTGGAATTCAGATAAAACGCAAACAGATGGATCTGGTTATTTGTATAGAAGATAATGGGATCGGAATGGATACATCTGCAATAAATGAAAGTTTAAGTAAGAATGAACTTGATTTTGTGGAAAAGGGAAATTCTATTGGCCTGCATAATATTAATGCCAGATTAAAAATGTTATATGGCAACACATATGGAATGTATTTGGAAAGTACATTGGGAGAAGGGACAAAGGTGTTTATGATTTTACCGGATAGTGGGGAGGACAGCAGCAATGAAGAAAAAGACATATAAGGTTTTATTTGCAGATGATGAGTATTGGACGAGAGAAAAGATGCGCAGTATGATTCCGTGGGAAACATACAATTTAGAGTTTTTAGAACCGGCAGCAGACGGGGAAGATGCGTGGGAAAAGATAGAAAATTATCACCCGGATATTTTTATTACCGATATTAACATGCCTTTTCTAAGTGGGGTGGAGCTGTTACAGAGGGTAAAAGACAAATATCCAGAAACTATTAGTTTTGTGATTAGTGGATATGATGATTTTGATTATGTTAAAAATTCCTTTCTGTCAGGCACAATGAATTATCTGATTAAGCCGATTTCAAAAATTGATTTAATTCGTGCGATAGTAAAAGCTTTGGAAAAAATCAGTGCAAATGAAAGTCAGCAGACGGAATTATTAAAAGCATCTTCCATCATGCAGGACAGAGAATACAGCCAGTTGATTCACAAAACAGAAAAATGGAATAATACTTTTGCAGGAGAAAGAAGTTCTGTAAAAATGCAGGGAGTACGTCTGATACTGGTCAAAATTCATAATCTGTCAGATCTCATAACCGCATACGAGGGAAATTATGGGCAGTTATCGTATGATATAAAAAATATGATTCGACAGATTTTTCAGGAAGACGATATTATTTTTAATAATATTTATCGTATGAATGAATATATAATTTTGACTCAAAAAAGTGAGACAGGGATTTTGCAGCTTTCAGAAAAACTACGGGTAAAGGCTTCTGCAAAATACCATACCTGTATGACGATTTGTGTTGGACCGCATTTTTATGCCATGGAAAGTCTTTCTATGGCTTATGTAGAGGCAATCAGTATGTTTATGACGAGAAGTTATGTTTATAAAGATGAAATTGTAACTTTTTCTGATGAACAGGCGGAAAAATGGAATCAGCATGTTTCTGTTGAGATTGACAAACAATTAAAAAATGCATTGGGATGTGGAAATCAACAGAAAATTAAAAAGATTGTGTTGGAAATGACAGGTTTGTGTCACTGTCAGGAACAACAGTGGAGTTATCTGGAGGTAAAGCAGACGGTAAAACAGATTTTTGATATTATTTTAAATTACACATTTCAGGAGCATGGAAAAGTATTGGTTGCAGATGCAGAAAATGTGGTGGAGGCAGTAGATAAGACAATAGAAACCTTAAATTATGACGAAATGCAAAGAAATATAGAAGATGCGATTATTTATTTAATTCCTCCAAAAGCAGAGACAGAAACAAAATCCATGAAATCAATCGTTCAATTAGTTGTAGAATGGATACAGGAGCATTATGCGGAGGAAATGTCATTATCTGCACTGGCAAATAAATATCACGTAGACAGTTCTTATCTGTCAAAAATGTTTAGTCAGGAAATGGGAGAAAGCCTTATTTTATATATTACTAATAAGCGGATAGAAAAGGCAAAAGAATATATGAAAAATTCGGAAATCAGTCTGGCGGATGTTGCTTTTATGGTTGGATATGATGATTACACTTATTTCAGCAGAGTGTTTAAAAAGAGCACAGGAATGAATCCAAGAAATTACCGTGCGGAACTACAGGGGGAAAAAGGAGCATGAAAAGATGGCTGGCATACTTACTGAGTGCGGTATTACTGTTGTCGTTAACAGGATGTGCTTTTTACAAAGAAAATAACAGCGAAACAGAAAAAAATACGATAGTAATATCTGTATTAGCTGGACAATCAACATCAGATGCCGGAGTGGAAGATATGATTGACGAGTGGATGGAGAAAAATTTTCCGCAGGTTTATCTGGAGTGGGAGTGCGTTGACTGGGGGGATCAGTTTAATACACAGATGAAAAGCCGGATTGCAGCAGGCGAAATCCCGGATATTATGATTGGAAAAGCACAGGATGTACAGATATATGCAGGGACAGGAAATCTTGCAAAGATTTCAGATTCTTATCTGGGAAAAATAAAAAAGGAAGCGCTGAAAGAAGTAACGGTTGACGGGGCGGTATATGGAATTCCTTATAATGCATGGTATCAGGGAGTAATTTATAATAAAGATATTTTTCAAAAATACAAGCTGACACCGCCCACGACAAGAGAAGGGTTAGAAGAGGTTGTTGCGTGTCTGGAGAGAAAAGGCATTGTGCCGTTTGCTTCTCATTTTCAGGAATCATGGGAGGTGGCGAATATGACCATGCAGTATATGATGAATGAAATTTTTGATAAAATGCCGGATTGGGGAGATCAGTTTCGGAAAGGAACTAAAAATTATGAGGGCAACGCAGAGGTACAGAACTGTTTTAAAAATAATCAGTTTATTTTGAACCATACATGGGAGGATGCATTTCAGATTGATCAGTTTGAATGTGATAACAGATTTGTCAGAGGAGAAGCCGCAATGTATCTTACCGGCTCATGGTCTATGCAGTTTTCGAGTCAGTATGGCAAAGATATTGATTTTGGAATTTTCCCATTTCCAAATCAGGCGGGAGATGCAAAGCTAATTAAAGAAACCAATATGACATTTATGAAAAGCGCAAAAACAGAACAGGAAGATCTTATTGACCAGATTTTTAACCGGTTATTAAGTGACCGGAAGCTGGCACAGGAAATTGCTGATTTTACGCAAACGTCTTCTTTAATAGAAGGGGTTACCGACAACAGTCAGAATAAAATTCAATCTGATATCCAGTCATATGAAGAAAAAAATGAAGTCATTGATGTAACCACAGGGAATGAACAATTAATCTGGACGTTTCAGAAAAAAGTAGCAGAACAGCAATTACTGTGGCTAAATAAAAAAATTTCGCTGGAAGATGCATTAAAGTATGCGGATGACCACCGGGAACAAAGCTTTGAATAAAATTGCAAAGATGTGCAAGTGATAAATACAAAAAAGTCCTAACCGTACCATTTCTTTATTTTTTATAATGAACCTATCAAAAACGTGATCAATAAAAGGAGGAAACGAAATGAAGAAGAGGGTAATCAG
>OICU01000354.1_pt1 | contig 12221 bp, 8 predicted proteins | sample 1581351 | NCBI WGS metagenome assembly OICU01 (sample SAMEA3882545, study PRJEB24775) | human gut metagenome | biome: human-associated habitat; feature: intestine environment; material: feces | place: Netherlands | collected 2009/2010
CCTTCACCTTGGCGGCGGCGGCATCGTAGTCTGCCTGCACCTTCTGCTTGAGCTCGTTGATGATTTTGCCCATGGCGGGGCGCTCTTCGGGCGCGACAGAGCGCAGATTCTTCATCAGCGCGGGGATCTTGCCGTTTTTGCTCAGATATTCCTGCCAGAACGAGGCCAGCGTCTCCTTGGAAGAGACCTGACCGAGGCTCTCTGCGGCCTGTTTGGCCAGCTCGTCGATCATTGCTTGCATGGAAATTCTCTCCTTCTCAGTTCGTGTTTTCAAAGCGGGGCAGCAAAAAAGGCCCCGTCCCCTGCCGGGCCATTTCTGGCCGGACAAAAGGGACGAAGCCTTTGCAAATCCAATGCTCCGCGGTACCACCCGGTTTCCGCCCTGCACAAAGAAGGGCGGCTCTCAAACGCCGTAACGGGGCGCGCCGTCCTGCCCTAATAGAAGCCGTTCGGGCAGGCCGCTCAGGAGCGAACTTCGGCACACACCCACGCGGAAGCCCTTTCAGCCGGTGAAGCTTCTCTCTTTGCTGTGGAACTGCGTGCGTACTCTCTCCGTCGCTGCGTTTTCAAGATATTCAGGTTTCTTAACCGGATATCATCTTACCACACTTTGGGCCTGTTTGCAAGCCGGGGCGGCACTTTTTCCCTGAATTTTACGGTTTTGCTTGTGTTTTGGCCGAAAGTATGGTATTGTAAGCGTAACGTTTTACTGAAAGGAGGGTACACCCAGATGGGTTGGAATGGCTGCATCTTTTTCAAAAAAGGTCAGATTTAATACGTTCCGGCTCGAAGTGTACCCTTTTATTGGAAACAAAACCTCTCAGTCTGCGCTTTGGCGCAGCCAGCTCCTCTAGTAGGGGAGCTAAATCGAGGAAACCTTTCAGCAAGACGTGGAGCTTGATTTTCAGCGCCGCGCAGCTTTGCTGTGGGGCGCTTTTGTTTTGCCTGAACCCCTCAGACTCGCTTCGCTCGTCAGCTCCCCTAGTAGGGGAGCCTCTGGCGAAACCGGAAATTCTGCACGGATTGCCAAGGCCTCCACTATTAGGGGAGGTGGCAATGCGTCAGCATTGACGGAGGGGTTTGGTCACAGCAAACTTTCGTTAGCAAGGGTACACTTTCTATTTTGAATGATTCACTATAAATAGAAAGGGTGTTCCCCATGAACCATAAACGTAAGCTCAATTTGAAAAAGCAGCTTGCCTGCATTTATACTTCCTCTCTCTTCTCCGGCCTGCGCATCACGGATGCGGTATGGGTGGCGCTGCTGGCGGCCCGGGGCTTCTCCCTGTGGGAGATCGGCCTGGCCGAAAGCGTGTTCCATGTTGTCAGCCTGCTGTGTGAGGTGCCCAGCGGCATGGCGGCAGACCTGCTGGGCCGGAAAAAGACCCTCGTGTCCGGCGGCGTGTGCATGGTCCTGCAAAGCCTGCTGATGGCCTTTGCGTCAGACCTGTTCACCATCTGCTTTGCCATGGGGCTGAACGCGCTGGCCATGACCATGTTCTCCGGCACCTCCACGGCGCTGCTCTACGACAGCCTGAAGCAGGAGGGCTGCGAGGAGAGATACATTCAGGTCTCTGCCAACGGCTCCCAGATCTCCATGCTGGCCAACGCCATAGGCTCCATGGCCAGCATCCTGAACCAATTTCTCGGCTACGCGGGCTTTTATCTGCTGAACGCCGCTTTTGAGGGTGCTTCCGCCCTTGCCAATATGCTGCTTGCGGAGCCCATCGTCACTGAATCACAGGCCAGCCGGGAAAAGCACCCGCTGCGCGCTCTGCCCGAACAGTTCCGCCAGCTGGTGCGGGACAGCCTGCATGTCCTGCGCACCTGCCCAATGGCGGTGAAGCTTATCGCATCCAGCGCCCTCATCAGCGTGCCCAGTTACCTGACCAAGATGTTTTTGCAGCAGCGGCTCGTTGAGCTGGGCTGGCCCACGGAGCTGCTCTTCCTTCCCCTGCTGCTGGGCGGTCTGGCCTGCGTGGCGGGTACCGAGATTGGCCGCAGGGTGAGATGCCGCTCCATGCGGCGGCTCTACACGGCCTGTGCCCTGCTCTGCGGTGTGGGCACTCTGCTGGTGGGTGCTGCACCTGCCTGGGGCGGCATCCTGGGCATGATGCTGGTGCAGGGTGTGTTGGAGGTCTATCTGCTCCACGAGAGCCAGAAGCTGAACGATGCCATCCCCAGTGACCAGCGGGCCACCCTCATCAGCGTGGACGGCATGGCCTACAGCCTGCTGATGATCCCCGCAAGTCCTCTGGTGGGTGCCGTCGGCGATGCCTTCGGGCAGGCCGGTGCGGGCCTTGCCCTGCTGGGCGGGGTCATCGTGCTGAGCGGCGTGGCGCTCTTGGGGAAAAAGCCGCAGGAATCCTGATACAGCAAAAAGCGGATGCGTTCCGGTGGGAGCGCATCCGCTTTGTTATTTTGCTCAGAACCGCCGCCAGGTGTCCGGCATAAAGAACACCAGCATGGGGAAGATCTCCAGACGGCCCGCCAGCATGTCAAAGATCATAACCAGCTTGGCGGGGTTGGAGTAGCTGCCAAAGTTCATCATGGGGCCCACCTGGGCAAGGCCCGGGCCGATGTTGTTCAACGTGGCGGCAATGGCGGTAAAGTTGGTCACCATGTCAAAGCCATCCAGACTGATGAGAAAGAAGGATGCCGCAAAGATGAAGATGTAGGCCGCCACATAGACATTGGTGGCGCGAATGGTCTCATGGTTGACCACCTTGCCGTCCATCCGGACGGGGGCCACCACCTGCGGGTGAAGGGCCTGCTTGAGCTCCTTGCACACAGTCTTGCCCATCAGCAGGAGGCGGCTGACCTTCATGCCGCCGCCGGTGCTGCCTGCGCAGGCACCCACAAACATCAGCATGACAAGGATCTCCTTGGAGAGGGTGGGCCACAGGTCAAAATCACAGCTGGAAAATCCTGTGGTGGTAATGATGGAACCCACCTGGAAGGCGGCGTGGCGCAGGGCCTCGCCCAAGCAGTTGTACATGCTGTAAATGTTGGCCGTGATGATGACCACAGCCACACCGATGATCACAAAGTAGGCGCGCACCTCCTCGCTAGCGGCAGCGCGGCGGAAGCGGCGCATCAGCAGCAGGAAATAGGCGTTGAAGTTCACGCCAAACAGGATCATAAAGATGGTCACGACCCACTGGACATAGGGCGACATGCTGGCAAAACTGTCATTGCGGAAGCCGAAGCCGCCGGTGCCCGCTGTACCAAAGGAGGTAAGCAGAGCTTCAAACACCGGCATCCCGCCAAACAACAGGAACACGAACTCGATGACAGTCAGGCCAAAATAAATGCCATAGAGGATCTTTGCCGTGGACTGCACCTTGGGCACCAGCTTATCCACCTGCGGGCCGGGGCTTTCGGCTTTCATCAGGTTGACATGGGAGCCGCCGGTCAGGGGCAGCAGGGAGAGCAGGAACACCAGAACGCCCATGCCGCCGATCCAGTGGGTGAAGCTGCGCCAGAACAGGATGCCCCTGGGCAGGTCCTCCACGGCGGGCAGGATGCTGGCACCGGTGGTGGTGAAGCCGGAAACGGTCTCAAACATGGCATCCACCGGGTTGGGAATGCTGCCTGTGAGCACAAAGGGCACCGCGCCCACCACACTGATGAGCAGCCAGCAGAGCGCCGTGGTGGCAAAGCCCTCCCGCATATAGAAGATCTGGCTCTTGGGCTTGATGCGGTGGAGCAGAGCGCCCGCCACCGCAGAAAGCGCTGCCGTGAGCAGGAACACGCCCAGCACCATCCACTCACCGTAGATCAGGCTGGCCATGGCGGGCAGCAGGAGCAGCGCGGCTTCGCAATAGAGGATATAGCTCAGCAGCCGCAGAACGATCGCATAATTCATGCCGCGCCTCCGTTAATCTTCCACGATGTCCCGCAGGTCATGCAGGCCGTGCTCCAGCGTGACCACGATGACGTTGTCGCCCACCTGGATCTCATCGCCGCCGCGCGGGATCTTGATCTCGTTGCCGCGGGTGATGCAGCAGAGCAGCAGGTTCTTTTTCAGGTGGAGCTGGCTCAGGGGCACACCGGTGGCGCGGCTCTTCTCATGGACCGTGAATTCCAGTGCCTCCACGCGGTCGTCCAGAATGCGGTACAGGGTCTTGATGTTGCTGCCTGCCTCGTTCTGCAAAGCGCGCACATACTGCACGATGTAATCGCAGGTCATGTACTTGGGGTAGACGATGCTGCCCAGATCAAGCCCGGCCAGGATATCGTCAAATTCCAGGCGGTTGATCTTGGTGACCAGCTTGCCGTTGGAATGCTTCTTGGCAAAGAGGGTCAGCAGAACATTTTCCTCGTCGATGTTGGTCAGGGCCACAAAGGCCTCAGTGGAGGTCAGGCCCTCGGAGAGCAGGAACTCGCGGTTGGAGCCGTCCTCACACAGGATCTGTGCCTCGGGCAGGGCCTGGGCCAGCACATCGCAGCGGGCAGGGTCCCGCTCCACGATCCGCACCCGGACATGGTTTTCCAGCAGCTCCTGGCTCAGGTAGAAGGCAATGGCACCGCCGCCCACGATGAGGGCATTGCGCACCGGGCGCACGGCCAGATGAATGCGCTGGAAGAACTCGTGGGCCTTTTCCTGCGTTGCAAGAAAGGTGACCTGATCGCCGGTCTGGAGCACAAAGTTACCGTTGGGGATGATGACCCCGCCGTCGCGCTCCACGGCGCAGACCAGGATATCGCTCTTGAGCCGGGTGGGGATCTCGCGGATGGCTACGCCGTCCAGCCCCTGTGCCTCGGTGAGCGCAAACTTGATCAGCCGCACACGGCCGTCCGCAAAGGTATCGATCTTGCTGGCACCGGGGAAGCGCAGCAGGTGGGAGATCTCCCGCGCCGCCGCCATCTCCGGGTTGATGATGGCCGAAATGCCGATCTGCTTTTTGATGAAGTCCAGCTCATGGCTGTAGGAGGGGTTGCGCACACGGGCAATGGCGTGGCAGTGGCCCGCCTTTTTGGCAAACATGCAGCAGAGCAGGTTCAGCTCGTCGGAGCCGGTGACTGCAATGAACACGTCTGCCTCCTCGATCCCTGCCTCGGACAGCGTTATGATGGAGGAGCCGTTGCCGGTAATGCCCATCACGTCATAGGATTCGCTGATATGCTCCACACGGGCCTTGTTGGTATCGATGACCGTGACATTGTGGCCTTCCTCGCTGAGCTGTCGTGCCAGCGCTGTGCCGACCTTGCCGCAGCCCACCAGAATGATCTTCATAGAAAATGTCCTTTCCGTCCCTCCCGCCTTGCGGGAAGAATGCTTTCTCAGTAGCGCTCCACGCCGTCCTTGGTGACAAGGGCGTAGACCAGCGGGGCCTCCTCGGGCTTTTCCGCACCATAGACCAGACCGCTGCGGTACTCCGCAGCAGCGGCTTCAAACTTATCTGCCGCACCATAGAAGGTAGCCAGGCTTTCGCCCTTGTGCACATAGTCGCCGCGCTTTTTGTGCAGGGTGATGCCGGCCGCAAAGTCCAGCGGGTCTCCCTTCTTCTGGCGGCCAGCGCCCAGCAGCACACTGGCAGAGCCGATTTTCTCGGCATCGTTGGCCACGATGTAGCCATCCTGCTCGGCCAGCAGCTCAAAGCTGGCCGCGGGCTGCTCAAACAGGCTGTAATCGTCCAGCACACGGGTGTCGCCGCCCTGGGCCGCAAACATCTCCTTGCACTTGGCAAAGGCAGATCCGTCCGCGATCACAGCCTCGGCCATGGCACGGCACGCGTCACGGCTGCCCTTGCCTGCCAGCACCAGCATATTGGCGGCCAGCTGCAGGCAGACCTCGGTCAGGTCGGCAGGGCCCTTGCCCTTGAGCACGTCCATGCTCTCCATGACCTCAAGGCTGTTGCCGATGTTGCGGCCCAGCGGGGTATCCATATCCGTGATCATGGCGGCCACCCGGCGGCCATGGTGGGTGCCGATGGCAACCATCAGCTCAGCCAGCTCAATGCTCTGGTCCACGGTCTTCATAAAGGCACCGGTGCCGGTGGTCACATCCAGCAGGATGGCATCAGAGCCGGAGGCCAGCTTCTTGGACATGATGGAAGAGGCGATGAGAGGGATGCAGCTGACCGTGGCGGTCACATCCCGCAGGGCGTACATCTTCTTATCCGCCACGGCAATGCCCTCGCTCTGGCCAATGACCGACAGCCCGATCTTGTTCACCTGGGCAAAGAACTCCTCCTGCGAAAGGGCAGTTCTGGTGCCGGGCACGCTCTCCATTTTATCAATGGTGCCGCCGGTATGGCCCAGGCCGCGGCCGCTCATCTTGGCGATCTTTACACCGCAGGCCGCCACCACAGGGGCGATCACAAGGGTGGTCTTATCGCCCACGCCGCCGGTGGAGTGCTTATCCACCTTGATGCCGGGGATAGGGGAAAGATCGACCATCACGCCACTGTGGGCCATCACGTCCGTCAGCTCGGCTGTTTCTTCGTTGGTCATGCCGCGCAGGTAGACTGCCATCATCCAGGCAGCCATCTGGTAATCGGCCACTTTCCCACTGACAAAGCCGTTGACAATGGCTTCCAACTCTTCCCGGGTGTGGGTACCGCCATCGCGCTTTTTCGCGATCAGATCATAAATACGCATCGCAATTCTCCTGTCTGACAGTATGACTTTCAATAAATTCCATTATAACAGACTTTTTGACAAAGGCAATCCACATTCCGTCTCCTTTGTCGGGTTTTGAACACCAAGGGCGCAGCTGCCCGGAAAAGCAGCTGCGCCCTTGGAACAAACCTCGCTCAGCGGGAACCCTTGTCGTAAGGGATACCCTCAGCCTTGGGGGCCATGCTGTTCTTGGAGGTAAAGGCCAGAATGATCATGGATGCGATGAACGGCATCATGTTATAGATGTTGCTGGACCAGTGGAGCTGCGCCAGGAAGGTGGAGTCCGCAATGTTTGCCAAACTCTTGAACACGGCAAAGAACATGGCGGCGGCACAGATGTTGAAAGGCTTCCACTGACCAAAGATCATAACAGCCAGTGCAAGGAAGCCCGCGCCAGCCACGCCGACCTCAAAGTTCCAGGTCTGCACCGGGGGCACGATATATGCCAGACCGCCGATAGCGCCCAGCGCACCGGAAAGCAGCACACCCGCGTAGCGCATCTTGTAGACGTTGATGCCCACAGAATCGGCTGCCTGAGGATGTTCGCCGCAGGCGCGCAGGCGCAGACCGAAGCGGGTCTTGTACAGCACCACATAGCTGATGACGAGCAGCACGATGCCCAACGGCACAAAGATGCTCAGCTCCAGGCCGCCGATGCTGAACAGGAACGGCTTGTTGGAATAGTTCAGCTTGGCGCTGCCGCTGTCGCTGAAATACTTGGCAATAACCACGGCTATGGCGGTGGCCAGCAGGTTCAGGGCCGTGCCGCCGATGGTCTGGTCCGCTTTCAGGTTGATGGAGGCAAAGGCCAGCAGCAGGCTGTACACCATACCGGCCAGGGCCGCCGCCAGAATGGTGAGCAGCACCACCAGGAAGGGAGACATGTCGGCGGGCAGCAGGGTCAGGGTAAGCACACCTGCCACACCACCGATGACCATGATGCCTTCCAGCGCAATGTTGATGATGCCGGAGTGCTCACTGAACATACCGCCCAGTGCCACCAGCATCAGGACGATGCCATACAGCAGGGTATATTTGATCAGAAGCAGCATATCACTTGCCCTCCTTCTTGGTTTCGGTCTTGGCCGGAGCGGGCTCTGCGTTCACATTGGTCTTGTCCGCATTCTTGAACAGCAGCTTCTGGATCTTGCCGCGGAACAGCATGGAGAATGCACACAGGTAGATGATGATGCCGCTGATCAGGTCGGCGATCTCCGTGGGGTAATACTTGGTGGAAAGGAAGGTGCCGCCCACCGAGATGTGGGAGATGAACAGGGCCGAGAAGATGGTGCCAATGGGGTTGGAGCTTGCCAGCAGGGCAACGGAGATGCCGTTGAAGCCCATGGCGGGCAGGCTGGTGGAGTTCAGGGGGTTCCACTGGCCCACGTTGGACAGATAGAACAGGCCCGCGCCAAAGCCTGCCAGCGCACCGGCAATGGCCATGGAGAGGATGATGTTCTTCTTTTCGTTGATACCGGCGTAGCGGGCAGCACTCTTATTCAGGCCGACCGCCTTCAGCTCATAGCCAAAGGTGGTCTTGTTCAGCACCACCCAGATCAGGATGGCCACCACAGCGGCCAAGAAGATGGCGATGGTAGTGCTGTTGGTCTGGAACAGCTTGTTCAGGCCGAAGTCCGGGATGACAGACTGGGCGAGATCCGCGTTCTTGCCCAGGTTCAGGGTGCGGGTGTTGCGCACATCATACATGGGGCCGGTGCCGTTCTGGTAGACCAGCTCATTGACAAGGTACAGGCCGATCCAGTTGAACATGATGGAGGTAATGACCTCGTTGATGTTGAAGTAGGCCTTGAAGAAACCGGGGATAGCACCCCACAGACCGCCCAGAATGGCCGCAGCCAGCAGGCAGACGAACCAGGGCAGCTTGAGCATGATGGCACAGTAGAGGGCACCGTAAGCGCCCAGCGTGTACTGACCGGCGGCACCGATGTTGAACAGGCCGGTCTTGAAGGCAAAGCCCACGGAAAGGCCGGTCATGATCAGGGGCGCGGCGTTGGCCAGCTCCTTGCCGACACCATAGGGAGCATCATGGAAGCCTCCCTTGAGGATGCGGACAAAACCGTCTGCCCATGCGTGGGCCGGATTGATGGCCAGCAGCACGAGGAAGCCCACAAACAGACCGATCAGGATACACAGCAGAGCAGCCATCACGCTGGTGACAGAACCCTGCAGCCCGTTGTGGGAAAGTTTTTTGTTTTTCATTTCTGCTTACTCCTTTCCCTGCTTGCGGGCACCGGCCATGTACAGGCCCAGCTCCTGGACTGTGGTGGTCTTGGGGTCAAACTCGCCCACGATCTCACCCTCGTACATCACAAGGATCCGGTCAGAGAGGTTCATCACCTCATCCAGCTCCAGACTGACCAGCAGCACAGCCTTGCCCCTGTCGCGCTCATCCACGATCTGCTTGTGGATATATTCAATGGCACCGACATCCAGACCGCGGGTGGGCTGCACTGCTACCAGCAGCTTGGGGTCTTTGTCGATCTCACGGGCAATGATCGCCTTCTGCTGGTTGCCGCCGGACATGCTGCGCACGATGGTAGCGCTGCCCTGGCCGCTGCGCACGTCATACTGGGCGATCAGCTTATCGGAGTACTCCCGCACCTTTTCACTGCGGATAAAGCCGTTGTGCTGGAACTCGGGCTGCCAGTAGCGCTGGAGCACCATGTTGTTCTCCAGGCTGTAATCCAGCACCAGACCATGCTTGTGGCGGTCCTCAGGGATATGGCTCATGCCGTCCTTGGAGCGCTGACGGATGCTCTCGTTGGTGATCTCCTTGCCGTCCAGCAGTACCTTGCCGCTGTTGAACTTTTCCAGACCAGTCAGGCCGTAGACAAACTCTGTCTGGCCGTTGCCCTCGATGCCCGCCAGACAGACGATCTCACCGCCACGCACCTGGAAGGAGACGTTCTTGACGTCATCCTTCTTGTGCTGGGCGTTGTGCATGGTAACGTTCTGCACGTCCAGCACCACCTCGCCGGGGGCGGCGGGCTTTTTGTCCACCTGCAGCTGAACATCGCGGCCGACCATCATGCGGGAAAGCTCTTCCTTGGTGGTGTCCTTGATGTCCACAGTGCCCATATACTTGCCCTTGCGCAGAACCGTGCAGCGGTCTGCCACTGCCATGATCTCGTTGAGCTTGTGGGTGATGAAGAGGATGGACTTGCCCTCCTTCTTGAACCCGCGCATGATCTCCATCAGCTCGTCGATCTCCTGCGGGGTCAGAACAGCGGTGGGCTCATCAAAGATCAGGATCTCGTTGTCGCGGTAGAGCATCTTCAGGATCTCAACACGCTGCTGCATACCAACAGAGATATCACTGATGAGTGCATCGGGGTCCACACGCAGGCCGTACTTCTCGCTCAAAGCCATGACCTTCTTGCGGGCCTCAGCCTTCTGCAAAAAGCCCAGCTTATTGGGCTCCACGCCCAGAATGATGTTATCCAGCACGCTGAAGCATTCCACCAGCTTGAAGTGCTGGTGCACCATGCCGATGCCCAGCGCGTTTGCATCGTTGGGGTTGCGGACGGCGACCTCCTTGCCGTTCTTGAGGATCTTACCGGCTTCCGGCTGGTACAAGCCGAACAGCACGCTCATCAGCGTACTTTTGCCGGCGCCATTTTCGCCCAGCAGGGCGTGTACCTCGCCTTTGCGCAGCTGCAGGGTGATATCATCGTTTGCCTTGATTCCAGGGAACTCCTTGGTAATGTGGAGCATCTCGATCACAAAATCCTCTGCCAATCTGCTCACTCTCCTTTCGTGTCAAATCGACACCTATACTATTCTGTGTACCATTATACCGTATTTTTGCGGTTTTGCACACTTCTTTTTGATTTTTTGGCGGGATGTACTCTTATAAGTATTACTTTTGTGCAAGCTGCACGATTTTTCGCGAGACAAAAACGACCCTCTCCGTCAAAGCCTGGCGGCAATGACGGAGAGGGTCGTTCCCTGCAGCCCTTGCGGACTGTTCAAATTTTACTGGATGTAGGTGACGTTGGTGAACTCGCTGACGGTGGGCTTGGTAGCGTCGTCAGAGCTGTTGTCAACAACGATCTCGCCGGAAGCGATCTTCTGCTTCAACTCCTCGTACTCCTCAACCGTGAAGGTCTCGAAGTTCCAGCTGTCCTCATCGGTGGGCAGGCCGATGTAATCGCCGTCCTCCAGACCAAAGTTGCCGTTGGTTGCTGCGATGGTGCTCCACTCGCCTGCCTCGATGTCGGACAGAGAAGTAGAAACAGCCTCAGACAGGCCCTTCATAGCGGAGGTGATGAACGGGTTGTAAGCATAGGTGCCATCAGCAACGCCGTTTGCGCCGATGTAGTTCTGGTCAACGTCAACGCCGATGACGTAGCCGTTGTTCTTCAGGGCAGCCTCAACAGCGGAGGTGTAGATGCCGCCGCCGCAGGCAAAGACGACCTGAGTGCCGTTGGAGTACCAGCCCTCCATACGGGAGGTGATGTTGGCATCGCCGTAGAACTGGCCACCGTAGAAGTAGTTGATGTCGATGTTCTGGCCCAGCTCCTGAGCAGCAGCATCAGCGCCCTGCACAAAGCCGTAGCCGTAACGGATGACAGCGGGAACAGCCATGCCGCCCAGGAAGCCCAGCTTGGTCTTGCCGTCCTTGGCAATGGCGTAACCTGCCAGATAGCCTGCCTGCTCCTCCTTGAAGGTGATGCAGTAGCAGTTGGAGGGGATCTCATCGGTGCCGATATCACCCTGGGTGACATCGACAGCGACGAACTTGACATCGGGGTACTGCTCAGCAGCCCATGCCAGAGAAGCACCATACAGGTAGCCAACGCAGACAATGACCTCAGCGCCATCGTTGACAGCCTGACGGATCATGGTCTCACGGTCCTCATCGGAAGCGTCAGCCTCGGGGATGTAGTACTGGCAGTCATCGCCCATGTAGCTGGAAACAGCGCTCCAGCAAGCCTGGTTGAAGCTCTCGTCATCGATCGTGCCGGTATCGCAGGTCAGAGCGACCTTTGTGATCTTGCTGGCAGCCTCGGAGCCAGCCTCAGAGGCTGCAGAGGAAGCAGTGGAAGAAGCGGTGCTGGTGGAAGAGGAAGAACCACCGCAGGCGGTCAGAGCCAGAGCAGCAACGGAAACAGCAGCGGCAGCCATGAAGCTGCGGCGAGAGATCTTGCTCTTCATTTGGTTACCTCTTTTCTTCTTTTGCACCGGTCTTGTGTAGGCCCGGCGCTCTTGTTACAAGTTTAACAGGTTTCGGCAAAGATTTGAAATACCAATAATTTGCCCGCTTATAACTTAAACGCATAAGGCGGTTGAGTTTGCACAAGAAATTTGTTATACTCTTGGCAAGGTTCCACAATTTTTGATGCAGGCAGGAGAAAAAGCGTATGACATTGCAGCAGATCATGTACTTTCAGCGGGTAGCCCGCTCCGGCAGCTTTACCAAGGCGGCGGAGGAGCTGAACTTTGAAAAGGCCGCCGCCCTGCGGGACCGCATCCGGGCCATCTCCGTGCTGGGCAAGACCCAGCAGGTCATCGCCGAGGCCAAGGCAAAGAGCCGCCAGAACTACAACGTCTCGGTTACCAGCGAGGACAAG
>OICU01000365.1_pt1 | contig 12031 bp, 10 predicted proteins | sample 1581351 | NCBI WGS metagenome assembly OICU01 (sample SAMEA3882545, study PRJEB24775) | human gut metagenome | biome: human-associated habitat; feature: intestine environment; material: feces | place: Netherlands | collected 2009/2010
AAGTTTGCAAAAAGTGTCAATTCAAACTATAAATCTATCCATATTGGATTTTAAACATACATTCCCTTGCTTGGATATAGTACCTTTTGATGACTATAAATCTATCCATATTGGATTTTAAACTAAACATCATTATTACAGCTGCAATTTTGGCTCGGCTATAAATCTATCCATATTGGATTTTAAACTTCACCCTTTTATTTAACATTGTTCTAGGCAACATCTATAAATCTATCCATATTGGATTTTAAACATACAGCAAACGCACTAACGCAAGAAGCAACAACAACCTATAAATCTATCCATATTGGATTTTAAACTTAAATCTCAGGAATTATATCAAAGATATTCCGGGGCTATAAATCTATCCATATTGGATTTTAAACAGTCTTTCAATCTGTGTACAATTTTAACTAAAAACTATAAATCTATCCATATTGGATTTTAAACCATCTCCACCAAAACAAAAATCCAGCAGATAAGCCACTATAAATCTATCCATATTGGATTTTAAAGGTGATGAAGAAGTTTGCAAAAAGTGTCAATTCAAACTATAAATCTATCCATATTGGATTTTAAATTTCGGGATCAGGATCGGGCGTGGGATTAAGTCGAAGTCGGTATTTGGGGACAGCGGCACTTGCAGTATATCAAGGCGCACCGTAAAGGTTTTTATACGACCTTGCTCACAAAATGCGAACTGAACAGACACCTTGCCGATGTAAATAAACAGGCTGAGGATATGTTTTTTCGGCTCATAAAACAGATGGCAGAACGTGATGGCGTGACCGAACAACTCAAATCAGAAAACCAAATGCTGTGGGTGCGGAAGATGAACAATATCCGCAACCGTGCAACGGAGATTGTAAATGTAGAGTTGATTTACAACTAACCAGCACAGCCGCCACGTGCGATAATCTCCTGCTTGGCGGCGTTTTCTGTTGCGAAATCAGCTTTTCTATGGTATTGTTATTACAGTGAAAAATTTTTTAAGATTTTGGGATATTTTGCTGTTTTGAGTTGTTAGTATAGTGAAAGGTCTTTCAAAAGCAGCGAAAGGTGAACGATCCTTTTCGTTGCAATTATCTCAGACAGGAGGGAAATGTATGGAAGCTGCCGAGTTTAACAGAATTGCAAGGAAATATACTGATGTCGTATACAGAGCAACGCTCAGTTATTGCAAAAACAAAAATGACGCTGAGGACGCTGTTCAAAATACTTTTTTGAAGCTTCTGAAAACCGATACTCAGTTTGCTGACGACGAACACATAAGAAAATGGCTTATCAGGTCGGCGATCAATGAATGTAAGAACATATGGAAATCCTTTTGGCACAGAAATGTTACATCCATCGACGAGCTGAACGAAGAGTCTGCATACATAGAGTCAGAAAAGCAAGAACTGTTCAGTGAAGTAATGAAGTTACCAAAAAAGTACAGCACGGTACTGCATTTGTATTACTACGAAAGCTATACATGCAAGGAAATTGCGGATATTCTTAATATTTCGGAAAGCGGCGTACAATCTCGACTGATGAGAGCACGAAACATACTGAAAGAAAAATTAAAGGAGGCGTGGTTATGAATCAGTATAAAAGCAATCATGAGTTCTATCAAAGTGTTTTTGACGAAGTCCACGCATCTGATAAACTGATAATGAAGGTGCAGAATATGACTAATAACAAAACAAAAAAGAAGATTTATGCAATCAGAAAAGTAGCCTTTGTTGCCGCCGCAATAATAATGGTGTTAGTTATAAGCAACGCCGTCGCTTATGCCGCTACGGGAGCGACTTGGATAGAACATCTCGTGACCGCAACCGTCAATGGCAGCGATTATACGGCAAAGCTGATTGACAAGTATGATGAAAACGGCGAGCTTGGTTCTCAGGAACTCATTAATGATTACGGAAACGGTATAAAAGAAGGAATTGAATATGATGGTCAATATGCGATAGACAGCAATTCGGATATTGAAATTCAGATTGCCGAGAAAGATCCGAGGGTCGTTCAGGAATCAAACAGAGTATTTCTAAGCTGGATGTCGGCAGATATACACGAGGATATTACCGAAGATTTTTCCAAAGGTCACGCCGAGATCACCGTTGACGATGATGATCACAACAAAATGAAGTTTACGGTCACCGGTACAGTTGGCAAATATAAAATCGTTTTATCTTACAGAGATCATTCTGTAGAATTCTTTTCTGAGTAAGGTGGTTCCGATAAACGTACAGAATTAGAAATATAGTCAAAGCCGCCAAGCGGGATGATCTCCTGCTTGGCGGCTATTGCTATATCAACATTTTTATGATAAAATTTTATAAAACAAAAAGGAAATAATCACTATGAGCTTAATTAAAAATGACTATTGGATTTTAAATAGGATTGTAGATAAATGGATCTTAATCATAATAACCTATAAATCTATCCATATTGGATTTTAAATATGGTTGCAATAGCTGTTTGAGCAACAGTCTTAATAGCTATAAATCTATCCATATTGGATTTTAAACTTAAATAATTAAGAAAGGAGCTTTAAATGAAAGCACTATAAATCTATCTAAGCCGGATTTTAAACGCAACAGTATCCGTTGTAACTGAATCCATCAAAGTAACATTACCTAATCTGCAGCAATTAAACCCGAGTATTTTATATTCTATTGTAAAATATATTTTCTTATTGGAATAATAGAGGGGGAAAGTTTTGTTATAATTAAAGAAATATAATTGAACGGAGGTATTTTCAATATGTTAAGTGATATTGAAATCGCTCAGGCTGCGACCTTACTCCCGATTAAAGAGGTTGCCGCACAGATCGGAATTAAAGAGGATGAGCTGGAGTTTTACGGCAAGTATAAGGCTAAACTTTCAGACGAACTTGCCAATCGTTTGGAAAATGAGCCGGACGGAAAACTTATTCTTGTTACAGCTATCAATCCAACCCCCGCAGGTGAGGGCAAAACAACTACTTCTGCAGGTCTTGGTCAGGCTATGGCTAAGATTGGTAAAAAGGCTGTAATCGCTCTAAGAGAGCCTTCACTCGGCCCTGTATTTGGTATTAAGGGCGGTGCTGCAGGCGGCGGTTATTCTCAGGTACTTCCTATGGAAGATATTAATCTTCACTTTACAGGCGATATGCACGCTATTACTTCTGCAAACAATCTTTGCTGTGCAATGCTTGACAATCATATTCAGCAGGGTAATGTTCTCGGGATTGATCCTCGCCAGATCCTTATTAAGAGATGTCTTGATATGAACGACAGAGCTTTGAGAAATATTGTTGTCGGTCTTGGCGGCAGAGTGAACGGTATTCCTCGTGAGGACCACTTTATAATTACTGTTGCATCTGAAGTTATGGCTATCCTTTGCCTTGCTGACGATATTTCTGATTTAAAGAAAAGACTTGGTGATATTCTTATTGCTTATACATATGCAGGCGAGCCTGTTTTTGCAAAGGACATTAAGGCTGACGGCGCTATGACGGCTCTCCTTAAAGACGCTATCAAACCTAACCTTGTTCAGACACTCGAGGGTACCCCTGCTATTATGCACGGCGGTCCTTTTGCCAATATTGCTCACGGCTGTAACAGCATTCGTGCTACAAAGCTTGCGTTAAAACTTGCCGATTACTGTATTACAGAGGCAGGCTTCGGTTCAGATCTCGGTGCAGAGAAATTCTTTGACATCAAGTGCAGATATGCAGGTTTTAAGCCTTCTGCCGTAGTTATTGTTGCTACTTGCCGTGCGTTAAAGTACAACGGCGGTGTGCCTAAGGCAGAGGTTTCTGCAGAGAATCTTGAGGCTCTTAAAAATGGTATTGAAAACCTTGGCGTTCACATTGATAACATGAGAAAGTACAATGTTCCCGTTGTAGTTGCTATCAACCAGTTCGGTACAGATACAGCAGAGGAACTTGAGTTTATCGAGAGTTACTGTAAATCTAAAGGCGCAGACTTTGCTCTCTCAAATGTATTCTCAAAGGGCGGAGAAGGCGGTACAGAACTTGCCAAAAAGGTAGTAGAGGCTTGCGAAAAGCCGTCTGATTTTGCTCCTATTTATTCAGATGACCTTACAATCAAAGAAAAGGTTGACAAAATTGCAAAAACAATTTACGGCGCTTCAAGAGTAAACTATACAAAGGCTGCCGAAAAGGCATTGAAGCAGATTCAGGCTCTCGGCGGTGAAAAACTTCCTGTTTGTATTGCAAAAACACAATATTCGCTTTCTGATGACCCAACACTTCTCGGTGCTCCAAAGAATTTTGAAATCACAGTAAAGAATCTTACACTTTCAAACGGTGCAGGATTTGTAGTTGTATATACAGGTGATATTATGACAATGCCGGGTCTTCCGAAAGTTCCGTCGGCAGAGAAAATTGATGTTACCGAGGAAGGAAAAATTAACGGTTTATTCTGATGATTACTGTAAATACTCATAATGCCCGTGAAACAGAGGCACTCGGCGCAAAAATTGCCGAAAAGTTGTGCGGCACGGAAGTAATCGCTCTTTTTGGCGGTCTTGGTATGGGCAAGACTGTCTTTACAAGAGGACTTGCCGGTGCGCTCGGTGCAGGAGAAAATGTTTCAAGCCCTACATTCGCTCTTGTCAATGAATATTCGGGTAAGTATAATATTTTTCATTTTGATATGTACCGTGTAAATACATGGGATGATTTGTATTCCACAGGATTTTTTGATTATATTGATAACGGTATAATCATTATCGAGTGGAGTGAGAATATTGAAGAGGCTTTGCCTGCCGATTGTATTAAAATCAGAATCAGTAAGGGCGAAAATGATGATGACAGAATTTTTGAAATTGAAGGTGTTGATCCGCAATGAAAATTCTTGCAATAGATACAAGCGCCACAGCTGCGTCAACCGCAATTTGTGACGAAAACAAAATAATAGGTGAGTTCTTTATAAATACAAAACTTACTCACAGCAGAACACTTATGCCTATGGTTGAAAGTCTGCTTGCAAACACAAACCTAACGACAACAGATATTACCGCCGTTGCGGTAAACTGCGGTCCGGGTTCGTTTACGGGTGTAAGAATCGGTGTTGCAGCGGCTAAAGGACTTGCTTTTGCCGATGATTTGCCTTGCATAGAGGTATCGACGCTTGAAAGCCTTGCGTATAATTTGCAATCTGCAAAGGGGATAATCTGTTCTGTTATGGACGCTCGCTGTTCGCAGGTTTATAATGCGCTTTTCAAATGTGACGGCATAAAGCCTGAAAGACTTTGCAAAGACAGAGCTTTGTCTGTTGCCGAGCTTTCAGAAGAACTTAAGAGTTATGACGAAAGAATTATACTTGTGGGTGACGGTGCGGAGCTTTGCTATAATGCTATGAAAGAATTATTACCAAATGTTGAACTCGCACCAATCAGTATAAGATTTCAAAGAGCGTCATCAACAGCAGAAATAGCTGTACAAAAATTTAATGACGGAGAAGTGCTTTCGGCTGCGGAACTTATGCCGATGTATTTAAGACTGCCGCAGGCTGAAAGAGAACTTAAAAAGAAAATGGAGGAAAAGAAATGTTAGCACTCGGATGTGACCACGGCGGATATAACCTTATCTGCGCAATTAAAAAATATCTTGACGAAAAGGGTATTGAATATAAAGATTTTGGTACTTACAGCACAGACAGCGTTGATTATCCTGTTTACGGCTATAAAGTTGCAAAAGCAGTAGCAAGCGGCGAATGTGAGCTTGGTATCCTTTGCTGCGGTACAGGTATCGGTATTTCAATGGCAGCAAACAAAGTTAAGGGTATTCGTGCGGCAGTTGTAAGCAATGAGTTTTGCGCTGAAATGACACGCAGACACAACCACGCAAATATTCTTTGTATGGGCGGCAGAGTTACAAGCGAAGAAGATGCTGTTAAGTTTACAGAAATTTTCCTCAATACTCCCGAAGAGGGCGACAGACACTTAAAGCGTCTTGCTATGATTGATGAGATTGAGGCAGGTACTTTCAAGGTTGACTGATTTCGGGAGATTTTTATGTCCGACGAAGAATTAGAGGTGTTGAACGACATCAAATATATTCTTTATGTCTGTTATGCTTGGAAATAAACTTGATGATGTGAACGCAAAAATTGATGAAACCAATATTCTGTAAAACGAACTAAAGGGTTATGGTTTTGAAAACTCTTTTGTTTAAGTTACCAAACAGCAGGCTGTTTGGCTATCGTCAGATTACATAAGCGGAAAGTATTTGTGGGCTTTGCCCACACCCACAACCTTTGAAAAGGTTGACCAAACTTTTATAACTTTTATAATTACTTGTCAAAACACTCTGCTAAACCATAATTTTAAACTACCTTGACGGTAACATCAATTCTTTTTGTGCGGTGCATTGTGTCTTCAACGCTGTAAGTCAGCTTATATGTACCGACTTTATCGGTAAGAACATTGCCTGTTACGGATATTTTATCTGTAATATCGTTTGAACAGGTGTCAACAGCGGTTACACCCTCAAGCAGGTCGGCGGTTTCGCCTTTGGTTATAGTCAAATCGCTTGCGCCGTGAATTTCAGGTGTCTTTGCTGCATACGGATTCTGCGGATCATCGTCGGTAGGGTCCCAGCCACAGGTATGGTCGGTAATTTTAATTGCCTCCGGTTTGCCGAGCGGACCCGGATTGTCGTCATCGTAAACGGTTACGGGTGTGTTTTCGGGACAATTATCATATATCCACTTTACATCTGCGGTTTCCATTCTTACACAGCCGAGTGAACCCTCATCTCCGAGTTTGTTGAACTCCTCGGTTTCGAGTGTGTCGGCGCTTGCGTCTTCATACGGAACGGAATGAAAAAGATAATCGCCGTAAAATCCCGATACATAATGACCGTAAACATCATTGAAAAGCGGATTCCATTCCTGCTTGTAGTAAATGTAGAAATCGTCGCCGAGAACGGTAGCTTTGTCAATACCGGTTGAACAAATCATTGCACGGACAGGAACAGTATATTCGCCGTTTTTGTCATAAGTGTAAACCGTAACGCAGTTTTGCGAGCGATTGACTTTAATAAAATAAGGATTTTTCTCGTAAATATTATTAAGATTTTCATTGAGAACATCGGTATTTGCAAGATAGCAGGTTGAATATCCGTCATAAATGCTCTGCGACTGAGCAGCAACCGTAATATTGTAGGTATGGCGGGTGTTGCCTATCTGTGCGGTAATTGTAGCCGTACCCTCGCTTAAGCCGTCAATTCTTCCACCGTCATCAACGGTAACGATATTGTTGTCACTGCTTGACCACTTTGATTTTACGAGTTCTTCGGCGGTTGCCTCAGACGGAGTGATAATTTTTATTTCATTACATTCAATGCTTATATCGGCGGTTTCGCCCGTTACAATAACGGTCGGCTGTTTGCTGTTTGCCAACGAAGGTTGAGTTGTATTAATGTTTTTATTGTCGGCAGGTACTGAATTATCGGAAGTTCTACCTGCCACAGCGGTTACTATTACCGATACGCCAAGTACTGCCGCAAGCGTAAGAATAAAGGATTTACGATTAATGGATTTAAAATTCATCAAATTATTCCTTTCGTTTGTGTCTTTTAGTTTATTTTATTACATTATTATATATGTTTTTTTAAAAAAGTTCAAGAAATATTTAAATATTCAACAAAATCCCCGTGAAATATGTTAGAATATGTTTGGTGATTGGATATGTTACATTTTATAAAACACTTCAGAACGATTACAAGACACAGGCATAAGGTTATTGCTCACTGCGCAAAGGCAGGAATACTTTGGCAGGGGTTAAGGCACGACCTTTCAAAATATTCACCGACGGAGTTTATTCCTGGTGCAAAGTACTACCAGGGCAACAGAAGTCCTAACGAAAAAGAAAGGGAGCTTTACGGCTACTCAAAGGCATGGATGCATCATAAGGGCAGAAACCGTCATCACTACGAGTATTGGAATGACTACAATCCTAAGACAAAGCAGATAGAAAATGTGGAAATGCCGATTAATTATGTAATCGAAATGTTTTGTGACAGGGTCGCCGCAAGTAAAATATATAACGGTTCAAATTACAAAGACAGAGATTCTTTGGATTACTTCGGCAGGGTAAAGGGCAAACACCGTATGCACGAAAACACAGAGAAACTGCTTGAAGAATTACTTACAATGCTGAGTGAAAAGGGAGAAGAAGAAACTTTTGCTTATATAAGAAAATTAAGAAAAATCAAAAAATAATTTCTTTGTGATTTTAATGAATTTATTTTACCGATTTTGCGTTTTAAAGTACTGAAATGCTTTTTCCGCTTGTAAAGAGCAGAACAAAAATCAACAAAATTTATGTAAAAACAAATAATAAAAAACAAGTAATTGTTAAATTTTTCACATATTAAAAAATATACCGAAAATCGGCGGCGCTATAGGCAAAAAATATAGGGAAAATTCGGCTTTTTTAGGCAAAAATAAAAAGCATTAGTAATTTTTGAAAATCCTTGACTTTAGCAAAAAAATGTGGTATTTTATATATGCTGATTTTGTGACGGAAACAATAAATCAGCAACGCAAGGCTTACATTGCCGTTTCGGCAAAAAAGCAATAAAATCAATTCAATGAGAGTTAATCTCGTCTATTGAAAATGCTTGAAATGCCGACGGTTCAAATCAATCACGGTTTGAGCCTTGTCGGTTTTATTTTTGAAATACAGGGGGTTATTCTATGCGTTCCGAATGGAGTAATTTTGTTGGCGGACTTTGGGAATCTGAAATCAATGTCAGAGACTTTATCCAGAAAAACTACAAGCCATATGACGGCGATGAGTCTTTCCTCGTAGGTCCTACTGAGGCTACAGAAAAGCTTTGGGGCAAACTTAAAGAACTTCAGAAAGAAGAAAGAAGCAAGGGCGGCGTACTTGATATGGAGACTGAGGTTGTTACCTCACTCACAGCTTACGGCGCAGCATACATTGACGAAGATCTTAAGGATCTTGAGCAGGTAGTCGGTCTTCAGACTGACAAGCCTTTAAAGCGTGCATTTATGCCTTACGGCGGCATTAAGATGGCTGAACAGTCATGCCAGATGTACGGTTATGAGCCAAGCCCTAAGCTTCACGAAATCTTTACAAAATATCACAAGACACATAACCAGGGTGTATTCGATATCTACACACCTGAAATGAAGGTAGCTCGTCACAACAAGATTCTTACAGGTCTTCCGGATACATACGGCAGAGGCAGAATCGTAGGCGACTACAGAAGAGTCGCTCTTTACGGTATTGATTACCTTATCGAGTGCAAGAAGGAAGACTTCGCCGAAACAAACCGTCAGGGTATGAGAAGAGGCGACTTCCAGCTCAGAGAGGAAATCGCAGATCAGATCAAGGCTCTTAACGGCATGAAAGAAATGGCTGCAATCTACGGCTTTGATATTTCACAGCCTGCTAAGAACGCTAAAGAAGCTGTTCAGTGGCTCTACTTTGGTTACCTCGCAGCTATCAAGACTCAGAACGGTGCTGCAATGAGCGTAGGCAGAGTTTCTACATTCCTCGACATTTATATTGAGCGTGACCTTGAGAACGGTACACTTACAGAGGCACAGGCACAGGAGCTTGTTGACCACTTTGTTATGAAGTGCCGTATGGTTAAGTTCGCAAGAATCGAAAGCTACAACCAGCTCTTCTCAGGTGACCCTGTATGGGCTACTCTTGAAGTTGCAGGTATCGGTATCGACGGCCGTTCACAGGTTACAAAGAACGACTTCCGTTTCCTCCACACACTTGAGAATATGGGCCCTTCACCTGAGCCAAACCTCACAGTTCTTTATTCTTCAAGACTTCCTGAGGGCTTTAAGAAGTACGCTTCTAAGATCTCTGTTCAGACAAGCTCAATTCAGTATGAGAACGATGATGTTATGCGTCCGGTATGGGGCGATGATTACTCAATCTGCTGCTGCGTATCTGCAACAGAAACCGGTAAGGAAATCCAGTTCTTCGGCGCTCGTGCTAACCTTGCTAAGTGTCTTCTTTACGCTATCAACGGCGGTGTTGATGAGAAGACAAAGGTACAGGTAGGTCCTGAATACAGACCGATTACTTCTGAATACCTTGACTATGATGAGGTTCTCAAGAAGTATGACGCTATGATGGATTGGCTTGCTCACCTCTATGTAGGTACACTTAATATGATTCACTATATGCACGACAAGTATTACTATGAAGCTGCCGAGATGGCTCTTATTGATACTAACTGCCGTCGTACATTTGCTACAGGTATCGCTGGTTTCTCACATGTAGTTGACTCACTTAGCGCTATTAAGTATGCTAAGGTTAAGGTTATCCGTGATGAAGACGGTATTGCTACTGACTTCGAGATCGACGGTGAGTTCCCAAGATACGGCAACAACGATGAGAGAGCAGACGAAATCGCTGTAAACCTTCTCCGTAAGTTTATGAGCAAGATCAGATACTGCCACACATACAGAGATTCAGAGCCTACAACTTCTATCCTTACAATTACATCAAATGTTGTATACGGTAAGGCTACAGGTTCACTTCCTGACGGCAGAAAAGCAGGCGAGCCACTTTCACCTGGTGCTAACCCATCTTACGGTGCAGAGCAGAGCGGTCTTCTTGCTTCACTTAACTCTGTTGCTAAACTTCCATACGAGTATGCACTCGATGGTATTTCAAATACACAGACAATCAGCCCGGATGCACTCGGTCACAATGATGACGAGCGTGTAAACAACCTTGTAAATGTACTTGACGGTTACTTCGATCAGGGTGCACACCACCTCAATGTAAACGTATTCGGTACAGAAAAGCTCATCGATGCTATGGAGCATCCTGAGAAGGAAGAGTACGCTAACTTCACAATCCGTGTATCAGGTTACGCTGTTAAGTTCATTGACCTTACAAGAGAGCAGCAGCTCGATGTAATCGCAAGAACTTGCCACAAGTCAATGTAATTTAATAATGGAAAATAAAGAGTTAGTCGGCTATGTCCACTCACTCGAGAGCTTTGGTTCTGTTGACGGACCGGGTGTAAGATATGTAGTATTTTTGAGCGGTTGCGCAATGCGCTGTCAATTCTGCCACAATCCCGACACCTGGCAAATGAGTAAGGGTACACCTTACACAGCAGAAGAATTGCTTAAAAAAGCTATCGCATATCGCCCTTACTGGAAAAGTGAGGGCGGTATTACAGTTAGTGGAGGAGAGCCGCTTTTACAGATTGATTTTCTTATTGACTTTTTTAAAAAGGCAAAAAAGCTCGGTATAAATACAACGCTTGATACAAGCGGAAACCCGTTTACTACAGAAGAACCTTACTACTCAAAGTGGAAAGAGCTTATGCAATATACGGATTTGTTGTTACTCGATATTAAGCATATTGATGATGAACAGCACAAAATTCTTACCGGGCATACTAATGTTAATATTCTGCAAATGGCAAGAGAGCTTTCGGATATGGGTAAACCCGTATGGATTCGCCATGTACTTGTTCCGCAGAGGAGCGACTATGACGAGTATCTGTATCGTCTTGCCGATTTTATAAAAACTCTTAAAAATGTCAAGAGAGTTGAAGTGTTGCCGTACCACACACTTGGAGTGTATAAGTGGAAAGAACTTGGCATCGACTATAAACTTGAGGGCATTGATCCGCCAACACCCGAGAGAGTTCTTAACGCAAAAAAAATTCTCGGTTGCGAATAATAACCTAATATTTTTGGGACAGTCTGATGACTGTCCCTTTTTGGTTAGTTGAGATTGTAAATTTGGGGTTTAATGCACCAATTTAAGCGAAATAATTAAAAAATTTAGGGCAAGCCTTTTTAAAGGCTTGCGGGTTTGGGCAGCGCCCATAATATCTTCCGATATAACAATTTATCGGGCGCAAACAGCCACGCTGTTTGCGTGTTAAGACTAAGTTTGTTAAAACGGGCGACAGCCGTTAAGAAAAGACCTGTATTTTGTTAATGAAATAACGAATTTCTTTTCTTATTGCTCTCGCAAAGGCTTTCGCCTATTTGTTCAAGCCGCCAAACAGCAAGCT
>OICU01000390.1_pt1 | contig 11459 bp, 11 predicted proteins | sample 1581351 | NCBI WGS metagenome assembly OICU01 (sample SAMEA3882545, study PRJEB24775) | human gut metagenome | biome: human-associated habitat; feature: intestine environment; material: feces | place: Netherlands | collected 2009/2010
TATTTCGTTCACTTTGAATATCTATATCATAAATAACATCTTCACTCATCAATATCATTTCTTGAATCCAGATCACACCTTGATGTGGTATTTGAATCTGATATTCAACCGTAACATGTTTGTCCCCTGCTCTATATCGATTTAAAAGGCTTTGACTCGATTCAACAACGCTAAAGCTTCCCAAACAACCCTCTAACACATTCGCTTTTAATTGTTTAAAATATGCATTATAATCACATGGTAAATTTGGTTTTTTATCTGCACACATATAATTGTCGTAAATACCATCGATTTGATTCTGCGTTAAATTCACGGAGAAAATTGATTGTGCCATTGCCATCAAAGCTTCAATATAGTGATCGTTTTCTAAAATAGATTGTTTCAACTGATCATAATAACGCATCAATTGTTGCTTCTCATCCATTTCAATTGTGTCATAATAAATTTTAAAACCTAACGCAAAATGATGCAGATGATTCTTTTCATCGCTGTCTAAATAAACGGCTATAATTTTCCCTTTTAATTTTGTACGCTTAATTTGATGACAATATGAAATTTCTAATACAGGATTTTCCTTTGTGAGACACTCATTTAAATAGTCAAGCTGTAACACATGACGATACTCTTCCTTCTTATTCTCTTCAAACAATTCATTTAGAATTTGCTCAACTGCACCCGAGTAGATGCCATCTTCTGCTAAGAAAAAGGAATAGCTAGCACGTAAAGTAAAATATGCATCGATTTTAGCATCACAATAAATACAATCCGAAAAATTATACCCTTTATCTTTTAATTGTTGTATAACACGAAGAATCAAATCACGTTTTTCTGTAGCCTCATTGATTTTCGCCTGGTTTTTATCAATATACATATTTTTATCTGCCTGACAAAACAATTCGCGCATTGTTAATTTTGAAAAATCATTTGAATACGCAAAACCAGCCGCATAACTTAATGGAATTTCTGAACATTTAGCACATTCTTTTTTGATATTTTCTAAATTTCTTTTTACATCTTCCTTTGTCACATTTTTAAAAAAAGCAATGAATTCATCACCGCCACAGCGACCTACAAATTGATTTTCATCCACACCGTTACGAAGACTTTTCGCAAACAAATTGATGTATAAATCCCCTTTTTCGTGTCCTTGTTGATTGTTGATGATTCTAAGATTATTTAAATCAAACACACAGATTGCCATATTTTGTTCAGCTTCTAAAGTTAAAATCTCTTCACACTTATTTTTATTTGGCAATCCTGTAGCTTCATCTAAATATATTTTACTTTTTAATTCTCGATTCGCCTTCGCATAATGGAAAGCTTTAAAAAGTTCATACAAAATCATAAAGATGAGAATTACAATATCAATGATTGTCAACGCTTCAAATTGTCCTAAACGTGTTGCGATTCTTTGTGCATATGTTTCTGCAAGCCCTGTGGCCACATCACATAGAGAAAAGAAAGTTTCACTCTTTTGAATAATATTCGTATTCTCATATCCAACTTGTCGAACAAGATCAATCTCTTGTTTTAAAGTATCAAAATACGCATCTAATTCTTCCATTTTAGCTTGAAAAGCCTTGTCATCTAACGAAACCAAATCTAATTCTTCACTGCCAAAACGAAGTCCTTCAATATATCCATCCACATCCGCAATCATTTCATCTTGCGGCATTCCTGCATCTTCCAATTTAATAATTCGCTGTGTTTTTCCACGTACTAATCCTGCATAATTGACAACGCGAGCCGTTCCTTGAATTCGAGATACCATTAAAATGATGATTAAAATCAGCACAATCAAAACACTGGTTAAAACCGTCATTAAAAAGCGTATCATTTTTGAAATATGTCTTTTTCGTTTATCTTTCATACAATTATTCCTTATATATTTATTGTATTAAGAAAATGAAATTATCACAAGAAAATAATAAAAGGATAAATCACAAACGATTCATCCTCTTATTGATCCATACCATGATCCAAATACCTGCGCCAATACATACTAAAGCTAAGCCAATCAGCAGTAAGGCAGTACCATCATGCATCGCACCATCATACCCTACATATGCGTTTATTTTCCCCTTTAAAAGCAAGAAAACAGTTCCTGCAATCAAAAATAAATTTGCAACAAATGCAGGTGTAAAGACACGATCCTTTTGATCCATAATAACATCCCCTTATTGTTACCGATGTATTATATCATTTCATTCCTTTATTAAACCTTAAATTTCTCTTAACTTTCTTAGCATTTGATTGTACAATAGATAAGAATAAAAGAAGGAAGGATTCTTATGCAAAACATTGATGAATTAGTTGATTTACACGAATGCCCTCTATGTGAAGGTGGTTCGATTCTAGAAGAAGAAGGAAACGGATTCTATGCACAATGCATGGATTGTGGCTGCTATACAGTTCATGTTGATTATAAAAACGAAGAAGATCGTTTAGAAGCTGCTAAAAGAGCCGCTGAATTATTTAATACAGGTAAAGTATTAAAATCAAATCCTGGTGAATAAGAAAATGAGTGGAAATTCCACTCAATTTTTTTATTTAACTGAATTTTGATCTAACCACTTGCCTCGAACCATACGAATCAAGAATATAATACCCCTAAATACCAGTTCGAAAGTCATTGTGGCCCATACACCAATAACGCCATATCGTTTTGTGAAAATAATAATTGGTAAAACACGCATTCCCCACATGCTCAACGCATTTAGAACAAAAGGACATTTACTATCTCCGGCCCCACGTAATGCCCCCATTACTACAATACTAATCGCAAATAATGGTTCAGAAAAAGAAACAATCCTTAAGCACTCACTAGCTCCATCAATAACTTCTTGACTATTCGTTAGTGTTGTAGCCAAAAATGGTGCAAACACAAACATGATAACGCTCATAAATATCACTAGAGCAAAAGATAATAAGGTTGTTAAATACGCAAATCGTTTTGCCATATCCTTTCGATTGGCCCCAATACTTTGTCCAACCAATGTAGTTGCAGCACCACCAATTCCATAAGCTGGCAAATAACATAATCCTTCTGCTGAAACAGCCACATAATTAATAGCCACACTGATTGCACCCATCCCTGAAACGACACCCGTCATCACAACTTGAGCTAAAGATAGTGTCACTCTTTCAAGGCCTGCTGGAATTGAAAGATTCACTACATTCTTCAAGATATCTTTATCAAATTTCCACGATTCATCGCCTAGAAGTCGTAATGATTTTTCCTTTTTGACTACAATATACATTAAGATAAAGCCTACAACCAATTGCGCCATTCCCGTTCCTAGTGCAGCTCCGGCAACGCCTAAATTTAGTATATAAATAAAGAAATAGTTAAAAATAACATCGAATACACACATTGAAATATTCATAAGACTTGGAAGCACGGCATTCCCTGAACATCTTAACATTCCTGAATGTAACATCGCCATCATATTAAATGGAATAAAAGCACCTACTATAGCCAAATATAAAGTGGCATCTCTACAAATTGATGGGTCTGCTCCCAATAATTTTGGCAAATAAAAACTGAATGCTACCACAACCAATGCCATACATAAACCAAAGATGATATTAAAGAGAATCGACTGACATACTACCTGTCTTGCCAATTTATTTTTACCAGCCCCTAAATATTGAGCTACCTGCACTGAAAAACCTAATACCGCAGCTGTACAAATTCCTCCAAAAAGCCATGTTGTACTGGCAACAACACCAATGGCTGCCGTAGCCTTATAACCTAGTGATCCAACCATAGCTGTATCAATATAACTCATGGCCGTTCCAACTAATTGTTCTAATATTGCAGGTACAGATAATAAGATGACAATTTTTAATTGATCTTTAAATTCTATTTTGTGATTCTCACGCATCTGTTGCGTTATTTCCAACATATTCATAAAGAGATTATACTAAGAAAAAAGATGTATGTCACCATACATCTTAATCTTCTACCTCTTCACGCCACATTTTAGCTCCTAAATGAGCTAACTTTCCGTCCAAGTTATCATAACCACGATCAATGTGATAAATATCATGGATTTCTGTCACACCATCAGCCATTAAAGCTGCGATGACAAGTCCAGCACCACAACGAAGATCTGTTGCAGTTACTTTAGAACCATGTAACTTTGTCTTTCCGTTGATAAACGCACTTGGTGTGTGTACATCAATGTCAGCACCCATCTTATTTAACTCTGCACAATGTTTGAAACGTTCTGTATAAATTGTTTCCGTTACTACAGATTGACCTTCACATTGTGTTAATAATACAGTAAATGGTTGTTGAACATCTGTGGCAAAACCTGGATATGGTTTTGTCAAGATTTCTGTACGTTTCAAAGGTTTATCTGTTTTAAATACATGAATAAAATCCGAACCAACTTCCATATTGATTCCCACTTCTTGAAGTTTCATAACAATGGCTTCCAAGTGTTGAGGAATAATATTTTCGATGCGCATGTCATTGGCCATAGCGGCTGCCATAATCACATAAGTTGCTGCTTCAATACGATCTGGAATGATTTCATGAATACAGCCTTTTAAATATTCAACACCATCAATCACAAGAGTACTTGTCCCCATACCATGAATTCTAGCACCCATTTTATTTAATAATGTTGCGATATCGATAATTTCAGGCTCACGTGCGGCATTTTCAATAACCGTTCTACCTTTTGCGTAAACAGCTGCCATCATAATGTTGATTGTAGCTCCTACACTCGAAATATCTAAGAAAATATTTGTTCCTTTTAATTCTTTCGCATCCAATATATAACATCCATTTTCATATTGAATATTTGCACCCAAAGCCTCAAACCCTTTTAAGTGCAAATCAATAGGTCTTGGACCTAAGTAACATCCACCAGGCATCTTAATTTCTGCATGCCCAAATTTTCCTAACAAAGCTCCCATAAAATAGTAGCTTGCTCTTAATTTAGAAACAGCTTTAGATACCATAGGAATATTTTCCATATGAGTAGGATCTATATATAATGTTTCTTCATCTCGTTTTTCAACATAAACACCAAGTTCATTTAATAAAACGATCAAAGACTGTACATCTGAAATATTAGGTACACCATAAATTGTAACCGGCTCATTTCCTAAAACACATGCTGGAATTAAAGCCACAGTCGCATTCTTTGAACCACTAATACGTACTGTTCCATTTAAATCATGTCCACCTTCAATTTTAATGACTTTTTCCATTCATTTTCCCCCATTTCAAGGTAATGCCTATCTATTATAGCCTATTCAATCCGGATAATCTAGAAAAATATTGTAAATTCCAAAAGCCATCTATTTTAAATGTTTTTCCATCCAATTTGTGATTTCATTTAAACGACGCAAACGATGCTGAGGAAGTCCCGTACGTGATAAATCATGATTTTCACCATGGAACAAGCACATGCGAGCTTCAATATTCTGATCTAATAAAGCATTCAACATTTGCAGGCCTTCACAAAGTGGACAACGATAATCCTCATCAGAGTGAATAAACAATGTTGGTGTTTTCACATTACGTGCATATTTCAATGGTGAATGCCACCACAATTTTTCTGGATTTTCATCATATGTAGCAGATTGTTGATCTTGTGCAAAGTATGGCCCAATATCACTTGTCTGAGAGAATGAGATCCAGTTGGCAATACTTCTTTGACTAGCAGCACACGCAAAACGATCCGTATGACCAATGATCCAGTTTGTCATAAATCCACCATAGCTTCCACCAGTTACACCAACTCTGCTTGAATCAATTTGAGGATATGTTTCTAAGACTGTATCTGTAAACTGCATCAATTCATCATAATCAATCGTTCCATATTTTCCACGAATGTCCATAAACTCGTTGCCACGTCCATCTGAACCATGAATATTACAGAAGAATACAAAGTATCCCTTACTTGCCCACACTTGCATTTCATGATAGAACACTTTTCCATATACAGTTTTAGGACCACCATGAATATCTAAAATAGCCGGATATTTTTTTGTTTCATCATAATCTTTAGGCAATAATACCCATCCTGTTAAATCTTCACCAAAATTAACTTCTACAGGATCTGCCACATATGTATCTTCCATTTTATTAAAATCAGATAATTGAACGGCTTTACCATCTACAACTTTATACAATTGTTGAAGACTTGCCACATCAGCTCCAATAAAATATAATGTGTCATCTTCAAATGCGAAAGATTGAATTGTTCCTGACCATTCAAATACAAGTTCAATGTTTCCATTTTCTAATTTATACAAATTATTGTGATCATAGATCGTAGAAACAAAATATAACGCATCTTTATTTACTAGAGTCGCATTACCTGCAACTAAAGCACAATCTGTACCTACACTGTTTCCAACACATTCTTGCCAATCAGCAATTAAATTAAAGTCTTGATCAAAGAATTTTGGATTCTCATTCAAACCATATTTTTCATGTGTGCTTGCGATAAGAACCAATTTACCATCCATAAAATCAAAACTTTGGATACTTCTTTCCTTAGCATCTACAACTGTACTTACAGAGCCATCATATTTATAAAGATTTTCATATAAAGCTTGTTTTCTTGTCCAATTTTGTCCTGTATAATACAAAGCACCATCATGAATCTTTGCGTTTGACACATCAAAAGTTCTTTTGTGTCTAAATTATATGTATATAAATGCGTACGATGTTTATTGGTGATTCCCTGACCATTCATATAGAAAGGAATCTCATCAAACACTTCATAATCACTTTCTTCTTCAACAAGTTTTTCTTTAGTCATCAAAACCAAAGTATTCTCGTTTAAATATCCCAAAACATTCATTCCTGGTTTATCAAAGCGAGCAATTTCTTTGGCTTCTCCACCATTCAATGCCAAACGATATAAAGATGTAGATTTTTCAATATTCTTACGATTTCCACAGAATAGAACCGAATTTTCATTTTCAATATAAAACCCTGCTTCTTTTCCAAAAGAAGTTAAATCATATACTTTATCGTCCTTTACGCATTTTAAAGTATATTCATAAGCATTGTCTTTTTCAGCTGCTACTCCATCAACAAAAACTTTTACTCCATCTTTCACTTTTAAATTTCCATAAAAGTGATAAGACAATAAATCATTAATTTCAACTGACTTCATATATTTCCCCTCCAAATTATGCAAAAAGCAGGCTTAAAGCCTGCTTTATTTAAAAACTTTAATTATTCAGCTTTTCCAGCAGAACCAAAGAAGTTTTCCATCATTTCTTTACATAATGCTGTGATTGCATCAGCACCTGGTTTTAATAATTTACGTGGATCGTATCCTTTTCCTTCTTGGTCTTTTCCAGCTTCGATGTATTTACGAGTTGCTTCAGCAAATACTAACTGACATTCAGTATTAACGTTAACTTTAGAAACACCTAATGTGATAGCTTTTTGAACTTGTTCACGAGGGATTCCTGAACCACCGTGTAATACTAATGGTTTTCCGTTTGTTACGTTTTGGATTTCTTCTAAACGATCAAAGTTTAATCCAGCCCAGTTTGCAGGATATTTACCGTGGATATTTCCGATACCAGCTGCTAAGAAGTCTACACCTAAGTCAGCGATAGTTTTACATTCTTGAGGGTCAGCTAATTCACCAGCAGATATGACACCGTCTTCTTCTCCACCGATTCCACCAACTTCACATTCAATTGATAATCCTTTTGAGTGTGCTAAGGCGATCATTTCTTTTGATTTTTCTAAGTTTTCTTCAAATGCATAGTGAGAACCATCGAACATTACAGAAGTAAATCCTGCTTCGATAGCAGCTTTTGCACCTTCATATGAACCGTGGTCCAAGTGTAAAGCTACAGGAACTGTAATTCCCATTGCATCGTGGATTTCTTTTACCATAGCAGCAACTGTTTTGAAACCACACATGTATTTAGCAGCACCTTCAGATACTCCTAACATAACTGGTGATTTAGCTTCTTCAGCAGCAGCTAAGATAGCTTTTGTCCATTCCAAGTTATTGATGTTGAAAGCACCAATCGCATAGTGCCCTTCGTGAGCTTTGTTGATCATTTCAGTAGCAGATACTAACATTACTCTATTCCTCCTTTAAACATTTCTGTCATAACTATTCTACTCCATAACGCCTAATTTGAAAAGTGAAATTATTAACTAACGACGTGATTTTCCGGATAATTCAACTGGTTTGGACAAAGTACGAATTCTTTCTAGAATTCTTAGACTCGCAATTGTATTATTCGGTTTATTCACAAGACGATACTGCTGTTCTAGTTCTTCCATTGAATAATTTGATGTAAAGTATGTTTTCATTCCTTTATTCATACGCTCATCTAAAACAGGAAGTAAGATTTCATCTCGCGTCCATTGCGTAATACTTTCAGCTCCAATATCATCTAAAACCAAAACATCACTGTAGCGTAAATGGTTCATCACCCTTTGACGATATTCATTATCTGTCATAAACTGTTTCAATTCCTGAATCAATAATGGAACCTGTACAAAAGAAACACTCTTATTATTTTTGGCATAGTAATTACAGATTCCCTTCATTAAATAAGACTTTCCAGTCCCTGGATTTCCATATAAATACACGCCTTGATTTAGTGGTATACTACTCACACTTTGGGTATAAGCTGCCATATAATCTTTTTCTTTGGCAGCACTTAAAAAGCAGGCATCATTTAAATCGATTAAATAATCATTTAAAGACATATGAGAGAAGCGAAATTTACTTTGATGAGCCAATTGCTGATCTCGTTTTTGTTCATACTGACAAGAAGCATAATATTCATTCAAGAAACCAGAATCGTCAATTTTTAATTTTGTAGCCTTACCACGAATCTTCTGTACACAATAATCCAATCCTTTACAGTTTCTACATGCGCTCACACTCTTGATCCACTGCAACAAAGCGCCACTATTTTCTTCTACAAAAGATGCATCTAAATGATTCTGCTCAAGAAATATTTGAATCCATTTATTCTCTTTTAAACGAGCAATATTCTTTTGTCTTTCCATCATTTGCTCTTCTGAAAGTTTAATATTTAAATTCACTACAACTTACCTTCTTTCAACATCTTTTGAAGTTCTAACATCTCCTGTTGGATTTGCGTATCTGATTTTTCTTCCTTTTGCGTATAGAACTTCTCATCAAGTACAACCTTTTCTTCTTTTTTCTCTCTTTTATTTTCTGTTGGCGCTTGGTTGATAATTTCCAATGCTTTCTTCCTAGAATCCACGCCCAGGCGAACCCAGCTTGCCGCAACTTTTTCAACGTAATTTCTAGAAAATTGTTGATGTGTTTGCTGCAAAGTATACTCAATCAAAGTATTCACAACTTCAACTGAAAGCTGGAATTGTGTGCATAAACGTTCAATCAATGACTGATCCGATTTCACAACAGGAATACCATTTTGTTTATTCTGCAAGAATTTAACAGGTGGCATCTGATATGGATCTTTACTTGTTTCCATAACCTTACGATTACGCATAACCATCTCTTTTAATTTGTCCAAATCAAATACATGTGTTGAAGGATTAATACTTCTTTGCACGTATCTACGCATATCTTTGGCATCAATTCCATATATTTGTGCCATCTGTGCAATACGATCTAAATTTTCATTAGTTCGATAACGTACCGGAAAAACCCGATCCATCCCTTTGAAGAGTGTCGCAAAATCAAAATCATATTTTTGTTTGATTGTCGGTTTCACCTTTTCGTACGCAATCTCTTTAGATTCGTTCCACGAATCTAAAATTGAAACATCCAAAGGACTTTCTACTTTGGTATATACAGAAGAAATCGTCTTATCTTTATGAAGCATTGCCTTTATTTTATCAAAACACTTTGATCCTACACTTGCCAAATACAATCTTGAATACGTATCGTGACATAAAAATTTATCTGGTAATAATGGAGCATACAATAAAATCAACATGTCATCTTCATGAACATAGGTTTCAATTAAATGATATTGCTCTAAATAATTTCGTGCCTTATCAAATTGTGAAGCATTTATATTCAACAGTAAATATACGTCTTCTAATTCAACAGAATTTTGAATAGAACCTAAAAATTCATATAGACAAATTGAACTTTTACCCATCAAAGGACCATACAACAAATGCAAAGATTGTCTTTGTTCAACAGATAAATGTTCTATGCAACGCACTTCAATCGCCATGTACCTTCTCCTCTTTTAATGCTTCTTCTATTTGTTTATGCAGCTGTTCTACTGTACCATTATTTTGCAGTACAATATCACTTTTTGCCATCTTCTCTTCCGGATTCATCTGTGATACAAGTCTTGCCAAAGCTTGTTCCCTAGTAAAATTGCGATAGGTTTGTAGGCGCGATAAGGCTACATCTAAATCAGCTACAACGCACCATATTGAATCAAAATGATCTTGTGCAGAAATCTCAAATAAAATTGGCATTTCCACAAAAACAATCGAACTCTCTTGTTCATAAATCCATTTATGCATCTGTTCAAAAATCAAAGGATGCAAGATGGCTTCCACTTGTTTTCTATGTTCTGCCTTAGAAAACATATATGAAGCTAAACTTTCCTTAATGATTTGTCCATTTGAATCCAATTCAACAATGCGCAAATCATTTAATTTCTGATAACCCAAATTTCCCTTTTTTAATAAATCCGCATTGACCTGATCACAATCTAAAACAGGATATTTTTTTCTTAAATATCGAGAAATCTCACTCTTTCCTGAACCCATAGATCCAGTGATTCCTATTACTTTCTTTTTTGACAATTTGGACATAGATAAGTCCCCCTTTGTGAAACAGTTAATTTTTTAATAGCATGATGACACACTTTACATTGTGTTTGATCATGTACATTCAAATAGAGTTGAAAACGTCCCGTTACCCCTAAACTTGAGGTATAAGAACGGATGGTTGTTCCACCAAAACGTGTAGCTCCCTGCAAGATTCGCTTTGTCTGAAAAACTATTTTCTCACAATCTTTCTTTGAAAGCTTTGAGGCATTTTTCGTATTGATCGCCATCTTCGCCGTCTTGGAAACCATCGTTCAGATGAACGTTGAATTCACCAACCTGCAGGAAAGATGTGGAGAAGTCGGCACGAGCTTTATGTTGAGGAATCGGTCCCATGTTGCACAGGAATACTTCAACATTTTTGCCGGTTTTCTTAACATAGTCTTCAGTTTCGAAACGCAGTGCTTCATAGCGCTCGGTCCAGTGATGAGCAGCGATTGCTTCAACGGTTTCCGGAGCTTCAGCCTTGCAGGATGCAGCAGCAACCTGGCCGATAGTAGCACCGTTGCTGAATGCTTCGATTGCGCCTTCAACAGTTTCAACAGCAGCCAGCTTGCCGGCCAGGTAGTTGGTGTCGATGTCAGCAACGTAAGCAGCAACAGCAGCTTCGCGTTCTTTCTTCAGTTTCGGAGTGTCCTCTTCGCGGCGCTCCAGC
>OICU01000397.1_pt1 | contig 11336 bp, 9 predicted proteins | sample 1581351 | NCBI WGS metagenome assembly OICU01 (sample SAMEA3882545, study PRJEB24775) | human gut metagenome | biome: human-associated habitat; feature: intestine environment; material: feces | place: Netherlands | collected 2009/2010
AGGCTGGACAGTCTATGCTTGCACAGGCAAATCAGTCTAATCAGGGTGTACTTTCTCTGTTACAGTAAAAGTAAATATGATCATTATAAATCAAAAGGGATTCTTCGGAGTCCCTTTTGGTGTATTCAGATAAAGAAATGGAAGATAATATGGCAGAAATTTCAGAAGATAAAATTAAATCAATAGACTATTTATTTAACCGAATTATATCAGAACGTGTCAGGGATTCCATGGAACCGAAGTATAGTCTTTTAATGGGAGCGGGATGTTCCGTTAGTTCACAAATTGTTTCTGCAAAAGATATTATTAATATGCTTAAAACGATAGTATATTTAAGGGAACTTCCGACAGAAGATACACAAACACCATTTTTGGATTTAGAGTATGGAAAATTAGTTCCGTTTCTCAAAAGATGGTATGAAAAAAATCAGGATAATGAGAAGTTTACAGAATTTGTGGAACAAAAGGAACAGCAAATACGAGATGATATTTATAAAAAAATAGATACCATGCCAAATTACTATGAAGAAGTTTTTTATAATATAATACACAAAAGATATCAAGGATATGAGGATCTGCCGAAAAACGAAAAAACAATTATTTTGAAACAATTATTAGAAGAATATGAAGATAAAATACAATCGGATATGGAATATAGTTTCTGGTTTACAAATTATTCTACAGCATCGGAGGATATTCATGGATTTTTGTCAGAATTAATGCATAATAAGCAACCATCCGAAGCATATATTTTATTGGCAGATTTATATATAAACAAACTATTTTCCATTGCATTTACTACTAATTTTGATAATCTTCTGGCAGAAGCATTAAGCTTACTGGGAGTGCGAAGTAAGGAACTTTGGTTTGATTCCAATGAAGTGGATAATACATTAAGTAAAACATCTCCCAATATTGTAAAATTGCATGGCGATTATATGTATCATAACACAAAGAATCTTTCGCGGGAAACTCGTAAACTGGCATCACCTCTGCAAAAACATTTACAGAATGTTTTAAGTAAAGGCGGATTAATTGTAATAGGTTATTCAGGAGCGGATAATTCTATTATGTATACTTTAGAGAAACTTTCAGAAAAGTATTCATTTCCGCTGTTTTGGTGTGAAATGGAAGAGAAAATTATACAGGCTAATGTACATTGGAGAGTTAGATCGTTAGTTGAAAATTCTGAAAATGCATATTTCATCAAAATAAAGAATTTCGATGAATTTGTTAAAAAATTGAGAGAAAATTATATGATTTATTCGAAACTACGAAGAGATAAAAATGGTAATTTAAAAAAAAGTAAAATGGAAGATTCTGAAAGAGATAAAAATGATGTTCTATATGATGATAAATATTTATCTGAAGCGCTAGAAAAAGTTCGTAACATTATTAATGAAGTATTGGATGAAAATGAAAAATTGAGAAATCGAGTGACTGTCGTACCACCACCAAGTCAAAACTTATTCAAATTAGAAGAGGAATTGTAATATGGATAATGTATTAGAAATGTTAAACGCAAAAAAGAGCAAAGAGTTAATAAATTTTAAAATGAACAATATAGACGATTTAACCATAAAAGAAAATGAAGTAGATATGGAACAACAAATTCAAGATGAACAACAAGAAAAAAAGAAAGAAATGCTTAATGAATTATTTGATGATACTTCAATAAAGGCAGAGCAATCGCCGTTTCGTACATATCCAGATGATAAGCAAAAAGCATTAGCAACAAAATGTTTTATTGATCTTGGAAAGGTAATTCAACAGTATAGAAATGGTGAGATTGATGAAAGAACAATCCGAGTTTTACATATTATTGTAAAACATCAGTACATAACAACAAGGCAGATTCGACAGTTATATTTGTTAACTTATCATTTATATATAAAACTGGATATATTGTCAAAAATTTTAAATCGTATGATGGAAAAAGGGTTGATAGCAGGATGTATAATTGAAAGTTCTATGGGAAATTCTGATTTTCGCTGTTATTGTGTTGATTATAATGGAGTACGTTTATATACTGCGATTAAATCAGAAAATGTAAATTGGAAACGAACAGACACTATACAAAAAGCTTACATTATTAAAAGAAGTATTGCTAAAAATCAATTTTTAATTAATTATTTAAAATATTATAACATATCGTATGAATCACAACCACGTCTTGTATGGAACAAAGGGGGCTGTCAAACCGGCTCTGCAAATGAAGTTTGATATACAAGACAGTATGGATAGTATTGTTTTCTTAGTTGAAGTAATACGTACATATGATGGGTGGGAAGAAGATTATATTAAGAAATTAATTCGATATGGTCAGTACCTTAAAAGTGTAGAAGATACACAGTCTTTAAAAAAATATTATATTGTTGTTTGTGCCGAGTCAGAAAAGCAAGTAAATGACGTAATAAATATTTATTACGATTTGAAAACAAGAAAACAGGTATCAGAGGTTTTGGGGATACAAATTTGTTATACTTGTGATATATTGAATCTGGATGGACATTATAGAGGAAGTTTACTTTCAAATTTACGTACTTATCAATATGATACAAAAACTGGTAGTTGGACAGAGGAAAAAATAAAAGAATTTACCTGCGAAACCCATGATTGGAGAGATTTTGACTTTACAATAGATCGGATAGAGCCCTCCACTTCAGAAAAGAAAAAAGAAGAGAGTGATACTGAATATATAGACAGAGAAGATGAGGAAGAGAGAACTGGGAAGCAGATGCTTGCTGTGCAAATATATAACGCAGTAATACAGCAGGGCTATCAGTTTCCTGAGCTTATGGTTCGAATGGCACAGATTTTAAAAAAAACAGAAATTAACTATAAAGAATGGGGTTATGCAAAACTGAGAAGTTTATTTAAGGATTTATCTTATTTCTACAGTGTCCATGAGGAATCGCCTGTGCAGCAGACAATTACATGTACAGATGCTCTTTTAGATATTATAAATGGAAAAAAATCAAAGTCTGTAAATGTAAATCCTAAACAGGAAGTGTCATTTGATCAAAACGTGAAAGAACAAAATATTTTTTATAAATATTTTATGGACAGAATGAATTCAGATAAGGATTGGGCGGGAGTACTCAGAAATGATATTTTTTGTTATCGGAACTGGAGTATGACAGTAAAAGTGCTTGAAAATATGACTCATATTAACGATTTAAGTGAAATTGGATGGTATAATTTTATTGCATATGTATATAGTCAGGCGAAAGATAGCAATACAATCCTGAAGAATCGAACAGGCAGTTATATGGGATTTTGCATTGAACTAAATTCTTTTACAGATGAAAAAATATATTTAATTGCAAAATTGAATAATCGGGAAAATCCTAAATGGATATTAGAAGGATTGGCAACGGCTAGTTCACGTAGATTGGGAGAGATTTTAAGGGACGAACTAGGAGTATTGTAGGAGTCTATGTTTTTATGGGGCAAAAAGTCTTTTTTCAATTTGGCAAATAATCTCCAAACTGAGTAGTTTTATCTTCATCAGTGAGCCCGTGAAATAATCTCTGTAAATTCAACACTATAAAGGTCTTCTATGATAAAATATTAAAATCATAGGAGGCCTTTTATTATGGCAAACAGAAAAAAAGAAGTTTACAAACCAAAACCAATGACCGAAGGAAAAAGAAATCTTATCCAGGGTCTGCTTCAGGAGTACGATATCCAATCTGCTGAGGATATTCAGGATGCTTTAAAAGATCTGCTTTCCGGAACAATTCAAGATATGCTTGAAACGGAAATGGATGATCATCTAGGCTATGACCGTTATGAAAGATCCGGTGAGCCTAACTACCGTAATGGTATGAAATCCAAAACTGTCCGTAGTAAATATGGTGAATTTCAGGTAGATGTCCCTCAGGATCGCCAGAGTTCTTTTGAGCCACAAATACTTCCAAAGCGTCAAAAAGATATTTCTTCGATTGATGACAAGATTATCTCAATGTATGCAAAGGGAATGACTACTCGACAGATTTCAGAAACCATAGAGGATATTTACGGCTTTGAAGTAAGTGAAGGAATGGTATCGGATATCACAGATAAACTCCTTCCACGAATCGAGGAATGGCAGAATCGTCCTTTGTCCCCTGTGTATCCTATCGTTTTTATTGATGCGGTACACTTTTCTGTACGTGATGATGGTGTGATCAGGAAACTTGCAGCATATGTCGTGCTTGGTATGAATGAAGATGGCATGAAAGAAGTCCTAAGCATTGTTGTGGGCGAAAATGAAAGCAGTAAATACTGGCTGTCTGTCCTGAACAGCTTAAAGAATCGTGGAGTTCAGGACATTCTCATTCTCTGCTCTGATGGTTTGACCGGTATCAAGGATGCAATCTCTACGGCATTTCCAAAAACGGAGCAGCAACGTTGTATTGTACATATGGTGAGAAACACGCTTAAATACGTTGCAAACAAGGATATGAAAGCATTTGCAAAAGATTTAAAGACAATCTATACCGCTGCAGATGAAGAAGCCGCAAGAAAGCAGTTAGAGTCTGTAACAGAAAAATGGTCTGCCCAGTATCCAAGTGCGATGAATCGCTGGCACGAAAACTGGGATGCAATATCCCCAATCTTCAAGTTTTCCAAGGAGGTTCGTACCGCATTTTACACTACAAATGCCATAGAATCGCTGAATTCCTGCTATCGTAGATTGAATAAGCAACGCAGTGTATTTCCAAGCTCTCAGGCACTTATGAAAGCCCTATATCTGGGAACTTTCGAGATCGCAAAAAAGTGGACAATGCCAATCAGGAACTGGGGAAAAGTTCGTGGCGAGCTGGAAATCATGTACCCTGACCGGATGCTGATATAGCAACAAAAGCTGGAATATCAAGAGTAAATATACGCCCAGATTTTCTGGGCGCTCTTGACATACCAGCTTATTTTTGCTATTAAATAAACAACGGCTTAACAGCAGAAACCGCTGTCAAGCCGCATCAATTATCATAGAAGATCTAAATTTACAGAAAAAATTTCACACCGTCCGTGTAGGCGGTTTGCCAAAGTTAGTTTTAAAAAATAACCGGTCTTTGGTAGGGGCGGTTATTTTTTATGGTTAGAAAAGATCATTACGATCAGATTGATAATAGCAACAATCAGTATGCAAAACTGAAAATATTGTTCCCCACATTATTTCTATGATGGCAATTACCGACAACAACTTTGTATACATTCTTTACTCCTCGCTTTCTTTTACTAATTTATACCCAATTGAGCAAATTGTTCTTGGTTCCCCCTTCTCGCAGAGTTATATAGCCTTTTCCCATTAACTTTTTAAGCCTATCATGCACACATGACTTTGATTTTGTGTTTACTCCTTTACAGATTTCTTGAAAAGATGGAGAAATTAAATTTTCTCCCATTTGCTACCTCCCTATATGCCTATATAATAAAACATGTGTTCGATTATATCAAATAAAAATTATTGCCAAACCATCCTCAACTGTCCGACCTGCTCCTCCACAATCCGCCCCAACCTCTGCTTCATGACTCTCTGCACAATCTGCCGCCTCCGGTAAAAACAATTCCGGCTGATTTGGAAAATTCCGTAGTGCACATTCACTTTATTTCTTGTGTATTTTTGTGTATTTTAGTTGACTTTTGTGTAATATTGTGTATGATATAATTAAAGGAGGTACATAATGAATCCAAGGCAACAAACGATTAAACAACTCAGTGCTTCCAAATAGGAGGGTTACTATGAAATATATTTATACAGCTTTGTTTACACCTATCGAGGACGGATCTGGATACTACGCAAAAGTCCCTGATCTTCCTGGATGCATCACTACTGGCAATAGTCTTTCTGATGCAATTGACCAAATTACCGATGCAATGAGCGCATGGCTTGTTGTTGCAGAGGATGAAGGCGAACCGATTGCTCCTCCATCACCACAGGAAAAATTAAGTGTTGATGCCGGCACAATCTGTTCCCTGATTTCCGCAGATACCATTGAATATCGTGCCCAGACAGATACTCGCGCCGTTCGAAAAAATGTTTCTCTTCCAAGTTGGATGGTCCGTCTTGCTGACAAGCGCGGAATCAACTGCTCACAAGTCCTTCAGGATGCCTTACGAACACTTCTTGATAACTCCACTATCGCACATACTCATTAACATTATCCCTTAAAAACCAGTTATCTATATGGGTAACTGGTTTTCTCATAAAACAAAAAATGCCTCTCCATCAACCATAACACGGTTATTTATTGTCTTGAAATCTGGAGCATCCCTGCCTATAACCATAAATATAAAAACGAGCAGCAAAACCGGATTTACACCAGTCTGCTACTCGTTTGATGATTATAATATTTTCTTTTCTTGTGCCATTGCAACCAGTTATCGGACAAATGGCAGGAACGTAATGCTATACTTTATTTTCCAAACCGGCTGATTTCTTTCGCATATGATATTTCCGTTTTTCCTCATACATTTTCTCATCCATATGCATTAAAAAAGTTTCTGCATCATCTTCTGTCCCAAATTCCGTGTATCCCATGGAAACACTTAAATGAAACGGTTCTATCCCGGATTCATTAAACCGGGACAGATTACGGTTAATCTCCTCCATTGTCGCTAAGACACGCTCCGTATCAACACCTGACAGCAGCACAATAAACTCATCTCCCGCATACCGGATTGCCATACCATCATCCGGTATGGATCTGATGAGTATATTTCCCAACGTACAAATAGCCTTATCGCCCATACTATGACCTAAATTGTCATTAATACACTTGAAATCGTTTACATCCATCATGATTCCATATAAGGATTTATGGCTTGCAATTTTCTTTTCCGCAAGCACCGCATTAAAATATCTCCGGTTGTATAATCCGGAAAGCTCATCCATATACAAACTCTCTGCGTATGACTGCATCTGCACAAATATCAATGCGATCGCAACTAACACCCATGACGATGTGATTCCGTAAAAAAGGAACTGGATAAGCACGCCTGCAAAACAAGGACCAACGAAATAGATCACCGGGAAAAAATTCAGGTTAACCCCTTGTTTTTTGGAATGATACACCAGATAGATACTGTAAGCAAAATATATGACAAGCGAAATATATCCCACCAGCACACCGGCAGTTCTCTGATATACATTCTCCCCGGATATTTTAAACATAATCCCTGTTCCAAACAGATTACATAAAACCATAATTACTTCTACCAGCCAGGGAAATATCTCCACTCCTGCTTTTTGAACCATTCTTTTATAATTTCGATAGATACGCAATTCCACGTACATACACCAAAGCATACCCATACTGACTGTCCCTATAAAGCATATGCTGTTAGAGATATAATTAATCTGCCGGCTGCCAGTAAACTGTTTTCCATCTACGAGAAAAGCAATGGTTTCAGACAATGCCCCCACTAAATTTACGATTGCTATTCCATCATATATTTTATCTCCCACATGAAGGCTCTCTCTGTTCTTTCGTCTACAAAACAAAAGGAACCACATCATTAACACGGTCAAGCCGTTTGCCATTAATATTTCTTCTAAAACGATGATTGTTATCCCCTCCATCATTCACGGTATGAACTCATTTTTACTAAAATGAGCTCTATCATTATACCAAATGAAAACCGGTTTTTGTCTTTTTCGACATGAATTACAGTTTTTTTAACGTGAACGATGATTTTTTATGTTTCATCATTTTTCACAGCCTACTGCAACTGTGAAAAACCCACGGCTTACAAAGTTAACGGTCTTTGTATCGGAATCATAATAAGATCCCGGTATCTTAACTGCTGCACCGTATTTATCAATTTTATATGCAAAAATCTTTTTGTCTTTTTCCTTTTTCGAAGCATTATAGGAAACAGCGACCCTGATCCGTCCCTTTTTCAGGACAGACGACTGCTTTTTCTTTATTCCTGTGACGGAAAAATCATAAACCGGACGTTTTCCAATAATTTTCCCTGCCCTGGCAGAAAGATTTTTCTTGTCAGCCTGTTTCATTTTGATAACCACAGCTGTATTCATCTCTTTCTTTAATTCTTTTAATGCCTTCGAATCAAAGGTAAGATTTACATTGCCACCATTGACCTTCCATTCTTTTACATTCTTTTTGACAAGTAAATTTACCGCCTGCTTATCCATTTCAAGATGTAGATTCTTCCAGTTTTTAGCTTTTCCTGTATCAAAAGTTATTTCAACAGACAGGTCTTTTATCCTGCCACCCTGTTCTTTTTCTGCCTTTGTAATTTCTTTTTTCAAAACTGCTGCAATATTCTTCACTTTGACCGTATTATTTTTAACTGCAGTTTTTGCTTTGACATTAATATCCTTAACAGAAACGGACGTATCTGCTGCGGGTGGAGGTGTCACATTCCCCGGTTCTTCTTTTGCATGATCTGGTGCCGGTAATGTGCCGGAATCCGGTGAAACATTGCCAGATGATCCGTCCGTGCTTCCACCGGCATTTTCTCCGGAACCTCCACCGGAGCTGCCTCCGGAACTTCCACCAGAACTTCCGCCAGAACCTCCTCCGGATATTCCACCGGAACCTCCACTTGAACTGCCTCCGGAACTTCCACCAGAACCGCCCCCGGTCTGGGAATGATCCGCCGTTACACGGACCTGACAATCTGCCTTACTTCCTGTATAGTTGCCATTCCCATTATAACATGCGGTGAACGTATATGTTTTCGTTTCATTCGGAAGCGTTGCCATCCAGTGATCCGTTCCCTTTTCTTCTAATGTGATCCCGGAAACATCACAGGTTACTTTTATCCCGGCATCTTCCGGAATCCCCTGTCTGCAAAGCTGTAATTCTACTGTCCCCGCACCTTTGACCGTATCGTTTTTTGCAGTCAGCTGCATGCTGGTGGAAGCCTTTTCGATTTCCAGAACAGCCTCCCCGTATGTTGGAATAAAAGATGCCTTTTCCGCTTTAAAATAAATCTTATACTGGCCTGCTTCTGTGTAAAATGGCATCTCCGTTTGTGTATACGATCCGTTTTCTGTCAAACTGTAACTGATTTGTACACCATCTTCCTGTTTGATATCAAATGTATGGGGTTTTCCATCATAAGTTACGCGGACAGGTACGGTTTGTATTTCCGGCATCTCACTGTTTTTCCGGTAATAATAAGTGATCTCCTGGCGATCCTCTGTGATGTTTATTTCTCCCTGATTTGCACTGTTTCCTACACATGTATATCCATATAAATCCGGACTTCTTAACGTATACGCAGAATTCTTTGGTACATATACTGTCGCGGGTGCCGTATCAGGCACTGTTGTTTCGGTCCCGTCTTCGTTTTGCAGCATATAACGAATGGTTACGGTACTCCACGCCTGTCCTGCCGTCTGATTGTCAGCCAGAATTTTCCCAGTGTCCTCATCTATGATCTTTCCTTCCAGTCTGTCCCCGGAAACCAGACCAGTTACCGCAGGAAGTGTGACAGAAAGGGACTCTCTGGCAGCATCCGGATCATACCAGTTACTGAGTGGCGGAACGGTATATGTTTCTTCTTTTTCATATTTGACTGTATGGTCTGCTCCAATAATGCGGAAAGTAATCTTCAAATGCTGTTTGGCATCCACTATATTTTGTACGACTGTACGGAATTCCAGATCCTTTCCATTTGCTTTTGTGATATTTGTCTCATCGATCCGGTATTGGTCACTATCCCTGTCAAGTGTTCCTGTCCTGCTATGCGGAATTGTAATTTCAGGATCGCACACATAAACAGATGCCTGCCTGCTGACATAATCACGGTTATTTAATCTCCGCGCCAGTTCCATTTTACACACTTCACAGAAAGGATTCCCAAGATCCCGCATCATGCAGACGCGGCTCGGCGCAAATACTGTTTATGTTCCTGCTGCCGTTATTCCGATTCCACGGAACCCAAGCATCTTATGCCATTTAATCTTATCCGGATCCGATGTGTCGGAAATATTTTCTCCCTGCATCTTTTTATCATATTCATCGCCTAATCTTCCGATGCTGTGGGAAATTTCATGGGTCATGACATCCCCCTGCTCATTCTCATCCGAATTTGCCGAAAAAGAAAAGAGTGCATTGGAAGAAGAACCAATATTCGCAGTCGTATTACAAATGATATGGATGGTTCCAACGGCTGCGCCGGTATCCAGATATCTGCTCTCCAGCTCTGCCCTCAGTGCCCTGGCTTTATCTTCCCCGTCCTTTGCAAAATAGCAGGATTTTCCGAATGCCTGCACATGAAAATATGTGTCCGGGTTCGACTCCCCATACATCACGCCCACACCAGTTTCATTGGATACCGTCTGTACTGCATAAATATTGATCCTGTCGGAATACTCTTTATAAGGGGACCACTTTAGCAGCCCCTGTGCTTTTGCCGTTGCATCCTTCAAAAATTGTTCCTGTTGTTCCCGGGTATAGCCCTCACCCATGATAACAATCACAAAATTTTCCTTATCATCACCTGTCTTGTGAATGGCATAAACGGAAGCTGCCGTTGTCTGGTCTGCCGCTGTCTGGTCTGCCATCACAGGATATGGAAACACCAGGGAAAGCAATAATATCAGGCTAAGTACGATTGCCCCAAACCGTTTTCCATCCTTCTTTTTTACATTCGTCATATCATCCTCCGTACTTTACATTACCAGAAATACTGGTGCTTTCCCTCTTCTTCCCACAGACAAACTCCCGGGAAACCATCTGCCGTAAGGCTTCTTAAAGCACGATTACCGCAGCATCAAGCCCCTCAACTTTTCCATTAAACGGCTCATCTCTAAGCAAATTATATTTTCCCTCATACTCGCTAAAGTTCTTTGCATTACTGCTGCAATTAAAAATCAAGGCAATTGTCTCTTCGACGTTTTTCCGGATCAGGACAATTGTTTCTTCCTCATCCTTTGTAATTGACCCGATCAGTTCGCCTTCTGAAATACACGCATGTTTTTTTCGAATCCAAAGCAGCTGTTTATACCATTCATACATCTCTTTGTCCTGATATTCTTCATCCCAGTACATGCCCCGCCTGCAATCCGGATCGTTTGCCCCCGGCATCGCAAACTCATCTCCATAATAAATCATAGGCATTCCCGGCAATAACAGCTGAAAAGCCGCTGCCAAATGCTGTTTTTTCTTATTGCCATTACAGAGATGTAAAAATCTTGCTGTATCATGGCTGTCTATCAGATTCCACATAAGAGGATAACATTTTTTATTTAAGCGTCCTTTCAAATATCCAAGATTCTGTATAAACTGGCTGACCGTAATCTTTTCATCTGCAAGCAGATCTATCATATTCAGATAAAACGGATAATTCATGACCGTATCCCATTCATCTCC
>OICU01000398.1_pt1 | contig 11297 bp, 7 predicted proteins | sample 1581351 | NCBI WGS metagenome assembly OICU01 (sample SAMEA3882545, study PRJEB24775) | human gut metagenome | biome: human-associated habitat; feature: intestine environment; material: feces | place: Netherlands | collected 2009/2010
TTGATTCAAAAATTAGAGGATTTAGATATTGTAAAATCAGATGGAGTTATTGTAGTAGAAAGCCTGCAAGAAGAGGTGTGGCCAGAAAAAATAGCTTCATTCATAAAATATAAAGAGAAGACATATGGTATTACGCGTATTTCTTATTATCAAAAAGAGGAGAATGAAGAATGAAAATAGCAGCATTTTGCGGAACATTTGACCCAGTTACTTATGGTCATTTAGATATTATTGAAAGAGCAAGTAAGTTGTTTGATCAGTTAGTGGTCTTTATTTCGCCAAACTCAGATAAAAATAATGAGTTTACAGAGGAAAAAAGATTAAAATGGTTGAATGAATCAACGAAGCACTTGTCAAACGTAACATGCAAGATTCAGTCGGGATTAGTTGTCGAGGCATGCAAAAGTGTGAATGCGACTGTGCTGGTACGTGGAATTCGTAATGGTGTGGATTGTACATACGAGCAAAACATGGCGTTTATGAACGCAAGATTGAATGAGGACATTGAGACAGTATGTTTATTTACTCGTCCTGAATATAGTTTGTACTCAAGTTCAAACGTAAGAGAACTGTTTAAATATGGTCAGGACATTTCGGGATTTGTTCCTGCTTGTGTATTAGAAGATCTTAAAAAAGGAGAAGAATAAAATGGAAAAGTTTATTGATTGGTTAAAGGCAAATGGATATCAATATAAAGATGAAGATATTTATCTAGAAGCTTGTACACACTCTTCGTATGCCAATGAACATCATCGTGAAATGGGAGACAATGAGCGCTTAGAATTTATGGGAGATTCTGTTTTACAGATTTGGAGCGCAACACAGCTTTTTTTGATGCAGCCAAAAATGCGTGAAGGACAGATGACTACGCTTCGTGCGCAAACTGTTTGTGAATCTACATTAGCAGTACTAAATAGACAATTAGGATGGTATGAATTCTTGCGTCTAGGTGTTGGTGAAGAAAAAACGGGTGGACGCCATAGAGAAAGTATTTTGGCCGATCAATTTGAAGCTTGTATTGGAGCTATCTATATTGATCAGGGATATGCCGTTTGTGACGAGATTTTGACAAAATATATGAAGCCAGTATTTAAACAAGAAAAGAGTGAAGCGGTAACGGATTATAAGACGCATCTTCAAGAAGTAATCCAGGCAGATTCTAGAAAGACAATTCAATATAAATTGTTAGAAGAAAAAGGTCCAAGCAATGCACCAACCTTCACAATGGGTGTGTATTTAGATGATATTTTATTAGGTCAGGGAACGAGTAGCACAAAGAAAAAGGCGGAACAAAAAGCAGCTAAGGATGCTTTTGAAAAGATGGCAAAATAAAATGGAAGTATTTGAGAAATTATTAGATCAGGAATTATATTCATATTTTAAAACAGCTAAATTTTATGCGAACCCTGTATTTCATACAGCGCATAAAATGGTTGATTTTTACATTGAATTTGAGAATGTAATTCCTTTGGAAATTTATGAACAGATCATTACTAAGCTTCAGCTTTCTTTGCATGCTCATGTAAAGTTGCATATGCACACAAAGAATAGCGTTATTGAAATGGATGAACTGGATCGTTATGTAAATTATTTTGTGGAAAAATATAGTGATGTGAAGGATTTTCGCTTTCTACATCCTTATTTAGAAAATGATACAATCTGTTTTTCTACGCGCGATGAGTCTCGTCTTGCTGCTTTAAATTTGGCTTTACCTTCATTAATGGAAAAATTAGCGGATGTAGGGATTACGCAGGAAATTGTGTGTAAAAAGGTTGACGATGATATTGAAATTGAAACGGCAAAGGTTCAAGTGAGTGCACCTGTTGTGAAACAAGAGCCAGTAAAGAAGCAGTATCCTTCTTCAAACAGCTATAAGAAGGAATCAGCTACAACATATAAGATTGCAGATTTACGAGTGGGCTATTCAAATGTTCAAATTGAAGGACATATTTTCGATATTGATAATCGTGTTATGAAGAGTGGTAAAACTTTGCAGATGTTGTATATCAGTGATTATGATGATGCGATCGTTGCCAAACGTTTTGAAGGGGCAAGATGTCCTATTGAAGAGATTCAAGCGGTAAAAAAAGGCATGCACGTTGTATTAACGGGTGAAGTTGTTTATGATTCATTCTCAAAGTGCGACTCGTTTATGGTTCGTAAATTAGAAATCACAAAGGAAAAGAAAAGAGAAGATCATGCGAAAGTAAAAAGAACAGAATGGCACGTTCACTCTAATTTTTCAGAAATGGATGGTGTTTGTGCAATCGAAGAATTTATTCAGACTGCCTATGACTGGGGTATGGATTCTATCGGTGTGTGTGATCATCAGGTCGTACAGGCTTTTCCAATGGCACAACATAAGATTGAGGCTTTGGTCAAACAAGATCCGAATCGTGAATTTAAAATGTTGTATGGTTGCGAAATGCTTGTGGCAGATTCTAAATATCATATTGTATATAATAATGATCATCGCAAACTTGAAGATGCAACATTTGTCGTGTTTGACTTGGAAACAACGGGCCTTTCGAATACGCGTGATGAAATTATTGAATTTGGTGGGGTTAAGATCAAAAATCGTGAAGAGGTTGGGCGTTTACAGATGTTCATTAATCCAAAACGTACGATTCCTGCCCACATTTCAAATTTAACGCATATTACACAAAATGATGTAGATCGTGCAAAACCTATTGAAGATGCTTTAGATGAGTTGTTAGAATTTATTGGAGATTCTATTTTAGTAGCGCATAACGCAACGTTTGATGTTGGCTTTATGAATGCAGCTTGCAGAAAAACAGGTCGTGATGAACTGACAAATCCTGTGATTGATACATTGCCACTATCGTATGCGATGCTTCCGGATGATCAAAAGCGATTTAATCTAGGAAGTGTATGTCGTCATTATCGTGTTAGTTATGATGGTGAAGGTGCGCACCGTGCGGACTATGATGCGGATGTACTTTCTCAAGTCATGTATAATATGATGAATCAATTAGGACATGAAGCTACTTTAGATACATTAGTTGATATGGAAAGTGGATGTGAGAAATACGCTTCGAAAAAACCATATGAGAGAAATCGTCCATATCATATGACTGTGTATGCGAAGAATAAAGATGGCTTGAAAGAATTATTTGAATTGATTACTTTATCTCATACGCAATATTTAGTGAGTATGGGAAAAGAAAATGGACAGCCTCGTATTATTAAGGAAGAAATCTCAAAGAAATGGGACCATGGAAACTTATTGATTGGTTCTTCTTGCCAAAATGGTGAGATTTTTGAATTAGCACATACGCGTAGTAAAAAAGAACTATATGAAGCGATGCAGTATTATGATTATATTGAATTGCAGCCATTGGATTGTTATAAGAATCTATTGGATCGAGGCAGTATTACTGATGTAGATGACTTGAAATGGTATTTACAATTTATTTATAATACGGCAAAAGAAGCAGGAAAAATGGTTATTGCGTCGAGTGATGCACATTATGTGAATCCAAATGAGAAACGTCTTCGCGATGTTTATATCAATGCGAAGGCTATTGGAAACGCGAGACATCCTTTATATATCTACAATAAACAAGCACGTAAGGCTACGAGCAATCCAAATCAGCATTTGTTGACAACAGATGAAATGTTGAAGGCTTTTGAATGGATGGGTGAAGATGTAGCTTATGAAATTGTTGTGGAAAACACAAATAAATTGAAGCTTTTAACTGAGCCTATCTTTCCAATCAAAGATAAGTTGTATCCACCTGACATTGAGGGGTCTGACCAAAAGCTGCGTGATATTTGTTTTGAAACAGCGCACCAATGGTATGGAAATGATTTGCCAGACATTGTAGAGAAACGTTTAACTCGTGAGTTAGATAGTATTATTGGTCATGGTTACTATGTAGTATATTATATTTCACACTTACTTGTTAAGAAGAGTAATGATGATGGATATCTTGTAGGTTCGCGTGGATCTGTAGGATCTAGTTTTGTTGCGACAATGTCCAATATTACGGAGGTAAACCCATTAACACCTCACTATGTATGTAAAAATTGTCAGCACTATGAGTTTTTAGAGGGGGATGAAGCTAAGTCTGGTTTTGATTTGCCGGATAAGGTTTGTCCGGTTTGTGGTGAAATCATGCGTGGAGATGGTCAGGATATTCCGTTTGAAACATTCTTAGGTTTTGAGGGGGATAAAGTTCCCGATATCGATTTGAACTTTTCCGGTGAATATCAACCGAATGCCCATGCCTATACAAAAGAAGTATTTGGAGATGATCACGTCTTTAGAGCAGGTACTGTAGGTACGGTTCAGGAGAAGACGGCGTATGGTTATGTTAAAGGATATGAAGAAGAGATGGAGTGTGAGCCTTTTAATGAGGCAAAGCGTGTAGATTTGGCTAAGGGTTGTGAAGGTGTAAAAAGAACAACGGGTCAGCATCCGGGTGGTATTGTCGTTGTGCCGCTGGATATGGATGTGCATGATTTTACGCCTGTACAATATCCTGCAAACAATCCAAATGCGACTTGGAAAACAACGCACTTCGATTTCCATCAGATTCATGATAATATCTTAAAATTTGATATTTTAGGTCATGTCGATCCTACGGCTATGAAAATGTTGGAGAGAATAACAGGGGTGAATGTTCGTCAGATTCCTATGAATGATCAGGCAACTATGGCTATATTCTCGACAACTGAATCACTAAAAATCGATACGACAAAATATAATGAAGTTACAGGAGCAGCGGGTATTCCAGAGTTTGGTACGCCATTTGTTCGTGGTATTCTTGAACTTACTAAGCCGACAACGTTTGCGGAATTAGTCACAATTTCTGGTTTGTCTCATGGTACCGATGTTTGGTTGGGAAATGCCAAAGATCTAATTGATAATGGTACTTGTAAGTTGAATGAAGTTATTGGTTGTCGTGACGATATCATGGTTGATTTAATGGGATATGGAGTGAAACCAAAGCTATCTTTTACCATTATGGAAAGTGTTCGTAAGGGTAAAGGTTTAAAAGATGAGTGGGTTACTGAAATGAAGGCGAACAATGTACCAGAATGGTTTATTGATTCTTGTACAAAAATTAAGTACATGTTCCCTAAAGCCCATGCGGTTGCCTATGTTATGATGGCTGTGCGTATTGCGTGGTTTAAGGTACATATGCCAGTACATTATTATTGTATGTATTTTAGTATTCGTTGTGATGCTTATGATGTGCAGACCATGATTCAGGGTGAGGCTGCAATTCGCCAAAGAATGGCGGATATCAAACATATGAAAGAGGATAAAACACAAAAACCAAGTGATAAAGAATTGGCTATTTATGATACGTTAGAACTTGCTTTAGAGATGGTTTTGCGTGGTTTTAGATTCTCGAATATTAGTATTAATCGTAGTGCAGCCACCGAATTTATTGTGGATCCAGATGATCCAAAAGCAATTATTCCGCCTTTCACAAGTATTGATGGCTTGGGTTCAAACGTAGGTTTGTCTGTCGTTAAGGCTAGAGAAGAAAAACCATTCCTATCTAAGGAAGATGTATTGAAGCGTACACAGCTTTCAAAGACTTTAGTTGAAAAGTTAGCGGATATGAATGCTTTAGAGGGGTTGGATGAAGAAAATCAAATGACACTGTTTTAGTCAGTGTCTTTTTTAGCACATTGTAAATTTTTACAATCATGTAATTATATGGTAAAATACTTACATTATTGGAGGAGAGTTATGAAAAAGAAGGGATATAATATAACACTTGGTATTTTCATTGGCTTGATTGCAGGTGTTATTGTTGGAATTATTATGCCGGAATGGGCAAATACCGCATTGAGCGTTGTTGCTTCCATATATATGTCGGCATTAAAAATGATGATTTTCCCACTTGTATTTACAAGTTTAGTGATGGGAATCATTGGCATTGGGGATATTGCCAAAACGGGTAAGGTAGGTTTACATGCCTTATTATGGTATACGGGAACAACAGCTTTGGCTTCTGGACTTGGTCTAGTATTGCCTCGTATGTTACATTTGGGGAAAAATGCGCATATCGTAGCGACAAAAACGCAGGTAGAAGCAGCCACATTTAATGGATTGTTGGATACGTTACAGAATATTATTCCATCCAATCCAGTTGAAGCTTTCGCATCAGGAAATATGCTTCAGGTATTAGCTTTTGCGGTAATTATTGGATTGGCGTGCTTGGCTATTCAGGAAAAAGCAGATCCATTTATCAATTTGTGTGATTCAATTTATCAGATTTCTATCTTTATTATTAGTAAAATTATGTATGTGACTCCATTTGGAGTATTCGCATGTATCGCTACAGTTATGTATTCAAATGGTGTGGATACAATGCTTCAATTAGGACAGGTATTATTGGCGTTGTATATTACGTTCTATTTATATGCGTTCATTATTTATGGTGGTATGGTCAAATTCTTTGGAAAATACAATCCAATTCAATTTTTTAAAGATATTGCACCAGCAGGATTGAATGCGTTTGGTACTTGTTCAAGTAGTGCTACAATCCCCATTTCATTAAAGTGTGCTTCAGAAAAGATTGGTATTCCTGAAGAAATCACTTCGTTGACTCTTCCTTTAGGGGCAACAATCAATATGGATGCCGTTTCGATTTTGATGTCTTTTATGATCACATTCTTTGCGACAGCTTTAGGTATTGATTTAAGTATTGGAACAATGGTTACAGTACTTGCTTGTAACGTATTGTTAAGTATTGGTACTCCAGGCGTTCCAGGTGGTGCGATTGCGGCTTTTGCGGCTTTATGTCCAATTGCAGGAATTCCAACAAATCAAATCTTGGGTGTTTATATTTCGGTAAATACTTTGTGTGACATGGGAGCTACTTGTGTGAATGTCATTGGTGACTTGGCTTGTTCTACTGTTTTGAAACAAACTTTGCATTTTGATAAGAAAAAATAAATGAAGCCAAATAAAACAATCAGTGAATTTAAAGAGTTTATTGCCAAAGGCAATGTGATGGATATGGCTGTGGGAAAATCGTTACTTCCTTGGTAAATGATATATTGATGCCGATTGTGGGTATTTTGATTGGTGGACTTGATTTTACAGGTTTAAAAATTCAAGTAGGCACAGCTACAATTACGTATGGTAATTTTATTCAAAATGTTGTGGACTTTTTAATTGTTGCGGCATGCATCTTTACAATGTTGAAGTTTTTATCGCATTTTAAAAAGACAACAAATGATCAACTTAATCAGGAAGAACCTAAAAAAGATGACACTGTTGTCTTATTAGAAGAGATTCGTGATTTGTTGAAGACTAGTAAAGAAGATAAATAAAGTAAATTGAATATGTGATCAACAAGAGTATACCGGCTTTTTTGTCGAGTACTCTTGTTTTTTTACTGCAAATATAAAGGACAAGACCAATCAATATTGCGACAAAGGAATCGATGATAAAGTTAGGTTCAAAAGGTACGGGAGTAATAAGTGCACTAGAACCTACAACAAATAGGATATTAAAGATATTCGAACCAATGATGTTTCCAATCGCAATATCGGCATTGCCTTTTTTGGCGGCCGTTACCGAAGTGACAAGTTCAGGTAAAGAGGTTCCTAAGGCTACAATGGTTAGTCCGATAAATCTTTGGCTAACACCTAGTGAAATGGCAATGTTTGTGGCTGCATCTACCGCAAAGTTACTTCCAATCATTAAACATACAAGTCCGAGTGGAATAAATAATGGGTTTGTCTTTTTGATTTCTGCTTCTTCGGTTTGATTTTTTGTCATTCTGAAAATGTAGTATAAGTAACCAAGGAAGAATAACCATAAGATAATACCGTCAAAGCGTGAAATAGTATTGTTTATGCCTTGTAGAATGAGTACTAGTGTTACAAGCATCATAAATGGCATTTCATATTTGATTGTACTATTTTGAATATGTAATGGACGAATGAGTGCTGTAATGCCAAGAATGATTCCAACATTTAGAATGTTACTTCCAACAACATTTCCGATTGTGATGGCTGCATTCGATTTTAAAGCAGCTGTAATGGAAACAAAGGCTTCTGGTAGACTCGTTCCCATCGCAACGATAGTAAGTCCAATAATCAGTTGGGGTATGCCAAAGCGTGATGCGATACTGCTTGATCCATCGACAAACCAATCGGCTCCTTTTAGTAGTAGAATAAATCCTAATACTAATAAAATTATGTTCATATGTTTTCCTCCTGGACCAGATAAAATAAAAAGACTCTGGTCTTATGTACCAAAGTCTTGCCATTTCATCACAGTCCGGATTTAATATCGTATTGACGAAGCTGTAAACACATATATGTGCAGGCTACTCCCTTTATGGGCTTATTATACATATTTTGGTTAATAAATTCTATATTTAATTGTAAAAATATCTTAACAAATGCAAGTTTTCTAGAAAAACCTCAATTTATTTCGTATATGAGATAGGAGGTGATTCAAACACATGAATAAATCAAAAGACAAAACGATGAAGGAGTTTCTAGAAAACAATGCCTATTTTGTCGACTTCTTTAATGCGTACTTCTTTGGTGGAGAAAGAGTTCTTAAACCTGAAAACTGTATGGAACTTGATTCAGAGATGAATGATTCGAATATGGATCTAGAAAAGCATGTGGATGTGATTCGTAAGTACAATGATGGAAATCTTTATAGTGCATTTATTATTGAGAATCAAAGTTATGTGGATGCTTCGATGGTTGTAAGGGCTGCAGTATATGAGTTTGTAGCGTATGAGCGAATGTTAAAGAAGTCAAAGAAGAATAGGAATAATAAGAAACTACCTATGGTAAACATTCTAGTATTCTATACAGGTGAAAAGCCTTGGAATGCAGCTAGACAGCTATCACAGCTAGTTGAGGTGGATGAAAGATTTGAATCCTATTTCCATGACTACAAAATGAATCTGATTGAAATCACAGGAAATACTTCATATAATTTTAATGAAGAAGACGTGTATAATCTATTCTACATATGTCGAAGTATTTATGATCAGTCTATTTATGAAGGAACGAGTAATCATTTTGGACTTGTGAAAAGCAGTGTGTTAAAAGTCGTCAAGACATTAACGGATGTAGAATGGTTGGATTTAGAAGAATTAGAGGAAAAGGAGGATATTGAAATGTGTGAAGCTGAAAAGAGATGGCTGGAAGTAAAGTCAAAGGAATGGGAAGCTGAAGGAATAAAAAAAGGAATCGAACAAGGAATTGAACAAGGTATTGAACAAGGAATTGAACAAGGCAGTGAGAATAATCGCAAAGAAATGTATAGGACGATGGTAAACAAAGGATTCAGTATTTCAAGTATCGCATCGATCTTCTCGGTAAGTGAAGAGTCGATTGAAAGGCTATTGATGAAAGCTTAGGTGAAGTTAAATGTGTGAAGAACATTTAGACACTAGTACAAATCTTTGAGGTTTCTAGAATGACTTTAAAAATAGAGTTTAATAGATGGATGTGGATTTCGCATCCATCTTCTTGATAAGTTGAAAAAAATATAGATATATGCAGGATTGATATCATTTAGATAATGATATTTAGTCTTGATGTAGACGTTGTTTTAAGAAGTGTGGAGAAGTAGACATTATATGAATAACTAACTATAATAGAACTAGAAGTGAGGTACATAAAATGTCAATTATTAAACTAACTCCTGCATTTAAAGACTACCTGTGGGGTGGTACTAAACTAAAAGAAAACTATGGTAAAAAAACAGATATGGATCCAGTTGCGGAGAGCTGGGAATTATCTGTGCATCCAGATGGTCCAAGCATTGTTGCGAGTGGTGAATATCAAGGCTTATCTTTTCCTAAATATTTAGAGAAAAAAGGAAAAGGCGTTTTAGGAACGAAGGGAAACACATTTGAGTTTTTTCCAATCTTAATTAAATTTATTGATGCTAAACAACCATTATCAATTCAGGTTCATCCTGATAATGAATATGCGCTTCGTGTTGAGCATGAATATGGAAAAACAGAAATGTGGTATATCTTAGATTGTGAACCAGATTCATTTTTATACTTTGGTGTAAATAAAGAAATTACTAAAGAAGAATTTGAGCGTCGAATTCAAGATAATACTTTATTAGACGTGTTAAAAGCGGTTCCAGTACATAAGGGAGATGTTTTCTTTATAAAATCTGGTACAATTCATGCGATTGGTGCAGGAATTCAGATTTGTGAGATCCAACAAAACTCAAATACAACATATCGTGTTTATGATTTTGGTCGTGTTGGAAAAGATGGTAAACCTCGTGAATTACATATTCAAAAGGCGATTGATGTTTCAAATCTAAGTCCGATTGAATCTGATTTTAAACCATGTGGTCCTGAAGAAAAGAATGGGGATTGTGATACTGTACGTTTAGCAACTTGCGAATACTTTACAACATATGAATCTACATTGAATGGCACAACAACGCTTCATGTTGATGATGAAAGTTTTGGTTCTATCTTGTTGATTGAGGGTAATGCGACAATTGAAAATGATGGTACAACTTTAGAAGTAAATAAAGGAGATTCTGTATTTATTGATGCGAATAGTGGTGATGTAAAAATCACAGGGAACTGCCAATGGATCTATAGCAGGGTTTAATCCCCTGCCTATTTTTAGTTATGAAAGAATTTCAAAAAGATTTAATAGACTGGTATATTAAAAATCATCGTCCTTTAGAATTTCGTTTAAAGAAAGATCCTTATGAAATATGGATCAGTGAGATTATGGCGCAACAAACGCGTATTGAGGCTATGCTTCCTTATTACAAGCGTTGGATAAAGGAATTACCCGATATTCATAGTGTCGCAAATTGTGATGATGAAAAGCTAACTAAGCTATGGCAAGGACTTGGATATTATTCGCGATGTAAGAACATCAAGAAATGTGCCGTTGAATGTGTGGAAAAATATAGTGGGAAACTGCCTTATACAAAAGAAGAATTATTAAAATTACCAGGGATAGGACCTTACACTGCGGGAGCTATCGCATCTATTGCGTATGGACAAAGAGTGAGTGCGGTTGATGGAAATGTGATTCGCGTTTTTTCTAGAATTTATGATATTCATGAAGATGTTACTAAAACAAGCGTAAAGAAGAAAATAGAGGAATTAGTGGATGAAAGTCTTCCTTCAAAAGAAGATATTTCTTATTATAATCAAGCTTTGATGGAATTAGGGGCACTTGTCTGTATCCCTAAAAATCCTAGGTGTGAATTGTGTCCGATTCAAAAGTATTGTGATGCCAAAGATCCTGGAAGTCTGCCTTACAAGGCTAAGAAAAAAGCTCGA
>OICU01000405.1_pt1 | contig 11212 bp, 5 predicted proteins | sample 1581351 | NCBI WGS metagenome assembly OICU01 (sample SAMEA3882545, study PRJEB24775) | human gut metagenome | biome: human-associated habitat; feature: intestine environment; material: feces | place: Netherlands | collected 2009/2010
CGCGACGTGCTGGCCAACCCCTGGATCGACAACGTCACCCGCGTGTCCGCTCCCTATAAGCGGGCCAACCGCCTGTTCCACCCCGCCGATTCCATCATCGACTGCGGCGGCGTGAAGATCGGCAGGGGCGAGAAGATCGCCGTGATGGCAGGCCCCTGCAGCATCGAGGGCGAGGAGCAGGCACTGCGCATTGCCAACGGCGTAAAGGCGGGCGGTGCAAGCCTGTTCCGCGGCGGCGCTTATAAGCCCCGCACTTCTCCCTACTCCTTCCAGGGTCTGGAGACCGAGGGCATCCTCGATATGGTCAAGGCACGGGAGGCCACCGGAATGCCCATCGTGTCCGAGCTGATGAGCGAGGACCGGATCCCGGAGTTTGAGGAATATGTGGACGTGGTGCAGATCGGTGCCCGCAACATGCAGAATTTCCAGCTGCTCAAGGCCGTGGGCAAGATGCACAAGCCCGTGCTGCTCAAGCGCGGCCTGTGCAACACCATCGAGGAGTGGATCATGTCCGCAGAGTATATCATGGCCGGCGGCAACGAGCAGGTCATTCTCTGCGAGCGGGGCATCCGCACCTTTGAAAAATACACCCGCAACACCCTCGACCTCTCCGCTGTGCCCATCATCCACGAAAAGACCCATCTGCCCATCATCGTGGACCCCAGCCACGCCACCGGCAAGGCCAATCTGGTTGAGCCGATGATGATCGCCGCTGTGGCCGCCGGTGCCGACGGTCTGGAGGTGGAAGTCCACTATGATCCCCGCCACGCATGGAGCGATGGCGCACAGTGCCTGACCCCGGATGCCTTTGCACAGGCCATGGCAAAGTGCCGTCAGGTCGCATGGGCCATTGGCCGGGATATGTAACACGATGAACGGCCTCACCCTCTCAGTCAAAGCCTGACGGCTTTGCCAGCTCTCCCAAAGGGAGAGCCTCTGGCGAAACCACAGACCTTGCGGTGGACTGCCAAGGCCTCGCCCCTTGGGAGAGGTGGCAGCGCAAAGCGCTGACGGAGAGGGTGAGCCAGGTAAAGTAACACAATGAACATCACGATAAAATCAAGCCGGACGGTGGGCGGCAGGATCGCCGCGCCGCCCAGCAAAAGCATGGCTCACCGGGCGGTGCTCTGCGCGGCGCTGGCAAAGGGAACCTCCCATCTCCACCATCTTGCCTTCAGCAAGGATATCTCCGCCACGCTGGGCGCGGCGGGCCGACTGTGCGCCCGTGTCACCACCGGTGAAAACGACGCGGTGGTGGAGGGGCTTGGCCGCTTTCTGCCGGTTGATGCCCCCGTGGACTGCTGTGAGAGCGGCAGTACCTTGCGCTTCCTCATCCCGCTGGCCAGCCTGACCGGGCAGGAAGTGACTTTTACAGGCCGTGGGCGGCTGATGGAGCGGCCCCAGTCGGTCTACAAAACGCTGTATCAGCAGCAGGGCCGGCGTTTTGAGCAGGGCGCGGACCGCCTGACTGTGGAAGGTGCCCTGACCCCGGGCGAATACGAGCTGGCGGGCAACGTGTCCAGCCAGTTCATCAGCGGGCTGCTGTTTGCCCTGCCCCTGCTGGACGGCGACAGCACCCTGCACCTCATCCCGCCGGTGGAGAGCCGCAGCTACATCGATATGACCCGCGCGGTGCAGCACGCCTTTGGCGTGGAGAGCCGCTGGCTGGATGAAAACACGCTGGAAATTCCCGGCGGGCAGCACTATCTTCCCGGTGATTACACCGTGGAGGGCGATTACAGCCAGGCGGCTTTTCCTGCCGTGCTGGGCGCTGTGACTGGCGGGGTGGCCATCACCGGCCTGTCTGAGGAGACCTTGCAGGGCGATGCGGCCATTCTGGAGATCCTCCGGCGGTGCGGCGCAAGATTCACCCGCACCGGGCAGGGCGTGGTGTTTGAAAAGGCCCCGCTCCACGGAACGGACATCGACCTTGCCGACTGCCCCGACCTGGGCCCCGTGCTGATGGTGCTGGGCCTGCTGTGTGAGGGAACCACGGTCATCCGCAACGCCGAACGTCTCCGCATCAAGGAGAGTGACCGCATCGAGGCCATGGAGACCGAGCTGCGGGCCTGCGGCGGGCAGCTGGAGAGCGAGGGCGGCACCATTACCATCCATGGCTGTGCCGGCGCGCTCCATGCCCCGGAGCAGCCGCTTTCCGGCCACAACGACCACCGCGTGGTGATGAGCCTTGCGGTGCTGGCGCTGGCCGCCGGGCTGGCCCTGCCCATCAGCGGGGCCGAGGCCATTGCCAAGAGCTGGCCGGATTTTCTGGAAGCCATCAAGCATTTGGGCGCGGAGGTGGAACATGTTGGATAAATCAAAGCGTTATCTCATCGTGGGCCTGGGCCTGCTGGGCGGCAAGTACGCCTTGGAGCTGAGCAGGGCCGGGTTCCATGTGGACGGCATCAACCGCAGCGAGGGCCATCTGCAGTATGCCCTCGCCCACGGCTATATCGCCAGCGGCAAGACCCACGATTTTGAGGATCTGGTACGTCAGGCCGACCATATCATCTTTGGCTTGTACCCCACGGCCCTGCTCGAGTGGTTCCGGACCTACGGCCACCTGCTGAAGGAGGGCTGCATCTTTACCGATGTGTCGGGCGTAAAGACCGGTCTGGTGGAGCCCATTCAAGCCATGTGCAGGCCGGGCGTGGAGTTCATTGCCAGCCACCCCATGGCGGGCCGTGAGACCTCCAGCGTGGAGCACGCCGCCGAGGTGAATTTTGCCCCGGCCAACTTCATTGTGACCCCCACGGAAAAGAACACCCCGGAGGCCGTTCAGTGGGCCAGGGAGCTGGCCGAGGTGCTGGGCTTCAAGCATATCTGCACCCTGACCGTGCAGGAGCATGACAGGATGATCGGCTATGTCAGCCAGCTCTGCCATGCCATCGCCGTCAGCCTGATGTGCGCCAACGACAATACCTCGCTGTGCGAGTACACCGGCGATTCTTTCCGAGACCTGACCCGCATTGCACGCATCAACGATAAGATGTGGGCGGAGCTGTTCCTCTGGAACAAGGAAAACCTCATCTCCGAGATCGACCAGTTCAGCGGGGCGCTGAACGAGATGCGCAACGCCCTTGTGGCCGATGACCGGGAAAAGCTGGAGGAGATGTTCCGCCTGTCCACCCAGCGCCGCGCGGCGTTTGATAAGAAAGCGCCGTAACCTTTTCAGCACACAGCACTGCTGTTTCTCCTGGCTCCCCTGCTGGGGAGAGCTGGAAGCGAGACTGAGAGGCTTGGCACAACACGAAAAAATGAGGTGTACCGAATGCCCAAACAGGAAGGCCAGAAATCCAAGCTGCTGGCGCTATTGCGCATTTTTGAGCAGCAGACCGATGAAAACCACCTGCTGAACGTGCCGCAGCTGGTGGAGCTGCTGGAGGCGCAGGGCATCCGCTGTGAGCGCAAGAGCGTGTACAGCGATATTGAGGCACTGGGTGCGCTGGGCTATGATATCAAGCTGCGCCGGGGCCGGGGCGGCGGGTATTTCCTTGCCAGCCGCACCTTTGATCTGGCGGAGCTCAAGCTGCTGGTGGATGCCGTGCAGGCAAGCCGGGTGGTATCCGGCACCACGAGCAGGCGGCTGATCCACAAGCTGGAAAAGCTCTGCTCCAACTACGAGGGCAGCCAGCTGCAGCGTCAGGTCTATGTGGAGGGCCGCCCCAAGACCGACAGCAAGAGCCTGCTGTACAGCATCGATGCCCTGCACGAGGCCATCAACAACGGTAAAATGGTGGAGTTCCTCTACAGAAAAGCCGACAGCCGCGAGAAAGAGAAAAGGATCGTCAGCCCGTGGCAGCTGGCCTGGGAGAACGGGTGCTACTACCTCATTGCCTTTGCCGACGAAAAGGGCATCCGCCATTACCGGGTGGACAAGATGAGCGGGGTCCGGGTGCTGGATGCGCCCCGGCGGGGTCAGGAGCAGTTTGCGGATCTTGACCTGCCTGCCTATCTGCGCAAGCACTTTGGAATGTACGGCGGGCCGGAGCATCGCGTTACCCTGCGGTGCACCGCGGATCTGGAAGGTGCCATGCGGGAGCGCTTTGGCGCAACGCCCATGTTTTTACCCGAGGAGAATGGCTGCTTCCATTTTGATGTCCCCATCTGCGTCAGTGACCAGTTCTATGGCTGGGTCTGCGGCTTTGGCGGCAAGATAGAAGTGGTTGCCCCGCCCGAAGTGCGGCAGGGAATGCGGGAGATGACCGCCCGGCTGGCAGAACAGCATCAATAACAAGAAAAAGGACTGCGAAAGCAGTCCTTTTTGCGTGTTTACGGTTCCTTCAATTCCAGATCACTGGGTAGGATCAGATCCAGGGCAGCGGCGGGCTCGGCGACAAGGCGGCGGCTCTGGTGGAAGATGGCTTTTTCCAGCGTGTTCCGGGCAAGGCGGCCATTGCCGGCGGTGCGGGCATCGGATTCCTGCCAGCGGGCATAATAGCCCAGCAGGGGTTCGGCGCAGCTTTCGGCTAGACGGTACCCCTTGTTCTTTGCCTGAACGTGGGTGATCTGCAGCAGCTCCTCAGCGGTGTAGTCCGGAAACTCGATCTTGTTGGGAAAACGGCTGGCAAGGCCGCTGTTGGCGGTGAGGAAGGTCTCCATCTCCTTGGTGTAACCTGCCAGAATGACCACCAGCTCATCCCGGTGATCCTCCATTCCCTTCACCAGCGTGTCGATGGCTTCCAGCCCGAAGCTGTCCTGCTCGCCGCGGTAAAGGCTGTATGCCTCGTCAATGAAGAGCACACCACCCAGCGCGCTCTCGATGACGCTGTTGGTCAGGGGGGCGGTGTGGCCGGTGTAGCGGCCCACCAGGTCGGCACGGGTCACCTCCACCAGCTGGCCGCCCTTGAGGGCACCGATGGCTTTCAGATATTTCGCCACCAGCCGGGCAATGGTGGTCTTGCCGGTGCCGGGGTTGCCCGTGAAGATCATGTGCATCGAAAGGCTGGCAGTCTTGAGCCCGGCGGCGGCGCGGCGCTGCTGCACCTGCAGGTTGTCTGCCAGACCGAACACATAGTCCTTGACCGGGGCAAGGCCCACCAGCTCGTTGATCTCGGCGCGGATGGCATCCAGCGCGCCGGTGTAGGCGGCAGGCAGCAGGTCGAACAGGGGCTGGTCTGCGCCGTCGTTCAGGCGGAACAGCACCCCTTCCGGCCCGGCGGTCAGGGTCACGGTGCCGGTAAGGGTTTCATCGGTTCGCAGGCAGTATTCGCTCAGGGCGCGGAAGATGCGGTCAGTGCACGCGGAAAGGCCTGCCGCACCCTTCTGTGCGGTGCACTGGGCCACGACATAGTCCCGCACGTCGGCCCCGGCGGAAAGGGTCAGCCCCAGCCGGGTGCGGATCTTCTGGGCCAGCGCGTTGAGCTGCTGTGCGGCAAGGGCGGCCAGATCCTCCCGGGTGTAGGAGGCCGTCTCGCAGACATCCCCCAGTGCCGACACCAGCGCCGCACCGAATTTGTCAGCCAGTGCCTCCCGGCCCTTGTGGGAGTAGAAGATGAGGTATTTGCCGCAGGGGTCGATGCGGCTGACGGCTCCCGGGGCCAGCGCCGTGCCTGCATCCACAAGGATACCCTCTTTGTTCACGAGATACCGGCTGGACAGGGGGGCACTGCCCTTGACGGCCAGATCAGACAGGGTCTTCAGAAAGCCGGGATAGCAGCTCTCGTAGTGCTCAAAGGCAAGGATCTCCCCGGGTGCGTGCAGGGCGGCGTAGAGGTCCTGCAGGAAGAGCTTCTCGGCTCCGGAATTGGGGTAAAGGGCCAGATCCAGCGTAGCGATCCTGTCGCTCTGCAAAAGGCCCCGCGCCGCCATGATGCGGGCGGTCTCCGCCAGTGCAAAGTGCCGTCCCGTGCCCGGTGCGCCCCACAGCAGGATCACATTGCGGGCGGCTGCGCCCTCGGTGCCCAGCACAAAGGGGCGGCGCATGGCCCGCACCACGCTGTCCACAAAAGCATCCTGCCCCAGCACCGTCTGCCTGACCTCGGCGGCAAGGCCTTCAAAGCTGCCCAGGTGCTCCGGCTTCACGTCGGTGGTGCCCCTGGCCAGCAGGCCTTCGTCCTCCATGTCCCGCAGCATCTGGCGGCTGCTTTCCAGCGCGGCGGCGGTGGCATCGCTCTGGGTTTTGAGCTGGGCGTTCTGCTGCTTCAACAGCTCGTCCAGCCGTTTCTGCTGTTCCAGAAGCGCCGCGTTCAGGTCGGGCAGGGCGGCGCTGCCGCCTGTTTTGGGTGCAGAAGTGCCGGGGGCGGCCTTGAATCTGCCCCCCGGGCCGAACACGCCGTTCATCAGACTTTCCCAATCATCGGTGTATGCCATAAAACTTCCCTCCGTGCAGTGCTTTTTCTTTCAGTATAGTGGAGTCTGGTACGTTTTGCAAGGAAAGGGTTGAAATAAAGGACAAAGTTCGTTACACTATTGTCAAATGAAAGGATGAATTGCTATGGAGCCAAGAACACCTGCTGAATGGAAGACGCTGTTTGAGAGCGAAGCCTTTGCCCGCCAGACGGAATACTACGGCCCGCTGGGGGTGGAGTATACCCCCGCCGGGACACACCTGCGCCTGTGGGCTCCCACGGCAAAACAGGCAGCAGTGAACCTGTACCGCCGGGGCACCGGCGGGGCCTGTGTGGGCACCCTGCCCCTGCAGCAGCAGGACAAGGGTGTGTGGAGCATCTATCTGCCCGGCGACCAGCACGGAAAATACTACGATTTCACCCTTACCACTCCGTTTGGCACCTGCAATGCAGCGGACCCCTACGCCCGCTCGGCAGGGGTGAACGGGGTGCGCAGCATGATCTTTGACCCGGCCCGGGTGGACCCGCAGGGCTGGGAGCGGGATGTGCGGCCGGTGATCCCACCGGCCCGCCGCAGTGTGTGGGAGGTCAGCGTCCGGGATTTCTCGCAGGACCCGGCCAGCGGTGTGCACACAGCCTGGCGGGGCAAATTTCTGGCCTTTACCCAGCAGGGCACGACCCTGAGCAGCGACGGCATCCACCCCACCTGCCTGAATTACCTCAAGCGGCTGGGGGTGAGCTATGTCCAGCTCATGCCAATCTTCGATTTTGGCAGCGTGGATGAGAGCCGCCCCCTGACCCGGCAGTATAACTGGGGCTACGACCCCACCAACTTCAATGTGCCCGAGGGCAGCTACTCCACCGACCCCACCCGGGGTGAGGTGCGGGTGCGGGAGTGCAAGCAGATGATCGCGGCCCTCCATGCGGCGGGCATCGGCGTTGTAATGGACGTGGTGTATAACCACATGTATCGTTCCGATAATGTGCTGAACCGGGTGGTGCCCCTCTACTACTTCCGCCAGAACGACGACGGTTCCCTCTCCAACGGCAGCGGCTGCGGAAACGAGTTTGCCTCCGAGCGGCCCATGGCCCGGCGCTATCTCATTGATTCGGTGCTCTACTGGGCGCGGGAATATCACATCGACGGCTTCCGGTTTGACCTGATGGGCCTGTATGACGTGGAGACCATGAACCTCCTCCGGGCTGAACTGGACAAACTGCCCGGCGGGCGGGATATTCTGATGTACGGTGAGCCGTGGCAGGGCGGCTGCAGCGCCCTGCACCGGTACGAGGCCAACAAGGCGAACCTGGCCATGCTGAACGAGCGCATCGGCATCTTCTGCGACAACACCCGGGATGCCATCAAGGGCGGCTGCTTCGATGCCCGGGAGCCGGGCTATGTGGAGGGCAAGCCCGGGAGTTTCTGGGATATCGGTGCTTCGGTGGCGGCGTGGTGCCGCAGTGAAAAGTTGCCGCCTCACGCCCCGGGGCAGATTATCAGCTACGTTTCGGCCCACGACAACTTCACCCTGTGGGATAAGCTCCTGATGGTGCGCTACGCCCGCCCGGAGTTTGCCGCTGTGGACAAGACCGCCCTGGCCCAGAACCGGCTGGCGGCGGGCATCTACCTGACCAGCATGGGCCTGCCTTTCTGGCAGGCGGGCGAGGAGTTTGCCCGTACCAAGAAGGGGCAGGGCAACAGCTACCGCTCCAGCCCGGCCCTCAACCGGCTGGACTGGCACCGGGCCGAACAGTTCCACAGCCTTGTGGATTACTATCGCGGGCTCATTGGTCTGCGGGCGGCGTTCCCCAGGCTGGGCGCGCTGGACAAGGCCAGCCCTGCCGCCATCGAGTTCTTCCCGCTGGAACAGCCTCTTGTGGGCTGGCGGCTCCCCGCCCAGTGGGGCGACGGCGCGGCATGGAGCGCCCTGTGCGTCTACTATAACCCCACCGAGACGGCGCAGGTCGTCACCCTGCCCGGCGGCAGCTGGAAGCTGCTGAGTGACGGCATCTCCTCCAGCCTGTGGCGGGGAAGCAGCCGCATCTGCACCGGCCAGACCGTCCTCCTGCCCCTGAGCGCCACCGTGTTCGGGCAGGTATAAAAATACGGTCTGCCGTTGCTTGACAACCTGCAATCAAAAATCCCCTGACCAGTTCAACGCCGGTCAGGGGATTTTTGATTTATGGATCAGGAAAAAGATTGGGAAGAATCAGGAGTTTTTCTGTGCCTGCTGGGTCTGGGCGTTCTTTTCGCCCAGGGTCAGGCTGACGGTCTGCATCTGGCCTTCCCGGGCCACGGTGATGGAAAGGGTATCACCGGCGGCATGCTGCTGGATCAGGGTGCCAAGGTCGTCCTTCTGGGCGATCTCGGTGCCGTCGATGCTTACGATGCGGTCACCGGTCTTCAGACCGGCCTTGTCGGCGGGGCCGCCCTGCACAACATCCACAACGTAAACGCCGTAGGCATTGACGTTGAGCTGTGCGGCGGTCTGGGCATCGGTCACAGCCAGATAGGTGATGCCCATGTAGGGGCGGCCGGAGACATAGCCGTTCTCCAGCAGATCCTGTGCCACCTTGATGGCATCGTTGATGGGGATGGCAAAGCCCAGACCCTCCGCATCGCTGGAGGAGGACTTTGCGTTGACCAGACCGATGAGCTCACCGTTCATGTTGAACAGGCCGCCGCCGGAGTTGCCGGGGCTGACAGAGGCATCCATCTGGATCAGGGACATGGTGTTGGTGGAGCTGGTGCCCTGGATGGTCACGCTGCGGTTCAGGGCGCTGACGATGCCGCTGGTCACGGTGCCGCCCAGCTCACCCAGCGGGTTGCCCACGGCCAGCACGCTCTCGCCCACGGCAAGGCTGTCGCTGTTGCCAACGGTGGCGGGGGTCAGGTCAGTGGCATCGATCTTGAGGACAGCCACGTCGCTGGTGTCATCCTCGCCCACCACGGTGGCGGGGTAATCGGTATCGCCGATGGTCACGGTGATGTTGGACGCGCCGGATACAACGTGTACACAGGTCAGGATATAGCCGTCGGAGCTGATCACGACACCGCTGCCTGCGCCGCTCTCCACCTGGTTCTGGCCGTACCAGGACCACTGGGAGTAGACCACCTGCTCGGTGGTGATGACCACAACGCTGGGGCTGACCATCTCAGAGACCTGAGCGGTGGTCATGCCGGAAGCGGTGTTCACCGCGGAGGCAGAGCCGGAATCACTGCTGGACGTGGAGGAAGGTGCCACCTGCTGGATGACCACCTTGCCGCCTGTGTTACCCACCTGGGCTCCCACAAAGCCGCCGACAAAGCCCATGGCTGCGGCCAGCACCAGTGCAACTGCACTGCGGGCGATATTGCCGTTTTTCCGGCGGCGCTTCTTGGGGGGCTGTTTGGGGCTTCCCTGTGCGGCCTGATACCGGGGGCCTTCCGGAGGCGGCACCGCGCCGCCATCGCTGCCGCTGTTCGGCTCGGCCTGGGAGTCGGCCTGTGCGGCCTCGCCGTAGGTGCCTGCCGTGTTGGCAGTGTTCATGCCGGAGGAGCCAACGTTGGGGTAGCCGGTCTCGCCGGTCTGGCTATGTTCAGAGGAATAATCGTATTCCCACTTGTTCTCGTTATCCATACTGGTTACTTCCTTTCTCAAAGGGAATGGTTCGGAGGGGGCGCTTCTGCCGCACCTCCTTGGAACTGTTTCTATTGTATCCGGTAATTGTGAAAAGGAATCGCTGACCGGGTGAAGAATATGTGAAATAAGGTCGCAGCGGGAAGCCTTGACAGCGGCGCGGGGGCTTGGTATTTTAAGGGTGCAGCGCAGAAGCCGGCAGCGCTGCGAAACCTCTCCGTCATCTTCGCTTTGCTCGATGCCACCTCTCCTAGTAGGAGAGGCCTTGGCATACCGTCGCGTTTTCGTGGGTCGGCGCTTCGCTCCTGTTTGCCCTGCGGCAGGTATTGGTTTTGGAGCGTCAGCGATTATTGCGAAAAAACGAATCTTCTGCCAAGGGCTCCCCTACTAGGGGAGCTGTCGCGGCAGCGCCCGCGACTGAGAGGTTTAGCCCAGCAGGGCAAGCTCGCGAAAGGAGCAAATTATGAAACTGGAAAAGATTCCGGGCGGTTATGCCCTGTATAAAGAGAAAACCATCATTGGCACCTGCCAGGCCCGGCCCACGGAGCAGGGCGCGGACATCGCTGCCCTGACCATTGTGCCGGAATGGCGGCGCAAGGGCTACGGCTCCTACCTGTTAAAAGAGGTATTGCGCAGCCTGGGCGGCTATGACCGGGAAGCCGCCACCGTGTTTACCGCCCCGCTGCCGGAAAACGCCGCCGAGCTTGCCTTCTGGGGCAAATTCGGCTTTGCCGCCGAGGGCGGGCAGCTGGTGCGCCGCCGCACCCCGGACCTGACCGCCGTCAAATTCGTGCAGGACTTCCTCGCCGCGCGGCTGGCTGACCCCAGGCTCTGCATCGATGCCACCTGCGGCAACGGGGGCGACACGGCCTTTCTCTGCCGTCTTGTGGGTGAAGGGGGCCGGGTGCTGGGCTTTGACATTCAGCCCGAAGCCATTGCCTCCACCCGGCAGAACCTTGCACGGAAGGGCCTTGCGGCAGAGCTTCACTGCGACAGCCACGCCAACCTCTTACAATATGTACAGCCCGGCACCGTCGATGCCGTGATGTTCAACTTCGGCTGGCTGCCGGGGGCCGACCACGCGGTGTTCTCCACCGCCCAAAGCAGCATCCCGGCGCTGGAAGCTGCCCTCGAGGCCCTGCGGCCCGGCGGGGTGCTCAGCGCCATCCTGTACAGCGGCAAGGTCATCGGCTCCGACGAAAAGACCGAGATCCTCCAGTGGATGCGCTCCCGGCCCCTGAAACAGTGCACCACCCTTGTCTGCAGTTTCGCCAATTGGGCCGATACCGCCCCCCTGCCCTG
>OICU01000423.1_pt1 | contig 10847 bp, 10 predicted proteins | sample 1581351 | NCBI WGS metagenome assembly OICU01 (sample SAMEA3882545, study PRJEB24775) | human gut metagenome | biome: human-associated habitat; feature: intestine environment; material: feces | place: Netherlands | collected 2009/2010
TCCATTTTTTATTATGCATATGATTTGCGTGATGTCTTCACCCGATATGCAATGGCTGTGGGAAGTTCTGAATATCCATCTTCAATAGTGGTGGAGTATGTTGTAAATCCTAATGGCTTGGATTTGGAAAAAGCAGAAACCAAGACAGTTGTAGTAGAGCGTAAGTCTATTGTAGAAACAACGACTGACTAAGATTTGAATTACAAAGATTTATTTCATATAGCAATACTACTGATTTCCTCTCCGGCTCGTGCCTGGGAGGAAATTAGTTTAGAGGATAGACGAAAAGTATTTACTACTTTTGTCTATCCTATGATTGGTTTATGCGGGTTGTCCGTTTTCATCGGCTCTTTGATGAAGATGGGATGGGATGGGCCGCAAAGCTTTCAATATGCCATGACACAATGCTGTGCGGTGGCTGTATCCTTGTTTGGAGGATATTTTTTGGCGGCATACGCCATAGACCAGTTGGGCAAGAAGCTGTTAGGACGTGAAGACCAGTATGAACTAAATCAGCAGTTTGTAGGTTATTCTATGGTAGTGACTTTTGTGCTCGATATTGTCAGTGGGTTGTTCTCTATTTCCATTCTCCATTGGATATTGCAATTTTATACTATATTCGTGGTGTTCGAGGGGGCGCGTACCCTGATGAAGGTGAATGAGACGAAACTGACACGATACACCTTGATTGCTTCAGTTATTATAATTGTTTGTCCGGCATTGATTGCCGCTGTGTTTAATGAGTTATCTGTTATTTTAAATTAATGAAACCGACTCCTATTAATATAAAGAATAAGCGTGCATCGTTCGATTATGAATTTATCGATACGTACACGGCAGGTATCGTGCTCACGGGAACCGAGATAAAGTCCATCCGTTTGGGCAAAGCCAGTCTGGTAGATACCTATTGTTATTTTGTGCAAGGCGAGTTGTGGGTGAAGAATATGCACATAGCCGAATACTTTTACGGCTCATACAATAACCATTCTGCCCGTCGCGAACGTAAATTGTTGTTAAATAAGAAAGAACTGCGGAAATTGGAAGAAGCCGGAAAGAACCCCGGTTTTACGATTGTCCCTGTCCGTCTGTTTATTAATGAGAAAGGACTGGCGAAGCTGGTTGTCGCATTGGCTAAAGGTAAGAAACAATATGATAAGCGCGAGTCATTGAAAGAGAAGGACGACCGTCGCGAAATGGACCGTATGTTTAAAAGGTAAGTGAAATCCGTGTTATCCGTACCCCAAAAATAGACTTATGGCTACATTAAAACAACTAATTGACGAGAGAGTTCTCATTCTTGATGGTGCAATGGGAACTATGATACAAAGGTATAATTTGTCTGAACAGGATTTCCGGGGAGAGCGTTTTGCTGAGATGCCCGGACAGATGAAGGGCAATAATGACTTGCTTTGTCTTACCCGCCCTGATGTGATAAAGGATATCCACCATAAATATCTGGAAGCAGGGGCTGATATTATTGAAACAAATACGTTCAATGCCCAACGGATTTCGATGGCAGATTATCATATGCAGGATTTGTGCCGTGAGATTAATCTGGCCGCTGCCGGACTTGCTCGCGAAATGGCTGACGAATATACCGCAAAGACCCCTCATAAACCTAGATTTGTAGCAGGTTCGGTAGGTCCTACCAACAAAACTTGTTCCATGAGCCCGGATGTCAATAATCCGGCCTTGCGTGCTTTGACATACGATGAACTGGCCGCTGCCTATCAGGAACAAATGGAAGCCTTGCTGGAAGGAGGAGTGGATGCGCTTCTGATAGAAACCATTTTCGATTCCCTGAATGCCAAAGCGGCCATTTATGCTGCGGAAACGGCAATGAAGAAGATAGGGCGTGAGGTTCCTCTTATGCTTTCTGTTACTGTTTCGGATATTGCAGGACGTACTCTTTCGGGGCAAACATTGGATGCTTTTCTGGCATCCGTACAGCATGCGCCTATTTTTTCTATCGGCCTGAACTGCTCGTTCGGAGCGAAACAATTGAAACCTTTTCTGGAAGGGCTGGCTGCACGGGCACCTTATTATATAAGTGCCTATCCCAATGCCGGACTTCCTAACAGTTTGGGACAGTACGACCAGACTCCGGAGGAAATGGCTTCAGAAGTGAAGGAATATATCGATGAAGGATTAGTAAACATTATCGGTGGTTGTTGTGGTACAACGGAGGAATATATTGCAAAATATCAGGAATTGATTGTTTCCGGTTCTGCCTGGGTATCTCCTCATATCCCTGCCACCACTCCTGAGAGGCTGTGGCTTTCCGGGTTGGAGCTGTTGGAGCAGACTCCCGAAATGAATTTTATTAATGTAGGCGAACGGTGCAATGTGGCCGGATCCCGTAAGTTCCTCCGTTTAATCAATGAAAAGAAATATGAGGAAGCGCTAAGTATCGCTCGCAAGCAGGTGGAAGACGGTGCTTTGGTGATTGATGTAAATATGGATGACGGTTTGCTGGATGCCCGGGAGGAGATGACTACTTTCTTGAATCTGGTCATGTCCGAACCCGACATAGCCCGTGTACCTGTTATGATTGACTCTTCCAAGTGGGAAGTCATTGAGGCCGGACTGAAATGCCTGCAAGGAAAGTCCATTGTCAATTCTATTTCTTTGAAGGAAGGGGAGGAGATGTTTATAGAACATGCCCGTCTGATAAAAAAACTGGGAGCTGCCGTTGTAGTGATGGCTTTCGATGAAAAAGGACAGGCAGATACTTTTGAACGTAAGATTGAAGTCTGTGCCCGTGCTTATAAAATATTGACAGAACAGGTGGATTTTAATCCTCATGATATCATTTTCGACCCTAATGTACTGGCTGTGGCTACGGGTATTGAGGAACATGATAATTATGCGGTGGATTTTATCAAGGCTACCGGATGGATCAAAAAGAATTTGCCCGGTGCACACGTCAGTGGCGGCGTGAGCAACCTGTCGTTCTCCTTCCGTGGAAATAACTATATCCGTGAGGCGATGCATGCCGTGTTTCTTTATCACGCTATCCGTCAAGGTATGGATATGGGTATTGTAAATCCTGCTGCTTCGGTGCTCTATACGGATATTCCTGCTGATGTGCTGGAACGGATAGAGGATGTGGTCTTAAACCGTAGGCCCGATGCTGCCGAACGTTTGATAGAGACTGCTGAGGCGTTGAAAAATACGGCGACCGGAACAGAAGCGGTGAAACAGGATGTGTGGCGTGAGGAACCGATGGTAGAGAAACGGCTTCAGTATGCCTTGATAAAAGGCATTGGCGATCATTTGGAAGAGGATTTGGCAGAAGCGGTTAAACTGTATCCTAAAGCAGTGGATATTATTGAGGGTCCGCTAATGGAAGGTATGAATAAAGTCGGAGAATTGTTTGGAGCAGGGAAAATGTTTTTACCGCAAGTTGTGAAGACTGCCCGTACCATGAAAAAGGCGGTAGCGATTTTGCAGCCGCTTATTGAGGCCGACAAACAGGAAGGTGTCCGCAGTGCAGGAAAAGTATTGATGGCTACCGTAAAAGGGGATGTGCATGATATTGGGAAGAATATCGTATCAGTGGTCATGGCTTGTAATAACTATGAAATTATAGACCTTGGCGTGATGGTTCCTGCCGAAATGATAGTCAGGAAGGCTATAGAGGAAAAGGTGGATATAATAGGATTAAGCGGGCTGATTACTCCATCATTGGAAGAAATGGCGCATGTGGCTGTAGAGTTAAAGCGTGCGGGGCTGGACATTCCCATTATGATTGGAGGAGCCACTACTTCCAAGCTGCATACTGCCTTGAAAATAGCACCTGTTTATGGAGGTCCGGTCATTCACATGAAAGATGCTTCACAGAATGCCTTGGTAGCCGCCCGTTTGCTGAATCCGGAATCTTCTTTTGAGTTTGTGGAAAGGCTGAACAAAGAATATGAGGATCTTCGTCTGAAAAACAGTGCCAAGCAGGTAAAAACGGTATCTTTGGAAGAAGCTCAGAAAAATAAATTGAACCTTTGGTCATAAAGAAGTGCCCCCCAAAAGTTTTGTGTTTAACTTTTTTGGGGGGCACTTCATAAAATTACGACTTTTTTTATCTGCCCATTTTATTCGAAAGAATAAGAAGCTGTTTGCTAGCAAACAAAACAGTATCCCGCCTGAAATAATGGGTTATTTTAGGCGGGATACTGTTTTATGTTATGGATATATTTTTAGGACTGCTTAGAGTTTACTGAGAAACTCTTCCGCTTTTTTCAGATTTTCGGGTTTGCCGATATCAAGCAATTGCAAGTCATCTTCTACATAGCACTGGATGTCGACTCTGTGACATATGGAGAGATAGAAATCGATAATGGAATATTTTCCTTTGGGAAGGAGATGTAAAATTTTAGGGGTGGTCACTTGTATTCCGCTATAGGCATATTCCTGGTATTCCCCTTCTCTATACCGGAATCCTGCCGGTTTGGTTTCCATGGTGTCCTTATTGACCCAGCCACATAACAGATTGTCGTCATTAAACAACAGGTAACGGGAGGTCTTGCGTGGACTGACTAAAAGGGTGGCATTGATGTTAGGACTATGCTGGTGATAATACATCAGACTTTCAAAATCGCAATTGGAAAGGATATCTACGTTGTGGAGCAAGTAGCATTCTTTCCGCATAACTCCTAAGGTTTTTTCGATTATCTCTTCCTCATCCATCCCTTTGTTCAGATTTTCGAATATCAGTTCATACGGGGTTTCGCCTTTTGGGGTAAACATATTCTCAGGATGGTATAATAAATGGTATGCTTTTTCCAAACCGCCGCCGGTATCAAGCAGGCAGTCTGTTTCGTCCGAGATTTGTATGTTGACTCCAAAGTTCTGGTTAGCTTCCAGAAAAGCAAGAATCTGATTGGAAAAGTGGTGTACATTGATCACTATTTCATCAAATCCTGCTGCTTTCAGCTTTAAGATGATGTGCTCTAACATGGTTTTTCCACCTACCGTTACTAAAGCTTTGGGACGGGTGTCTGTTATAGGTTTAAGTCGGCTGCCTAGTCCGGCGGCAAAAATCATTGCTTTCATAATGTTCTTTCAAATGTTTGTTCTATATTCTGCTCACGGTGTATGAGTTCTACTTTTACACCGAATTTTTTATTGATATGTTCTGCCATGTGTTGCGCTGAATAAACAGAACGGTGTTGTCCGCCTGTACAGCCGAAACATACAGACAGATTGCTGAAACCTCGTTCCATGTATCTTTTTACTGAAGCATCCACTAAAGAATAGGCAGCATTTAAAAATGGGAATATTTCCCCGTCTTCTTCCAAAAAACGAATAACAGGCTCGTCTAACCCGGTGAAAGGTTTGTAACGTTCATATTTTCCGGGATTGTTTACGGCACGGCAGTCGAAAACATACCCGCCACCGTTGCCTGTGGGGTCGTTGGGTATTCCTTTTTTGTAGGCAAAACTCATAACCTTCACAGTGAGTTGCCGTTTTTTTAAGTCATCTTTAAATTGTTTCAGTTCGGTCAGGTCTTTTAGTACGGAACACAGGTAGGAATATTCGGGGTATTCATTATGAAGCAATTGTCGCAGGTTCTCGATGGCGTATGGTACACTTTGGATGAAATGTGGCTTCTTTTCGAAATAGCCACGGAAACCGTAGGCTCCCAATACCTGCAAGGTGCGGAAGAGTACGAAGTGACGCAACTGGCTAAAGAAATAATCACGGTCTACTGGTTTGTATTTGGAGAGGGCGTCTATATATTCTTCCAACAGTTCGTTGCGCAGGGTTTCGGGAAATTTAGCTTTAGCCTGCCATAAGAAAGAGGCTACGTCATAGAAAAACGGTCCTTTACGTCCTCCCTGGAAATCAATGAACCAGGGTGCTCCATCCTTTATCATCACGTTTCTGCTTTGGAAATCCCGATACATAAAAGTGGCGGAAGAACTGCGTAGCAGTACATCACTCATTTTTTGAAAGTCATCTTCCAGCTTGTCTTCTTGAAACTCCAGGCCGGTAGCTTTCAAAAAGCAGTATTTAAAATAGTTCAAGTCCCAAAGGATAGAACGTTGGTTGAATTCGGCTTGGGGATAACAGTGTGAAAAATCAAAGCCGTCTGCTCCGGCAAATTGGATGGAAGGCAGTAGGCGGATGGTCTTGCGCAGCATTTCTTTCTCCTCTTCGGAGAAGACGCTGGTCGCCCGCCCTTTTTCAATAGCGTTGAACAACAGGATATCTCCTAAATCTTCTTGCAAATAACAATTCTTGTCTTCAGAACAGATGTATACTTCTGGAACAGGAAGACCTTTCTTGCGGAAGTGTGCTGCCATATAAAGAAAGGCTTCGTTTTCTTCTTTGGAAGTGCCGTATACGCCAATCAGTTTTTGGGTTCCGGTCAGCCGGAAATAACGCCTGTTGGAACCGGATGAGGGTAATTCTACAATCTCTTCGGGTACTTCTCCGAGATAGGTTTGATATAGGTTCTGTAAATCCTCTGTAATCATAATCATATTTTGGAACAAAGATATATATTATTCTCCCTTTCTTGGCTGATTTGCAAAGAAAGTTAATGCTTTAGTTCCAAATTATGAGAAAATTACTTGTTTTTACTCTTTCATCCGTATCAGTGCATTTGAAATGATAGCAGTCACTCCGCCTGTTGTAATGCCGGATGAGAAAATATTCTTTATTGATTCCGGAAATTGACATAGTATTTCAGGAACCATTTCTACACTTAAACCTAAAGCGAAACTAAGTGCGATGACTAATGTTGCTTTCCGGTTGATCTTCTGTGCTGCGATAATGCGAATGCCTGCTGAAGCTACTGTTCCGAACATCAGTAAAGTAGCGCCTCCCAATACAGGTTCGGGCATTAGGGAGAAAATTAATCCTACACTGGGAAATAATCCTAATAGAATAAGAAAACCTGCAATGTAATAGCCTACATATCGGCTGGCTACTCCTGTCAGTTGTATCATACCGTTATTTTGCGCGAAAACGGAGTTTGGAAAAGAGTTGAGAATACCTGCCAGCATCGAATTGAATCCGTCTGCCAAAATTCCTCCCGAAGCACGTTTGATGAATGTTTTTCCTTCTACAGGTTCTCCTGATATCAGTGAGTTGGCAGTAATGTCTCCATAGGCTTCTATGGCTGTTATCAAGAATACTAACCCCAAAGCTATGAATGCGGAAAAGTCGAAATCCAGTCCGTATTTAAATGGGAGGGGAATATTGAAACCACCAAAACTTTGTACTGCCGAGAAATCAATTCTACCGAGTCCCCAGGCAACTAAATATCCTATAATCAGACCGATAACGATGGAACTCATACGTAGGTAGCGGTTGGAACTTCTATTAAAAAGGATAATGAGGATAAGTACCAGCAGAGCTAGACCTAGATTCTCAAAACTTCCGAAAGTGCCGTTGCTTTGGGCGGAGACACCTCCGCCACAAGCTGTGATACCTACTTTTATCAGGCTCATTCCAATCAAAGTGACTACAATGCCCGATACCAGAGGGGTGATTATTTTACGGGTATATTTTAAGATGCGGCTGATGACCATCTCTACAGATGATGCCACGATGCAAGTGCCGAAAATCAGTGGAAGTCCGCCCAGCATACCTGCCGAGATGATGGGACCGATAAATGAAAAACTGGTTCCTTGGATACATAAGAGACCGGTGCCGATGCCTCCTATCCGTCTGCATTGGATAAAGGTAGAAATACCTGAGGCAAAGAGAGACATGGATACTAGGAAACTGGTGGTCTCCAAATCCAGTTTTAATGCTCCAGCGATGATAAGAGGCGGAGTGATGATGGCTACAAAAATAGCAAGCAAATGCTGTATGGCAGCAAAAATGGCCTCTCGTACAGGGGGGCGGTCGTTCAATCCGTAAATCAGTCCGGTATTGGATTGGGCGGTTTGAGATTCCTGCATGGGGTTATCTTATTTTGATTTCACAATTGTCCAGACTTTCAATGATGGCCAATGATTCTACGCGGATACCTGCATTACGCAAATAATCTCCGCCATGTTGGAATGCTTTTTCGATGATGAATCCCATTCCGGACAGTTCGGCTCCGGCTTTTTCTACCAAATCGATGATACCCTTGGCTGCATTGCCGTTGGCGAGAAAGTCGTCAATAAAAAGAACACGGTCTCCTTTGGACAGGAAATCTTTGCTGACACATACATCATAAGAACGGTCTTTAGTAAATGAATATACACTGGTGGTGAGCATATTTTCCATTGTGACGGGTTTCTTTTTCTTGGCGAAGACAACTGGAAGTTCCAGTAAGTAGCCTACCATGATGGCGGGAGCTATACCACTGGCTTCGATGGTCATAACTTTATTGATATTGGTAGAGGCGAAACGGCGTACAAATTCTACAGCAATGGATTTCATGAGGATAGGATCCATTTGGTGATTGATGAAATTGTCTACTTTCAGTATTCCTCCTTCGAAACATTTTCCGTCCCGTAAAATGCGTTCTTTTAATGCTTTCATTCAAACTGTATTTTATAAATGAGTCGCAAAAGTACGTATTTTGCTGCATTATGCCAAACGTTTGTACAACTATCTCTACAGAAGCCTATTTACTTAATGATCAGGAAAGCCGGAATAAATAAGCCTGTGGAAGCATAAGCTGGTGTGGATTAAAGAATGTTTATTTCCACAAACTTTAGTTTATATATTTGGTGTGTACTTCTTTTCTTGATAATTTAGTTCTCAATATAATTTTCTTAGTTTAGTATTCTTACTTGGCGAAGATATTCTAATGGGAGGAAATGACTGAATATGATGTATATTTTTTTTGTCTTTTATGATATCTGTCGGTAGGTAAACATTTAAATTTAACCATTATGAAAAAGATATTTTTATCACTTGTATTCCTTTTTGGTGTAGGAACTTTTGTCATGGCTGATGATACCATGAAAGTAAAGAATGATACAGTTGCCGTTGAAGACGGATTTAAAAACATAGACCTGAAAGAGGTTCCTCAATCTGTTAAAGATGCCATAGCCAAAAAATATCCCGAATCAACTCTTAAAAGTGCTTCTCTTTCTCTGAAAGAAGAAGGGGTGAAGGCATATAGAATAATATATGTAACCAAGGAAGGGGTTGAAAATAGTATTCTTATTAATATAAAGACGGCTCCTGCTAAAACGGCTCTTGCTACAAAGTAGTTTGACAGGTAGTATAGAATTGAATGTTTTATTAATATATTGAAAGCCACCTTGCTATGGTGGCTTTTTTTGATGGGATAAGTTTTTTTCCTGTCGGATTTAGATTTTATATGTATCAAAGAACAGGTTGAATTTGTAAGAAATAGGCTATATGCTTATATTTGAACATAGTTTAAAATCAAGTTTATAATCAAATAGAAAAAGTATGAAAAGACAATTATTTACAGTGTTAGTGTGCATGACGGTGTTTGCTGTTACATCTTGTGGCGAAAAGAAAGGAAAGGATAAATTCGAGGAGCGTATAGAAAAAGCCAAAGAATCGGTTGAAGATGTGGTGGATGATGCCAAAGATCAAATTGAGGATAAAGCCAATGAGGTTGGGGAAACCTTGGATAAAGCTAAAAGCAAGATAGAAAAAGCCAAAAAGAAACTTGATAAGGCTAATAGAGATTGAGAAAAATTGATTATGGATGAATGGAAAGAGATTGTCGGCTGATTTATATTAAACCAGCCGACTTAATTTATATTTCTAGACCTTTGTTCACCATTTGTTATAATGGATATTTTCGGTCTTGAATTTGTCTTTAGCTTCTTCCCGATGTTGCGGATAACCTACCGGAATCAAATTGAAAGGAATGATATGGTCTGGTAAAGACAAGACTGACCTAACCTTTGCAATGCGGTCGTTCTCCGGATAGACCGCAGTCCATACCGCTCCCAACCCCATTGATTCTGCTGCCAGCAACAGATTTTCGGATGCGGCAGAGCAGTCCAGCATCCAGTACCTATCTGTTTCTCCGTTCAGGGCTTTGCTTAAATCACCACAAACCACGATGGCTAGCGGAGCCTGTGCCGTCATTTTGGCATAAGGCAGTTCGGCGGCCAGTTTATCCAATACTTTACGGTCATCCACTACCACGAAAGCCCAGGGCTGCTTGTTTACTGCTGTCGGTGCAGCCATGGCAGCTTTTACTAATAAATCCACTTTTTCTTTTTCTATCGGTTGGCGTGTATAGGTCCGGACGCTCTTTCGGGCAAAGATATTTTCTATAGCCGTGTTCTTTCCTGTTTCTTCTTTTTTTGCTTCCATATTGTTACAACCTCCTGTAATTAGTAATGTTATTGAAAGAGTAACAGTTGTCAGAGTTTTAAAGATTGTTGCCGCATTCATTTTTATTATTGATTAATAATTGAGATGGAATTCTACCACAGCTTCAATTCCTTTGCGGAATATATCCAGAGAGAAGTTTTCATTGGGCGAATGGATGGCGTCACTTTCCAATCCGAATCCCATGAGAACGGTCTTTATACCTAGGATTTGTTCAAAATCGCTGATGATAGGAATACTTCCTCCACGGCGTACGGCAAGTGGTTTTTTTCCGAATGCCTTAGCAAAGCCTTTTTCGGCAGCCTGGTAAGCGGGCAAGGTGATGGGGCATACATATCCTTCGCCTCCGTGCATCGGGGTTACTTTTACTTGTACATATTCCGGAGCGATAGACTGGATATAGTCCACAAACAATTGGGAAATTACAGCGTGGTTTTGATGTGGAACCAGTCGGCACGATACCTTGGCATATGCTTTTGAGGGAAGTACTGTTTTTGAACCTTCGCCTGTATATCCGCCCCAGATGCCACAAATGTCAAAAGAGGGACGGCAGCTGTTACGTTCTAAAGTAGAATATC
>OICU01000431.1_pt1 | contig 10727 bp, 8 predicted proteins | sample 1581351 | NCBI WGS metagenome assembly OICU01 (sample SAMEA3882545, study PRJEB24775) | human gut metagenome | biome: human-associated habitat; feature: intestine environment; material: feces | place: Netherlands | collected 2009/2010
AAAAAATACAGCAGTAAAAACGCTGAAAAGGTACAAATTTCACAAGATATATGATATAATAAACATTGTAAAGAAATAGGAGGAAAAATGTTTAATTTACAATCAAAATATAAGCCAACTGGAGATCAACCACAGGCAATAGAATATTTAAGTAAAGGAATAAAAGAAGGTAAAAAATTTCAGACACTTCTTGGAGTAACAGGCTCACGGAAAAACATTTACAATGGCAAACATAATAGCAAAAACACAAAGACCAACATTAATCTTGGCCCATAATAAAACACTTGCAGGCCAGTTATACAGCGAGTTTAAAGAACTGTTTCCAACGAGCAATGTAGGTTACTTCATATCGTTCTACGACTATTATCAACCGGAAGCATATATCGCTTCATCAGATACATATATAGAAAAAGATTCATCGATAAATGATGAAATAGATAAACTTAGACACTCGGCAACAGCGTCGTTATTCGAAACTAGAGACGTTATAATAGTTGCATCTGTTTCATGTATCTATGGTTTAGGAGACCCAATAGACTATGAACATATGATAGTGTCGATTAGACCAGGAATGAAAATAGAAAGAAACGCCATGCTAAAAAAATTAATCAATATGCAATATAGCAGAAATGAATTGGATTTTAAAAGAGGAACATTTAGAGCAAAAGGCGACATAGTAGAAATATTCCCATCAGATTATGGAGAAAGTGCAATAAGAGTTGAATTCTGGGGAGATGAAGTAGAAAAAATATCAGAAATAAATCCTTTAACAGGAAAAGTTACAGCAACAAGAAGCCATGTAATGATATTCCCAAATTCACATTATGTTACAACTTCTGAAAAAATGGAAAGAGCCATCAAAAGCATAGAAGAAGAAATGAAACAACAAGTAGAATACTTTAAATCTCAAGGAAAATTAATAGAAGCACAAAGAATAGAAGAAAGAACAAACTTTGACCTTGAAATGATGAAAGAAACAGGATTCTGTCAAGGAATAGAAAACTATTCAAGACACATAAGCGGAAGAGCACCAGGAAGTGCGCCGTTTACGCTATTTGATTATTTCCCAAAAGACTTTTTATTATTAATAGATGAATCCCATGCAACAATCCCACAAGTAAGAGCAATGTACAATGGGGACAGGGCAAGAAAAGAATCTTTAGTAAAATACGGATTTAGACTACCTTCTGCATTTGATAATAGGCCTTTAACATTCGAGGAATTCGAAGAAAGAATAAACCAAGTAGTATTTGTTAGTGCTACTCCGGCAGATTACGAAAAAGAACATTCAAAAGGGAATGTAGTAGAACAAATAATAAGACCTACTGGACTTTTAGATCCAGAAATAGAAGTAAAACCGGTAGAAAATCAAATCGATGATTTAATCGAACAAATACATGATAGAGTAAACAAAGGCGAAAGAGTGCTAGTGACAACTCTAACCAAGAAAATGGCAGAAGATTTAACAAGCTACTTATCAGAGTTAGATATAAAAGTTAAATACATGCACTCAGACATAAAAGCGCTAGAGAGAATGGACATAATTAGAAATTTACGACTTGGAGAATTTGATGTACTAGTAGGTATAAACCTTCTAAGAGAAGGACTAGACATTCCAGAAGTATCGTTGGTAGCAATACTTGATGCAGACAAAGAAGGTTTCTTACGTTCAGAGCGATCATTAATTCAAACAATAGGACGTGCTGCAAGAAACACCAATGGAAAAGTAATAATGTATGCAGACGAACTAACAGATTCTATGGATAAAGCAATTTCAGAAACAAATAGAAGAAGAAAAATTCAAATGCAATACAATAAAGAACATGGAATAACTCCACAAACAATAAAGAAAGACGTAAGAGATTCAATAAGAGCAACAATAGTTGCGGAAACCTCTGAAAAATATGAATTAGAAGAAAATGCAAGTGTAGAAGAAATAATAAACAAACTAACAGAAGAAATGTTAAAACACGCAGAAAAAATGGAATTTGAAGAAGCGGCTAAATTAAGAGATAAAATCAAAGAATTAGAAAAATCAATTTAGTCAACCTTGAAAAATAAAATAGCATATGATAATATATAAACGTAAAACAGAGGGGAATGTGATAAAAGATGGCGAATAATATTGTAGTAAGAACTTTCAAACATTTTAACTTAATAACAAGACACAAATGGGAAGTATTTAAACTAGCATGCAGAGCAGGAATCCCCTGGAGAGGCTTCATGCACGACTGGTCAAAATACTCGCCAACAGAATTTTGGGAATCAGTTAAATTTTACAATGGAAGAAGAAGCCCTATTACATTAGCAAGAAGAATGCAAGGATACTCAAAAGCGTGGTTACACCATAGAGGCAGAAACAAACACCATCCAGAATATTGGTATGACCCGGCAGGGGGAAAAATTCATTCAACACCAGTTATACCATACAAATATGTAGTGGAAATGATATGTGACAACTTGGCAGCAGCAAAAATATATAACGGGAAAAGATGGAGAAAAGATAGCTCACTAAAATATTGGTTAAAAAGAAAAGAAGACTGTCCATTAAACGAAAAAACAAAAGCAATGCTAACAGAAACATATACTCAAGTAAGCATAAATGGAATAGAGAAAACCATAAATAGAGCAAACTTAAAAAAACTATATAAAAAATACTGTGGGAAATAAGGAGAAAGAACATGAAGATAGGATTTTATGCAGGAAGTTTTGACCCATTCACAATGGGTCACATGCATGTGGTTGAGACGGCCGCTAAATTGTTTGATAAACTAATAATAGGAATAGGAGAAAACTCATCAAAACTAAGAAACTACGACAAAGAAGTAATGAAACAAGCAATACAAAAAGCCTTAAACCAAGCAAACATGCAAAACGTTGAAGTAATTACATATGATGATTTATCAGTGGATGCTGCAAAAAAACACAACTGTAATTTCTTAGTAAGAGGAATAAGAGACGATATGGACTATTACTACGAAGAAAACATTGCACAAATAAATGAGGAAATATCAGGATTAGACACGATATATGTGCGAGCAGGAACATATGGAAGCATAAGCTCAAGCACAGTAAAAGAATTATACAAAAACGGAAAAGACATATCAAAATACGTTCCAAAAGAAATATTAGAAATAATGTAAAAGCCCTAAATATTAGTAAAAAAATTGACTTTATGCAATATTTGGAGTAAAATAGTAAATGTAATAAAAAGAAAAAGGAGGAATAAACCATGTCAGGACATAGCAAATGGCATAACATTCAAGCAAAAAAAGGAAAAGCTGATGCAGCAAGAGGAAAAATATTCACAAAATTAGGAAGAGAATTATTAATAGCAGTAAAGCAAGGTGGACCTGACCCGGCAGGTAACTCTAAACTAAAAGACGTAATAGCAAAATGTAAGGCAGCAAACATGCCAAATGATACAATAAAAAATGCAATAAAAAAAGCTTCAGGAGCAGGAGAAGCTGAGAATTATGAAGAAATAGTATATGAAGGATATGGCCCAGCAGGTGTTGCTGTAATTGTAGAAGCAAGTACAAACAACAGAAACAGAACAGCAGCAGATGTAAGACATGTATTTGATAGAGCTGGTGGAAACTTAGGTACAACAGGATGTGTATCATACATGTTCAATAAAAAAGGAGTAATGGTTATAGATAAAGCAAACTGCAACCAATCAGAAGATGATCTTATGATGATTGCACTAGATGCTGGAGCAGAGGATTTCGAAGCTGACGAAGAGTGTTATACAATAACAACAACTCCAGAAGATTTCTCAAAAGTTAGAGAAGCTTTAGAAGAACAAGGAATTGAATTTGTAGAAGCAGAAGTACAAATGGTTCCAACAACATATGTTGCATTAGACGAAAAAGCTCAAGAAAGAATGGAAAAACTATTAGACAATCTTGATGAATTAGATGATGTAATGAACGTATATAACAATAGCGAAAACAATTAAAAATAAAAAAATCAGATAGTGGTTGAAAAGCAAAATGAAATGTTGTATAGTAAAATCACAAAAAACGAGAACAACAAATATGGACAAATGAAACTAAAATTAAAAAAACTTAGGAGGAAAAATCATGTTAAAAAACAAAAAGGGTATAACCCTAATCGCATTAGTAGTAACAATAGTTGTACTTTTAATACTAGCAGGAGTAACAATAAGTTTATTACTAGATGAAAACGGAATCATTGCAAAATCAAAAGATGCAAGAACAGAAACAAGAGTATCACAAATAGAAGATGAAGTAGGAATGTGGAAACAACATAACTTCATAAACAAAGAATCAAACCAAGCACAAGAAAGTGCAGATACAATGCTAGCAAACCTAATCTCTAGAAAGCTATTAACAGAGGAAGAAATAGATAGAGACCAAGAACTAATCACAATAAAGAAAAAAGATGGAACTATAATAAAAGAAATAAGTTACAGTAATGTAACAATAAACATTAGCAAAACACCAGCCACAGAAAAATCAGGTGCAGTTATATTAACAGTAGATTCTGTAGAAGGAATGACAATGCCTAATATAGATATGACAAATGGAGATGCAGAACTTAATAATTTTGTAAATTCACTAAGTGAAGAACAGAAGAAAGAAATAATTAGAAATGGGTATATAAAGTTCGTGAATAAACAAGATCCATCAGCAAATTGTACAACGTTTCAAGACGTATTAGATTGGTTCAAAGAACAAGGAACAATTTCAGAGGCGACCGAAGATGCTTTTTGGACAGCACTATTAAGCAAACAAGGATTAGACGAAGCTCTGATAGAAGCACTATCAGTATATTTTAACGAATCTACTAAAATGATAGAAGGCTACACTGTAACAAATCCGGCTAATGAGACCTCTAACGAATATATAGCCACAGAAAACGGCACATATACATTCAAAATACAAGATATAGTAACAGGAAAAACATATACTAAAAAAGTAGAAGTAACAAATGTGGATACAAGTTTACCATCATTAACAGTAGTAGGAGAAAAAGACAAACACAGTGAAGTCTTAATTAAGCTAAAAGTTGCAACAGCAGATAAATATACGAAGTTTGAAAAAGCATATATCATGTATAATAATGAAAAAATAGAAATAACATCTGAAATAACAGGAAACACGCACATTTTGGCATTTGATATAGCCGTATCATTAGGGACCAGTGGAAAGATAGACGATAAATACGTATTAGAAAACACTGATCAAACAATAATACTAGTAAAAGATAATAAAGAATATACAGGAACCATTAATATGGGAGATTTTTCAACGTTACAATAAATTTAAAAGAATGAAAAAAATTTTATATAAAACCAGAACTGACAATCATAACGATTGTCAGTTTTTGCTTTGCAAAGCTTAGAACAAAAATATAAATATTATGTGCGATCCAATAAACCTGCCACAAAAAGAATAATACACATTGACTTGCTACAACAATAATAATATAATTATTGCATAAAATAGGAGGCAATATGGAAAAAATAGAATTAAATAAACTTGCGCCAGAGGCAGCATGCAAGGGAAATCCAAAATGGGAACAAATGATATCAAGAAAACAAGAACTATATACTGCAAAAATAGACTTTAGAACAGAGTTTCAAAGAGATTATACAAGAATATTATACTCAAATGCATATAAAAGATTAAAACACAAAACGCAGGTATTTTTCTCGCCAGAAAATGACCATATATGTACAAGAATAGAGCATGTAAATCATGTAGAATCAATAAGCTATCTTTTAGCAACGGCATTTGGACTAAATACAGAACTAACAAAAACAATATCAATAGCTCATGACTTAGGACACAGCCCTTTTGGACATAAAGGAGAAAGAGTCCTTAATGAAATTTTACTAAGAGATACAGGCAAAACGTTTTGGCATGAAAAGAATGGATTAAACTATGTAGATAATATAGAACTTCTAGAAAATAGAGAGGGCTATAAGGAAAACTTAAATTTAACATATGCAGTAAGAGATGGGATAATATCACATTGTGGAGAAATAGATGAAAACAGTGTAAAACCAAGAAAAGAAGCAATAGATTTAATGAATTACACGAAACCAAATGAGTATGCACCTTTTACATGGGAAGGTTGTATTGTAAAAATTTCAGATAAGATTTCGTATCTAGGAAGAGATATAGAAGATGCACTAAGATATGGAATACTAACAGATTCTGATATAGAGGAATTAAACCAAAGGCTAGGATTTTATAAATTTGGTTATGAAACTTTAAACAATACAAACATAATAAATTATCTAAATGGAGATTTATTAAAAAATAGTTCAATCGAAAAAGGACTGACTTTCTCAGATCAAGGATTAAACCTTATAAACGAGATAAAAAAATTTAATTATGAAAAGATATACAAAAACGAAAAAATTGAATTAGGAGAGGAATATTTTAGAATTGTTATTAACACAATATATAATATATTAAAAGAAGTGTATGATAACAAAATAGATAAGATTATAGAAAATCCAAAATCAAAATTGTATAAGGAAGTAGTAGAAGAATTTGCTTATTGGTTACAAGATTTTTGCTTTGAATATGACGGTTTGGACAATTCGAGCAGGAAGCTTAAGAACAATAAATTATACGATTTGAATAAAAAAGAAGACTACATGCAAGCAATAATAGAGTACATATCGGGAATGACAGACAACAAAGTAATAAACACATATAATAAATTAATTAGTTTTTAGGAGGCAAAATGATAGCATTAGTTACAGGAGCATCTTCTGGAATAGGAAGAGACATAGCAAGAGAACTTGCTAAAAGAAAATATGATATAATAGCTGTTGCAAGAGGCAGAGAAGCACTAGAAAATTTAAAAGCAGAACTTGAAAAAGATTATCAAGTAAAAGTAGACGTTAGAGAACAAGACTTAACTGATAGAGAAGGATGCAAAAAATTACATCAAGATATCAAGGGAAAATACGGTACAATAGATGTATTAGTAAATGATGCAGGATTTGGAACTTGTGGAAAATTTACAGAAACTGATTTAGAAAAAGAAATAAAAATGATAGACACAAATGTGGTGGCTCTTCATATATTAACAAAATTATTTTTACAGGACATGGTAAAAGAAGACAAAGGTCATATACTAAATGTTGCTTCAATAGCTGGATTTATGCCAGGGCCACTTATGGCAACATATTATTCCACAAAATCGTATGTAGTAAGATTAACACAAAGCATAAGACACGAATTATTTAAGCAAAAATCCAAAGTGAAAATAAGTGCATTGTGTCCTGGACCTGTTGCAACAAATTTTAACAAAGTGGCAGATGTAAAGTTTAACTTAGCAGAAGCGGATAGCCAATATGTGGCAAAATATGCAGTGAGATTAATGTTTAGAAATAGAACACTAATTTTTCCAAATTTCTTTATATGGTTGGGACGAGTATTTGCAAAAATATTACCAGACCAAGTATCGGCATTTTTCTGCTATTATGCACAAAGACGAAAAATTCAATAAAATAAAATCATGGATTTTCGATTAATCCATGATTTTTTTCTAAATGGAGTAGGCTGTACTCCGTTATTTTTTGCTTTTTGAGAATTAAGCAACTACGCCTTTTATATTAATGCAAATCGCTTGTAACTTTTTGAAGAGTAACTCTTACAATCGTACCTTCTTCAACAGAAGAATCAACTGCCAAATCTTGAGAAACAACAGTGCCACTACCGGTTGCTTGAATGTTTAAGTTTCTATTCTTTAAAGCAGAAGTTGCTTGTGTTAAACTCTTTCCTTTTAAATCAGGAACAGTAGTTGAAACAGAAGAGTTGTGCTCTGCTGTGTAAATTCTTACAACTCCATTTGGAGATATAGAAGTTCCGGCTTTTGGAGTTTGTGAAGTTACAATTTCACTTGAAGAAGCAGAAGTTAAACAGGTAATTCCTAAATCTTTTAGCAACTGTTTTGCTTCATCAACTGTTTTGTTTCTTAAATCTGGAATCTTAATTCCAGTAGATTCAGAAGAAGTATCGTTAGAAGGAATACCCAAATAAGGTAAAACTTCGCTTAAAACTTGAGAAACGACTGGTGCTGAAATCTCTCCACCAAAGTGAGATCTTCCTTGAGGTCCATATAACGACATTAGTGCAACAACTTTTGTGTTTTCAACAGGAGCTATTGCCAAGAAAGAAGCAACATATCCATCCTCTGGATGATTAGGATTTGGCTCTGATGTACCTGTTTTTCCACCAATGCTATATCCTTTTACAGCACCTGATTGACCACCACCGTCAGTAACAACGGATTGCATCATGCTACGAACTCTAGCAGCAGTTTCAGGAGATAGTACTTGTCTTACTTCTTCAACATCTGTGGTTGTAACAACGCCAGTATCTGGATTTTCTACCTTTGTGATAAGTCTAGGTTTTACCAAAACCCCGTCATTAGCTATTGCACATGCAGCTGTAATCATTTGAAGAGGTGTTATTGTGAATCTTTGGCCAAAAGACATTGTCGCAAGTTCAACTGGGCCAACAGAATCTATTGGATGGAATTGACTTGAAGATTCACCAGCAGTTTGAATTCCTGTTTTGTTAAATAAACCAAAAGCTCCAAAATATTTATATAAAGTTTTGACTCCAATACGTTGACCTAACTGAATAAGAGCTGGGTTGCAAGAATTTTCTAGTGCATTTCTTAAAGATTGTGAGCCATGGCCAGATCTTCTAGCACACTCTATATTCTTATCAGCAACAGTCATGACTCCAGAACAATAAAAATCGCCCGCAATGTCAGTTTCCGTAATGTTTTCTTCTAATGCGATAGAAGCCATAAGAACCTTAAAAATAGAACCAGGTTCAAAAGTCTCATTAACCACTTTATTACTATACATCTTGTATAAACTATTACTTTTTTCCTCACTAGTCAAATTATCCCAATTTTTAGATAAAGACTCATTTGGCTCAAATGGAGTATTTAAATTATAATCTGGGTAAGTAGCCATTGCTAAAATATCACCAGTTGAAGGATCCATTAAAACCATAGAACCACCATTTTTACAATTATTTTCATCAACAGCTTGCTTCAAATACTTTTCGACAATAGCTTGAATATTAGCATCAATAGATAGAGTAATATTACTTCCATTTTCAGGAGCTATATATTGTTTGTCACTATCTGGGATTGCTTCTTGAGTAACATCTGTTGCAGTAACAAGCTTTCCAGGAGTACCAGTTAATTGAGAATCTAAATTGTACTCAATTCCAGACAATCCGTTATTGTCACTTCCACAGAATCCTATTAAATTGGAAGCAAGATTGTTGTAAGGATAAGACCTTTTAGTATCTTTGTCTATATTAATTCCAGCATAGCAATCATTGTCCTTCATCCATTGTTTCAATTCTTCTACTTTATTCAAATCAACCTTTTTTACGATTGTCTCAACAGAATTTGTACTTGTAACTTTGACTAAAACATCATTATAATCCAATTCGAATATTTGAGCCAAAGCAGTGGCAACTTTCTCTTTTAAAGCGTTTGTTTCTTCTTGCTTGTTTTTTACAACAATAAGGGCAGGATTGACACTGATTGTATCCACCTCTGTACTTACGGCAAGAGCCTTTCCAGTAGAATCGTAAATTGTTCCTCTCTTTGGACTAATAACTTTATTTGCGGTTGACTGCTTGTACGCTTTTTCTTTTAAAGAAGCACTGTCAACAAACTGCAAAATAAACAGTCGAGATATTAATAAAATAATAAAAAAAGCAAAAATTACAACAAACCACTTTAGATGTTTCCCTTTATTTTCTATTTGAACATTTTTCTTATTTTTGTAATTCATAAATCCTCCTAAGATATTAATAAAAATATTGTATATTAATATGAAAGAAAAATCAATATTTTGTAAATTTTAAAGCAAAATTGTAACACAATTGAAATATATCTAAGCAAATTCAAAAAACCGTAAAAAATATTGGAAAATTTATTTACTTTAAAATCCCATTATGCTATAATTCAAATGTAAAAGACTGTAAAAATAAGGAAGGTAAATATAATGAATCAAATTCTTATGACAGAAGATAATAATCGCAATTATAAAGCAAAAAAACCAAAGGTACATTCAAATAAACCTATTGGAACTTCTAGCATTGTAAAAGTATTTGCTATATTAATTCTTATATTTGGACTAGCTTTAGTTGGAAATACTGTATATGCTATGATGCAAAGTGCGAAAGAAGCTCAGCTAAACAAAGAACCAGAAGTTACAACTCAAAGAAGTGGAAATGAAGTAACAATAATTGCAAAATGTGAATCTGGAATAAGAACCATGGTATATTCGTGGAACGACTCAACAGAAAAAGTAATATTTGGTAGAAACAATACAGAATTAAAACAAACAATAAATATACCAACCGGAGAGAGCAGACTTAATATAACAATAATAAACTCAAAAGGAAAACAATCAAAGTTTGTTAAAAACTATATACAAGAAGCAAAAGATGTTACAGAACCTGTGATAAAAATTGATTCAGTAAATGCAGACATAAAAATAACAATAACCGATGACACTGCACTAGACTATGTTGTATATAAATATGGCGATAACGATGAAGTAAAAATTACAGCAAATCCAGATAACCCAACATTAATAGAAAGAACAATACAAGCAAGACCAGGACAACATACTTTAAAAATAGAAGCAGTAGATAAAGCACAAAATTATGCAACAAAAGAACAAGAAGTAAAAGGTG
>OICU01000432.1_pt1 | contig 10715 bp, 11 predicted proteins | sample 1581351 | NCBI WGS metagenome assembly OICU01 (sample SAMEA3882545, study PRJEB24775) | human gut metagenome | biome: human-associated habitat; feature: intestine environment; material: feces | place: Netherlands | collected 2009/2010
GATTCTAGTCGTGCTGTGTGTTTTAGTCGTGCTAATGTATTTTTTTTCATGTTCATCAACTCCTCCGTCTGTATGATACCACATTTCAAAAAAATAATTTGTCGAAACGTGTCGGCAAATTAAAATTTTTTTATTTTTTTGAATTTTTATAGCTAGAACACATAGATTCGTCTGGTTGTTTTGTTTGACATCCCTCTACTGGTGTTACTATTATTCCTTCCAATTCACATTTTTGTCTTTGACAATTATTGTACTTACAAGATGATACTGTACAATTTATTGTTTGATTTTCATTGTTATTTGGTTTCATAATATATCCTCCTCAAATTTTATTATTTTTATTTTCTCCTAATTAATATTTTTTATTCTGCCTTTTTGAGGAAAAATTTTGTAATTTATTGAATTTTTTTGTTTGTCTTTTCTTTGCTTTCTATTGCCTTCTTGGGCTCTTCTATTCTATTGTTTTCTGTTTCTCTTTGAGAATTTTGAAAACTCAAGTACCACATCATACCATTCTGATTACGCATTATTTCTTCTCTTCTTTTCATTAATTCTTCAAATGTTTTTGGTGGGGGTACTATTATTGGTTGGTTTGGTATCCAATTTGCTGGTGTTGATGCTTTGTTCAAGTCTGCTACTTGTAACGCTTGCACCGTTCTAAGTATTTCTGGTATGCATCTTCCCACATTCAAAGGATATACTAAAATTAATCTTACTATTCCTTTGTCATCTATTATAAATACATTTCTTACTGTTTCTGTAGTACTTACATCACTTGCTATCATTCCATATTTTCTTGCTATTTCTCCGCTTCTATCCGCTATTATAGGAAATGGTATTTGTATCCCCGTTTTGCAATATATGTTATATACCCACGCTAAATGCGACGGATTACTATCTATGCTTAATCCCAAAAGACAAGTATTTAGTTTTTCAAAATATGGATTTGCTTTTGCAAAAGCAATCATCTCAGTCGTGCATACGGGGGTAAAATCTCCTGGATGTGAAAATAGAACTACCCATTTTCCTTTATATTTATTTAATGATATATTTCCCATTGTTGTTGTTGCATTAAAATCTGGTGCAGGCTGACCAATTTTTATATTTCCATTTACCATTAATTCATAGTCCATAATAAAAACTCCTTTCATATTCTATATTATGAAAAAAGTTTTATTTTGTTCACTTATTTTTAAGCGAACCTTTCTTATTAAACTTTTTATCTAATAATTTGTTTTCACTTCGCTCTAGCTATTCTCTTGCTTTTTTATACTTACTAATAAATTTATTATTTTTTCTTTTTTAATCCTTTTAAAAGTGTACTTGCTATCCCATTTCTACAACACCTTTTAGTGTTCCTCTTGTATCAATTCCTAATACATCATCTACTGTATCAAAAGCCTCTTTTATTTTTTCTGTACTTCTCTTGGTAAAAGTAGTTCCTGTAACTGCATCAACAATCTTTCCAATAAATTTATTAGCTTTAAACATTCCATCAAAAGTAATTATAATATTATCTTTTATAGTTTGAATGGTAACTTCAGGTCCTTTTTGTTTTACTTGCACTTTTTCATTGTAAATCTTAATATCTTCTAAATTTATAATATCCATTAATATCTTTTCTTTTTTTACAATTCCTTTTTCTTTTTCCAATATTATTTTTCGTGAAGTTAAAGTTAATTGTAATTTTCCCTTTATTTTATTATGTGTTACCACGTCTTTAAATAAAATTACTTCATCTGATTCTAATTCATAATTTTCCATACTTTCCTCCAATATAAATATTTCAACATAGTCTTTGTAATTTTCGCGAACATACATTATATTTTTATAATAACACAAACTCATTTATTCTGTCAAAATTATAATTTGGCAGGAACAGGGAGTTATACTAATCCCACTTACCAGCCTAAAAACGAGGTTTTTAGCGTATATGTGTTTTATTTTATGTATAACAATTAGATATAAATATTTTTCATAAAAAAAGTAAGTGTTTTTTAGTTTACACTTACTTTTAGCTTTATTTTATTCATTTTAGAGTAAGTTATCAATTAAAGAAATGTTAAGCAATATCAAGCGTCTCTGACTCTAGCTATTCTCTTGCTTTTTTATGCTTACTAATGTTAGTGTCCCAATAGCTACTATAGAAGTTATAAATAGTATTACATTTGTTATAATATTGTCTCCTGTTTTTGGATTCTTTATTTGTGATTCTTCCTCTGTTTCTTGTGTTGGATTTGTTGGTGTAGCTGGCTCACCTGGTGTTACTGGGTTTTCCTGCGAGTTTTCTGTTGGTGTCATCATTAAATCAGGGTACATTCTCCATGTTGTTTGGAATTCATCAATATCCGTTTCTTCTTCCCAATCAGATACTTTATAATTATAATATTTACCATTTATTTTTAATTTAGTATCCCTTGTAAAAGTATATCCTTCTTCAGCTTTAAAATATAAAATGTATTGATATTCTTTTCCACTTTCAAAAGTAGTGATATGATTTTCATAACCTTGATTAAAAAATTCAGCAGATGTTATACCTGCACCGTCTTTATCTTGCCAACATTCAAACTAATATATATATGGTGATTCATCAGGTGTTTTTCCTGTAAATACAGGTTTATCCCCTACATTAAAACTGATTGTTGCATTATTTAACTCTATGACATCAATACGTTTTAATTCAACGGGTTTTGTTGGTTTTATTGTTTGCACAGCAGTTACAAAAAGTACTGTTCCAGAATTAGGTACACTGACACTACTTATTTTTGTGCCATTTACTCTTACTGAACTATTATTTCCAAATCTATTTTCGCCTTTTGCCTTAAGAGAAATACTATACATATAAGTTTTTCCTTCTTCAAAAGTAGTTATTTTTTTATCTTGTGCTAGGGCATTATTCTTGTTCTCATCAGAGTACCAAAACTTCACTGGAACAGACTCACCATTTGCATTAGTTTCCATTTCTTCCCAGCATTCGTACTCTATATCATATAGTTCTTCCCATGGATCGCATTTGTAAGCTTTTGCTTCTGGCTTATCCCCCGGATTATAATTAAATTTTACACCCTCAATATCTATATTTGCTGTACTTAAATCTAGATCATCTGCAAATGATGTTATTGGTGCAATACACATAGTAAATAAAAACATTAATATAGCTGATATAATAATCTTTCCTTCAAATTTTCTAATATTCATTTTTTCCCTCCTTTCTATATTTTTGTTTATTTTATCATAGATGCATATTTATTCCATTATATTTGCCAAAGTTTCATTGTCTTTTTGGCGATTGAGTTTTTTTAAATTTTGTGATATATTATAATCAAATTCACATTGTAATTGTGGAGGATTATTATGAATTTTTATGAACAATTAAATAAATATATAAAACAAATTGAGTGTTCTTCCAAAGAACTTGTATCCGCTTCAGGTCTATCCACTTCTGTTATCAGTCGTTACCGCAGAGGAGATAGAACTCCCGGTATAAGAAGTAAACAATTAGAGCAATTAGTAGATGGTTTATATAAACTTTCTAATGTTAAAGGTTTAAATTTAACAAGAGAAGAAATCTATATTACCTTATCCGCAACTTTGAATGACATCTCTATTGATTTCGAACAATTAAGTAAAAAATTTAACGAACTTATTGCAACTTTAAATATTAATATTGCAGAATTATCTCGTTCTAGTTCCTATGATTCTTCTTTACTTTCTAAAATTCGTACCGGAAATAAGACTCCGTCAAAGCCCAAAATTTTTATTGAGGCCGTTTGTAATTTTGTTGTAAGAAAATATAAATCAGAGGACAGTAAAAAGGCTGTAGCCATTCTTATTGGTTGTAATTTAAAAGACTTAAATGATAGTTCTAGCTATTATAATAAATTATTGAACTGGTTTTCAACCAACTCAAGTCAATCTGATAATTACATAGATAATTTTTTAAGCAATCTAGATAACTTTGACCTAAATGAATACATTAGAGCTATACACTTTGATGAAATGAAAGTACCCACGATTCCTTTTTATAAGGCTATTTCCAAGACATATTATGGCATAGAACAAATGAAAAAAGGAGAGTTAGATTTTTTTAAAGCAACTGTTCTTTCCAAAAATAACGATTCTGTTTTTATGTGTAGTGATATGCCTATGGAAGATATGGCTCAAGATGTTGATTTTGGTAAAAAGTGGATGTATGCCATTGCTATAATGCTAAAAAAAGGCTTACACTTAAATATTATTCATAATCTTGATAGACCATTTAACGAAATGATGTTAGGCTTAGAAAGTTGGCTACCAATTTATATGACAGGACAAGTTTCTCCATACTTTTTTAAAAGATTACAAGATAACATATACTGCCATTTTAATTATGTTTCTGGAGCTGCCGCCTTATCTGGAGAATGTGTTAATGGATATCACGATAAAGGAAGATATACTTTATCTACTAATAAATCTGATATTTCATATTATAAATCAAAAGCAGATTGCTTATTAAAGAAGGCTACTCCTCTTATGGAGATTTATAAAAAGGACTCAGAAAATGCTTATACTGCATTTCTGTCTTCAAGTGTTACCGAGAAAGCTAATCGTAGAAGAATTTTATCATCTTTACCTATTCATACTATTTCTGCTGATTTGCTTTTAAGAATTCTAAAACACAATAATATTTCAAATGAGGATATTGAAAAGATCCAAAAATCCGTAAATTTTCAAAAAGAAATATTAGAAAATATAACTCAAAATTATATTTTTGAAGATGAAATATCCGAACTTTCAAAAGAAGATTTTGAAAAAGCTCCTCTTTCGCTTTTTCTTGCAGATAATTTTTACGAAAATAAAGTTTATTATAGTTATGAGGAGTATTTAGAACATCTAGATTTAACAAAGAAGTATGAGACTAATAACAAGAATTATAAGTTAAGTGTAAATACTAATAATGCATTTAAAAATATCCAAATTTTAATCTGTGAAAAGAACTGGGTTATGATTTCAAAGGCCAATAGTCCTTCTATTCACTTTGTCATTCACCATCCAAAATTAAGAGATGCTATTGAGAATTTTATTCCACCTATTGTTGAATAGAATCAATTTAATTAAGAACTACTTATTTTTGAAGTGAACCTAAATTATTAGACAAAGAAGTTTAATAATTGAGGTTCACTTTATTTTTATAAAGTAGTTCTTTGTTTTTTATCTCTATTTAATTCCTGTTCAAGTTATATTTTATCTTTTTTCTCATTAAATATAAATAGTTCTTCAACAGGCACATTGAATACTTTTGCAATATCCATTGCAAGTTTTAGAGTTTGAGATTTTTAATTAATTTTATATATATAGTAACATTTTTCCCAAAAAGGTTACCAGATGTTATAAAAAAAAATAACGATTAGAATTTCTAATCGTTTAAAATGCAATTATGCCCAAATGTTCTAATAGTATTTTTATACCTAGCAATACAAGTATAATTCCTCCTGCTAGTTCTGCTTTATTTTGATATTTGTCTCCAAATCTATTTCCTATCTTTACACCAAAGATTGAGATAATAAATGTTATGATTCCAATTATAGATACTGCTAATACTAAATTAACATCTAAGAAAGCAAATGTGATACCTATTGCTAGCGCATCAATGCTTGTGGCTAATGCTAATATGACCATCGTTTTGAAATTAACCTTGTCATTTTTCTTTTCATCTTCTTTGTCGAAAGACTCTTTTATCATATTGCCACCGATTGCTAATAATAGTATAAACGCAACCCAATGATCAAATTTTGTAACTAAACTTTCAAAAGTTGTGCCTAAAAAATAGCCCAATACAGGCATTACAGCTTGGAACACACCAAAATATAAAGCAATGATAATTGCTTTTTTCCAATTCATTTTTTTCATAGAAAGACCTTTGCAAATCGATACTGCAAAGGCGTCCATTGCTAAACCTACTGCTAATAATAAAATTTCTACTAATCCCATATTTAGTCTCCTTAATTGCTATTATAGCTAATAGTATAATATATTTTCTTGTATTTTTTATATTCCTATACTATAGCATAAACCCAGATAATTATCAACTAATTATCTGGGTTTAATAAAAATTTATTAATCGCGCTTGTGTATATTACTAAATAAGATATTGATATTAAAAATCCTCCTAAAACATCACTTGTATAATGCACTCCTAGATAAATTCGGCTTATTCCAATTAAGCAAATCAATATACTAAGAAAAATTATCGAAATCCATTTGATGTATTTGTTTTTTACATATTTGTATATTAAGTATATCAAATATCCATAGAAAGCCATACTTACCATCGAATGTCCTGATGGAAAACTGTAACCGCTTGCCTCAACTATTCTAAACTCATCTGGACGAGGTCTTTGTAATATTGCTTTTATTAATTGGTTTAGTGCTGTAATGATTACTAAATTTGCAAAAATTGATGCTCCAATTTTTCTATTTTTTATTGCGATAAATAGTACAACAGTTACTATTATTAAGAATATTGCTCCTCCAAAATTAGTAACAACTTTTGCTATTGGTGTTGCAAAATCCGATATTAAAAATGTTGATACTAGTTTATATCCTATTATATCGCCTTGCATTATTTCTTTGTGGAATACATCTTCTGCAAATGCTAAAAAGCCGATTAAGCAAATAAACAGTATAATCCATTTTAAGTTTTTAGTAATAAATTCTTTTATTCTTTCTTTCATTTTTTGCCTCTTCTGTATTAATTATTAGTATTTTTTATAATAGCACAACTTTATTATGATGTCAATTTCTTTCAATTAAGAGCAAGTAATTGACACTTTTGTATTTTTAACGTATAATATGAATGAATTTTGAATATGCAATTTACATGGAGGTCGTAATGAAAAAAATAGAAAAAGATATAAAAAGATTTGAAAATATAAAAGAATTATTATACAATTCTGCAAAGGTTTATGCAGATAATATTGCCTTTTCAACAAAAGTTATTGATAATGGCTCTAAACAATATATAAACCACACTTATGCTGATTTGTTATCAGATATTAACGCTTTTGGAAGTTCTTTGTACAAATTAGGATTGTCTGGCAAAAAAGTTGCTATTGTTGGGCATAATTGCTACGAATGGGCTGTCTCTCATTTGGCAAATGTTTTAGGTGGAATTGTATCTGTTCCCCTTGATAAAGGATTGCAACTTGGAGAACTTGAGGATTCTTTGATAAGAAGTGAAGTTGAAGCTGTTGTCTTTGATTCAAAAACAGCAGAATTGATGAAGGCTATCAAAGAGTCTAGTAAAACCAACATTAAACATTTTATTTGTTTTTCAGATGAGCCAGATTTTCTTTCTTTCTGGGATTTGTTAAACGATGGTAAAAAAGAGGTTGAAAATGGATTTTCTGACTTTGTTAATTATAAAGTAGATTCATATTCTATGAGCATTTTGCTATTTACTTCTGGAACCACCGCTAAATCAAAAGCAGTTATGCTTAATCAGTATGGTATTGTTACAAATATATATGATATGCAACTTGTAGAACCATTTTTTGAAACTGACACTAATATAGCTTTCTTACCTTTCCATCATATTTTTGGTTTAACTGGTATGTTAGTTATGTTGGCATCTGGTGTTAAAACAGTATTTCCTGACGGATTAAGATATATTAAGCAAAATCTTATAGAATACAAAGTTTCTCTATTTGTCGGTGTTCCTATTCTAATAGAAAAGATGTATGAAACAATTATTAAAGAACTCGAAAAGCAAAAGAAATTAGGATTAATTAATTTTGCAATTAGATTAAGTAATCTTCTTTTAAAGCTTCACATAGATGTTAGACGTAAGCTATTCAAGCCTTTAATTGATCAACTTGGCTCAGAAATGAGATTTATAATTTCTGGAGGTGCACCTCTTGATAAAAAAGTTGCTAAGTTTTTCAATTCTATTGGTATCCATCTTGTACAAGGATATGGACTTACAGAAACTTCTCCTGTTATATCTGCCGAAAATGGATTTTTTCTTAGAGCTGGGTCAGTTGGATTACCAATGTCTAGCTTAGAAGTAAAAATCGATAATCCAGATTCTTCTGGTTCTGGTGAGATTGCTGTAAAGGGGCCTAACGTAATGCTTGGCTATTACAATGACGAAGCAAAAACTAACGAAGTTTTAAAAGATGGCTGGTTCTATACTGGCGACTTAGGCTACTTAGACAAAGATGGTGCTTTATTCATTACTGGTAGAAAAAAGGATTTGATTGTTCTTCAAAATGGGAAAAAGGTTTTCCCTGAGGAAATTGAAGTGTTAGTAAACAGATTAGACGAGGTTAGCGAGTCTTTTGTCTATGCTTTGCCTGACAAAAATGATCCAAGTAATGTTAAAGTCGCAGTTGAAGTTGTGTATGATGAAAAGATTGTAAAATCTAAGTACAACAATATTTCAGAAGAAGAAATCAAAAATATTATATGGAACGAGATTAAGGAAAAAATTAACAAGACTCTTCCAAGATATAAATATATTAAACATATGGTTTTAACTAAGGAGCCTTTGATTAAGACTTCTACTAACAAAACTAAAAGGAATGAAGAATTAGTTAAAGTTACTAAACTTGATTTACAATAAACGAAGACGGAGTATTTGATATTGTTCTATCAAATGCTCCATCTTTATTGATGCTTATACTTTTATATTAACATTTTTTCTAGTAATCCAATTCTTACCATCCACAATTCTGGCCACCAACATTGATGCAGCCGAGTCCCCCACTGAATTAAGTACAGTTGCAGGTGCATCAATTATTGTTGCTATCATTGTAAGTATTGGCAGTGCTGCTACTGGTTCCTCCACCTATTGGAACTGCTGTAACTAGCAAATTGGCTATTAGAGCAACAATCATTATTTGCCCTATCGAAGCAGTTGTACCAAATAGACATACTAAGAACATTATTTTAAACACTGATCCAATTATTGAACCATCTTTGTGGAAGCTAGTTCCTAATGGCACTGTCGTTTCTGCTATATCTGCTGGTACACCAATTTCTTCCGACGCTTTTGTATTTGCTGGAATTGCTGCCGCTGACGAGCATGTAGCAAGGGCTACAACTGTTGGAGATATAATATTTTTCCAAAGTGCTATTACTCCCTTTTTGCCTCCTGCTATAAAAGCATAAATTGTATACATCACTATGTAGAAACCAACTGATACAATCGTATACAAAGCAAAAGTTTTTGCATATCCAACTGCTATTGATTCTCCAAAAGTTCCAACTAGCACCGCAAAATAGCAGCCTAATCCCACAGGTGCATAGTATGTTATAATTTTTATAAATTTCAATACAACTTCATATGCAGATTCCAGTGTTTGTTCAAGAGCTTTTGCTTTATCTCCCGCTACCCTCATTGCAACTCCAAATAGTATTGAAAATACTACTATTGCTATTATATTTTCTTTTGATAAAAGTTTATTAAAATCTGACACTGTAAGAACATTTACCATTCTTTCTAATATACTGATTTCTTCTGTTGTCGTCTCTACATTTCCATTACTCTCTTCTAATGATTCTCTGATTTTTGCCCCATCTGATGGCTCTACTAGTTTTATTGGGTATGTTGTTGCTACTCCCACAATTACCGCTACAAGCGACATTACCACAAATGTTAAAATTATAGTTACAACTATTTTTCCCAGTCTTTTAGGCTGTTTTATTTTTGATATTGATGTAGTTATACTTAAGAATATTAATGGTACGATTGTTACAAATAGCAGATTTAAGAAAAGATCTCCAAATGGTTTTAAGACAGCTGCTTTCTCTTTACATGCAATTCCAATAATTGCGCCGATTATTATCGCAGCTAAAAGTATAATAACCGACTTGTAGGTTTTAAATATTTTTTTCATTATTATCCCCTTATATAAAGAAGCTTTTTTAGAAAATATAATTATATTCTCTATCTATTTGATTATATTCAAAACGCTCTTGTCTCTCTACATATTTTTCATTTTTTTGCATATATTTTTTATATGATTAGTTTTAAAGTTTTTAAATTTAATTATAAAAAGATTCTCATCGTTCTTATTTTACTGCTTGCGCACATTTTTCCTTTGATCCTTGTGCATAATTTTTCCTTGGCTAAGAATGATGACTCCATTGCTCTTCCTATTGTCATGTATCATAGTCTTTTAAAATCTAAGTCTGGCAATTATATTGTACATCCAGATACTTTTGAAAATGATTTAAAATACATCCAAGATAAAGGATATACAACTATTACAATGACTGATTTAATTAATTATGTTTATAAAGATTCTCCGCTTCCAAAAAAGCCTATCATCATCACATTTGACGATGGTTTCTATAACAATTTTGGTTATGCCGTTCCTTTACTTCATAAATATGTAACAGGTCATCCGTATCTTTTGCGGTCAGATCTTTGGTCAGTGCGAAAAGCTGGTCAATTTTTTCTTCCGCGATATTGAGCTGTTTCTCATTGTAGCGGTAATTCGTTCCGATCCCGCCTGCGTAGGCATCCATGACTTTCTGCATGGCTTCCTCGAGTTCCTCAACGGTAAATGCCGGGTCCTGCTTTGTGAGAAATGCATCATACTCGGCAATTTTATTTTCAAGAACCGCTTCTTCATCAGAAGCCGCCGTATCTGCCACCTGTTCTTCGTTTAATTTCTGCACGATGGAATGGGCCGCGATCTCGCCCTCCACCAGTGCGCCGGTTACATATT
>OICU01000436.1_pt1 | contig 10682 bp, 9 predicted proteins | sample 1581351 | NCBI WGS metagenome assembly OICU01 (sample SAMEA3882545, study PRJEB24775) | human gut metagenome | biome: human-associated habitat; feature: intestine environment; material: feces | place: Netherlands | collected 2009/2010
CACTCTTTATTTCTATTAATCCTTCATATATTTCTGGTATTTCGAATTCTTAAGAAAATTATTTGAATTAGAAATACCAGAAATATATGAAGGATTAATAGAAATAAAGAGTGTATCAAGAGATCCAGGAAAGAGATGTAAAGTTGCAGTATATTCTCAAAACGAGAACATAGATCCAGTAGGGTCTTGTGTAGGACAAAAAGGAATTCGTATTCAAAATATAATCAATGAGCTATGTGGAGAAAAAATAGATGTAATAGAATGGAACGAAGATCCATCAATATTCATAGCAGAAGCATTACTTCCAGCAAAAGTAATGGCAGTTGATATAAAGGAAGAAGAGAAATTTGCACAAGTAATAGTTCCAGATGATCAATTATCATTAGCAATAGGAAAATCAGGACAAAACGCAAGACTTGCAGCAAAACTTACAAACTGGAAAATAGATATAAAGAGTAAATCTCAATTCCAAGAAATGCTAGCACAATTACAAGAAGAAAATCCAGAAGCAGAAGAAAATGAAGAAGTTAACGAAGTTGTAGAAGAACCAATAGCAGAGCCTGTTGAAGAAGTTCAAGAAGAAAAGCCAAAAGCAAAAAGAACAAGAAAAACTACTAAAAAGGAAGTGGAGTAATTGAAAAAAGAACCACAAAGAACTTGTCTAGGATGTAAAGAGTCTAAAAACAAAAAAGAACTTATAAGAATAGTTAAACAGAATGATGGCAAAATATTTATAGACAAAACAGGAAAAGCTAATGGTAGAGGCGCATATATATGTAATAATATAGAATGTTTAGAAAAAGCTATAAAGTCAAAAAGGTTAGAAAATAACTTTGAAACTAAGATAGATAACGAAATTTATGAAAGCTTAAGAGGTGTAATTATTGATAAATAAAGAAAACAAAAAGGGAACAATAAAAAACATAAATATAGGGGGTGTAATTGTTGGGTAAAATGAAAGCATATGAACTTGCTAAAGAATTAAAAATAACAAGTAAAGACTTAATAGAAAGAGCAAAAAAACTTGGAATAGAATTATCAAGTCATTTAAGTAGCTTAGAAGATGATCAAGTATCGAAAATAAAAAAATCATATTCTAATGGTGAAAAAGTTAAAGATAACAGCAAGAAACCAAGCAAGGAAAGCAAGGTGGAAAATAAAAAAGCTGGACCAGTAATAATTAGAAGACAAGTAATACTAAATGATGAAGAAGAAACAAAACAAGAGGAAGATAAAAAAGTTAATGAAAGAAAAGATATAGGATTTGTAAAAAGAAGAAACAATAATGATTACAATATTGTTTATAGAAACAAACCTAATAAACCTCTTACAGTAAATGAATTATTTGGATTAGGCAAAAAGGAAGAAAAGCCAAAGAAAGAACCTGTAAAAGAAGAGAAACCACAGGTTGTTGAGGAGAAAAAGGAAGAAGTAAAGAAACCTGTTGAAACAAAAACTGAGCAACCAAAAGTATCAGAAGTAAAAGAAACAAAGCTAGAAAATGCTTCAAGAGATACTTCTAATAATAATGCAAAAAGAAACGATAGACCAAATAGAGATGAACATTCTCAAAGAAATAATCAATATCAACAAAGAAATAACTACAACAATAATAATAGATATCAAAATAACAACCAACAAAGAGATGGTTTTAGACAAAATAATAGATATAATAATTCAAACAATGGTTATAATAACAATTATAGAAACAACAAAAACGAAAATTATGAAAACAGAAACAATAATTTTAGAAACAATAACTTCAACAAGGGTTCTAGACCATTAGATGATAAGAGAATAGACAAGAAAATCAATGATATCTTAGAAACAGAAATTGTAGAAAAAGAAAATCAAAGAGATTATTCTACAAGAGTAAATTATAAAGCTAGAAACAGCAAAAATGATGAACTAAAACAAAATAAATCTTCAAAATCAAAGAGATTTAATGGACACGAAGAGTATGATGAAGGCAAATTAAAAAATCTAAAACAAGTCGACAGACTATCAAATATGTTTGAAGATCAAGATGGCGGAATGTTAGATTATTATGACTTATCAACAGCTCGTGGTAAAAAAGGAAAACGTAAAAACCAAAAAAATAACGAAGAAAGAAATAAACAAAAAATATTCAAATTAACAGAAATAACAATACCAGAAGAAATCAGTGTAAAAGATTTAGCAACAGACTTAAAGAAAACAAGCTCAGAGGTAATTAAAAAGTTATTAGAACTTGGAATAATGGCAACGATAAATCAAGTATTAGATTTCGATACAGCTTTCTTAGTAGCAGAAGAATTTGGCGTAACAGCAAATAAAAAAGAAGAAGTAAAAGAAGAAGATATATTATTTGACGAGTCAGAAGATAAAGAAGAAGACTTAGTTCAAAGACCACCAGTAGTTGTTGTTATGGGACACGTTGACCATGGTAAAACATCTCTTCTAGATGCAATTAGAAAAACAAATGTAATAGAAGGAGAAGCTGGAGGAATAACACAACATATAGGTGCTTACAAAGTTTCTGTAAATGGCAGAGAAATTACTTTCTTAGACACACCAGGACACGAAGCATTTACAAGTATGCGTGCTAGAGGAGCTCAAATTACAGATGTTGCAATACTTGTTGTAGCAGCAGACGATGGTGTCATGCCACAGACTGTCGAAGCAATAAATCACGCTAAAGCAGCTGGAATTCCAATAGTAGTTGCTGTAAATAAAATAGATTTACCAGGAGCAAATCCAGATAAAGTAAAACAAGAATTAATGAAATACGAGTTAGTACCAGAAGAATGGGGTGGAGATACAATATTTGTAGAAATATCTGCTAAGAAAAATATTAACATTGACCAATTACTAGAAATGGTACTATTAGTTACAGATGTAAAAGACTTAAAGGTAAATCCAAAGAAACAAGCAAAAGGTGTTGTTATAGAAGCAAGACTAGACAAAGCAAAAGGACCAATCGCATCAGTATTAGTTCAAAGAGGAACTCTAGATGTAGGAGATACAATTGTTGTTGGAACTACAATAGGTAGAATTAGAGCTATGAAAGATGACAAAGGTAAGAAGGTTAAAGAAGCTGGACCTTCTACACCAGTAGAGATAATGGGACTTACAAAAGTTCCTGAAGCAGGAGAAACTTTCTATGAAGTTAAAGATGAAAAGATGGCTAAACATTTAATCGAGAGAAGAGAAAGACAAGAAAGAGAAAAAGCAATGGATGCTTACAACAAAGTCACTCTAAATAATCTATTCGAGCAAATGGAACATGAAAACCTAAAACAATTAAACATCATTGTAAAAGCCGATGTACAAGGAACTGCAGAAGCATTGAAACAATCTTTACAAAAACTTTCTGATGAAGATGTAGAAGTAAAAGTAATACATTCAAATGCTGGAGCAATAAATGAATCAGATGTAAACCTTGCAAAAGCAGCAAAAGCAATAATAATAGGATTCAACGTAAGACCAAATGCAATAGCAAAAGCTGCAGCAGAAAAACAAGGAGTAGAAATAAAACTATATTCTGTAATTTACCAAGCATTAGAAGACGTAGAAGCTGCTATGAATGGACTATTAGATCCAGTATACGAAGAAAAAGTAATTGGAAATGTAGAAGTAAGACAAACATTCAAAGTATCAAATGTTGGTACAATAGCAGGTGGATATGTAAAAGACGGAAAAGTAGAAAGAAATGCCGGTGTAAGAGTTATAAGAGAAGATGTTGTAATTCATACAGGAAAACTTGCATCATTAAAGAGATTTAAAGACGATGTTAAAGAAGTTACAAAAGGATTTGAATGTGGATTACAAATAGAAGGATATAATGACATAAAAGAAGGAGACATTATAGAAGTATTTGTAATGGAAGAAGTAAAAAGAACAAAAAAATCTAAAGCTAAACAAGTAGAACAAGAACATGGTTCAACACAAGAATAATTTATTGGTTGTAGAATAATCATTAGATTATTTTACAACCAAAATAAAAAAGAAACGAGGTCAAAATATGAGTAAAAATGAAGCAAGACTAGGCAGAGTTAATGAGGAATTAATGAAGGCTATAAGTCATATAATTACTTATGAACTAAAAAATCCTGATGTAACAGGAATGATTAGTGTAACCAGAGTTAAAGTTACACCAGATTTAAAATATGCAAAAGTATATGTAAGCATATTAAATCCAAAGAGTGTAGAAGAAACGATGAAAGGATTAAAAGAATCAGCAGGATTTATAAGATCACAAGTAGCAAAAACAGTGAATTTAAGAATTACACCAGAGCTAGTATTTGAATATGATGACTCAATAGAACATGGAGAAAAAATAGACAATATCTTAAAACAAATTAGTATACAAGATAAAGAGTTAAAAGAGAAATTTAACAAGTAACGAATGGTTACGTCTTGAAACTAAACGAAAGGAAATAAAAAATGACGTTAGATAATATTTTAGAAGAAATAAAGAAAGCAGATAAAATAGCCATAGTCGTACATGAAAATCCAGATGGAGATGCAATAGGAAGCGCTCTTGCTATGAAATTAGCATTAAAGCAACTAGAAAAAGAGGCAGATGTTATCATACCAGAGTTTCCTAAGGTTTTTGAGTTTCTTCCAGGAGCAGACAAAATAATAAAAGAATCAGAAGTAGGAAAATATGATTTAGCTATATCACTAGATTGTGCAAGTACAAAACTACTAAATGGTTGCGCAAAATACTTTGACGATGCAGGAACAAGAGTATTAATTGATCATCATAGTAGCAACACAATGTATGCAGACTTCAACTATGTAGACCAAGATGCACCAGCTTGTGCTCAACTTTTATTAGTAGTATTTAGCTACTTTGGAATAACTGTTACAAAAGACATAGGAACTTGTATATTAACAGGAATAATCACAGACACTGGTGGATTTAGATATGACGGAGTAACAGCAGAAACATTCAGATTTGTTTCAGAACTTTGTGAAAAAGGCGTAAAAGTATCTAAAGTATATCAACAAGTATTTGCAAGCAAAACAAGAGCAAAATTTGAATTACATAGAATAGCGCTAAACAGACTAGAATTCTTGTATGACGACAAAGTTACATTTACATATGTTACTAAAGAAGACGAAGCTTTAGTTGGAGCATCTAACGGAGACTATGATGGAATAGTAGAAAATGGAAGAGATGTAGAAAATGTAGAAGTTTCAGTATTTTTAAGAGAAACTGATAAAGGAATAAAAGTATCATTACGTTCTAAAAACTATGTTAATGTATCACAAGTTGCTATGATGTTTGGCGGAGGCGGACACATTCGTGCTGCTGGATGCACAATACAAGGAACTATTGAGCAGGCAAAGAATCAAATATTAAACGGAGTAAAATGTTATTTAAAATAAGCGAGAAATAAAATGGATGGTATAATTATAATAAATAAAGGAAAAAACTATACTTCTAATGATGTTGTGAGCATTGTGAAAAAAATAACAAAATCTAAAGTAGGACACACTGGTACATTAGACCCTAATGCTACTGGTGTGTTACCTCTATTAATTGGAAATGCCACTAAAATATCAAAATATTTAATAAATCACGATAAAGAATATGAAGTAGTATTGCAATTAGGAATTAGAACAGAAACAGCAGATGTAGAAGGAAAAGTAATTGAAGAAAAAGAAGTTACTGCAGAAATGTTAAATAAAGATAATATAGAAGAAAAATTGCAACAATTTATTGGTAAGCAGGAACAAATCCCACCAATATATTCTGCAATTAAAGTAAATGGAAAAAAGCTATATGAATATGCAAGAAGAGGGCAAGAAGTAGAACTAAAACCAAGACAAATCGAAATTTATAGTATTCAGTTAGTAGGTATAAATGAAAAAGAAAAACAAATATCATTTAAAGTAAAATGTTCAAAAGGTACATATATAAGAAGCCTTTGTGAGGATATTAGTAAGAAACTTGGCACTGTAGGATATATGAAAGAACTAAATAGACTACAAGTTGGAGAGTTTTATATAAAGGATGCAGTGACAATATCTGAGATGAAAGAAAAAATAGAAGCGGGTAATTTAGAAAATATAATAACAATAGAAGAGATATTTAAAAACAATCCTCAAATACAGTTAGAACAAGAGCAAATAGAACCTTATATAAATGGAGTAAAAATAAACACGGAAAAAACAAATGGAGTATATAGAATATATAAGCCTGATGGTACATTTATAGGACTTGGAATAATAGAAAATAGTAAACTAAAAAGAGATTTAGTAATATAAAAACATTGACAATTAAAAGGGATAATGTTATTATAATATTAGCAAGACATAAAATTGCTAAATAAAACATATAATGTAATGCTATTTATAGCAAAAAAGTTGGTGTATCCAGCCATTAAATTGGAACTGAAAAAAGCGGTGTATCCAGCCATTAAATTGGAACTAAAAAAAGAAAGTTAGAGTATTAGCTCTAACTTTTTTTGTATAATAACGCAAAAACTGATATAAAAACGGAATTTACAAATTTAGACTAAAAAAATCATAATTACATCAAAAATAACAAAAAATGAAATTGTGTGTCGAACCTTGGTACACGATTTTGCTGGACAAGTAGCTAGTTACAAGGTATAATGATTACGTTAACAAATTTCATAAATTTAAATTTATAATTTTAATCTTAGAATTAATTCTGAAACTTAATAACAAAAGAAAATGAAATACTATAGAATAATTTTAAGGAGGAAAATATTTGAATGAAAAAGTATTATTACAACCAAAGATAGACATTGTATTCCAAAGTTTATTTAGTTCAAAAAATAAAGAAATAACAAAAAGTTTTATAGAAGCATTGCTTGAAGAAAAAGTGGAATCAATAGTAATAAACGATGAAAAAGAAATAACGAGAGATAAACCAATGGATAAATTAGGAATATTAGACTTAGAACTAGATATAAATAATAAAGAGAAAGTAGATGTAGAAGTACAATTATTAAAAAATGATGAATTTACGAATAGACTAATGTATTATTGGTCAAGGTTGTATTCGAAACAAATACAACGAGGAGATACATATAATAAAGCAAAAAGAGTGGTAATTATTGCGATAATAGATTTTGAAACAGATGAAACTAAGGAGTTAAAAAGAATGGAAACAATATGGAACGTAAGAGAAAAAGAAAACCCGGAAAAAGTGTTGACAGATGTGTTTGAAATACGTATAATTAACTTAAAGAGAGTGAGAGAAGCATACCAAAAAGACAAGAACAACAAGAAGAACCAATGGGTAATGTTTTTAGAAGATCCAAACTCTAAGGAGGTTAAAGAGATTATGGAAAAGAATGAAGATGTAAAAAAAGCGGTAATAACAGTCAGGGAAATGAGCGCAGACGAAGAAATGGAAAGATTAGCAGAACTAAGAGAAAAAGCTATAAAGGATGAAAAAGCACTATATAATACTGGAATTAGAGAAGGAAAAAGAGAAATTGCACTGAAATTGTTGTCTAAAAATATGAAAACAGAAGAAGTTGCAGAACTTACAGGAATGACCAAAGAAGAAATTGAAAAACTAAAGAATAAGTAAATAAAAATACAAAACCAGCTAATAGAAAATAATACTATTAGCTGGTTTTATAATATCTAGTGAAAAGAGTTTTTAATTAAATATGTAATTTAATTAAAAACTTTATACCCAATATATAGCACAACTCTAGGAAAAAATCAATACCCTTGAATTTAAAAAAATCAAAAATTGAAAAATATTCAAATGCTTTGACGTTAGAGTCACAATGGTTACATCAAATACAGGTTTTTATTAAATTACATATTTAATAAAAATAATTAAATCTTGCATTTTAAAACATAATGCTTTATAATACGAGATATAATAAGTCTGGAGGAATTAAATTTATGAGAAAAACAATGGAAAAAATGAAAGAAAAAAAGGCAATAACGTTAATAGCACTAATAGTTACAATAGCAGTAATTTTAATACTAGCGGGAATAACAGTAGGAATGGTAACAAGTGACAACGGAGTATTAAAAGAAACAAAAAATGCAAAAACACTAGCCGAAATAGATAACGAAAAAAGTATTGTAGAGCGAGCAAAAATGCTAACAATGATGAGAAGTAAAAATGGTTCAATAACATACGAGGTATTTGAACCAGCACTAAAAGAAGAAGCAGGAAAAATGCCAACAGAAGTAAGTGATGCAATGGGAACAATAGAAGTTTTATTTACAGATTCAAACAGATATTATGAAATAGACGAAGATGGAAATGTAAGTGAACCACAAGAAGTAGTAAAAGATGAATATGCTGGAGATATAACAAAAGGTGGAAGATGTGACGGAAGTGAAGAAAAACCGTATGAAATAAGTTGCATAGAGGATCTAGTAGCTTTTTCTAATATGACAAATGGAAAAGGAATAAAGTTCGAAAATGGAGAATTAGTTAAATTAACTAAAGTGAATCAATTTGAAGGAAAGTATGTAACATTAATAAAAAACCTAAACTTTAAATCAAAATATTCATACGACGACAGCACAAGAACGGATTTTGGTGATTTAAATGAAAATGGAACAATAGAAGATATACAAACAGAATTAACAAAAACGGATGAAAATTGTATTGGTTTTAGAACAATAGCAAAGAGTGTAGGAAGACCGTTCAAAGGAATTTTTAATGGAAATCATAAAATGATACAAAATATTTATATGAAAGGGAGTGGAACATTCTATAGTATAGAAAACTCAACAATAATGAATTTTGGAATATCTGGAAAAATAAATTCTACAGAATATGCGGGGGCAATTGCAAATAATATTAATTTGTCTAGAATAGAAAATTGTTACAGCAAAGCAAATATAATTGCACTTGATGGAGTAATTATAGGAGCAGGAACTGGAGGAATAATAGGCACAATGAGAGAGTCTACTATAGAAAATTGCTATAATGAAGGAAGTATAGTGGGAGAGAGCCAAATAGGAGGGATAGTAGGAGGGTGTAACACCAAAAGCAGAGTTATAAGTTGCTATAATAAGGGAAGTATAAATTCAAATGGAACTCAGATATATAAAGGAGCTGGAGGAATAGTCGGAGGAATATGTGGCGAATCTATTATTATAGATGGATGTTATAATAATGGAAATATAGGTGGAACTAATTGTGGTAGTGGAGGAATAATTGGAGAAATGTATGCAATCGGAGCTACACAAGGGGAAGCAAAAATTGTCAATTGTTATAATAATGAGAGTGTTATTAACCAGAAAAATAGAAGTGCAGGTGGAATAATAGGATTCATAAGTTTGAACTCGAGCGGAAACTTGTTAAATTTGAATATAGAAAACTGTTATAATTTAGCTAATGTTAATTCTACTCAAGCAAGCGGTGGAATGATAGGCTATGCTTTAAGAGTTTATGAAACGGCTTCAAGTATAATAAGTATAAATAATTGTTATAATATTGGGAAAATTAAAGGAAATGCTATGGGGGAGATTACTGGAAAAACTTATAATATTAATCAAGAAGATTTTAAAGTAAGTAATAGCTACTATATAGAAAAAAGAAATAATGCAATCGGTCAGGGAAATGCGACTGAAACTAATGTTGAATCAAAATCACAACAATATATGAAAACTAATGAATTCGTAGAACTTTTAAATTCGAATATTGACTCAACAAACACAGACTGGAAAAAATGGAAATTAGGAACTAACGGTTATCCCACATTTATTGACTAATAACTATTGCTTTTTTTGCAAATATGTGGTATCATAGATAATGTGTAAAAATACCTTATACTTAGTTTTAGGAAAAAACACCACTAAGACTCAGTTTAAGGCTAATAAGTTATCAGGAGGTGTAAAAAATGACAAAGGAAAGAAAACAAGAAATCATCGAGACATATAGAAGAGATGAAAAAGACACTGGTTCTCCAGAAGTTCAAATAGCTCTTTTAACAGAAAGAATCAATGATTTAACAGAACACTTGAAAACACATAAAAAAGACAATCATTCAAGAAGAGGTCTTTTACAAATGGTTGGTGCAAGAAGAAGCTTGTTAAATTACCTAGTAAAGAAAGATGTTCAAAGATATAGAGACATCGTTGAAAAATTAGGACTAAGAAAATAATAACATTTAGGGCGTTTTACAAGTTTAAAGCGCCCTTTTACACAATAATAAAACAATACTTAAATTAGAAGTAGCTTGTATAAAATACTATAAAAAAACCATAATATTTTATAGAGGTTACAATCTAATACAAGTATTGCTAAAACAAAAAAGGAGAGAAAGATATGTATAAAAAATTCGAAACAGAACTAGCAGGAAGACCACTTGTAGTAGAAACAGGTAAAGTAGCAGAATTAACAAACGGAAATGCCATAATTCATTATGGAGATACAGTTGTAATGGTAAACGTTACAGCTTCAAAAGAACCAAAAGAGGGAGTAGATTTCTTCCCATTATCAGTAGACTATGAAGAAAAATTATATGCAGTTGGAAAAATTCCAGGAAGCTTCCAAAAAAGAGAAGGAAAGCCAGCAGATAAAGCAATTTTAACATCAAGAGCGATTGATAGACCAATAAGACCTTTATTCCCAAAGGATTACCGCAATGACGTAACCTTAGACAACGTAGTTATGTCTGTAGATCCAGATTGCAGCCCAGAACTTACAGCAATGCTTGGTTCTGCGATCGCAACAG
>OICU01000475.1_pt1 | contig 10228 bp, 10 predicted proteins | sample 1581351 | NCBI WGS metagenome assembly OICU01 (sample SAMEA3882545, study PRJEB24775) | human gut metagenome | biome: human-associated habitat; feature: intestine environment; material: feces | place: Netherlands | collected 2009/2010
AGCGATTGCGAGTAAGATGCATGATTAAGATTGGAAATGTAGAAATCGAAAATCCGGTTGTGATTGCACCAATGGCAGGTATTAGTAATATCGCATTTCGTAGAATTGCGAAACGCTTTGGAGCTGGTTTAGTTTGTAATGAAATGGTAAGTGATAAAGCTTTATACTATGATTCATTGAAGACGAAACAAATGTGTGCCATCGATGAAAATGAACATCCTGTATCTTTCCAATTGTTTGGTCATGATATTGATACGGTTGTGTATGCAGCTAAATATTTGGATACGCAAACAGATTGTGACATTATTGACTTTAATATGGGGTGTCCCGTAAACAAGGTTATCAAAGCACAGGCAGGAAGCTTTTTAATGAAGGATATTGATTATGCCAAAGAACTTGTATCGAATATTGTACAAAATGTAAATAAGCCAGTAACAGTAAAGATGCGTTTAGGCTTTGATATGTATCATATTAATTGCGTTGAAATGGCGAAGGCTATGGAGAGTGTGGGCGTTAGTGCTGTTGCAGTGCATGGTCGTACGCGTAATCATATGAAGGAAAAGCAGACTGGTCTTATATTAAGCAAGTAAAAGAAGCGGTATCTATTCCTGTTATCGGGAATGGTGATGTCCGTAGTGTAGAAGATTTTCACCGTATGATGAATGAAACAGGTTGTGATGCGGTTATGCTAGGTCGTGGAATTGTAGGTAATCCATTCTTGATTCAAGAATGTGTAGATTCAATTACAGGACAGAAACATGAATTTTCAATGGAAGATCGTATTGAAATTTGTATGGATCACGCTCGTGGCTTGGCAGATACAAAAGGTGAAAAGGTGGCAATTCGAGAAATGCGAGGACTTGCTAGCTGGTATTTAAAAGGACTTCCTAGTTCAAGAATCTTTAAAAATGAGATGTCACAAATGAACACATTAGAAGATTTAGAAAATATATTACGTCAATTCATGGAGGTGCAGCGTTAGTTGCATCTTTTTTGATAATTGGTAAGCGTTTTCAAAATCTGAAAAATACACTTTAAGTTTCTTGCGTTCCGGTATAAAATATATATACGGAGGTTATATCGTTATGGATCAAAGAAAGACAAAAGCCTTTTTTGAAGGGCGTGACATACATGCTTATAATATTTTTGGTGCACACCTAGAAGCTAATGGGGTTCGTTTCAGAGTGTATGCTCCAAACGCAAAGAATATTTCAGTTATTGGTACATTTAATGACTGGGATGATCAAGCGAGTAAAATGAAAAAAGATAAACGTGGGATTTGGGAATGTTTTGTAGAAGGTGCAAAGGATAAGGATTCGTATAAATATCGTGTGTGGCAGGCAAATGGTGAATTGGTAGACAAAATGGATCCATATGCTTTTTATAGTGAATTAAGACCAAACACGGCAAGTATTGTATCAGATTTAAGCTACGATGGATGGACTGACAAAAAATGGTTGGATCAAAGGAATAAGGGCTTTGATTCTCCTGTGAATATTTATGAAATGCATGTTGGTTCATGGAGAAAAGATGATGAAAACGAAGAGTTTGTACAGTATCATGAAATAGAAAAGGAATTGATTGAACACTGTAAGAAACATCACTTTACACATGTTGAAGTCATGCCGCTATGTGAATACCCATTTGATGGTTCTTGGGGTTATCAATGTACGGGTTATTTTTCAAGTACTTCTCGTTATGGAACAAATCATGAATTAATGCACTTTGTGAATGCACTTCACGAAGCTGGAATTGGTGTCATCATGGATTTTGTGCCTGTACACTTTGTGAAGGATAATTACGCGTTAGGAATGTTTGATGGTACTCCTTTATATGAATATTCAAAACCGGAAGATGCGAATAGTGAATGGGGAACAGCTAACTTTAACTTATGGAAAGAAGAGGTTCGCTCATTCTTGATGTCTGCAGCCAATTTCTGGATAGATGTTTATCATGTGGATGGTTTAAGAATGGATGCGATCAGTAATGCGATTTTCTGGCATGGAAACAAGAATAATGGTGTGAATGAAGGTGCATGTGATTTCATGAAACGTATGAATCACTTGTTGAATGAGGCGCATCAAGGAAAAATCATGTTGATTGCAGAAGATTCAAGCGATTTTCCTAATGTCACAAAGCCAAGTTATGCGGGTGGCTTAGGATTTGACTATAAGTGGGATCTAGGTTGGATGAATGATACATTATCTTATTTAAAAAGAGATCCAATCTATCGTAAGTGGCATCACCATGACGTTACTTTCTCGATGGCTTATTTCTATTCAGAAAGATTTATCTTACCATTTAGTCATGATGAAGTTGTGCATGGTAAGGCAACCATTGTAGATAAAATGTGGGGAAGCTATGAAGATAAGTTTGCCCAGGCAAGAGCATTATATGTATATATGTTTACGCATCCTGGCAAGAAATTGAATTTCATGGGTAATGAAATTGGTCAATTGCGTGAATGGGATGAACAAAAGAGCTGTGACTGGTTCTTGTTGGATTATCCAATGCACGATGCGTTCGAACATTTATGCGAAGATTTAGGTAAGATTTACACAGAAAATGATGCATTCTTTGATCAAGATTATGATCCAAGTCGTTTCTGTTGGATTGACGCAGATAATGTAGGACAAAATACGTTCTCATTTATTCGTAGAGGTTCAAAAAAAGATTTCGTTATTATTATGAATTTCTCAACAAATCCATATGATCACCAACAGTTTGGTGTTCCTTGCAAAGGTAAATATAAAGAAATTTTGAATACAGAGTGGGATAAATACAACGGAAACTTAAAAGGTCATGCACCTCAAGAGGTGCAGGCAATGCGTCTTACAAGACATAACCAGCCATATATGATCGAAGTAAATGTTCCTAGTTTTGGTGCCATGATTTATGAAGTTGAAAAGTGAGATTGATTTCTCACTTTTTTTTGGTGAAACTTCTTTTTTTTACGTATAAGAGAGTGTAGAAAAAAGGAGAACAAAAAAATGGAAAAATTAGATGTAGAATTTGAACTGTTTCGTAAGCGAGTGTACAACTTGGAGATTCGTAGCTTTTATTTACTTTTATTGAATCGGGGTTGTGACATTAAAACTTTAAAAGCTTTGTTTTCGGATGTGGATGAAAAACTCGCTTTAAAGATGGATGGTATGTTTTATCGTGCTCAATCGGATTGAGTTCAAGAAGTGTTAGAGAAAGTAATCCAACAAGAAAAGACAAATGCGAGGATGGATTGTTTTGAGAAACTATTTGAAAAAGGGATAGACATATTTGAAGCGTTGGAATTGATTGGGATTAGTCAAAATGACATAGAATTGATCAATGATGCAGCTTATGTGTGGCAATATAAGCGTTTGTGAAATAATTGACTTTTTGTAGGGGGTGTATTGTGACAAAAAGTTTGTTATAATGTATGCGCAAAAAGGAGATAGCGTAAATATTATGGAAAACAAGGAACTTGCATTGCACGCAAAAAATATTCGTAGAAATATAGTGAAAGAAGTGTATAGTGCCCAAAGTGGACACCCGGGTGGAAGTTTAGGTGCAACTGACATTTTAACAGAGTTATACTTTGAAGAAATGGATATTAATGAGGAAAACTTAAATACATTGGATCGTGATCGTTTTGTATTAAGTAAGGGACATGCAAGTCCAGCTTTATATGCAGTACTTGCTGAAAAGGGATTCCTTCCTGAAGAAGAATTGACAACTTTCAGAGCTATTAATTCACGTTTACAAGGACACCCTAATATGAATTATGTAGAAGGTGTAGATATGTCTACAGGATCTTTAGGACAAGGTATTTCTTGTGCTGTGGGTATGGCATTAGCTAATAAATTAGATAAAAACGATCACCGTATCTATACGGTACTTGGAGATGGTGAATGCCAAGAAGGACAAGTATGGGAAGCTACAATGTCAGCGGCTCACTATAAATTAGATAATTTATGTATTATTGTTGACAACAACAACCTTCAAATCGATGGGCACGTAGATGAAGTTATGAGCGTATATCCTTTGGATAAAAAATTCGAAGCTTTCAACTGCCACGTAATTAATGTTGATGGTCATGATTATGATCAATTGCGTGCTGCATTAAAAGAAGCACGTGAAACGAAAGGAATGCCAACTGTAATTGTTGCGAAGACAATTAAAGGAAAAGGTGTTTCATTTATGGAAGATCAACAAGGATGGCATGGAGTAGCACCAAATGAAGAACAATACCATGCTGCAATGAAAGAATTGGAGGCAGAATAATGGCAAAAGTAGCTACACGTGTCGCTTATGGTGATGCTTTAAAAGAATTAATGGTTGAAAATAAAAATGTCGTTGTATTAGATGCTGACTTAGCGGGTAGTACAAAGAGTGGAGAAGCTAAAAAAGTAGACCCTTCTCGTCACTTTGACATGGGAATTGCCGAAGGAAATATGATGAGTGTTGCGGCAGGTCTTGCGGCTAGTGGAAAGATTGCGTATGCATCTACTTTCGCAATGTTTGCGACTGGACGTGGATTCGAACAAATTCGTAACAGTATCGGATATCCACAATTAAACGTTAAAATCTGTGCATCTCATGCAGGAATTAGTGTTGGAGAAGATGGTGCAAGTCACCAATGTATTGAAGATGTTAGTTTAATGCGTGGTATTCCAGGTATGAAAGTTATCGTTCCATGTGACTATAATGAAGCTAAACAAGCATGTAAGGCTGTAGCTGAAATTGATGGGCCTTGCTACGTTCGTTTAGGTCGTAGTGGTGTTGAAAGCGTAAATGGCGATGACTATAAATTTGAACTAGGAAAAGGTGTTGTCCTTCAAAAAGGTGAAAAAGTTGCTTTAGTAGCGACTGGATTAATGGTTCAAGAAGCATTAGAGGCTGCTAAGAAAATGGAAACAGCTCCAACTGTAGTAAATATCCATACAATTAAACCAATTGATAAAGAATTGATCATTGAACTAGCAAAAACTCATGATACTATCGTTACTTGTGAAGAACACTCTATTATTGGTGGTTTAGGAAGTGCTGTGGCAGAAGTTTTAGCTGAAGCAGGAACAGCATGTAAACTTGTTCGTGTCGGTGTTCAGGATGTATTTGGTGAAAGTGGAAAACCAGCTGAATTATTCGCAAAATACAAAATTGATGCAGATGCGATTGTAGAAGCTGCTACAAAGTAGTATGGCACACTATTTCACAAATGATATTGTAAAAGATGCACCAGAAGAAATTACGATACATTTTCGTGATTTTACATATAAGTTAAATTCGAATGCTGGAGTTTTCAGTAAAGATAAATTGGATGAAGGTACGCGTATTCTTTTAGAAACGGTACTCGACAATGAATCTGAACCAGAAAGCACATTGGATCTAGGTTGTGGAATTGGTCCTATTGCCTTGATTTTAATGGAGTATTGGAAGCATACTGCAATGACAATGATTGATGTAAATCAAAGAGCTTGTCAGCTCGCAGATTCAAACATGAAAAAATATCGTCGTAAGGCAAAGATATTATGTCAGTCAGGTGTGAATGAAGGCCAATATGCCTGTATTCTTTTGAACCCACCGATTCGTACGGGAAAGGCAATGATTTATTCATTGTTTGATCAGTGTTTAGAACATTTAAAGGAAGATGGTCATTTCTGGATTGTAATGCGCAAGCAGCATGGTGCACAAAGTGCGATTCATTATTTACAAGAAAAAGGCTATGAAGTAGAAAAAATAGCTCGTGATAAAGGCTATTGGGTCATGAAAATATCAAAAGCAGGTTAACCCTGCTTTTCTTGTGTTTTTACAGATAATTCCTTAAATTCTTTTGGTGACATACCAAATTCTTTTTTAAAGGCACGGAAAAAACTCGTATAGTCTTTAAAACCATATAATACACAGATTTCCGTTAAATTTGTATGAAATGATATTGCGTCTTTGCATAAGCGAAGACGTTTTTTTGTGATGAATTGATGTACAGAAATACCAAGATTTGCTTTAAATACATGTGAAATATGGTATTTGCTGACAAAGAATATTTCAGACAGATGGTCAAGCGTCAAATCTTCGTCGATATGGTCTTCAATGTACAATAAGATATTTTCATAGAGAGCATTCTCTTCGTATTTTTTATTTTTTTGTTCCATTTCATAAATGGAGCGATTAAAGTGAAAAACAAGATCTTTTAAACATAATTGGACCTTAGTTTGTTTACCAAAACGGTTGGCATGCGTTTCTTCAATCAGTCTAAAGATTTTGGATTGTAAGGTGTTAAAACCAATAATGTCATAATGATATAAATATTGTTTTGTGGTATGAACACGTTGAATTAAATAAACATAATCACTCGAGATGTTAAATAGTTTATTACAATAATCTTGGGAAATCCAGAATACGAAACGACGATATGGAATACTATTGTCTAAAAGCTTTGCGTAGTGCTTTGTGTTGGGTGGAATGATCAATACATCGCCTGGCACTAAAGGATGAGAGACACCCTCAATATCCATAGATATGTGTCCTTCTAAAAAAATGTAAAATTCATAGTAATTATGAGTGTGAGGATTGACATTGGCATAGTGAAAATCCTGACTCGTATCCTCATAATAATAGATTTCAAAGTCAGGTTCTAACATTTTTTGTCGGGTACTAAATGTTGTTTGAAGGTTCTTTTTCATAATTTTATTTTATGTGAAAACAGCAACTTTTGCAATGCTTATAACAATTAATGAAATTCCAAATTGAAACCGCTTTACCTATAATATAGTTGCCAAAACAAATACAAATCTTAGAAAGTGAGGACATTTTATGGAAATGACATTAAGATGGTATGGTTCAAAATTTGATACTGTCACATTAAAACAAATTCGACAAATCCCAGGAGTGACTGGAGTTATTACTACTTTATATGATACGGAGCCAGGTGAAGTTTGGAGCCGCGAAAGAATTCGTGCAATGAAAGACGAAGTGGAAGCTGCAGGCCTTCATGTTGCTGGAATTGAAAGTGTAAATATTCATGATGCGATTAAAACAGGTGCACCAGAAAGAGAACAATATATTGCAAACTACATTGAAACATTGGAAAACTTAGGGAAAGAAGATATCCACATGGTTTGTTACAACTTTATGCCTGTATTTGACTGGACACGTACAGAATTAGCTCGTGTAAGACCAGATGGTTCTACTGTACTAGCTTATACACAAGAAGCGGTTGATGCCTTAGATCCAGAAAAAATGTTTGAATCCATTTCTGGAGATATGAATGGTTCAATCATGCCAGGTTGGGAACCAGAACGTATGGCACGTGTTAAAGAACTATTTGAAATGTATAAAGATGTAGATGATGAAAAATTATTTGAGAACTTAAAATATTTCTTAGAAAAAATTATGCCTGTATGTGATAAATACGATATTAACATGGCCATTCACCCAGATGATCCAGCATGGAGCGTATTTGGACTTCCACGTATTATCATCAATAAAGAAAATATCTTGCGTATGATGAAAATGGTAGACAATCCTCATAATGGTGTTACTTTCTGTTCAGGATCTTATGGAACTAATTTAGCAAATGATTTACCGGATATGATTCGTTCATTAAAGGGAAGAATTCACTTTGCACATGTTCGTAACTTGAAATTCATTACACCAACAAACTTCGAAGAAGCTGCTCACTTATCAAGTGATGGTACATTTGATATGTATGAAATAATGAAAGCTCTATATGACATTGGATTTGATGGACCAATCCGTCCAGACCACGGCCGTATGATTTGGGATGAAGTGGCAATGCCAGGATATGGTTTATATGACCGTGCCTTAGGAGCCACTTACTTAAATGGATTGTGGGAAGCCATTGATAAAGCTACAAAGCGAGGTATCTAATTATGAAATTAACTTTGGAAGGTATTCAAAATCGAAAACAATGGGAAGAAAAGGGATATTCTTTACCTCAATATGATATTGCTGAAATGAGAAAAGCTACAAAGGAAAATCCTTTCTGGATCCACTTTGGAGCTGGCAACTTATTCCGTGCATTCCATGCGAATGTGGTTCAAAATATGTTGAATAATAAAGATTTAGATCGAGGCTTGATCGTTGCCGAAGGTTTCGATTATGAAATCATTGAAAAAATGTATGTGCCACACGATAACTTAGGTATCGTAGCCACATTAAAAGCCGATGGTACAATTGATAAAACCGTTGTTGCCAGTGTTGCAGAATCTTTACCTTTAGATTCAAATAATGAAAGTGCTTATGCAAGATTAAAAGAAATCTTCACAAATAAATCTCTACAGATGGCAACATTTACAATCACAGAAAAAGGATACAGCCTAGTAAATGGAAAAGGTGAACAACTTCCAGATATCACAGCAGACTTTGTGAATGGACCAGAAAAACCAGCTAGTTATATGGGTAAAGTGACATCTTTATTGTATGCTCGCTTTAAAGCGGGAGAACTTCCAATTGCGATGGTAAGTACAGATAACTGTTCTCATAATGGAGATAAGTTATATGCGGCAATCCTTGCGTTTGCCAAAGCTTGGGCAGAAAATGGTAAAGCCGAAAAAGAATTTGTTGAATATATTGATTCAAATAAAGTGTCATTTACTTGGAGTATGATTGATAAGATTACACCTCGTCCAGATGCTTCTGTTGAAAAAATCTTGTTGAACGATGGCGTAGAAGAATTAGATCCAGTTATTACTTCTAAAAACACATATGTAGCACCTTTCGTAAATGCAGAAGAAACAGAATACTTAGTTATTGAAGACGATTTCCCTAATGGACGTTTAGATTTAACTAAGGGTGGGTTGATGTTTACAGACCGTGATACAGTAGACAAAGTAGAAAAAATGAAGGTTTGTACTTGTTTAAATCCATTACACACTTGTCTAGCCATCTTTGGATGTGTATTGGGATACAATAAGATTTCAGATGAAATGAAAGATGAAGAATTAGTAAAATTAGTTGAAACTGTCGGATATAAAGAAGGTTTACCAGTTGTAGTAAATCCTGGCATTTTGGATCCAAAAGAATTTATTGATACAGTATTAAAAGTACGTGTTCCAAATCCATTTATGCCAGATACGCCACAACGTATCGCCACAGATACTTCTCAAAAATTAGCAATTCGTTTTGGGGAAACAATTAAAGCGTATGCGAGCGCTGACGATCGCGATGTAGCCGATTTGAAATTAATTCCATTAGTGTTTGCCGGATGGTTACGTTATTTAATGGCAGTGGATGATGCGGGAAATGCGTTTGAATTAAGTCCAGATCCATTATTGGATACAGTTTGTCCTTATGTTGAAGGATTCAAATTAGGTGAAACTAAAGATGCAGCTGAAATTGAAGCCACATTAAAACCAGTTCTAGAAAATGACAAAATTTTTGGTGTGAACCTAAATGAAGTCGATATGGCAGAAAAAGTATGTGGATACTTTAATGAAATGTTGGCAGGCGTAGGTAGTGTACGCGCAACATTAAAGAAGTATCTATAAGAGAGGTTTAAAATGAATACGATTAGTAAAATAATTCAAGAAATGGGTGTTGTTCCTGTTGTTGTTTTGAATGACGCAAAAGATGCTAAACCATTAGCTCAAGCTTTATGCGAAGGCGGCCTTCCTTGTGCAGAAGTTACATTTAGAACAGAAGCTGCTGAAGAATCCATTCGATTGATGACAGAATGCTATCCAGATATGTTTGTAGGTGCTGGTACAGTATTGACAACAGAACAAGTAGATCGTGCAGTAAATGCAGGCGCAAAATTTATTGTAAGCCCTGGATTTGATCCAGAAATCGTAGATTACTGTTTAGAAAAGAATATTCCAATTTATCCGGGATGCATTACACCTAGTGAAGTTGCTCAAGCTGTGAAAAGAGGATTGGAAGTTGTGAAATTCTTCCCTGCTGAACAATTTGGTGGTGTATCCACAATCAAAGCTCTTGCAGCCCCTTACGTAGGCGTGAAATTTATGCCTACTGGTGGAGTGAATGCCAAGAATTTAGATAGTTATTTATCTTGTGACAAAATCGTTGCGTGCGGTGGAAGCTGGATGGTGAAAGGTGATCTTGTTGCAGAAGGCAAATTTGATGAAATTAAATCTTTAGTAGAAGAAGCTGTTGAATTAGTAGCTAAAATAAGGGGTAAATAAATGAAACAAAAAGTAGTCACTTTTGGAGAAATCATGTTACGTCTAGCACCCGAAGGATATTATCGCTTTGTACAAGCCGATACTTTTGG
>OICU01000476.1_pt1 | contig 10191 bp, 10 predicted proteins | sample 1581351 | NCBI WGS metagenome assembly OICU01 (sample SAMEA3882545, study PRJEB24775) | human gut metagenome | biome: human-associated habitat; feature: intestine environment; material: feces | place: Netherlands | collected 2009/2010
TAAATTTAATATTGTATATGTAACAGCCGCTGCACCCGATGCTACGGCTAATGCAGCTACACCACCCTCAAGAGCCGCTATACGCTTTTCAAATACATCCTCAGTTGGATTCGTTAAACGCCCATAAATATTTCCTGCATCACTCAATCCAAAACGTGCTGCTGCATGATCACAATTTCTAAACACATAAGATGATGTTTGATAAATTGGCACTGCACGTGCGTCAGTTGTTGGATCAGCTTGTTCTTGTCCTACATGAAGTTGTAATGTTTCAAATTTAAAATTTCGTTTATCTCTAGTTATTTTTGTCATAATCATTCTCCTTAATTCATACTATTCTTATATGTTTTGTATGATAAAGTATAATGATTATAATGTCAACGATAAATGTAATTTTTTCATTGTATTTACATTTCTTTCATTTTGAGATAAAAAAAGACCGACACAAAAAAGTATCAGTCCTTTGTTTTTATAAGTTTAATTAACCGTCAATTTCAGTAACGTTACCAGCACCTACAGTGTGTCCACCTTCACGGATAGAGAACTTAGTACCAGTTTCGATAGCGATTGGAGCGATCAATTCAACGTTCATAACAACGTTGTCACCAGGCATTACCATGTCAGTTCCTTCTGGCAATGTGATTACACCTGTAACGTCAGTTGTACGGAAGTAGAATTGAGGACGGTAGTTAGAAACGAATGGAGTGTGACGTCCACCTTCTTCTTTTGTTAAAACATAAACTTGTGCTTTAAATTTAGTGTGAGGGTGTACACTTCCAGGTTTAGCTAATACTTGTCCACGTTGGATTTGGTCACGTGCAATACCACGTAACAATGCACCAATGTTGTCACCTGCTTCAGCAACGTCTAATTGTTTGTGGAACATTTCCAAACCAGTTAATACTGTTTTTTGAGTGTCTTTGATACCAACGATTTCAACTTCGTCGTTTAAGTGAGCTTGACCACGTTCAACACGTCCTGTAGCTACTGTACCACGACCAGAAATTGTCATAACGTCTTCGACTGCCATCAAGAATGGTTTATCCATTTCACGAGCTGGATCTGGAATCCAAGTATCAACAGCATCCATCAAATCATAGATTGATTGTTCGTATTTTGGATCTCCTTCAAGAGCTTTTAAAGCTGATCCACGGATAACTGGAGTTTCGTCTCCGTCGAATCCGTATTCGTTTAATAATTCACGAACTTCCATTTCTACTAAGTCGATTAATTCTTCATCATCAACCATATCGCATTTGTTTAAGTAAACAACGATATATTTAACACCTACCTGACGTGCTAACAAGATGTGTTCACGTGTTTGAGGCATAGGTCCATCAGATGCAGCAACTACTAAGATTGCTCCGTCCATCTGAGCAGCACCAGTGATCATGTTTTTTACATAATCGGCGTGGCCTGGACAGTCAACGTGTGCATAGTGACGTTTTTCTGTTTGGTATTCAACGTGTGCAGTGTTGATAGTGATTCCACGTTCTTTTTCTTCTGGAGCACCATCGATTTGGTCATAAGCTTCAGCTTTAGCCATACCTTTTTTAGCTAATACTGTTGTAATAGCTGCTGTTAATGTTGTTTTACCGTGGTCAACGTGACCGATAGTACCAATATTAACGTGAGTTTTACTTCTGTCAAATTTTTCCTTAGCCATTTATAATTTCCTCCTAAATGCTAACATATTTCATACAATAAATATTGTATTTCAGAACCAAACGAAAATCAACTAGTTTTCGTTTGAATTCTCTTTAATAATTTTTTCTGCAATACTCTTTGGAACTTCTGAGTAGTGGTCGAACTTCATAGAGTAGTTTCCACGTCCCTGAGTAAAGCTACGTAAGTCTGTAACATATCCGAACATTTCTGATAATGGAACATGTGCACGAACGATAATGGCATTTCCACGTTCTTCCTGTTCAGTGATTTGTCCACGACGACTTGAAATGTCACCCATAACGCTACCTAAGTATTCACTTGGTGCAGTTACTTCTACGAACATGATTGGTTCTAGAATAGCAGGTTTACATTTCTTTCCGGCTTCTTTCAATGCCATACTAGCGGCAATCTTATAAGCCATTTCACTAGAGTCGACATCGTGGTATGATCCATCAAATAATGTAGCTTTGATATCGATTACTGGGTAACCTGCAACCATACCATTTTCCAATGCTGCTTCCAAACCTTCTTGAGTTGGTTTGATATATTCTCTAGGTACGCTACCACCAACGATAGCATCAACAAATTCAAATCCTTTTCCTTCGTTTGGTTCGAATTTGATCCATACGTGACCATATTGTCCACGACCACCTGACTGACGGATATATTTTCCTTCACAATCAGCAGCCTGACGAATTGTTTCACGGTAAGCAACTTGTGGTTGTCCAACATTTGCTTCAACTTTAAATTCACGACGTAAACGGTCAACAATGATATCCAAGTGAAGTTCACCTACACCGGCAATAATTGTTTGTCCTGTTTCTTCGTTTGTATATGTTTTGAAAGTAGGGTCTTCTTCTGCAAGTTTTGCAAGAGCCAATCCCATTTTGTCTTGGTCAGCTTTAGTTTTTGGTTCCAAAGACAATTCGATTACTGGTTCAGGGAATTCCATAGATTCAAGGATGATTGGGTGATCTTCATCACACAATGTATCACCTGTTGTAGTAACCTTTAAACCAACAGCAGCAGCGATATCACCTGAATAAACTTCAGTGATTTCTTTACGTGCATTGGCATGCATCTGAACGATACGTCCGAAACGTTCTTTTTTATCTTTTGTTGAGTTTAATACATAGCTTCCTGCTTTTGCAGTACCTGAATAAACACGGAAGAAAGATAATTTTCCAACGAATGGGTCTGTAGCGATCTTAAATGCTAATGCAGAGAATGGTTGATTATCATCAGGGTGACGAACATCTGGTTCTCCATCTAATGTAGTACCCTTAATTGAAGGTACATCTAATGGACTTGGTAAGTAATCTACTACTGCATCCAATACTAATTGAACACCTTTGTTCTTATATGCAGATCCACATAATACTGGGAAGAAGTCTCCATTACATACAGCAATACGTAATACACGTTTGATTTCTTCGATTGAAGGTTCTTCACCTTCTAATACTTGCATCATGAAATCTTCATCATAATCTGCTAAATAATCTAATAATTTAGCACGGTATTCTTCCATAAGATCTACCATATCTTCTGGAACTGGGATTTCAGTGATTACACGACCATAATCTCCACTAAATTCGTAAGCTTTTCTCTTGATGATATCAATGATAGCTTCGAAGTCTGATTCAGCACCGATTGGTAACTGAATTGGACAAGATTTAGCTCCTAAACGATCGATGATTGTATTGCATGACATTAAGAAGTCAGCACCTGTAGCATCCATTTTGTTACAGAATACAATACGTGGAACGTTATATTCAGTAGCTTGACGCCAAACTGTTTCAGTCTGAGGTTCTACACCTGCTTTGGCATCTAATACTGTTACGGCACCATCTAATACACGTAAACTACGTTCAACTTCTACTGTGAAGTCTACGTGGCCTGGTGTATCGATGATATTGATACGGCATTCTTTACCAGTTCCGTCTGTCTTTCTCCAGTGAGCTGTTGTAGCAGCAGAAGTGATAGTGATACCACGTTCTTGTTCTTGCTCCATCCAGTCCATTGTACTAGCTCCATCGTGTGTTTCACCAATCTTATGGTTTACACCAGAGTAGTAAAGAATACGTTCTGTTGTTGTTGTTTTTCCGGCATCGATGTGAGCCATGATACCGATGTTACGAGTTTCGTGTAAAGCATATTCTCTAGCCATATTTCTTTACTCCTTCTCTTACCAACGGTAGTGAGCATAAGCCTTGTTAGCTTCTGCCATTTTGTGAGTGTCTTCACGTTTTTTAACACTGGCACCAGTTCCATTAGAAGCATCGATAATTTCAGCTGCTAATCTCTGTTCCATTGTTTTTTCGTTACGTAAACGTGCGTAGTTTACGATCCAACGAAGTCCTAAAGTCAAACGACGTTCGTCGCTTACTTCAACTGGTACTTGGTAGTTGGCTCCACCTACACGTCTAACTTTCAATTCCAATTGAGGCATAACGTTTTCTAAAGCTTGTTCGAAAACCTCCATTGGTGCTTTTCCTGTTTTTACTTCTACGATTTCAAACGCGTTGTACAAAATAGTTTGTGCAACCCCTTTTTTACCATCAATCATGATTTTGTTGATCAAACGAGTAACCAACTTAGAGTTATAAATTGGGTCGACTAGTACGTCACGTTTCGCAATGTGTCCTTTTCTAGGCATCTAATTTCCTCCTTTCACGATTGATCTATTTCTTAGGTCTTTTAGTTCCGTATAATGAACGAGATTGTTTACGGTCATTTACACCAGCACAGTCCAAAGTTCCACGAACGATGTGGTAACGAACACCTGGTAAGTCTTTAACACGTCCACCACGAATCAATACAACACTGTGTTCCTGTAAGTTGTGTCCGATACCTGGAATGTAAGCTGTAACTTCCATACCATTACTTAAACGAACACGCGCATATTTACGAAGTGCTGAGTTTGGTTTCTTAGGTGTCATAGTACCAACACGAGTACAAACTCCACGTTTTTGTGGACTTGATTGGTTTGTTGGTTTAGACTGCAATGAGTTGTAACCACGGTTCAAAGCTGGAGACTTTGAAACGTTTTGACTGGCCTTACGACCTTTACGAATCAACTGGTTGATTGTAGGCATAAGATCCTCCTTTCAAAATTTTCAATTTCCAAGCAAACGAAGCCGGGTGGGTCTTGCCCATCCATTAAATATAGGCTCTTTTCAGAACCTATTTTCGCATGCAATATTAAGATACAGTATTCAGCATGATTTGTCAATTCTTTTTTGTTGATTTTTTATAAAAAAATTTTATACGCATTCCCCATTCATTAAAGTATAATATAGACAAGAATAGAGGTAGATTTATGAAACACAAAATTGTATTTTTCGACATGGACGGAACACTTTACCAAACCGAAAATGACGTTATTCAAGAAAGCGCATTAGACGCTATACAGACACTAAAAGATAAAGGATATATTGTCTGTGCAGCAACTGGCCGTCCCTTAAATCAAATGAAACTTATATTACAACGCGTTCAATTTGATTATTATGTATTGATCAACGGAAGCTACATTCTAGACAAAGATTTTCAAGAAATCGGAAGCTATCCAATCTTACAAGACAATGTAAATGACTTAGTCAATTTCAGCAAAAAACATGAAACAGGTCTGATGTTTCACTTTGGAGATGCTACATACATTTACAACAACTTTTACCCAATGTATGACTTTTGTAAATACTGCAACGTACTAGATTCACTATTCTACGACCCTAGTCAGTCCTATCATTTAAGGCACAAAGCCTTTAATGCCGTAGTTCTTACTAAAGATAAAAAATTAGTTGACCAATTTATGGAAACTCACCCAAATCTAAGGAACGATTTAATTAACGTTAAAACCGATGGATTCTGCTTCGATATCTTCAATGCTGATAATGATAAATCAAAAGGCATTGAAATGATTCTTGAAAAAACAGGATTCACATGGCAAGATACCATCTGTTTTGGAGATAGCACAAATGATATCCATATGTTAAAGAAAGCCGATATTGGCGTTGCGATGGGAAATGCGAGTGATTTTGTCAAAAGCTATGCTGACTTTGCCACAACATCTACATACGATAACGGTATCTATAATGCAGTCACAAAAATATTAAAAGACGAATAAACATATATAAAAGACATCATCGCAATTAGAATGATGTCTTTTTTAGTATCATAATAGTATCATTTAAGTCCATGCTCATTAAATGAATAGAAAAAAAGCCTTTATCTAAGGACAAAGGCTTTAATTACTTATTAAGCTTAAATTACTTAATTTCTACAGTAGCTCCAGCAGCAACTAATTTTTCTTTAATTGATTCTGCTTCTTCTGGAGATACGTTTTCTTTAATAGCAGCTGGAACACCATCTACTAATTTCTTAGCGTCAACTAATCCTAAACCAGTAATTTCACGTACTGCTTTGATTACAGCAACTTTTGTTCCACCAACATTTGTTAATGTAACAGTTACTTCGCTAGGTCCTGCAGCTTCTTCAGCAGCAGCAGCTGGAGCAGCAACAGCAGCAGCAGCTACTACACCAAATTTTTCTTCGATTGCACTTACTAAGTCGTTTAATTCTAAAATTGTTGCTTCTTCTAAATAAGAAAGAATTTCTTCTTGAGTTAATTTAGCCATTTTATTTTCCTCCTATAATTAATTACGCAGCAGCTTCTTCTGTAGCTGGTGCTTCTTCTGTTTTTACAGATCCGTTTTCTTTAGCTTCTGCCAATGCTTTAACAGTCATAGCAAATTTGATAACTGGAGCATTTAAGCAAGATGCGAATTTAGCCAACATACCTTCTTTGTTAGGTAATGCAGACAATTTTTGGATAGTAGCTTCGTCTACCATAGCTCCATCCACGATACCAGTTTTTAATACCAATGCTTCATGTTTTTTAGCAAATTTAGCTAATACACGAGCAGGAGCAACTGGATCTTTACCAAATGCCAATGCGTTAGGTCCAACTAAAGTTTTTGCGAAATCTTCGTGGCCTAATTTTTCAGCTGCACGACGAGCGATTGCGTTACGGTAAACTTTGAATTCAACGTCTTCTTCACGCAATGCACGACGAAGTTCTGTTACTTCCTTTACTGATAATCCACGGTATTCTACTAATACAATACTACTAGCAGCTTCCATTTTTTCAGATAAGGCGATAACGTCAGCTTCCTTTTGTGCAAGGATGTCTTTGTTCATTCGATCCACCTCTTCTTTCATCTATTGTAACAATATTCAAAAGAAAAGCCCGCATCAAAGACGGGCTAATTGTGCAAAGTCAATGCATCATACCCTCGGTAACATTATTAAGCATATGCCGTTACTGTCTTTGGAATATTGATAACAATCTGTAGTTTAATTTATTTTACTAGATTTGTCAATTACTTAACGATTTCAACGTGGATTCCAGGACCCATTGTTGTTGAAACAACTAAGTTTTTCATGTATGCACCTTTTACAGTTGCAGGACGAGCCTTAGCAATTGTGTTGAAGATTGCATTGAAGTTTTCAACTAATGCTTCATCAGTAAAACTTGTTTTACCGATGGCTAAGTTGACGTTTCCTTCTTTGTCAACACGGTAAGTAACTTTACCTTTTTTGATTTCATCAATAGCCTTAGCAACATCCATTGTTACTGTACCAGTCTTAGGGTTTGGCATTAATCCTTTAGGACCTAAAACACGTCCTAAACGTCCTAATTGACCCATCATATCTGGAGTAGCTACTAATACATCAAAATCGAACCAACCTTTAGAGATTTTTTCGATAATATCTGCACCACCAACGAAATCAGCACCAGCAGCCTGAGCTTCTTTTTCTTTTTCGCCTTGTGCAACTACACAAACGCGTTGTGTTTTACCAGTTCCATTAGGTAATACCATTGCCCCACGAATTTGTTGATCAGCGTGACGAGGGTCTACGTTTAAACGGAAACTTACTTCAACACTTGCGTCGAATTTTGTTTTACTAGTTTCTTTAGCTAATTTAACAGCTTCTTCAATTGAATAAGTTTTTGAACGATCAACCAATTTAGCTGCTTCAGCATATCTCTTACTTACTTTTGCCATTATTGATGTTCCTCCTATTCAAATCCTTCAACCTTGATACCCATGTTACGTGCAGTACCCGCAACAATACGCATTGCAGCTTCTACATCGTTGGCATTCAAGTCTGGCATTTTGTACTCAGCAATTTCTTTTAATTGATCAACTGTAATTGTACCAGCAACTACTTTTTGATCTCCACTTGCTTTTTGTACGTTTGCTGCTTTTTTCAATAAGTTAGCAGCAGGTGTTGTTTTCAATACGAAATCAAAACTCTTATCTTCATAAGCAGTAATGACAACTGGAACAATATCACCTTTACGATCTTTTGTTGCATCATTGAAAGCTGTACAGAACTGAGGCATGTTGATACCAGCACTTGCTAATGCTGGACCTGGTTTAGCTCCACCAGCTTGGAACTGCAACTTACAAACTTTTGTAACTTTTTTCTTGCTCATAAGACGTTCCTCCTATATTTTGTCCTATGCTGTGGTAATACGAACAGTTACGCATTCTCCCACGCATGCCTATTTACTATACACCACTATAATCTGTGATGCAAGCTCATTTTAGAAAAAATTAGAGAAAATCATCGATCCTCTCTAATCATTCGCATCCTCCTTCATACGAAGAATTGATTTTTTAAACTTATCCATCTTCTTCTGCGCTCTTTCATCATCATAATCATATACTTCACTTCTCAAATCCGATTGGAATTCATAAATATCAGACTGCATATCCGACCAAGCATCATAAATATCCGATAAACAATTCGACCAATCATCGTAAGCATCCGAACTTGCATCACTCCACACATCGTAATCTTCCGTATCATATGCATCTTTAATAATTCCATCATAATAGATATCATACATATTTTTTACAGTCTTATCATATATACCATACATATCCTTACCCGCATCTTCATATATATATTCATAGATTCCGCTCAAATCTTTGTATTTCACTTTATATGATACATCCTCATTCATAATCAATTCAGCATACTTATAAGCATATTCCCTCAATCGAACGGACAACAACTCTGTCTGTTTTAAAGCATCATCATAATACGCTTTTACCTTATCTACATTTTTCGTATATATATCAAAATCTGTTATTTCTTCACTCAAAGCATCCCTTTCACGCTCTAACTTTGCCTTTGTGTCCTCAACATCCTTGATTGCCATTTCCTCTATTTCGTCTATCGTAGAAGCAGATACCTCAATTACATTCACATTCACTTTTCGTTCTGCATCATTTTTGGCAACAGGTGTACTTGTACAACCGCTAAGAATCAAGCACAATCCTAAACACACTAACTTTTTCATTATTATTCACTCTTCTTTCCAAACTCATCAATTACATCTTCTAAACAACAAGGTAACTCTCCAGTTATCTGAACTATATTCAATAAATCTTTTTTGCTTTGTAAATCCTCACATTTCTTATCCAACTCGCCCAACTTTCTTTGGCTCAGTTCCTTTAAATTTCCCTCACTCAAAATTTCTTTAACTTCATCCAAACTAAACCCTAAACTCACCAACATTCTTATATCCCATAATTGTCTCAACCCTTCTTCATCAAACTCTCGATCTTTTCCTTCTTCATTCTTTGAAATCACTCCCTTCTTTTCATATCTACGAATCATATTTCTTGTGATTCCCATATGTTCTTCGATCCACTTCACCTTATACTTCATTGCACAATACTCCTTTTTCAATTTACAGCCTTGTTCTTAGAACAACGCAAGCCAAAAAAGTTATTTCTTCGATCCTTCTTCCAAACTTTTTTTGCCATAAGAGAGCTTGTAAATTTCGCGAATCAAAAAAAAGCGGTACACCGACCGCATTGAGTTTAAAGAATAATAATGTTAATATATCCACATGAACTTAAATACATGGATAGAAGAAAAATTTAACGCAACAAACTACACACTCGAAAAAACAGATAAAGGCATTAGTAACCACAACTATTTATTAACAATCAACGACAATAAATATATGGTACGCGTACCAAAGAAGAATCATGAATCCCTTGGTTTGCAACATGAACACGAAAAGGAAATTTTGCCACTTGTTTCTGATTTAGATGTACCTGTTATTTTTTTCGATGAAAAAGCAGGTATCAAAGTAACAAATTATATTGAAGATGTAGAAACATTTGATGAATGTAAGGACAAAGACAAATTCGCAAGATGTGCAAATTTAATGAAATCTCTTCATACTAAAAAAGCTCCTTTGTTTATTTTCAACCCTTTTGGAAAGATTGAATTCTACAAATCTCAAATCAAAGAATGTATCGTATCTTTTCCAAATGAAGAAAACTTTTTAGAAGCATTAAAAAAAGAATATAAGCCAAACACACTATGCCATAACGACTTTGTGCAAGGAAATATTCTTTACAGTGATACAAAAGACTATTTGATCGACTATGAATATGCCGCAAAAAACGATTATCGCTTTGATATCGCCAGCTTCTT
>OICU01000478.1_pt1 | contig 10164 bp, 14 predicted proteins | sample 1581351 | NCBI WGS metagenome assembly OICU01 (sample SAMEA3882545, study PRJEB24775) | human gut metagenome | biome: human-associated habitat; feature: intestine environment; material: feces | place: Netherlands | collected 2009/2010
TGCAAAGTTTTCAATAAAGGAACCGCAGCCAGAGGAGCAGGCTTCGTTAAGCATGATACTGTCCACAGCACCGTTTTTCAGACGGATACATTTCATATCCTGACCGCCAATGTCCAGCACACAGTCCACTTTTGGATCGAAGAAAGAAGCGGCCGTACAGTGAGCAATCGTTTCCACTTCTCCGTCATCCAGAGAAAAGGCAGCCTGCAGCAGTGCCTCTCCGTAGCCGGTAGAGCACGCCCGGACGATTTTTGCATTCCCCGGCATTAGCGTTTGCAGTTCGTGGATACCGCCTCGATTGGGTTGCCGTTGTTGTTCGTGTAGTAAGAATACAGCAGTTCACCGTTTTCCCCGATCAGCGCCATCTTGGTTGTCGTAGAACCAGCGTCGATTCCCAGATAGCAGTTCCCTCGATAGGCGGAAAGCTCACCACGGGCAACGGAAGCCCGAGCGTGTCTGCAGCAGAACTGCTCATATTCTGCGTGACTTTCAAATAGAGCCGGAAGCCGGGGCATTTCAAAAGAGATCGAGACGCCGTTTTTCAGACGCTCGATCAGGGTGTCGATTGGGACAGTGTCTTTTTCCGTGCTTTCCATTGCAGCGCCCATGGCGGCAAACAGATGGGAGTGATCCGGATCAACAGTCGTTTCCGCTGTCAAACCAAGAGTCCGTACAAATGCCTTTTTCAGTTCCGGCAGAAAATGCAGCGGACCTCCGAGAAATGCCACGCATCCCCGGATCGGCTTTCCGCAGGCAAGACCGGAGATCGTCTGGTTCACGACTGCCTGAAAAATAGATGCTGCAAGGTCCGCTTTGGTTGCCCCTTCATTGATCAAGGGCTGAATATCTGTTTTCGCAAATACGCCGCAGCGTGCTGCGATCGGGTAGATCTGCTTGTACTGCTCAGCCTCTCTATTCAGTCCGGCGGCATCCGTTTGCAGCAGCGATGCCATTTGATCGATGAAAGAGCCGGTTCCGCCGGCGCAGACACCGTTCATTCGCTCCTCTAATCCGCCGGTAAAGTATATGATCTTAGCATCCTCGCCGCCAAGTTCAATCGCCACATCCGTCTGCGGCGCACATTTTTTCAGGGCTGTAGCGACGGCAACGACCTCCTGGACAAAGGAAATATCCAACGCTTTCCCCAGATTGATCGCACCGGAGCCGGTAATGCAAACCTGCAGTTCACATTCCCCAACAGATTTCTTGGCTTCTTCCAACAAAGTGGATAGGGTTTCCTGCGTGTGGGCCTGATGCCGTCTGTATTCTCCGTAAAGGATCTCATCGGCGTCATCAAGTACCACAAGCTTTACGGTCGTGGAGCCGATGTCGATCCCGGCACGGTATTTTTTCATAGATGATTCCTCCTGCGCTTATAAAAAGAAGCCGCCTGCGTATGTGCAGAAAAGATAAGTAAACGGAACGGCAAATAAATGACTGTCAAACCTGTCCAGTATACCGCCGTGTCCCGGCAGCAGATTGCCATAGTCTTTGATGCCGCAAATACGTTTGATCACTGACATAGACAGATCACCGAACTGGCCGACAACGGAGGTCATAAGCGCCCAAAGTGCCAGCGTTCCGTAATTTACTTCAATCTTTACAAATTTCTCAACAACGATCCCGCCAAGCAGTGCCAATAGCACCCCGAACAATAGGCCGCCAAGGGAGCCTTCTATGGTCTTATTTGGGCTTACCTTCGGCATTAGCTTATGCCGTCCCAAACCTCGCCCGATCAGATAGGCGGCGACATCCGTGACAAAGCACAATGTGACAGCAAAAATCAGATAATACAGTCCGCTATTCAGGCTTCTCAGCTCCGGAATGGCTTTAAAGAGCACAATGATCAGGAGCACAATGAAAAATGCCTTGACGGGAGAGTCCAAGCTGCAATGTTTTTGCCGTATCATCAGCCAAATGGATGCTACAGTTGCAAAAATAAATGCCACCGTCAGTACGATCTCGGAACGGGGAATGTGTACGAAAGCAGCCAAAACGGCAATGAGCATAGAAACAGTAAACATCACTTCATTTTCGATTGTGCCGGTTGCGCGGTATATTTCATACACCGAAAAGGCGCAAAGGATGGCGGTAGCCACCAAAATGACCGCCGGTATGTAAGAATAGAATAGGATTAAGTAAACGGCGGCTGTTATAAACGCACCGGTTATCGTTCGCTTGAGTATGGTTGTGACCCCTCGTAATAAAACTACTGTATTATTTATCTTTTATACTATCGAGCAACATATTCCGTATTTCTGCGCCGATCGTATGTGTGGTTCCGTTTTCCACATCGCTTGCAGGAATCACCTGCACGATGTCCAAATATACATCGGAATGCCGGCGTAGGACATTCTTATGGATCTGTTCCGTTCCCCTGATGGACATAACGACAATCGGTGTGCCGGCCTTTTTGGCAATGTGGAAAACACCGTCGTGAAACGGGAGCAATTCTCCGGTTTTGCTTCGGGTGCCCTCCGGATATACACCGATAGAGACCTCGCCGCTCTGAAGCAGATCAGAAGCTTTATTGATCGTCCTCAATGCCTTTCGCGGGTTCTCCCGGTCGATCGGCATAAAGCAGCATTTCCGAATAATTCGTCCGAAAAACGGAATCTTAAAATTCTCGCCTTTTGAGATAAACGCAATATCCCACGGTTTCAGCACAAGCCACTCAATGATCGGGTCAAAATTGGAGCGATGGTTTCCGACAAACATCAGCTTTTGATTCTTAGGTATCTTCTCCAGTCCGCTTGTATATACTCTGATTCGCAGCACCTTCAAAGCAGCGGCAGAAGCGCTGTAAGCAGTGTGCGGTAAAAACGGCTGTTTTTCTCATATTCTTTTTTCGGATCGACGCATAGGCTGCAAATTGCAAGGAAGCAAATATAGAGCAGCAGGACGGCGAGAATGCCAAGCAGTATGTAAACAACAACCATTTTATCCCTCCTTGGATCTGTGGTTTGCTGATTCAGTTCGTGCGGAACAGATTCAGGTAAAACCGTATGTACAGCGTAAGGGACATAAGCATAACGCAAATGCAAATTCCGATCAGAACATTTGCCACCGTTTCCGATATACTCGGGAACAAGATAAGGCACGTCATAACCAGATACAGAACCACGGTGTTGAGCTTGCCATACCATTTTGCGCTGTTAACAACATCTTTCTTTTGAATTGCCATATACCCGAGCACGGCCATAATGATCTCCTTGACCACAAAGAGAACAATCAATCCGCGCATCCAGCGATATTTCACCGTCAAGCAGAGGATCACCGTAGCCTGCGTCAGCTTGTCTGCCACGGGATCCAAAATCTTTCCGAGGTCTGACACCATATTGAATTTGCGGGCGATGAATCCGTCAATAATATCCGTTGCACCGGAGATTAAAATCACAGCCACTGCAGCAGAATATTCCTGCTTTCCTATATATAGCCACACGATCAGCGGAATCAGCGCCAAGCGTATCACACTTAATAAATTCGGTATCGTCAATACCTGATCTTTTCTGAATATCCTATGCATATGTAATATCTCCCATCGGCCTGTCGCCATTATAATATCGTTTATCTTCGCATTTATACAGCTGCCATTTCACTGTCCTGTTTTGCTTTCTCTGCCGGTGAAACGCATGACCGAACCGTATATTCCATGACTTCCGGTACAACTTCGCCGTCGATCTGAAGCGGTGCCGGCTCATTATATTTCACTTGAATGGTCTTTCCTTCCAGAATCGTCATCTGATTCGTATACTTCAGATGCTTGCCGCTGAAAATCGACGGAAAGATCATTAGTCCACGCAGTTTGCCGACATCGTGGAATATCAGAATGGATACCTTTCCGTCTTCACGTAATCTGTACTGCTCCGGCGTCGGCATCATACCCCCGCCATAGAACCTGCCGTTCATGACAGAGGCAAGCCACACTTTTTTATATTGATAGCGTTTGCCGTCAACAACGACGGTCACATTCTTGGGCTTATAGTGAAACAGCAACCCGGTGATGGCGATCTTCGTATAATTTACCGGCTTGGGCTTTTTCCTCTTCTTGTTTTCCTCTCGGAGCTTTTCTCCAACCTCACAGCAATAACCGTCAATGCCGAAACCGACATTGTTCAGGAACAATTCAGACTTTCCTTTAACGCTTACACGAGGTAGCCGTTCAAAATATGGGTTGAGGCAAACCGTTGGATCCGAAAACGGTTTTTGCCCGACATCCCTCGCAAAATCGTTGCCGGTTCCCGTGGGGTAGTAGTAGAGCTTATTGGGAATGTTCATTCCGTTAACATCGTTGACAAAACGATTCAGGGTGCCGTCTCCGCCGCATAAGATCACAGTGTCATTCGGGTCTAATCCGTTAAAAAAAGTCTTATAACTGATGATGCGGCAAATATTGATCGCCACAGCCCCTTCATTGGCATCCTGCAAGGCTTTTACGGCTTTCTCGGTCTCCGGACCGCCTGCACAGGGATTATAAAGAATATATTTTTCAGACATAAGTTCATTACCTCCTCGAAGCATCGTCCCTGTTCTGTAAATTTATCAGTGCGTGCTTAATGTAAACTTTGATTCTGTTCCGGCTTTCAAGCGCCTGAAGTTTTCCTTATGCCGCAGCGCCACAAAAATAACGATTGCAGCGTCTATCAAAATTACGGATACAGGTGCTTTGAACAGCAGCAGAAGCAATGGGCTGCAGAGCGTCGCAGCAACAGTAGCAAGCGACATATATTTTGTGGTAAGCAGCAGTACAACCATCATTCCGGTCACGATCAGACCGACCCGCCAGTCTGTTACCCAAATCGTTGAAAGACTGACGAGAAATCCTTTGCCGCCTTTGAAGCCGTACCAGATCGGATAGGCATGTCCAAGAACAGCAAAAAGGCCTGTATAGACAGCCCCTAACTGATAAAGCCCCAGATATTTTTCAAACAGCTTTTGAATTCTTCAACGGAAACCTGCGCTGTCGTGATACGCTTTCCGCCACGGATCGTCTCGTAAAGTCTGTGTGCTTCTGCGGGTGTCCATGTGAGAAGCGCCGGAGACTCTTTGCCATCCTCGATCGTGGACATTCTGGCGTAGTCGATGTCGTATTTTTCGAGTTGCTCTGCGCTCAGGTCTGCGCAGGAATCGGTGATGATCTTAACTTTTCTCATGGTAAAAACTCCTTTTTATGTAATGAATCTTTGAAATGCTGCTTGCCGGTTAGAAAGAATCAAGCTTTTCCCGGATAAACCTCACTGCGTTTTCCGCATCCGTTTCATCGGGATGCCCCTCGGACAATTTTGCCTCGGAGATCATTTTTTTGATGGCAGGATCGTCCGGTTGCTGTGCGAACTGTCTTTGGATTTTGCTCAGCACCTCCTCCGCTATCTGACCTCGACACAGCAAAATGCCGCAATAGTCGCATTCGTCCGGCAGAAAAGGTTCGATCTTGCGCTCGATAAGCCGCTTGTATTCCTCACTTGGCTCTATGCCGCAGGTCACAAACAGGAATATCTTCTTTCCGGCCAGCCGGTCCAATGCGTCCATGACTTTTAGCGGGACTGTACCGTTGTTTATGCCGAATCCTACTAAATACACATCGGCCGCAAGGGTAACTTCTTCCTCTTGCAGGTTCGTCAAAGAAGCTTGATTTTCCGGAAGACGCTTTGCAATGCCGTATGCCAGCTTTTCTGTATTGCCTGATAAACTGTAATAGGCTATTTCATAGTTCAAGTCTGTCACTCCCTTAAAAACCGTTATTTCGACATTTTCTGCGGAGAGTGTAGCAAGCAATTCTAAACTGAAACGAAACTGCCCGGATTTTCAAAAGTTTCGTTTCAGTTTAGAATTTGAATATACGATAATGGTACTATGAAACACGGAAAGGGAAAAATCTCTATCGACCTCATCGAGGACGATCTGGTGTTCATCACCAACGGCTGCTGCACCGATACCTCCTGCTATGGCGACCAGACTCATGCACCCGATCTGTCCGGCATTGAAAACGGCAAGGGCGATTCCTGGGATATGTGGAAAGCTATCGCTGCTCAGGCCGAGCACGGCGAGTACGGCAACCCGGACAAATTCTGCTCCGATGTGGATGCCACCAACTGGATGAGCGCTACCGTCGCCACTTCCAATGAAGAGATCATTCAGCACATTATGAATGTTTGCAAGCGTGACCCGCGCTCCGGCAAGGTAACCACCGGCGTCATTGTCACCGTCAAGGACAGCACCGACAACTGGTATCTCTCCTGGACCATTAACCGCCAGCCGCAGTTCAAGTCCCAAGATAAGAACATGGTGCTTGTGTGGTTGTATTCTCTGAACACCAATAAGGAAGGCAACTATGTAAAGAAGGCCATGCGGGACTGCACTGGCGAGGAGGTCTGCCGTGAGTGGCTGTACCACATCGGCATGCCGACCGAAAAGATCGATGCGCTGGCACACGATGCCTGCAACACCACCACCTGCTTTATGCCGTATATCAATTCCTTCTTCCAGCCTCGTAAGGAGTCTGACCGTCCGAAGGTCGTGCCCGATGGCGCTGTGAACTTCGCCTTCATCGGTCAATTTGCCGAGACGCCCCGTGACACCATCTTCACCACCGAGTATTCCATGCGTACCGGTATGGAGTCGGCTTGACATCGACCGCGGCGTGCCGGAGGTCTGGGGCAGCAAGTACGATGTGCGTGAGATCCTGCGTGCCTGCTACTACGCCATCGACAAGAAGCCGATCAGTGAGGCACCGCTGTCCTTCAAGGAGAAGGAAATGCTCAAGGTGGTCCTGAAAAAGGTTAAGGGCACAGATATCGAGATCCTGCTGAGAGAAAGCGGACTCATCGAGTAAAAAATACAGAACCAATGGGCGGCTGCCGATGCACAAAAAGCGTCGGCAGCCGCTTTTTTCATTATGCGAGGAACATTTCAGCCGGCATTGACACGTCGGGCGTGATACTGTAAAATATATATAGTTCGCAGAAACGAATACAAGCGGAGGAAATGTATGGATTATATCTCTGTAAAGGAAGCTGCCGAGCAGTGGCAGGTTTCGCAGCGCTGGGTGCAAAAGCTCTGTAAGGAAAACCGGATAGACGGGGTGCTGCGTTTCGGACATTCTTATATGATTCCGAAGGATTTGAAAAGGCCTGTCGATCTTAGATACAGCATCAACAAACCTGCGAAAAAGGAATAAGTTTATTTTCAGTTGATTTTGCAGCATTATTCTATGGGAGATAATTTAGCCGAGGAGGATATTTATGTTTCACATTCTCGTTGTAGATGACGATAAGCATACCAGGATGCTGCTCCGTGCCGTGTTGGAAAATGCCCATTACACCGTAACAACGGCAACCAACGGAGAAGAAGCGCTGGAGGCTCTGGACAAAGAGCATATTGATCTGGTTGTACTGGACATTATGATGCCGAAAATGGACGGATATGAATTTACACGGTTTGTTCGGGAAACAGATAATGCGCTGCCTATATTGATGGTAACGGCAAAGCATTTACCGGCAGATGAGAAAAAGGGATTCCTTGTGGGAACCGACGATTATATCACAAAACCGATCGACGAGGAAAAGCTGCTTTTGCGTATCAAAGCATTGCTTCGGCGTGCGCAGATCGTCAGCGAACAGAAAATCACGATTGGTGATGTTGTTTTGGACTACAATGCCTTTACGGTCACAAAAAATGGTGAAACGCAGGAGCTACCGCAGAAGGAATTTATGCTCCTGTATAAGCTGCTTTCTTATCCCGGTCAAATTTTCACCCGTATTCAGCTGATGGATGAGATATGGGGGACGGATAGCGAAACCGGTTGGGAAACCGTCACCGTTCATGTCGGGCGCTTACGCAAACGCTTTGAAGGATGGAATGAATTTGAGATCGTTGCTGTTCGTGGGCTTGGTTATAAGGCGGTGAAGAAGGTATGAATAAAAGGAAGCGAACAGGGCGGATCGCTTTGGCACTGCTGATCTCCGGCATTGTTTTTCTTACCAACACGATCGCTATGCTGCTGACGATCGTAGCTATCTATGGACTGGCCCGACTCGGAGTCATTGAAACGACCGGAGGACAGGTAGGATTACCGGAGCTTTTGAGGTTCTTCTTTTACACCAGTCTGGTTATTGGATTTCTTCTCGCCTCTTTGACAGGAAAAATCATTCTAAAACCAATCAAGCGTATTATCGATCAGCTTGACCGGCTGGCAAGCGGCGACTTCAAGACGAGACTGCATTTCGGCAAGCCTATTGCCGACCATCCCACCTTCAAGCAGGTAGAAAAAAGTTTCAATCGGGCGGCAGAAGAACTGGATTACACAGAAATGCTGCGCAGTGATTTTATCAACAACTTCTCTCATGAATTTAAGACACCGATCGTTTCTATCGCAGGCTTTGCAAAGCTTTTGCGTCGCGGAAACCTTACGGACAAACAAAAAGAAGAATACCTTGAAGTCATTGAAGAGGAATCGCTTCGGCTTTCTGCCATGGCAAACAATGTATTGAATTTGACTCGGGTGGAAAACCAGACGATCCTGACAGAGGTTACAAGATTTAACCTTTCTGAACAGATTCGTGGAGCCGTCCTGCTGCTTGCAGAAAAATGGACGCCCAAGAACCTGTATATGGATATGCAGTTCGGTGAGCATATGATATGTGCAAATGAAGAACTGCTGAAGCAGGTATGGATCAATCTGCTGGATAATGCAATCAAGTTTTCGGATCCGAACGGCACGGTATCTGTCGATATTTCCGACGGGAGCGAATGCCTTTCAATCTCTGTTTCCAACCACGGCAAAGACATCCCAAAGGACCGTATTGCCCATATCTTCAATAAGTTCTATCAGGCGGATGAGTCACATTCGTCGGAAGGAAACGGCATTGGTCTTGCCGTCGTGAAAAAAGTATGTGAGTTGCACGGCGGTGCGGTATCGGCAAAAAGCGAAAGCGGAACAACGACCTTTACTGTTGTGCTACCGAAACAGCAGAATATGTGATATTGCTATATAACAACAGCCGGAATATTCCGGCTGTTTCCTTCTACGAGCATAAAAATACCACCGGGGATTGCTCCCTGGTGGTTGATAGATGATTAAGCTACTGATTAGAGCAAACAGCGATTGCACTCATTATCCATTGACCTTCATCATAAATCTTCTGCACACACTTCTTGGCAGCAGCCGTGCAGCGATGCTCACCGTGTGAGTTGGCCAGCCACAATAGCGAAGAGTTTTTCCCTTCTGTGCAGCACGGAAACCTGCCTCTGCAACAGCCGCTGCGCTGGCAGGCTTAAACATGGAGAACATATGGGAGTTTTTCATCTGTGCGGCCTGTTCAAATCCCGTGGCAGTTGGGCCGGGGCAAAGCGCAGTCACTGTAACGCCCGTACTGCGCACCTCCTCGGCAACGGCTTCGCTGAAGCTGCGTACAAATTCCTTAGAGGCATAGTATAGGCACATCCTCGGCCCGGCACTGAATGCTGCGACCGAAGATAGATTCAGCACACTGCCATGTCTGCGCTCCACCATACCGGGCAGAAAATACCGCGTAAGCTGCACCAGCGTCATGATGTTGACTTGCAGGAGATCGGTCTGCCGCTGGGCGTCCACCTCCCAGAAGTTGCCGAAGTCACCGAACCCGGCGTTGTTGACCAGTGCATCAATGGTGATATTCTTCTCTAAGGTGTAATTGAATACTTCATAGGCGGCGTCTGGCTGAGACAAGTCCTGCGCCAGCACCCATACATGACAGTCATACTGCGTCTCCAGCTCGCTTTTCAGCTTATAGAGCTTCCCCTCGCTGCGGGCAACTACAACAAGATCAAAACCCTCTCTTGCGTATATTCTGGCAAACTCCAAACCCAGTACGCCGGATGCGCCGGTGATAAGTACTGTTTTTCTCATATTAGCCACCTCACAATTCGATGATGTGCGGCTGCACATCGGGGTCGTGGTTGGCAAGAGACTCTACGCAGTTTGCGTTTAGGCTTTGCTCTCGTATCCATTCCAGTGACTTTTTCTGTGCCGCCTTGTCATCTGCAATGCCGGATGTGATCAGCTGCTCCCACGATTTTCGGGCGTAACCGCCATCGGCGTAGAAGTAGTATGAACCGCCCGTCAGAACCAGTAATCTTTAGCGCACATAGCCCTTTGGAATGACCAGGGATATTGACCATAACGAG
>OICU01000484.1_pt1 | contig 10095 bp, 9 predicted proteins | sample 1581351 | NCBI WGS metagenome assembly OICU01 (sample SAMEA3882545, study PRJEB24775) | human gut metagenome | biome: human-associated habitat; feature: intestine environment; material: feces | place: Netherlands | collected 2009/2010
TATGATGCAGGTGACAGGCTGGTGCCGATATGTGGGCTGCCCGGCTGTGCCATGTACAATAAGCGCACGATATTTGATATTGTGTTGCCTAGGCTTATGGCACGTGATATGATTTATGCAGATGAGCTTGCCGGACTTGGAGAAGGCGGCCTCTGCCTGAATTGTGATGTCTGCACGTTTCCTAACTGTGGTTTTGGAAAGGGCTTTTAACATGCGCGATGGATTTGGCAGAGAGATTGACTATATGCGCATATCGGTGATAGATAGCTGTAATTTAAACTGCTATTACTGCAATCCCTGTGACAATAATGAGCACTGTCATGCACTAAATATACTTAGCGTAAAAGAGGGGCTTTGCATAGTCCGCGCAGCCACAAGGCTTGGAATCACGCATTTTCGTCTGACAGGCGGTGAGCCGCTTTTGCATCCGCAGCTTGATGAAATGGTTTTACAAATCAAAAAGATACCGGGTGTCAGCAGCGTATCGCTTACTACAAATGCAGTACTGCTTGCGCAGCATGCAAAGTGGTTAAAGGAAGCAGGCATAGACAGCATAAATGTGAGCCTGGACACTATAGATGCGTCAGAATATGAACACATCTGTCTGCGGTGTGAAAATCAATGTGGTGCTCACACCGCAGACAGATGTGGTGGCGCTCACACGATATGTTGCAAAAAAAGGTACAGATATCCGCTTTATAGAGATGATGCCGGTAGGTGAAGGACACACCAACGGAGTCGAGCCATATAAGAAGGTTATTGGTACACTTTCAAAACTGTATGGAGAACCTTGCCGTATAAATACTGAAAAAACAAAAGAAATTAATTCGGGAAATGACAAACGGAAAATTCCGGATAACGGCCCGGCAGAGTATTACATTTTTCCGGAACTTGGTATCAGAGTAGGTCTGATTCAGGCAATTCATGGGAAGTTCTGCGACACCTGCAACCGCATACGTGTTACGGCTGACGGCAGGCTTATGCCATGCCTGGGAAGCAGCGTGACGATGGATTTAGTACCTGATTCATGGGATTTTGCAGATGATGTGGAAAAAGATTTTGCAATAGTCCGGGCACTAAGGGCTGCCATAAAGGCAAAGCCAAGGTGTCACAATTTTAATGATAATGCAGTGACATATACAAAAACTACAGAGACAAAGACTACAGAGATAGAAGCTGCGGAAGTAAATGCAGCAAGAAATATGAGCCGGATAGGAGGCTGATAGCAAATCATGGGAAAGCTTCTTGCAATCAATATAAGCAAAGAGAGAGGAACTGAAAAGAGAGAGGTGCCACAGGCGGAGCTTGTTGCAGACTACGGCATCATGGGAGATGCACATGCCGGAAAGTGGCACAGGCAGGTCAGCCTGCTTTCAGCGGAGAAAATATATGCCTTCAGGGCAAGAGGAGCGCAGATAGACAACGGCGCATTTGGCGAAAATTTAGTTATATCAGGATTTGATTTCAAGAATTTACCGCTTGGAACACGCTTTTGCATAGGAGATACCATCCTTGAGATGACGCAGATAGGCAAGCAGTGCCATTCGCATTGTGCCATATACAAGAGGATGGGCGAGTGCATTATGCCAAAGGAGGGCGTGTTTGCAGTAGTCATAAGAGGCGGTCAGATTCATACCGGTGACGAGGTGAAGCTGATTCCGGCAAACATATATGCTTCGATAAAGGACAGACCGGCGGACAGCCGCTGTGAGCTGTTGACAGTCATAGAAGGAGCACATGCCGGGGCAAAGGCACTCTATATAGATGGCAGAATAAGAGTGGCATACGGCAATGTGTGGGCAGATGAAATAGATGACAATGATAATTCCATTGTGATGTTCAGACAGCAGATAGGCAGCAGACCACGTCTCATAATCTGCGGTGGAGGGCATGTATCGGCGGCACTTGTACGCATGGCATCGCTTTTGGCATTTGACATATGGGTGATAGAGGACAGACCTTTGTTTGCAGACAATGCAAAGCGCCAAGGCGCAGACCATGTGATTTGCGGCGATTATAAAGAAACTCTCGCCAAGCTACAGCCGCAGGCGGATGATTACTATGTATGCATGACAAGAGGCCATCGCTTCGATATGGAATGCCTCACAGAGATATTCACAAAGTCCTATGCCTATGTGGGTATGATGGGCTCAAAGAAAAGAGCTGTGATAGTGAAAAAAGACCTTGAAGAATCGGGATTTTCACAGGAAATTATATCAGGATTACATTCTCCGATAGGTCTTGCAATAGGTGGACAGACACCGGAGGAAATTGCTCTTTCGGTGATAAGCGAGATAGTAAAGTGTAAAAATGAGCGTACAAGCTGCACTCAGATAGATAACGAAGTGCTTGACGCACTTACTGAGGTGGCTGGGCATTGTGCATCAGTTACACACTCCCCGGATGAGAAGTACATACTGTGTACCATCATAAAAAAGAACGGCAGTGCACCGCGCGGAGTTGGCACACAGATGCTTGTGAGCTCAGACAACCGTATTGTTGGAACAATAGGCGGAGGCTGTGCGGAGGCTTTAGTTATAAGCCGCTGCAGGAGGCTGTTTCGCAATCAGGAGTTCAAATGTGAGCTGATTGATGTCAGCATGAATACTGACGATGCCGAGAATGAGGGAATGGTGTGCGGAGGTAGCATTTCAGTGCTGCTGGAGCAGATCAGATGATGAATAAATAAAAAGAAAAGAGAGATTAAAAGTGTGATTTTAAGAAGAGCAACAGGCACTGATAAATCAGTAAAGGAGCGCAAGGGTTTAAAGAGAAAATTTGCAGCATATGCAGGACTTGCGTTTGGACTTATCCTTATAGCAGGACTTTTTGCGGGCTGTGGAAAAAAGGATACACCAGATGCAGATGTCGATTTATCAATTTTTGCGGCAAAGAGCCTAAACGGTGTTATGGATGAAATTTGTGCAGCCTACACCAAGGAGCATCCAAATGTAAACTTCCAGAACAACTATGACAGTTCGGGAACTCTGATGGCACAGATTAAAGAGGGCGCGAAGTGCAATATCTTTTTCTCAGCAGGAGTGGCACAGATGGATGAGCTTCAGAATGGTTATGAAGCAGGAAGCGTGGTTGATGATACTCGTGTTGACCTTTTAAATAATCAGGTGTGCCTTGTTACATATAAGAATAGTGGCACGGCAGTTACCAGCTTTGCAGACATCTCAAAGGCTAAAAATATGGCACTTGCTGACGGAACAGTTCCTGTAGGACAGTACACCAGAGTAGCACTTGTAAATTCAAAAATGGTTGAAGGAGATGCTTCAAAGCCACAGGATATTTCAGATTCTGATATCTCAAAGGCACTTGGCGGTCTGGAAATCAACAGCTGTGCAAATGTAGGTGCAGTTGCATCTGCCGTAGCTGAGGGTGCAAACGAAATAGGAACAGTTTATTACTCAGATACATTCGGATACGAGAATCAGCTTGACATTATAGAAAAGCTTCCAAACAGCTTAACAGGTGATGTTATATATCCGATAGCGGCCTTAAAGGGTGACAACACTACAGCAGACGAGCTTGAAGCCGCAAAGGAATTTATTGCATATCTTCAGACAGATGAGGCAATGTCAGTATTTGAGAAATATCATTTTACGGTAAATGAATAATGGGAACGATTGATTTCGCACCGCTTTGGATAACATTAAAAACAGGAATAGTAGCGTCGGTTTTTTCATTCTTAATTGGAATAGCCTTTGCTGAGCTTGTTATAAACACAAAGGGCAGAGTCAGGGCATTCTGGGATGGACTGCTGACACTTCCTATGGTACTGCCGCCTACCGTGGCTGGATACATCCTTTTAAGGATTTTCAGTACAAGACGTCCCTTTGGAAGTTTTTTAAGCAATAGCATGGGTATACAGGTAGTACACACGTGGCTTGGCTGTGTGGTTGCAGCGACCATCATTGCACTCCCTCTCATGTACAGAAATGCGAGAGCGGCATTTGAGCAGATAGACGAAAATGTCATATATGCGGCGCGCACTCTCGGCATAAGTGAGTGGAAGGTTTTCTGGAAAATACGTTTGCCGATGGCAAAGCCCGGCATCATATCGGGTGTCACACTGGCCTTTGCCAGAGCTATCGGTGAGTACGGCGCCACATCAATGCTTGCCGGAAATATAGCGGGAAAGACATCGACCATATCACAGCAGATAGCAATGGTCATCCAAAGTGGTGACTATGCCACAGCGGGCTTCTGGTGCATAGTAATCATAGCGATTTCGTTTGCATGCCTTGTATCGATAAATATGATATGCGGCAAAAGCAAGGGCATAAAGAGAAAGAGAAAAAATAATGTCGCTCATAGTAAAAATAAAAAAACAGTTGGATAATTTCGTGCTTTCGGTTGACATGGAGCTTACGGACGAGATTGTGTCCGTAATTGGTATGTCGGGCTCAGGAAAGAGTATGACATTAAAGTGCATAGCAGGGATAGAGACACCGGACTCAGGCTTTATATCATTAAACGGCCGTGTGCTGTATGACTCAAAAAATCGCATAAATCTGCACCCCGGTAAGCGCAGGGTAGGCTATCTGTTTCAGGACTATGCACTTTTTCCTACAATGACCGTGATGGAAAATATATGCATAGCAATGGGACATCGCGATGAAAAAAAGGTGAAGGTCTGGCTGAAGCGGTATGGGCTTGATGGCATGGCAGACACATATCCGGATCATCTCTCGGGAGGCCAGAGGCAGCGCGTGGCAATGCTTCGCATGCTTGCGGCTAAACCGGAGTGTATACTGCTCGATGAGCCTTTTTCGGCACTGGATGAGCATGTGAAAAGAAGTATGGAATCAGAGCTTATGGAGATGCTTTCCGATTTTCACAATCCTGTTATCTTTGTGTCACACAATCGCGATGAGGTGTATCGTCTGGCAGAGCGTATCGGAAGTATTGAGAGCGGCATGCTGAGTGCAGTCCGCGACAAAAAAGATTTCTTCATGCGGCCTATGTCTGTGGAGCAGGCACTGCTTGTGGGCTGCAACAATATATCACAGGTGAAATGGCAGGATAAGCATCATGTTCTTGCCGTGGAATGGGATAGCGTATTTGAGGTCACTGATGAGCAGATTGAACAGCTTGCGATGGATACGGACAACATATCACACATAGGTGTTTTCCCTCAGGATATAATAATATCTGCAAGTAAAGCAAAATCGGTACTTGCAGATAACAATAAAAATATAATCAGGATTAAAGATTATAAAATAGTTGAAGAACTAAAAACATGGGAAGTATCGTGTGAATTAAATAATGATTCAACAATTTATGCAAATCTTCCAAAGCATACAGAAGCAAATATGCTTAGCAAAAATATAAATGATGAGCTTTATATAAAGAAATTTTATCTGCTTGGATGAGAAGTAAATGAGGACATACTATGATTTACCTGGACAACGCTGCCACAACAATTAAAAAGCCGGATGCGGTATATGATGCTGTGCTTGATGCAATGAAGCACTGCGGCAATTCAGGTCGGGGAATGTCGGATGCATCGCTTGATGCGTCAAGGAAAATATATGAGGCCAGAATGTGCCTTACAGAATTTTTCGGCGGGGAGGATGCGGATAGACTTGTTTTTACGGCAAATTCCACTGAGTCGCTCAACATTGCAATCCACGGACTGCTTGAGCCGGGGGAGAATGTGATTACGACACAGCTCGAGCACAATTCGGTGCTCAGACCTCTTTATATGCAAAGGGAGAGGGGAGTGTGCGTGGATATTGTGCCATGCAGTGATGAAGGAATAAAAAGAGGGATGATTTCCCCGCGGGATATAGAGGCTGCAATTTGTCCGGAAACAAAAGCCATCGTCTGCACACATGCTTCAAATCTCACAGGCAATGTGGTGGACATTAAGTCAATAGGGCAAATCGCACGAAAGCATGACCTTTTATTTATAGTTGACGCATCGCAGACAGCCGGTGTGCTTCCGATAAATGTAAAAGACATGAATATTGATGTGCTCTGCTTCACAGGGCACAAGGGGCTGATGGGTCCACAGGGGACCGGAGGACTTTATGTGGGAGAGAGAGCAGATATAAAGCCGTTTAAGAGCGGTGGCACCGGCGTGCTAAGCTTTCTTGAGAGCCAGCCTATGGAGCTTCCGACAAGACTTGAGGCCGGTACCTTAAATGGCCCGGGAATTGCAGGGCTTTTGGCAGGAATAAAGGCGATTGAAGAAATTGGTGTGGATAACATATATGCTAAAGAGTATATGCTGATGAAGGCTTTTCTAAAGAAAATAAAGATAATCCCGGGAATCAGGATATATGGGGATTTCGACATGCTGTCCGATAATGGAGCACATTGTGCGATTGTTTCAGTAAATATAGCTGATATGGATTCTGCTGAGGTGTCGGATATACTTATGAATGAGTATGGCATTGCAACAAGAAGCGGCATACACTGCGCACCACTGATGCATAAATTCTTTGGAACACAAAAACAGGGTATGGTGAGATTTTCATTTTCATATTATAATACAAATGATGAGATAAATGAGGCCGCTGAAGCGCTTATGCAGATTGCGGCATTGAGATAAACAGTATTAAACAATTGAAAGGAGCAAACATGCCACAGGAAATAGTGTTTTGCAAAGGCGGTGGCTGTACTGCAAAGCTTGGTCCGGATTTATTAAGTCATGTTTTAGCAAAGTTGCCAAATGGCGAAAAAGACAGCAATCTGCTCGTCGGATATGATAGCAGCGATGATGCGGCAGTGTACAGAATTTCAGATGACACGGCGATAGTCCAGACGCTTGATTTTTTTCCACCGATGGTTGATGATCCATATACGTTTGGACAGATAGCGGCCGCAAATGCGCTCAGTGATATCTATGCGATGGGCGGCACAGTTAAGAGTGCGTTGAACATCGTTTGTTTCCCTGAGAAAATGGATTTGAATATACTCGGTAAAATAATGCAGGGAGGCGCTGACAAGGTGATAGAGGCAGGCGGTACACTTGCAGGTGGTCATTCCATAGCAGACAGCGATGTGAAATACGGACTTTCTGTCATGGGCACAGTTCATCCCAAACACATCTACAGCAACAATACAGGGCAGCCGTCAGATGTGCTTATACTGACCAAGAAGCTCGGAGTTGGGCTTGTGTGCAACGCAAACCGTGTCGGGGAAGCTCCGTTAGGTGCAATTGAGGATGCGGTAAGCTCCATGACCACACTAAACCGCGCGGCATCAGAGATCAGTCACAGCTTCGAAATACATGCATGCACAGATGTCACGGGCTTTAGTTTTTTAGGACATCTGAGCGAGATGTTAAATGATGATATAACAGCACTTATCGACTCGATTTCCATCCCGGTCATTACCGGAGCACTGCGATGCGCAGATGAGTTTTTCCTCACGGCAGCGGCGCAGCGCAACAGAAACCATGTAGGTGACAAGGTGCGTTTTGCAAAAAATATACCTTTCTCAATGGAGGAGGTACTTTTCGATCCGCAGACCTCCGGAGGATTGCTGTTTGCAGTAAAAGCCTTTGAGGCAGATACCTTTTTGCATGAGCTTAAAGCCGCAGGGCTTCCGGCTGCAAAGGTGGGACGATTTGTTAAGCGCTGCGATGTGCCGATATATGTGAACTGATTTTAAGCTATCATAGCTTATGTAAATATGCTGACAGGCTGCATGCCCTGCATTTTGAGGGTTGACAAGTTAAATAACATAGGGAGGATTATAAATATGATTACAGTAAATGCAATCGGGGATACATGTCCAATCCCGGTAGTAAAGACAAAGAAGGCAATTGAGGCTCTCACACAGCCGGACACAGTGGAGACACTTGTGGACAATGAAATTGCAGTAGAAAATTTAAAAAAGATGGCTGCACAGAAGGGCTATAGCTGCGACAGCAATAAGCTCGACGACGGAAGCTACAGTGTAAAGCTGACAATTGAGACTCTTAACACAGGAGCGTTTTCGGATACAGATGAAGCTTCACAGTACACATGCAGGCCGGCTACAGATAACAGAGTCGTTGTAATCCGCTCTTCCTATATGGGAGAGGGCAGCGAGGAGCTGGGCAGTGTACTCATAAAGGGCTTCATCTATGCACTTTCGCAGCAGGACAATCCGCCTGAAACCATGCTTTTCTACAATGGAGGAGCAAAGCTGACCTGTGATGGCTCAGAGTGCCTTGAGGATTTAAAGGAGCTTAAGAATCGTGGCGTGAAAATCTTTACCTGCGGAACATGTCTGAATTACTATGAGCTGTCAGATAAGCTTGCAGTCGGAGAGGTGACGAACATGTATGATATCGCCGAGAAAATGGCTGCAGCCTCTCTTATTGTGAGTCCTTAGTGTTATATTAAGTGTGATGTGATGGATAATAATTTGGTAAGAGAAAAGAAAAAGCGGCTAATCATTACCTTCGAGACTACCACAGCGCCGTTAAAGCTGGATATCAAGAGCAAGGCATGTGGTATTCCGGGGCGCACGATTCCTCTTCCGTCTGCTATATCGGCGGGCTGTGGTCTGGCATGGCGTGCAGAGCTTTCAGACAGGGAGAGCCTCATAGCCTTTATGAAGGAGCAGGACATTAGGTGGGAAGCCATGTATGAGCTTGAAATGTATTGATATAGGAGAAAAATATGTTTTATTACAATCAGTATGTGAGGGCGCAAAGCCTTGATGAAGCCTATGAGCTTTATCAGAAAAAACCGAATTTTGTGCTGGGCGGCATGCTCTGGCTCAAAATGAAAAATAAGACACTTGGCACGGCAATTGATTTGTGCGATCTCGGACTTGACCAAATTGATGAGGATGAGAACGAGTTTAGAATCGGTGCATATGCAACCCTCAGGCAGATAGAGACACATGAAACCCTGAATGCATATACACACGGTGCAATCGCAGAGTCGGTCAGACATATCGTCGGAGTGCAGTTTAGAAATGTGGCGACTGTCGGAGGAAGCATCTGGGGCAGATTTGGATTTTCAGATGTCATGACGATTTTCAGGGCGCTGGGAGCAAAGGTGCAGCTTCACAAGGCAGGAATTATGGATTTGGACGAGTTTGCGGCACTTCCAAGAACCACGCGCGATGTGCTCGTATCAGTAATAGTGCCGAAAAATGCAAAGGGCGTAGTATACTTAAGCCAGAGAAACCAGTCAACAGACTTTCCTGTGCTCACATGTGCAGTGGCAAATAGAAACGGCAGGTATGTGGCGGTCATCGGAGCATCACCATATATGGCAGAGCCTGTGTGGGATAAGGACGGCATACTCGATGGTATAGTAGATGCAAAGACGCACGGTAATGTAGCTTTGACGGAGAACTCCGAGAACAATGCAAAAATAGATAAATTTGCAGAATATGTTGCAGAGCATATCCGTTTTGGAAGCAATATCAGAGCAGGAGCCGAGTACAGAGAGATGATCTGCCGGGTGCTTACACGCCGCGCTGTCACACAGTCGCTTGACATCTGCGATGATATAAGGTAATCGCTACCGGATGCATGGAAGTTATGCAGGAAACTTTGGAAGCTTTATTAGTGTGATGACATCAATGCACGAGCATTAAGTAGGAAGGAATTCATGTATATGGATGTTAAAATAAAATTAAATGGAAAGTTAATAATCGACTCGGTTGACCAGGATATGGTGCTTTTGGACTTCTGCCGCAAGCACAACTGCTTTTCAGTGAAGAGGGGCTGTGAGTCAGGCAACTGCGGTCTTTGTACAGTGCTTCTGGATGGAAAGCCTGTGCTGTCATGCAGCATGCCGATAGGCAGGGCAGACGGCAGAGCCGTGGATACCCTTGAGGGACTTGAGGAGGAAGCTAAGCAGTTTACAGGATTTTTTGCTGCACAGGGAGCGGATCAGTGCGGCTTCTGTAATCCAGGTTATATTGTAAATATTGTGGCACTTTTAAGAGAAAATCCTGACCCGACTGATGAGGAAGTTCTTGAGTATCTTTCAGGAAATCTGTGTCGTTGTACAGGATATCAGAGTCAGCTCCGCTCAATCAGAAATTTCTTAAACAGTAAGAAGGAGGGCGCACCTCTTAATCTCGAGGCAGGCGTCTACGGAGAGGATATCGGAAAGGAGTGGCAGG
>OICU01000487.1_pt1 | contig 9990 bp, 8 predicted proteins | sample 1581351 | NCBI WGS metagenome assembly OICU01 (sample SAMEA3882545, study PRJEB24775) | human gut metagenome | biome: human-associated habitat; feature: intestine environment; material: feces | place: Netherlands | collected 2009/2010
CTGACAATGGTGGATATTCTCAGCGAAACGCCGCCGTTCTCCAATATGAATATTCCAAAACATAGAGAACGGATTGAAAAAGTCTTTACTGTGGACAATGCGCTGAAATATGTGGAGTTTGCCATAAAAGCCGCAACCAATTCTTTGCAATTTGAAGAAATCCAGAACTTTACCGATGCGATGATGCTCCAACGCTATACCGCAGTTTTCGGGCATCTGGCATACTCCCTTGGGGAATACCAAACGGCCATGCTTGATTTTGCAGAAAAAACAGACGGCAACGAAGCAGACCGCACCGCAGAGGGTTTTGCAAAAATGTTCGGCAGCTATTTCCCGCCGGAGTTTTCCATCACGGAAGGCAATGCCTGGATGTCTACCCTGAACAATTCCGTTCAGTATGTATCCGTCATCCGTCCCGGCGAAAAAGTTGCGAAGCTGGTCAAGCGGATGCACTATGTATCCTTTGTAGGGATGTTCCGGTCTGATCTCTTTGAGGGCCTGTGTGTTGGTCATGCACCAAAGAAATGCAAAATCTGCGGCAAGTGGTTTCTGACCACCAACGCAAGGCACACCAAATACTGCGGCGGCTATGCACCGGGGGACAAGCTGCACCGCACTTGCCGGCAGATCGGCAACCTGAAAGGCAGAGAACAACGGGAGCTTGCGGACGATCATCCGGTGAAACAGATTTATGAGAAACGACTGAACACCATAAACCGCTATGTGAAGCGTGGTACTCTGGACGCTGATCTTGCAGAGGTTATGAAAAAGCTGGCAAAAGATAAGATGCTCCGGGCATTGAGCAATGTAGCCTATGCCAAGGGAGCTTATGAAAAAGAAATGGACCAGGCGGCTTTGAAAAAGGAAGCAAGTGCAAAAATATACAAAGAAAGGGACAAACATGAATAGAAAAGAACTTAGTCAGAATCATTGGAAATACTACTTAATGCTCGAAAAGCGTTTTGTTGAATCAATAGAGTTTGTAGAACTACATGAGGACAATTTTGATGCATTTTCTAACGGATATGCCCTCTTAATTCAAGCCATAGGGGCAGAGTTGGATACTGTATTCAAAGAGTTTTGCGGTTTCAATACAACGGATCGAAAAACGGTTGCAGACTATGCACAGTATATTTTGACCAACACACCGGATATAAAAAATCAAAAAATCAGTGTACAGGAATACGATATCGAAATACAACCGTTTATGAATTGGGATATTACCCAGCCCGCACAGTCGTTGCAATGGTGGGGAGCATTTACAGATGTCAAGCACAACCGCTATGAGCAGTTGAAGCAAGCAAAGCAGGAGAATGTACTAAATATCTTGGGAGCTTTGTATTTGATAGAAATGTTGTACTTGAAGAAAATCACTGATGGGACAGACGAATTTGATGTGTTTGATGAATCTTCCAACTTGTTTAGTTTGAAAAACTGGACTTCTAAGGCTGTGCCGCTGAGCCAAGCTTTTGCCGTGCTAAGTGATATGATGGACGACGAAAATAATACTACTAACAAAAAGTTCGATGCATAATTACTGTCGATATTGATAGAGAAAGAACCGAAAGGAGGTGCGCTATGCTGAGTGATTTTTCATGGGACATGACCGGATACATACCAAAACACGCTGTCAATCCGCACGGTGACGGCATCATTCCTTATGCGGCAGAGCGCATCTTCCAACTGGAACCGGAGCCTCCAGCGGTGGGCAATCTGAACGAATATATCCTGTCTGCCTTGCAGGAAAAGAATTTGATATATTTCTCATTCTTCCTACACCACTACGAGCCGCAGCTTAACAAGCGCATCAAAGACTTTCTCGGTGTGGATGGCGGCGATCTGTATGACACAGACCGATTTATAGATATAAAGCTCTCCTGCCGGGAACAAATGCTCCAAAAACTGATGGACTATGACCTTACCAAGGGCGCAGAGTATGCTACATACATCTATCCGTTCATCCGGGATGCTATGCTCCGTTTTCGCATGGGCGAAGAAAAATGGTCGGTATCCTCTCTGACTAATTACAAAATGGTGCGGTCAATGGCTTGGCTGTACCACAATACCAAGGATGCGGTCAACGAATTTTCCAAGAAATACAACTGTGATCTTGCTCTTGCCGAAAACTATCTGAAAGTTGTGCGAGGTATCCGCAATCAGCAGCCTTTCTATGTCACAGACGAGGACGGCGAAGAAACAGGCGAGGATGTAGCCCTTGACGATAGCTGGAACTATACCGATATCCTCTGGAACGGCATACAGGCAGAAAAGGTGCAGCGGGCATTTGAGAAACTGAATTACCGGGAACAGACCTTGCTCGAAAAACGATTAGCAATTTGCATGACCTGTGGGCGTGTCAGCTCATGGAAAGACCGCCCCACCTTTGAAGAACTGGCGGTTATGTTTGAGGGCAGTACAGCCAGCGGTGCAGAACGAGCCTACCGAAAAGCAGTGGACAAGTTGACGGAATTGTTGGTTGCCGAGGGCGCAATCCATGCAGTCCGGCTAAAACAGAAATCCAAGATCAAGCGAAAAAAGAAAATCGCCGCCGCAATCTACGAATATCAGGCAGACTGCGACGGCGAATGGGGCGAAATATCATTAGATTTTGAGAACGGCAAGGCAGAGGTCATTTTGCTTGCCGATTGGGATACAGTGAAAACAAACAAATTTGCAAGCAGAGCAATCGCCTATCTTCTGAACTGTGAGAGCGAAAAATTGCCCAAGGAAATAATGGTGGCCTTTGAATAACGAGGGAGTGAGATACATGGAGCAATTACTGATTGTTGAAGATGATATCGGCTTGAATCAAGGCTTATGCAAAGCGCTGAAAGCAGATGCTCGGCAGATCATTTCCTGCCAAGACCTAAAAACGGCGAAGGAGCAGCTGCTTTGCGGCGGTGTATCCCTGATCCTGTTGGATATCAATCTGCCGGATGGCAGTGGGCTTGAGCTGCTCCGGGAGGTCAAGGAAAACATGCCCGGAGTTCCTGTTATTCTGCTGACTGCCAATGACACCGATCTGGACATCGTAGACGGACTGGAGAGGGGCGCTGATGATTATATTACCAAGCCCTTTTCTCTTTCGGTTTTGCGGGCAAGGGTGAATACCCAACTGCGAAAGCAAGCGTCAAACCATAAAAATGTATCGATCCATATTGATCTATTTCACTTTGACTTTGAGGCTATGACCTTTTATGTGGAAGATTCAAAAGTGGAATTGAGTAAAACAGAACAAAAATTACTGCGTCTGCTTGTTGAAAACCGAGGCCGAACCATGACCCGTGGAGACCTTGTCGACCGGGTCTGGACAGATGGCGCAGAATATGTGGATGAAAATGCTTTGTCTGTTACGATCAAGCGTCTGAGGGATAAGCTTGGTGCACAGAAATACATTAAAACCGTCTATGGAATCGGTTATAGCTGGGTGACAAAAGATGAATAAAACCGGCATTGTGATCATACTGCTGTGTTTTCTGGCGGCGGCAGCTGTTGTGTTATGGGAGCGGAGAAAGGCCAGAAAAACGATGGAAGAAATCGAAAGGATGCTGGACGCTGCCATGACCGGCTCCTTTTCTGAAACCAATTTTGATGAAAGCCAGCTGTCTGCATTGGAAACAAAGTTTGCACACTATCTTTCCGCAGCAGAAGCATCTTCTCAAAATATAGCGCAGGAAAAAGACAAAATCAAAACCTTGATTGCAGACATTTCCCACCAGACGAAAACGCCGATTGCAAACCTGCTGTTATACAGCGAGCTTCTGAAGGAGGAAACTCTGCCTGCATCGGCGAAGGCAAATGTGGAGGCGCTGTACAAACAATCGGAAAAGCTGCGATTTCTGATCGATTCTCTCGTAAAGCTTTCCAGACTGGAAAACGGGATCATTTCACTCTCCCCTCAGCAAGCAGCGCTGCAGCCGCTGCTTGAAAGCGTAGTAGAACAATATACTGCCAAGGCTTCTGAAAAAGGATTGTCTTTGCAAATGCAGGATACCGATGCTTTTGCTGTATTCGACTTCAAATGGACAGCGGAAGCGCTGGCTAATATCGTAGACAACGCCATCAAATATACAGAGCATGGCACCATTACTATTTCTGCCGTAAGCTATGAAATGTTTGCAAGGATCGATATATCGGATACCGGTTCAGGCATCCCGGAAAGTGAGCAAGCGAAGATATTTGCTCGCTTTTACCGCTCAAATAGTGTGCAGAAACAAGAAGGGGTCGGCATCGGCTTATACCTTGCCCGACAGATCATATCCGGCGAGGGCGGTTATATCAAGGTTGCTTCCGTTCCGGGAAAAGGAAGTACGTTTTCCATATTTCTGCCGAAATAACAACAATTCTATCAAAACTGTTAGATTTCATTTTCCGCCGGAAAGAATGTGGAAAGATTCCTATGCGATAATCTGTATGTATCAAAGGATCATTTCCTTTCATACATACAGATTTTTTCATGGAGGTACTCATTTATGGAAGTTTTACAGGCAAAAAACCTGAAAAAGATTTATGGCTCCGGCAATAACGCAGTTCATGCGTTGGATGGAGTTGATTTAAGTGTAAAGAAGGGCGAATTTGTTGCAATTGTCGGCACATCCGGCTCCGGCAAATCCACGCTGCTGCACATGCTGGGCGGGCTGGATCGCCCTACAAGCGGCACGGTCATGGTGGACGGACAGGATATTTTCTCCCTGAAGGAGGAAGCGCTGACCATCTTCCGCCGCAGGAAAATCGGCTTTGTGTTCCAAGCATATAATCTTGTTCCGGTGCTGAATGTGTATGAAAATATTGTTCTACCCATTGAGCTGGACGGTGGCAAGGTCAATAAGGATTTCGTACAGCAGATTGTACAGACACTTGGGCTGGATGATCGTCTGGATGCGCTGCCCAATCAGCTCTCAGGCGGTCAACAGCAGCGAGTAGCCATTGCCCGTGCGCTGGCGGCAGCACCCGCTATCATTCTGGCAGATGAACCCACCGGCAATCTGGATTCCAAAACCAGCCAGGATGTATTGAGCCTTTTGAAAGTCACCAGTCAAAAGTTCGCCCAGACAATCGTAATGATCACTCACAACGAAGAAATTGCGCAGATGGCAGACCGCATTATCCGTATCGAAGATGGTCGGATCGTCTCCCAGAACTAACGGGAGGTGGCTACGATGAATGTCAAAAACAGAAAATGTATTCGAAAGCTCAGCTTAAAATCTCTTTATGCGAACCGTCGCCGCAATCTGATCGCTATTTTTGCCATTGCGCTGACAACGCTGCTATTTACGTCCATGTTCACCATTGTCTTGTCACTGAACGCCAGCTATGAAACCTACCAGTTTCGGCAGGTAGGCGGCTATGCACACGGCACCTTTAAGGATGTTTCCCCCGAGCAGGCGGAACGCATCGCTGCCCACCCAAAGGTGAAGGCTGCGGGGATACGGAAGGTAATCGGTATCACTGCGGAGGGGGTCTTTGCCAAAGTACCGGCAGAGATCAGCTACATGGATGCCAACTGCACTAAATGGAGCTATGCAACCCCTACTACCGGACGGATGCCCGAAAGCGGCAAAGAGGTAGCCATGGATACGGCAGCGTTGCAGCTGCTTGGCGTAACGCCGGAGCTGGGCGCCGAGGTCACGGTTTCCTATTCCATTACGGACAAGGATCAAACCGCCTTTACTGTAACAGATACCTTTACGCTGGTAGGCTATTGGGACTATGATGAACTAATGCCTGTTCATTACATCAACATCAGCCGTGATTACGCAGATGACATCGAAGCGCAGGCAGTAAAAACACGTTTACAGCCTTTCCGCACCGATTTGAATGTCATGCTGGCCTCCGGCACAAACATTCAAGGGCAGATGGAGCAGGTGGATACCGATCTTGGCTACACATGGGACAGCTATACCGATCCCAACAGCGTCCGGATCGGCGTCAACTGGGGATATACCTCATCCCAGCTGGAGTCGAAGCTTGATCCGGAACTTGTGATCGCCATAGCAGCTTTTTTGCTGCTGGTGATTTTCACTGGGTATCTTATCATCTATAACATTTTTCAGATCTCTGTTGCAGGGGATATCCGGTTTTACGGACTTCTGAAAACCATTGGCACAACGCCCCGGCAGCTCAAACGCATCATTCGCCAGCAGGCACTTCTGCTTTGTCTGATCGGCATTCCGGCGGGGCTGCTGCTGGGCTACGGCATCGGCGCTGTTTTGGTGCCTGTTGTCTTGCACTCCATCCAGTTGGATACAGGCATCACCACCATCAGCACTTCGCCTGTGATCTTCCTTGGGTCCATGCTGTTTGCCTTGTTGACGGTGCTTTTGTCCTGTTCTAAGCCCGGAAAAATGGCAGCCAAGGTCTCTCCGGTGGAGGCTACCAAATATACGGATGTGATGCAGACCAAGAAAAAACGGCGCAGCATCCGGGGAGCAAAGCTCCATCAGATGGCCTTTGCCAATCTGGGACGAAACAAGAAAAAGACGGTGCTGGTGGTGGTGTCTCTGGCACTGTCGGTGACACTGTTCAATGCGCTGTGTGCCTTTGTGGGCGGCTTCAGCATGGAGAAGTATGTATCCTTCATGACCTGCGCCGATTTTATCGTCAGCACGCCCGACTATTTCCGTTACAACCCGGCAGATGAATTCATCACGCCAGAACAGATCGAAGAGATCGCAGCAAACACAAAGGCCAGTCTTTCCGGCACGGGATATGCTGTGCGAAAACCCGCCTACCTGTGGATGACGGAGGATGCTCTGCGGCAGGACTATGCAAAGTACGAAAGCGCCGAGCAGTTGGACAGCCATATGAGCTGTCTGGAGCACCGGGGCAATATGGTGATGGGAGATACCAGAATCGAGGCTCTGGATAACAGTCTGTTTGACAAGCTGCAAGTGTTCGACGGAGATATTTCTCCCATGTTGGAGCCGGACAATAACGCCATTGCCATTGCGGTTTCCTTAGATGACTACGGTAATCTGCCCAATCTTGAATACTACCCCAAGGTGGGAGACACGATCACCGTTACCTATGCGGACGATGTGAAATATATCGACAGCCGCACCGGGGAACTCACCGAAGATACACCGGAGGAGTACTTTCAGGCAAAATTGTATGGAGCCAGAGATGTAGAGTACACGGTCTGCGCCTTGGTAGAACTTCCGAATTCCATGAGTTATCGTTATAGTGGTATTGGATATGACGTAGTTTTGTCTGTGGACACCGCACAGAGGGACAGCGGTGGTGCAGCCATTCCGATGCTCTACCTGTTCGACACAGCGGACGAAGTTGACGAGGCCGAAGCAGAGCAATATCTATCGAAGCTCACTGCCGGTGAGTTTTCGCCCTTGATGTATGAAAGCAAGGCCACGGCTCGCTCTGAATTTGCTCAGTTCCGGCAGATGTTCCTTCTGATAGGTGGTATTCTCTGTGCTATCATCGGGCTGGTGGGACTCTTAAATTTCTTCAACGCCATGATGACCGGTATTCTTTCCCGCCGCCGTGAATTTGCTGTGCTTCAGGCTGTAGGAATGACGAACCGGCAGCTCAAAACCATGCTGATCTACGAGGGATTGTTTTACGCAATGTCCTCCGTAGCAGTGGCCTTTATTCTGTCGCTGGCGGTGGGACCTCTTGCAGGAAAAATGCTGGGCAGTATGTTCTGGTTCTTTGAGTATCGATTCACCATTCTGCCTGTCCTGCTGACAATTCCGGTATTTCTTCTGCTGGGGTGGCTGATTCCTTGCATGATGTATGACAACGCAGCGAAATGCAGCGTTGTAGAGCAATTAAGGGATGCTCAATAACTGTTAAGCAAAAAACGGCCCTCTGCCAAGGAAAAGGCAGAGGGCTGAGTTTTAATCTAAGGGTTTACATTCAGTTACAGTTTTTAGATAAATTTCGGGGTTTCCGTTCAAAACAAGGTCTGCATATCCAATCGGGTCATTGTAGATCAGATAATCCAGTTCTGACCGCTGATACATATTGTCAGCAACCTCATTCTCCACGGCGATGGTATCAATGGCAATCATGCTGCCATCTAAAAATTTCAGTTCCACACAAGCGGTATCCATGTTAAACTCACAAGAAATCAATCTATCCATAAGAAACCTCCATTTTGCGGGATGTTAGATCATCCCAAAATATTTGAATGCTTCTCGGATCGCTTTCTCTTTTTCCGGTGGGCACTGTGGCTGTCTGGAATCCTCGGACTTCGGCAAATTGTAATTCTTGCCAACTTCAATCCCACATTTCCTCTTAATCTGTGAGATATAAAGATTGGATACCTTTAACCCGCTATGCTCCAGCACATAGTCTTTGATCTGGGTGTAGGTTGCCCCATCCTGAAATTCGGACATATCCATATCTTCCAAAGAGAACTCAACCCGAATCTTTTTCGAGTCGACCTCGCCCTTGGAAAGCAAGACAACCGTCTCCACATTCGCGGTCCAGGGGAACTGGTCCACGGCAACGGCTTTGTCCACGCGGTAGCCATTCTCTAAGAATACTTCCAGATCTCTCACGAGGCTGGTGGGCTTGCAGGAGATATAAACAATATGCTCCACATCGTAGGCAATGATCTTCGGCAGTGCTTTGGGGTGGATGCCATCTCTGGGGGGATCTAAGATGATCATATCCGGCTTCTCTTCCACTTCATCCAGTACTTTCAGTACATCTCCGGCAATGAATTCGCAATTATCCAGTCCGTTGGCGGCGGCGTTTTTCTTTGCTGCCTCCACGGCTTCCTCCACGATCTCCACACCGATGACTTTCCCGGCGGCCGGTGCCATGAGCTGCGCGATGGTGCCGGTACCGCTGTAGAGGTCGAACACGGTCTTGTCGCTGCCACCCAGGTCGCCCACATAATCTCTCGCCGTCTGGTACAGTACCTCCGCACTGTAGGAGTTGGTCTGAAAAAAGGAGAATGTGGAGATCTTGAATTTCAACCCCAGCAGTTCCTCATAAAAATACTCCTGTCCGTATAGCAGCTCCGTGTGGTCACTCTGCACTACATCTGCGATGGAATCATTGGTGATATGTAAGATTCCTGCGAATTTTCCGACAAGCTTCCCATCCTGTTCCAGGGAAAGCAACAGATCCTTAAATCCCGTGATCAGCGCATCCGCATCCAAGCTTCCTTCCACCGCCGTCTCTCCCTGCCAGGGATCCTGGGAGGTCGTCACCAGTGCCACCAGAATCTCTCCGGTGCGGGATGCCTTACGTACCAGCAGGTGCCGTAAGTACCCCTCATGGCTCATTCTGTGGAAAAAGCTTACCTTCGCCCGGGCAAAATAATCTCTCACTGACTGTAAGATCAGGCGGTAATCCGCATCCACGATCTCACAGTCCGCTACGGTCACAATGTCGTAGAAGCTGCCTCTCTTATGCATGCCAAGTGCCAGCGGTCCGTCCTTGTACTCGTCTCCGAAGGAAAATTCCATCTTATTGCGGTATTCATAAGCCTTCGGGCTGCCCTTGATGCCCTCAAAAATCCAGGCTTCTTCCTGCTTGTTTAACACGCTGTCCAGCAGACGTTTTACCTGTTCTTCTTTGACCTTCAGCTGTTCTTCATAGGGAAGCGACATATAGGTGCATCCACCGCACAACCCAAAAAGGGAACACGTCCGGCCGGTTTCTAAAGGTGACTTCTCTGTCACCTCTAAAAGCCTTCCTTCCGCCTTCCCTCTGCGTACTTTATTCACTGAGAACTTGACTTTCTGTCCGGGCAGGCTGTTCTTGACTACAGCAGTCTCATCTCCCACACAGACGATCCCTTTGTTGGGAAAATCGACCCTTACAACAGATCCTTCATATACCTGTCCTTTTTTCATGGGTTAGTTCTCTCCTTCATCCTCGAAGAAGTCGTCGTCATCCTCTTCCACGTCATCTGCTTCGTCTTCGAAATCATCCTCGAAGTCTTCCAGATAATCCGGAGTTACAAACCGGTATACTGCGTATGCGATTCCTGCAACTGCCGCTACCGCTCCGACAATG
>OICU01000502.1_pt1 | contig 9683 bp, 6 predicted proteins | sample 1581351 | NCBI WGS metagenome assembly OICU01 (sample SAMEA3882545, study PRJEB24775) | human gut metagenome | biome: human-associated habitat; feature: intestine environment; material: feces | place: Netherlands | collected 2009/2010
TATTGACACGTGTCATTTTATCATTCAGCAGAAACCAGCCTGCCTTGGCCAGTACATAGCGGTCTTCTTCCAACAGGATGGTTCCGATGGTCAGCGATGCTTCCAGTAATACTTGTGCCGCATAGCGTGTCAGTCCGGTCCGCCCGCTGATTTCTTGCAGCGTATATCCTTCCCGTTTGCCGGACAATAATTGGAAAATTCCGAATTTCAACATCAGGCGCGATACTTGGAATACCACAGGACCGAAAGCTATCTCTTGTGCCAGTCTTTGCGCTTCGGCAGCCGTACATTGTTCTTTTGTATATCTTTTATGCATCATACCAGATTTATTTTTATGTCCAGAACGGGTAGTAATTGAACCATTGTTCCGGATACTGCCGGACAATCTTTTCCAGCGTTTGTGTATATTGCTCCAATAATGCCTGTTCGGCCCGTTTCTCTTTCGTCCGTACTACTGTCTCGGCTATAAAGAAATGGAAACGATACGTTCTTTGGGCTTCACGCATGGCAAAATAGAATACGACGGGTACTTTTAACTTCGAAGCCAGCAGGAAAGGGCCCATCGGAAATTTGGCTTCTTTTCCCATGAAAGAAGTCGTGAGTAATTTCTCTTTATTCAGATAGCGGTCTCCCTGAAAGCAGACATACTCCCGGCGGTCCAGCGCTTCCGTGATGCGGAATACATGTGTCAGGCTGTCTTCATTCACCGGAATTATTTTGTAGTCTCGCGTAGAGGCGTTCTTTTCCAAAATCTCCTTTATCCGCTTGTGTTCGGCATCAAACATGACGATATTGATCTTTTTGCCATATTCATCGAAGAAAGGAGCGCCTATTTCCCAGTTGCCCACATGGGCGCCAATCATAATTACTCCGGTGTTTCCGTTTAGTACGTCTAAAAATGCCTGATAGTTCTCAAACTTGAAATGATACTTGCCGGTCATTCCGTTGCCGATGGCCACTTTGTCAATCAATATTTGTCCCAGCCGGTAATAGTTTTTCAGGAGCAGTGCGACGGATTTCAGCCGTCCGTATTTCAGCCTGTTCCGTGCGTAACTCCAAGTATTGCCCGTTGCTTTCGGTGCGAAAGGTATGAAGTAGAGGACGACCAATGCCAGGAAGCCGTAGGCCGCAGTTATCCCCAGACAGCGGATCATGTAGATAAAGAACATGTATCCGAATATGCCTCCTCTTGTCTTACCTTTCCATGTTTCGGACATCAGTCTTCTTTTTGCATATGTGAAATTACCAGATTATAGAAATCCTGGAAGGTTTTGATACCGGCAAAATCTTTGGCTGTAACGGTGAAACCGAAATTCTTGTCAATCAGTACTACCATATCCACCAGGTCAAGGCTATCCAATTCCAAGGTTTGCATCAAGGGTGCGTCCGGTTGGATCTGTTCTACATCAATCTCAAATTCTTCGGCCAGGGTGGTTCTGATCTTTTCGATGATTTCTTCGTTGGTCATAAATTTATATATTGGTTTGAATTAATTGTTTTCTTTAAATTTACGGATAATCAGTGAGGAATTGGTTCCTCCGAATCCGAATGAGTTGGACAAGAAGGTGTCAAATTCCGTTTCTATCCTCCGGGAGGGGATGTTCAGCAGAGCAGAGGCTTCATCGGGTTCTTCAAAATTGAGATTAGGAGCGATAAATCCGTTATTCATCATCAAGATGGAATAAATGACTTCACTGGCGCCTGCCATCCACATCTCATGTCCGGTTTGTGACTTGGTGGATGTGACATAGGGCCGATGGTTTCCGAACACTTCCGCTATGGCTTTTGCCTCATTCAAATCTCCCACGGGGGTGGAAGTGGCGTGTGCATTGATATATTGGATTTCTTCCAAGGGAATGCCCGCATCGTTGATTGCCATCTGTAAAGAGCGTCTGGGACCGTCCACATTCGGTACGGAAATATGATCTCCGTTTGATGAGAAACCGTATCCTATGACTTCTGCCAGAATAGTAGCTCCGCGCCTTACGGCTGATTCATAACTTTCGAGTACCAGGCTGGCGCCTCCTCCGCTGGGTACCAAACCGTCCCGTCCCTTGTCAAAGGGGCGCGATGCCTTTTCCGGTTCGTCCTCACGGGTGGAGAACGCGCCCAATCCGTCGAAACTACCCACGGAGTAAGGATTTACCTCTTGTGCTCCTCCGCACAGAATGCAGTCCTGAAGTCCTGATTTGATGAGCATATACGCCATGCCGATGGCGTGTGAACCGCTGGCACAAGCTCCCGATATGGTAAAATTAATTCCCTTCAAATGGAAAATAACCGAAAGGTTCATGGTAATCGTAGAGTTCATGGACTGGAAGATAGAACCGGAGCCTACCATAGCCGTATTCTTCTTGGCACGAATGACATCAATGGCCTCGATTACCGGAGCGGCGCTACTGTCATTTCCATACAATATGCCTACTTCATGATCCAATAAAAACTCCTCGTCTATTTGTGCCTGACGGAATGCCTCCAAGGTAGCCATATAGGCATATTCTCCCTGTTCGGCGAGGCTATGCCTCTTTTTGCGGTCCAATAACTTCTTTAAATCAGGACGTTCGACAAGTCCTGTCAATGCGGAAAAATACCCCATCTCTTTACGTGCCGGATCGATGCCGATGCCTGAACGCCCTTGGAACAAAGAGTCTTTCACCTCATCTTGGTTCTTGCCTATGCACGAATAAATACCCATGCCTGTAATCACTACTCTTCTCATCTTCTGCTTATGTATAGATTCCTCCATTGATGGAAATTACTTCTCCGGTGATATAGGAGGCTTGTTCCGATGCCAGGAAGCCTACCAGTGCGGCTATTTCTCCGGGTTCGCCGAACCGTCCTGCCGGTATCTGTTTTTTCCATTCATTTTCATCAATGCCGTTGGTCATATCCGTGCGGATAAATCCCGGTGCTACGGCGTTCACCGTCACGTGTTTTCTGGCCACTTCCTGTGCCAGTGCTTTGGTGGCGGCTATCATTCCGCCTTTGGCTGCCGAATAGTTGGTTTGTCCCGGCATTCCTTTGATACCCGACAGGGAAACGATGTTGATGATACGTCCGAATCGCTTTACCAGCATATTTTTCAGCAAGGGTTGGGTGACGTTGAAGAAACCGTTCAGGCTGATATCCAACACCCGGCTCCATTCATCCTGTTCCATCCACAGCATCAGGTTGTCACGGCGTATACCGGCATTGTTCACCAGTACCTCAATGTAGGTATCGGGATGCTTCTCCATCCAGCCGTTCAGTGCGGCGTGTGTGGCTACTGCGTCTGTCACGTCAAATTTCATCAGTTCGCCGTCCGAGCCTTGTTCCCGTATCTGTTGCAGGGTGGCTTCGGCTTCCGTATCGTTGCTTTGGTAGTTTATCAGTATATGATATCCCATTTCGGCCAGTTTCAGACATACAGCCCGTCCGATGCCCCGGCTTCCTCCTGTTACTAATGCGTATTTCATTTTTCTTGAAACCTCCCTTTTTTAAGATATACCATCATTCTTTCTATCTCTTTATATTTAGGCGTATCTTCCCGGAACACAGGAAAAAATGCTCGTATCTCTTTATATACTTGTTGTGACCGGGGGCTTAGCCGACCGGCTATTTCCAAACAGTCTACAGCTTGTACAATACCCATCATCAGGATAGCCATCACCTGATAAGCATTTTCTATGACTGTTTTTGCCAGCAGTGCGGAATTGGTTCCCATGCTTACAATATCCTGATTGTCATTGTTGTTGGGGATGCTATGCACATACATCGGATTGGACAAAGTCTGGCACTCCGCTGTGGTAGAAGTCGCGGTAAATTGTGACGCCTGCAAACCATAGTTCAATCCCAGCACTCCCATATTGACAAAGGGGGGCAGAATGCCGTTGATGCGGTCGTGAAACAAGTAATTGATCTGCCGTTCGGCAAGCATGGCCAGTTTGGTGACCGCTATTTTCAGTTTATCCATTTCAAAAGAAACGTAATCTCCGTGAAAATTACCGCCATGATACACGTTTTGCGTGTCGGGGTCCACTATCGGGTTGTCACAGGCTGAATTTATTTCGTTTATCAATACTTTTTCGGCATTGAGCAATTCATCATAAACCGGTCCTAGAATCTGTGGGATGCAGCGCAACGAATAATAGGGTTGAACCTTATGGGTGAAGATTTTCTCTTCGTGTTTTCCGTTGTAAAGTTCATTCTCTCTTTTGCGTACACATTGGCTGCCTTCCACCCATTGGCGCATCATGCGGGCTATCTCTTGCTGTCCTTCATGCCGTTTGGCTTCGTTCAGCGGTTCAGACATGAAATCATCGTACGAGGCGGCAATTTCATTCATCATGACCGATGCGCCTACTGCCCAATGCATCAGTTGGCGGGCATAAATCAGGTTGACAATGCCTATACCTGTCATTACCGAAGTGCCGTTGGTCACTGAAAGTCCTTCGCGGATATGCATTTTGAAGGGTTGCAATCCGTTTTCCGCCAAAACGGATGCCGTATCTCTTTTCTTGCCTTGGTAAAAGACCTCTCCTTCTCCAATCAGGGTGAGGGCGATATGGGCAAGCTGTACCAAATCGCCGCTGGCCCCTACACTGCCGTGTTCGGGTACGTATGGAGTAATCCCCCGGTTGATAAACTCGGTAATGAGCAATGCCAGTTCTTTATGTACGCCGGATTTTCCTTGCAGAAAAGTATAGAGACGCGCTATCATGGCAGCTTTGACATAGAGTTCCGGAAGGGGTTGCCCTGCTCCGGTGGCATGGCTGCGGATGATATTATACTGTAATTGTGACAAGGATTCATCTTCAATACGGTATTGGGCCATCGGTCCAAAGCCGGTATTGATGCCATAGATGATCTTGTCGTTGGAGAATGTTTTCAGAAAATGGAAACTCTCTTCCAATTTTTGCATACATTGGTCGGAGAGTGTCAGTGGCTCTTCTTCAAACAAAATCTTATACAGGGACGCTAAAGTTATCTTATTCTCAGCTAGCATTGGATTGGTGTGATAAGCAGTTTTGTATAATTTCCGCAAAAATAGTTATTTAAAAATAAGTATTACCATCCGAAGGGAGATTTTTCAGTTTTGATGGTTATCTGAAAGGTTCACCACAGATTATACAAACAAACGCAGATGCTTCTTAAATCATTGATTGTCAGGTGGGTAATCTGTGTGAATCTGTATAGTCTGTGGTGAAAAATATAGTGTCGCTCTATGTATCCTATTTATTCAGTTTCCATGTGAAACCGTCTTTGGTATCTTTCACTTCAAAGCCAAGAGCAGCCAGCTCATCACGGATTTTATCGCTTGTAGCCCAGTCTTTATTGGCTTTGGCTTTCATACGTTGTTCCAGCAGCATATCTACTACTTTGCCGTATGCCTCTTCACGTGCCTCGTTATTGGCGGCTTCTTCTTTCATAAAGAGATGGAACACACTTTTCAGTTCTTCCAGATCTTCTGCGGAAATAGTGGCTTTCTTGTCCAGAACCGTATTAATCATACGGGCGCCGTCAAACAGATGGGCAATGACAATCGGTGAGTTCAAGTCATCATTCATGGCTTCGTAACACTTGGCACGCAGGGATTTCACGTCTATGGTGGAGGTTGCAGCAGGGGTAATCTTGTCCAGTCCATGTACAGCATCCATCAGTCTTGCCAATCCCTTTTCGGCGGCTTGCAGAGCTTCGTTGCTGAAGTCTACCGTACTGCGGTAGTGGGCTTGCAGGGTGAAGAAGCGGATGGTCATTGGGCTGTAGGCTTGCTCCAGCATGGGGTGTGTGCCTTTGAAGAGCTCTTCCAATGTGATGAAGTTACCGTAAGACTTACCCATTTTCTGTCCGTTCACGGTCAGCATGTTGTTGTGCATCCAATAGTGAACCATGTCATCGCCTTGTGAAGCCACGCTTTGTGCGATTTCACATTCGTGGTGTGGGAAAATTAAGTCCATTCCCCCTCCATGAATATCGAAATGCTCGCCCAGGTATTTCTTACCCATTGCGGTACATTCACAATGCCAACCGGGGAATCCGTTACTCCACGGGCTGGGCCAGCGCATGATATGTTCGGGTTGTGCACATTTCCACAGGGCGAAATCGGCAGGATTGCGCTTCTCGCTTTGACCGTCCAGCTCGCGGGTGGTGTTCAGCACATCGTCCAGGTTGCGGCCGGACAGTTTGCCGTAATGATGGTCTTTGTTGTATTTTGCTACATCGAAATAAACGGAACCTTCACTTTCATAAGCATAGCCGTTTTTCAGAATTTCTTCTACCAGTTCTATCTGTTCAATGATATGGCCTGATGCATGTGGCTCGATACTGGGTGGAAGTACATTCAAGGCTTCCATTGCCTTGTGGTAGCGATTGAGGTAATATTGCACTACTTCCATGGGTTCCAGTTGCTCCAGACGGGCCTTTTTGGCGATTTTATCTTCGCCTTCGTCTGCATCGTGTTCCAGATGACCGACATCGGTAATGTTACGGACATAACGTACCTTGTATCCCAGATGGGTAAGATAACGGAACAGGATATCGAACGTGATGGCGGGGCGTGCGTGTCCTAAATGGGCATCGCCATATACGGTAGGACCGCATACATACATACCTACATGAGGGGCATGCAAGGGAACGAAAAGTTCCTTTTGACGGCTTAATGTATTGTAAATGGTTAGTTTATTTTCCATAATTCATTCTATTAGAATTGCAAAGTTATAAATTAAAGTGTGTATTTGGCTAATAATTAACAAAAAATCTGATGCTGATGTCCTCTGCTTGTCTACAAATGGTGTTTGTTGGTTTAAAGGATAGAGATTTATGGTAATAAATAAAAGTAGGTTGTCTTTGAATGTAAAAGAACAGAATGATGATTTTTTGTATGGAGATTAGGGAACCTAACTCTTTTTCCTTTTCATGAAATAGGTTTCTCTTGTTTCTGTTTATGATCTTTAATCTCTGCTATTGATTTGTAAAACAGGACCACTGCCTCATAAACCTTGGTGTTGTTTTACGGGGCAGTGGTGGTGTTTCTATATGAAGTTTGCGTGCGGAGCGGGAATGTTTATTTGGACTTCTTTCCCCAATACGTCTTGTTGTTGGCATAGCCGGCATAGACGATGGTATGGGTGCGCGGACTGGCTTCCCAGTCGGTTTCGCGTTGCAGATAAAGTTCCACTCCGTTGACAGTCAGAATCTGTTGGGCGGCATCATAGCTCCACGTACTGCCTTTCCAGATACCTTCGGTGATAGTGTGGTCGGCGGCGAGAGTCATTGTTGCTGAAGTTCTCTGCTCTCCATATTTGTATGTAAGGTCGATGTGTTCCCAATTGCCGGGCAATTCTTCTTCGGTGATGGCTACCTTGGGAACGGCTCCGTAGCGTTCAGGCATTACGAGAGGCCAACCGTCTTTCGTCCAGCGGATGCTGCGTACGTGCCCCATCATGATGGCGTTGCTGGCGTTGATGCCCGGAACATCCTTAGGCAGACGGCCTTGTGAGGCGTAGAACCAGTTGTCTTTGCCATCGTCGAAGATAGCGCAGTGGGCGATGCCTACCCAGCCGTAGCCTTTGCTGAACTTATAGGGATGAGTCACTATGGGCAGTGCATCGGCACCGGCGGTCACGTCTTTGCCGTCAATGCCCACGTAGGGACCGGTGATGCTTTTCGAGCGGACCACACGGGTGTTATAGGGCACGTCGAGAGCGTCGTAGGCTAGGAAGAGGTAGTAGTAGCCATCGCGGTAAATGACTTCGGGACCTTCACTGGCTTGCCAGCGGTTACCTGTCTGGCGGGTGGCGATCAACTGACCATACTCGGCAGGTGCTTGGCCTGTAGCCCAAGGTTGGCCCAAAGTTTCGGCAGGCTTGCCTGTTTCGCTATTGAGCTTGAGAGCGGCTATGCCGCTATGCCATGAACCGTAGACCAACCAGTGCTCGCCTTTGGGCGTGATGACATAAGAGGGGTCGATGGCATTCCATTTATAATAGCAATTGGCCCAATCATCCGGCTTCACGTTGAAGTTAAGTCCTTTGTCGGAAGCATTGGTGATGACGTAGCCTTTGTCTACCCATCCGTCGTTGTTGGAGGGATCGTTGTTTTCCATCAGGCCGATAAAGGCGCGCTCCGACCAGGTGTTGGCACCGTTGAGTGTGCCGGGGCAGACAATGGAATAGTACATGCGATAGAGGCCGTTCTTTACCTTGCGTACTACGGGAGCCCAATAGCCGAAGTCATTAACATTAGGATTGATTTCGGCAAGTCCCATTTCTTTTCGTATTTCATTGAGCTTGGGCACTACCCATTCGGGCAGGTTCTTCATTGTACCGCCGAGGTATTCCCAGTTGACAAGGTCCTTGGAGCGACGACCGTGGAAGTGGCCGCCTGCGGTGTGGACGTTGCCGTATGAAGCATCCGTCTGATACATGTAATAATAACCATCTTCGGCCAATACAACCGAGGGGTCGTGTACGTTGGCAAGATTCCATTGAGAGCGTTTGCTCCAGTCACTTATCGAGGTATAGTCATCGGAGTAGGTGGGGGCCACGTAATTCTTGAGTTCATCGTCTAAGCTTAAGCTTTCTGTGGTGGCCGTGACCACCTCTGAATAGACATAACGGCTGTCACAGTAGACGTATGCACGGATATAGTAGGAGGTACCGGAGGTCAAGGTTGAGAGGGAAGCACTGAAATTCTCATCGGCATCCACCACGTGGTCTTTGATAGTCGGTACGGAAGCTGCTGCACTGTAACAGAAGCCTTTCTTGACTATTTGGTTCAGATCACCTGTAACCGATGCGGTGACGGTCAACGAGGTGGGTGTGGTTGTAGTTACTTTCGGAGTACTTACAGTTGCATAATAGCGGTCTATATCTTCGCTGTTGTCAGAACAAGCGGCTAAAACAAGGAATATTGGTAAGAACATCCACAATGGTAATAGTTTTTTCATCTGTTGATAGTTTAAAGACCATGCCGCTTCTTCCTGAGGAAAACGGCATGGCTTGTGTGATTACTGATTCGGATTAGAAGACGAGATGGCCGCCTTCAATCGTTAAAGCGAAGTTCAAGTCGTTCATATCCAATTTGTTGATCCCTAAATAGTATTGGGCATAGGAAGTACCTGAAGTGCCTTTCATTACTGCTTGAATGTCGGCTGTACCATTGCCGCAATTGGTCACGTAGACGGTGACTTTGGCTCCGTTCATATCGGCAAGCCAAGCAGCCCAGTCGCCTTGTGTACCGTTGTGAACGAGGCTGGCATTTCCATCGTATCCTGCACCCCATCCATAGTTGTCGGCGCGTACCACTGCATATTCGGCAAGATCGGCTTTGCGGAGAACGATAGCGAAGTTGCTCCAGTTATTAGCTTGGCTGGTGTAATTGGTGAAGCTGATGGATCTGGTTTCACCTGCCGGCACGTTGAAATTGTCAGAAAAGACAGTCCACCAACCCGTTGAATTGTCTTCGGCTCCTATGATACCGGCTGAGTTGCTCACAGCGGCAACCACAGATTCGGCAACTTTGACTTCTACGGTAGCGGTAACTTCTTCGGCAGTAATGGTTACGGTCTGCGTACCGGCTTTGGCAGGAATGGCAGAGAAATGGAGTTTGGCGTTGTCTACTACTCTTGTGCTTCCGTCGGCATAAGTAGCCGTTACTTTCAATCCTTCCGGAAGGAATGCCAGCGTACGATCCGTCATCGCTTC
>OICU01000519.1_pt1 | contig 9483 bp, 7 predicted proteins | sample 1581351 | NCBI WGS metagenome assembly OICU01 (sample SAMEA3882545, study PRJEB24775) | human gut metagenome | biome: human-associated habitat; feature: intestine environment; material: feces | place: Netherlands | collected 2009/2010
CCCGCCCCGGATAAACGGAGACTGTCATGGTAATGGGCCCCACCCGGTCGGGGTAGGCGTGGACGATGCAGTTGGTGACGGCTTCGGATACCGCCGTTTTCAGGTCAGCCAGCTGGGGCACGGTGGGGTCATACCGGGCCAGAAAAGCCGCTGCCGCACCGCGGGCATACGCTTCGTTGACGCTGAGGGAATCAAATTGGATCCTGGTCGTGTTTTCCGCTTTCATCTTCATTCCTCCTGTCCTGCATCCGTGCAGGGGATATTGGCCAGCCGCAGAACGCGGCGCAGCTGCTCCGGGGCGTGCTGGATGCGCAGGGTTCCGCCCAGACTGCGGGCGCAGCGCTGGCGGCCCAGAATCAGCCCCACCCCGGACGAATCCATAAACCCAACCCCGCCCAGATCGAGCACCAGTGTTTTGGGGGTGCGGGCCAAAAGGGCATCGTCCAGCTGGATGCGCAGGTTCTGTGCTGCATCGTGGTCGATCTCACCTGCCAGATAGGCATAGAGCAGGTCGTCCGCCGCACTGAATGTAACTGTTGCCATTTTCTGTCCTTTCCTTGCGTGAATCGCTCAGGCTTGTCCGGTCTGCCGGAGGCTTCCCCTTTCCAGGAGGTCGGCAGTGCGAAGCATAGCCCGAGCGGTTTCCTCTAAACCAAAATAAAAGAGCCTGTACACGTTTTCATCAGTGTACAGGCTCTTCCGGGCATATTTTAGAAAAGGGTGTCGCTTACTTTTCAGCCAGCAGATCGGCAGCCTCCAGTGCGATGGCTTCGCCGCCGCAGATCAGCAGGCCGCGGCGGCTGTTGGCCCGGGCAAGCTCCACGGCTTCGGCCAAGCTCCCGCAGAGCTCGGCATCAAAGTGGTAGCGTGCCTTTTCCAGCAGGCGCTCGGTCATGGCGGCATCCGTACCCGCTGGGGGAACGAGGAACACCTTATCAAAGGGATTCTCGCTCATGCCGGGCATGGTGGTACGGTCTTTTTTCTGGGTCTCAGCCGTCAGGCCGCTTTCCAGCGCGGAGAAGAAGGCCTCGGCTCCTTCTTCCTCTGCCAGGCCGATGACAGCGCTCAGGTGGCGCACCTTGGCCATGTTCAGGACACGCAGCAGGGCAATGGCCTGCTGCGGGGTGCGGCAGGCATCCAGCACCACCAGCGGGCGCTGGGAGAGGACCCTGATGCTGCTGCGGTTCTCCACAGCGGCCAGACCTTCCAGAATGGCTTCATCGGGGATGTCATAGCCCTTTTTGCAGAGGGCCAGAGCCAGCTCCACCGCAATGGCGGCACTGCCCGCCGCGTGACGGCCCAGGAAGGCCAGCGGCACGGTATAGCCGCCGTAGTCTACACGGCTGGCGAACTTTTCGGCTTCGAGGAAGGTGATGTCATCGGGGTCCGGCACGACCAGCTCACAGTCTGCCTTACCGGCGGCCACGATGAGCTCACTGACCACAGCCTTGGGCTGCTCAGGCGCGGTGACGCAGATGCTGCCCTTGCGCATGACACCGGCCGCCAGCGCGGCGGAGCGCTCCAGTGAGGCGCTGATGCCGTCCGGGCCGATGGAGGTGACTGCACAGACCGGCATCTTGGGCAGGGCCTCGGCAAGTCCCGCATCGGGCAGTTCCACCACGGCAAGCGCACAGCCTGCCTCGCCAAAGCAGCGGGCAGCGGCAGCCAGCTCGGCGGCAGCACGGGGCAGGGTCTCCCGGGCGCTCAGGGTCTCGGCGGCCTGTGCGAGCAGCTCCGGTGCCACAGGCTCCCCATTCACCCGGATGCGGGCAGAGAGCGGCTCACAGCCTGCGTGGTAGCTGCCGGTAACGAGGCCGGCAGCCCTGAGCACCGCCGCCGTGAGGGCGGCGGCAGTCGTTTTGCCAGCCGTACCGGCTACGCCCAGATAATCCACCCGGCCTGCCTTGGCAGAGAGGGCTTCCTGCAGCTGCCGGGCCGGGGCAAAGCCCTCGGGCAGAGATGCAAAATAGGCATTTGCCTGTTCAATGGTCATTGCGTCAAACCTCGTTTCGATGTTGATAGAGAATGATGCACATCCGGACAAGTCCCAGCAGGATGAGCCCCACCAGCAGGCCGGTCATCACGCCGGAAAAATCGATCCAGATATCGGTGACCTGGCCGCTGCGGCCCGGCACAAAGAGCTGGATGGTCTCATCGGTCAGGGCTGTGAGCAGGCCGCCCAGCATGGGCCAGGACACATGCTTGAAGAAGTGCCGGGTGTACACCCGCAGGCAGAGCATGAGCAGGAAGCCTTCCAGCAGATACTCACAGAAATGCGCCAGCTTGCGCACGATGTGCATGGTGAGCCGGTCAGCGGCACCGGGAAGGCCCAGATGCCGCAGGATGCCCTGCAGTATCCCCAGTACCCGGCCGCTGGCCCCCTCGGACACATCCGCGATCTGCAGAGAGTTGGAGAAGATGAACACGATGCAGCCGATGAGGGCAAAAGTAAAGATCACCCGCCACGCGATGAGCCACGGGGAGGTGCATTGATTCTGTTCCTGCATCCGCTTAGCCCAGAGCCTTGATGCTCTGCTCGATGTTGGCCAGCTTGCTCTGGCTGTTGGTGCGCTTTGCGCGGATCTCTTCCACCAGAGCGGCGGGGGCACGCTCCACGAACTTGGGGTTGGCCAGCTGGTTCTCGAACATGGCCAGTTCCTTCTCGGCCTTGGCCTTTTCCTTGTTCAGGCGAGCCAGCTCCTTCTCGCGGTCGATCAGCTCCATCATGGGGATAAAGCCGCGGGCGGTGTGGGTGGACACCTGCACCATGCCATCGGTGCTGCCCTCGTACTTTTCCGTAAAGGTCACGTCGGTGGCAAAGGCAAACTTTGCCAGATAGACCTCTGCATTCCGGAAGGGAGCAGGATCAGCCGTCTCGATGATCATGCTGGTCTTTTTGGCAGGATGGACATTCATCTCGGTGCGCATAGTGCGGACTGCCTTGATGTAGTCCATGACCTTTTCAAAGGCTTCCTCTTCCTCGGCCCAGTTGTGTGCCTCGTCAAATGTGGGCCAGCTCTGGGTCATAATGGTCTCGGCAGAGCCGGGCAGAGCCTGATACAGCTCCTCGGTGATGAAGGGCATGAAGGGATGCAGCAGCTTGAGGGCCTTGTCCAGCACATACACCAGCACACGGCGGGCGGTATCTGCCTGCTCTGCATCGCCGGAATTCAGGCGGGGCTTTGCGATCTCGATGAACCAGTCGCAGTAGACATCCCAGATAAAGCTGTTGATCTTGGCAGCGGCCAGACCCATCTCGAAGTGGTCGAGGTTGTCGGTCATGGCACCGGCCACCTGATTCAGCTTGGTCAGCACCCACTTGTCGCTCATGTCCAGCTTGCTCTCCTCGGGCAGGCCGGGCTGGAAGTCCTCGGGCAGGTTCATCAGGACAAAACGGGTGGCGTTCCACAGCTTATTGGCAAAGTTGCGGGCAGCCTCCACCTTCTTCTCGCTGTAACGCATATCGTTGCCGGGGGTGGAGCCGTCCAGCAGCATGAAGCGCAGTGCATCCGCGCCGTACTGGGCAATGACCTCCAGCGGGTCGATGCCGTTGCCCAGGCTCTTGGACATCTTGCGGCCCTGGCTGTCGCGGACGATGCCGTGGATACAGACAGTGTCGAAGGGAGCCTTGCCGGTGTAGGCCAGGCCGGAGAAGATCATGCGGCTGACCCAGAAGCCGATGATATCATAGCCGGTGACCAGCGTATTGGTGGGGTAGAAGTACTTCAGGTCCGCGCTGTCCTCGTTGGGCCAGCCCAGAGTGCTGAAGGGCCACAGAGCGGAGGAGAACCAGGTATCCAGGGTATCGGGGTCCTGGGTGAAGTGGCTGCCGCCGCACTTGGGGCAGGTGCAGGGCATCTCTTTGGCGACCACGGTCTCGCCGCAGTCATCGCAGTAGAAGGCCGGGATCTGGTGGCCCCACCACAGCTGACGGCTGATGCACCAGTCGCGGGTGCCCTTCATCCAGTTGAGGTAGTTCTTGGTAAAGCGCTCGGGCACGAACTTGATCTCGCCCTTCTCCACGCTCTCGATGGCGGGCTTTGCCAGCGGCTCCATCTTGACGAACCACTGCTTGGAGACCATGGGCTCGATGGTGGAGTGGCAGCGGTAGCAGGTGCCGACCTCGTGCTTCAGGGGCTCGATCTCCTTCAGGAAGCCGCCCTCTTTCAGGTCGGCCAGGATGGCCTTGCGGGCCTCCAGGGTGGTCATACCGGCATACTTGCCGCAGTCCAGCACCTCGGGCTCGTTCACGGTGTTCTTGCCCGCGGCAAACAGTGCATCGGCAGCGGCCTTATCGGCAGCACCGGTCATGTGGCCGTCGTAGGTAAACACCCGGACGATGGGCAGATCATGGCGCAGACCTACTTCAAAGTCGTTGGGGTCGTGGGCGGGGGTGATCTTGACGACACCGGTGCCCTTGGTCATATCAGCGTGCTCGTCGCAGACGATGGGGATCTCCTTGTTCAGCAGGGGCAGGACAACATGGCAGCCGTGGAGGTGGGCATAGCGGGGGTCCTCGCCGTTGATGGCAACGGCGGTATCGCCCAGCATGGTTTCCGGGCGGGTGGTCGCAAGCTCAATGTAGCCGGAGCCGTCGCTCAACGGGTAACGCAGATGCCAGAAGGAACCTTCCTTTTCCTCGAACACGACCTCGGCGTCGGAAATGGAGGTCTTACAGTGCGGGCACCAGTTGATGATGCGCTCGCCGCGGTAGATCAGACCCTTGTCGTACAGGCGCACGAACACTTCCTTGACGGCATCCGAGCAGCCCTCGTCCATGGTAAAGCGCTCCCGCTGCCAGTCACAGCTGGTGCCCAGCTTTTTCAGCTGGCTGACGATGCGGTTGCCGTACTTGGTCTTCCAATCCCAGGCGCGCTCCAGGAAACCGTCGCGGCCCACCATCTCCTTGGTCAGGCCCTCGGCACGCATGGCCTCCACGACCTTGGCCTCGGTGGCGATGGATGCGTGGTCGGTGCCGGGCACCCACAGGGCGGCATAGCCCTGCATCCGCTTGGTGCGGATGAGCACATCCTGCATGGTGTTATCCAGCGCATGGCCCATGTGGAGCTGGCCGGTCACGTTCGGAGGGGGCATGACGATGGTGTAAGGCTTCTTGTCGGGGTCCGCTTCCGTGTGGAAGTAGCCGCCGTCCTGCCAGAACTGGTAGATACGGTCTTCCACCTGGCTGGGATCGTACTGTTTTGCGAGTTCTTTCATTGTATCCTCCCAAAAATGTGATGAGTGGGACGAAAAAAGCCGCCCCACGGAACGTTCCATGGGACGGCTGTAAACTACATACCGCGGTACCACCCAAATTGCACCGGCTGCAAACACAGCCCGTGCCCCTTGATGCCCCGGTAACGTGGGGCAGTTCCGAGGGCGGCTACTGGCTTCACCGCCCCTGCTCAAAAGCGACAGTGCGCGGCGCTTACCTGCCGGGCTCTCACCTGCCCCCGGCTCTCTGCAAGGCGGTTTGCCGCGCACACTCTTTCTCGTTGCATTTATACAAAGAATATAACGTTTTTTTGGCGTTTTGTCAATATGCTCCGAGAACTTCCTGCTTCAATCTGCCGATCAGCCGCTCCATCAGGGCCACCCGGTTGAAGGGGGTCATCAGGTAGAGGCCGTCCGCATACGGCAGGGCGGCCTTTGCCATTTCCAGCGAGATGGCAAGACCCAGCTCCTCGCCCTGGGCACGATCGAGCCCGGCAAACTTTTCAATGATCCAGTCCTCCACATGGATGCCGTTGATCTCGTTCTCCATGAAGATGGCGTTGCGCTGGCTGACCACCGGCATGATACCGGCCAGGATCTTTGCATCGGCCCCCAGCGTCTCCCGGGACTTTTTCAGGTTTTCCACCGCCTGTGCCGAGAGCACCGGCTGGGTCAGAAAGCCGCTCATGCCGTTTTCCAGCTTTTCCTTTGCCCGGCGCAGCTCCACATCAAAGTTGCGGGCGTTCAGGTTCAGCGCACCGAACACGGTGAGGGGCGAGGGCATCTCCCGGCCCTCCCCGGCCAGCGACACGATGTACTGGGCCAGCTTGCGGGAGTTGAACTGGTAAACGTTCTTCACCTCGTCCCGCTCTGCCGTGGGGATGGGGTCACCGGTGATGGCCAGCACCTCCCGCACGCCCTCGGCGTACAGGCCCAACAGCAGGGCCTTGGTGGCGTTCAGGTTGCGGTCGCGGCAGGTCATGTGGGGCAGGGTGGGCAGGCCCAGCTCCCGGTGCACCCGGCAGGCCACCAGCGAGGAATCCATGCGCGCCCGTGCAATGGGGCAGTCAGCAATGGTCAGCAGGTCAGCGCCCGCCGCCTGCAGCTTTTTTGCCCCTTCCAGATAACCGGTCAGGTCCGCAGTGCGGGGAGAATCCAGCTCAATGGCAATGACCTTTTCCCCTGCGTTCAGCTTACGCAGGAAAGCATCCTCATTTTCCACCGTCTGTTCCTTCACGGTGGAAAACTCTTCTGCCGGAGCCGTTTTTTCCACCACGGGCAGGCTGTCCAGCTCCGCCCGCAGGGCGGCAATGTGGGCGGGGGTAGTGCCGCAGCAGCCGCCCAGGATCTGAACCGTGCCCTCGGCGGCCAGACGGCCCAGCTCCCTTGCAAAGTACTCCGGCCTGCCCTGATACTTCACCTGCGTCCGGGTGACAACGGGATAACCCGCGTTGGGCATGACCGACAGCGGCAGCGTGCCCCCCAGCTGCTTTGCCAGTGTGCGCATGGCACCGGGTGCCGACACGCAGTTCAGGCCCACGGCATCCACGATGCCGCTTTCCTGCATCCGCCGGGCAAGGTCTTTGCAGTACATGCCCTCCCGGGTGTAGCCGTCGGGCAGAACCGCAAAGGACACCAGCACAAAGGCATCCGGCACTTCCGCCTTGATGGCCCCCACGGCATCCAGAAGGCCCGCATCGGAGCTCAGAGTCTCGAACAGGAAATTCTTGGCCCCCAGCGCCGCGAACTGCTTTGCCACAGCCGTATATACCTGCCCCGCCGGAACCGCCTCGGTATCCGGAGCCGGGCCGAGGTCGGCAAAAACGGCGGCACCGGTCTCCCCTGCGGCCTGCACAGCCAGCTGCCAGCCTGCCTGCGCCAGCTGTTCCCAGCCGGACGTGTGTGCCGCCGCCAGCCGGGGCAGCGCCGCCCATGCGGCCGCCAGCCGGGGCAGGCTGAAGGTATTCGTCTTGACGGCATCAGCCCCTGCCGCCAGATACTCCCGGTGGACGGCCAGCACCCCCGCCGGGTCGGTCAGGTTGGCCTGCTCGCACTCCACCCCGGGAGCCGCCTTATAATAAGTACCCATGGCACCATCAAAAAGCAGGGGGCGGGTCTGTAACAGTTCGCGGATATCTTTCATAAAATGTCTCCTTTTCCCTCAGTTCCCTCTTGCGAATATAAAAAAATTCAGGTATAATTTTGTTATGAAAGCGAGGTGTATTTTCATGCCGAAGATTCGTTCCAGCGCAGACCTGCGCAACAACTACAATGATATCTCTACCTTCTGCCACACCTACGCAGAGCCGGTGTTCATCACCAAAAACGGCAAGGGCGATCTGGCCGTGATGAGCATTGAGACCTACGAAGAGCTGGCAGGCCGCCTTGAGCTGTATTCCAAGCTCCAGGAAGGTCTGGACGATGTTGCCGCCGGACGTACCATCCCTCTGGATGAGGCAATGGCTGAGCTGAAAAATCGCAGGAGTCGTCGATGAATTATTCTATTGATATCACCGTTGCAACCAAACGTGATCTTGCCGATGCCTTTGACTACATCGACGGGATGCTTATGAACCCTTCTGCAGCGGACCGTCTGATCGACAATGCGTGGAAGCAGTTTCGTTCGCTCGATCTCTTTCCACAGCGCTTTCCCATTGTTACCGACCCCATGCTGGCAGGTTGGAAAATTCGCTTCTTTCCTGTTCAGAATTATCTAGTGTTTTACCAAATCGAGGAACCTGCTCAGGTCGTCCACATTCTCCGGTTCCTCTATGGTAAAAGCAACTGGGTCTCCATCCTCAAAACCGACTTCAGCGCAGAATAACCTTCCACTCCCCGGGCTCCGGGGAGTTTTTTGTTGCTCTCTTCCTTCAGTTTAATAAAGTTTCGCCTCTTGTCAAGCGTTTTTTCGTGCCACAGCTTGCAGGCAGGGCAGTTTTGTGCTATCCTATGCGTAACTTTTACATGTGAGGAGAGATGTATCATGCGCCATGCAGGCACACAAACGATCGAAACGGAGCAGCTGCTTCTGCGCCCACTGACCCCGGAGGATGCCCCCATGATGTACGCCAACTGGGCCAACGACCCGGACGTGACCCGCTGGCTGCGGTGGGAGCCCCACAAAAACGTGGACGAGACCCGGGAACTGCTGACCGCATGGGCACTGCTCTACCCCAACGGAGATTACTACCAGTGGGCCATCGTAGAAAAATCTACCAGGCAGGTGTTTGGCTCCATCGGCGTGTTCACATCCAGTTCTGCCGAGCCGGAGCGTGACCCCTGGCCCGGTTTCGACCACACGAACGGCGTGTGGGAGGTCGGCTACTGCATCGGCAAGGCCTGGTGGAACAAAGGCTTTACCACCGAAGCGCTAAAAGCAGTTGTAGAATACTGGTTCAAAAATACAGATAGTAGTTGGCTGGCCTGCTGCCATGCGTTTGAAAATCCTGCCAGCGGCCGGGTCCAGCAGAAAGCCGGCTTTGTCTACGACCACGATTCTGTCTACCACAAATTTGACGGCACACCGGTTGCCTGTAGGTGCTACGCATTGACAAGAGAACATTACGAAGAACTGAGAGGTTTATTTTGAGCGAACTTTATGACATTTTAGTAGAAACGCCCCCCACAAAGGTCATCTTACTGGCCCTGGATCAGGGGCTTTGGGACTGTGAGCGCAGCCTGAACGAGCTGGCTGCACTCTGCGAGGCCAACCACATGGAGGCTGTGGCATCTGTGACCCAGAAGCGGCAGACCCCCGAGACCGGCATTGTGCTGGGCAGCGGCAAGCTGGAGGAAGCATCCCTTGCCGCCGAAACGCTGGGCGCGGAATGCGCCGTATTTGACGGTGAACTGACCGGCAGCCAGATCCGCAACATCTCCACGGCGCTGGGCGGTATGGAGGTCATTGACCGCACCATGCTGATTCTGGAGATCTTCCGCAGCCGCGCCGTGACCAACGAGGGCAAGCTGCAGACCGAGCTGGCGCTTCTGCGCTACCGTCTGCCCCGCCTGCAGGGAATGGGCGAAAGCCTGAGCCGCCAGGGCGGCGGTGGCGGCGGCGGTGCCCGCCGCGGTGCCGGTGAGACCAAGCTGGAGCTGGACCGCCGCCACGTCCACGCCCGCATCGACGCACTGGCCGAAAAGCTGGCCGAGATGGAAAAGCGCCGGGGCGAGAGCCGCAAGGCCCGGGCCAAGACCGGGATGCCGGTGGTCAGCCTTGTGGGTTACACCAACGTGGGCAAATCCAGCCTGATGAATGCCCTGTGCGGC
>OICU01000532.1_pt1 | contig 9356 bp, 4 predicted proteins | sample 1581351 | NCBI WGS metagenome assembly OICU01 (sample SAMEA3882545, study PRJEB24775) | human gut metagenome | biome: human-associated habitat; feature: intestine environment; material: feces | place: Netherlands | collected 2009/2010
CCGATATGTTGAGGAAGGATGACGATTTTATTCCGGTAATATTTGTCAGACTATTGCTTGGGAAGTTTTTTTATAAACAGGCATAATTTTTACTATATAACTCTTTCTAAATATATATTTTCTTTTTAGTTGATAATATGCAGTTAAAAAGGTTAATAGCTAGATAAGAATATTGTTTTTCAACGAATTATCTATTGTTTTACAATGTGATGTCAAGTTGAAAATTATACAATTCCATCATGGGGGGATTGGCTATTTTGATTATTAATATTTTTCCCCGATTTCACAAAATATCAGCTTCAATTTTTCCATTATGTATTCCACAAGTAATGAAATGGAAACAGACAGCTTTTACACTATCATAAACATTTGCCTGATCCTGTCTGAAATGGCTGCGGTTGCCTGGCAAAAGTTAACGGTTATGCTCTGCGGATAATTCCCTTCAATCTTCAATCAGTGGGAGATGCAAATCCTATCGGGAACGTGAACCTTACTTTCACATTCACTCCATGCTGGCTACCGGGTTTCCACTTAGGCATTATTGAAACGATACGTAATGCTTCCTCACAAAAAGCGGCATCAGCACTCAGTACAGGATTGATGCTACGGAGAATTCTGGGCTGTATCACACTTCCATCCTTGTCTATGACAACCTGTACAATAACCCTGCCTTCCAGTCTGCTTTGTCTTGCAGCTTGTGGATATCGGATATTCTGTCTTATAAACTCCATCAGTCCAGGCATACCACCGGGAAATTCAGGCATATTCCGAACAACATCAAATATATCATCCTCGTCTGAAAGTACCTTATAGTCCGAAGACCGTGCAGGTCCTATAGGAATAGGTTTGTCCCTGGATGAAACCTGATGAGAGGTATAGGCTTCAAACCATTGATGGATTGTATAATAACATTCCTCGTTCTTATTATATACCCTGATTTTCAAAAGATAATCACCCGGTTGGCAGCTATCAGGGAAATCAACACTTATCTCGGCAGTCTTCCCTTTTTCAAGATGCAGCGCGACAGACTCCTTATCCACGTCTTTACCGGGAATCTTATGTAATTTCTTCTGTTTGTCCTCCAGATAGAAATCAGCCTCACCTTTATATATCAGATTATAATTGGAACTGACAATGGAAATATAAACCTTGCTTTCGGAAATACTGATATCATTTACCATGATATCCTCACTTTTTTCACGGTTTATCCGGTTGTTATGCCTGTCAAAAGAAGCCTTGACCACTCCTTCCGTATCATCTATCAAATGTCCCCATTTTACGAGCCTCGTATTCTTTGCAGGAGGAGCGGCATCCACAGGAGGAATATATTCAATTTCGATGGCTCCTGTGTCTTTCGGATCTTGTTTGGGACCCTCTTCAACTATTATGGGTTGAGTCCGATTGTATTCTTTAGGCAATACAGTATAGAGTCCCTGTTCATCTTTCAATATTTCATGACTGCCCGATTCCAGCCATTTATTCCATTCGTTGAACAAATCGGATATGAACAGATATAAATCTTCTGAAATATGAATTTCTTTACCGGATTTGACATTGAATTTCAGTCTGTCATCCGCTACAGTAAGAAACTTCCTGGCTCTATCCAACGCTTTCAGATAAACAATCTGGTTAAAGGCGTAGTTCTTGTTGAGCCCTTCTCCTGTATACATATCTATTGCGGCATAGGACATTATCCCTCTTGTCCTAAGGAAAGTGGTATCGGTTATGGAAGCCTTATACCTGTTCGCCTCTTTCCATAAATTCTCTCCCTCAAGTTTTATCAGACTGTCCGTTTCATTATCTACAGGAGATATTGCATCAAAGACCGTGTCAGTAACACCAGCGTGACTCTCTTTATTACTTTTTCCATTGCAACCAATCAGAAAAAGACAACATACTAAAACATATAGCATCCCTGTTTCCATACACCTATAATACTTGTGATACCTGTTGATTCATGAAAACTTTCTCTAAAGATAAAGATATTATCCGAAATTTGAAGGGTATTTGATTCTTATTTCCCGATATCCTGTTCCAAAACATTTCTTTTCCTGACAGACCAAGTTATTATCAGGAGTTTGGCAGGGCCGGAAGTATGAAACGTAAGTGGAATGTATGACATAACTGTAAGACAAAGTGTTATAAAAAAGTGTGCAAATCAGGTACAAATGCTTAAAGAATAAGTGTTTTGTCAGTTTTTTTATAACATCCCTTCGGGTTATGTACCATACTCTTTACTTCGTATGTACTTCTGTCTTCGACTTAACCCCAACATAAACTTTTAATTCCAGATAATGAAAAAGATAACATTAAATGTACCTGACGGAATAAAGTATCTGTCAGAATGGAAGGAGTTATGGAACCTTCTGCCTATGAACCAACACTATATCCTGAATAAAAGGATTTGTGGTTGTGGAGCTACTGAAGCCTATATCGGTTCAGACAGGAAAGTGATATTGGCCAGTCCCAGAAAACAGCTCCTCTATAACAAGTATTCACAGCATCTCTCCGACAATCTCCATCTCTACCGTTATCAGGGAAACCGTGAGAAGTATTTTGAGAGCAAGTCTTATTCGGAAAAGGATGTCTTTGCTTTTAACGATGAACTGGGGAAATATATAAAATCAGGTGGGAAAAAGATCCTTACCACTTACGACTCACTCAGGAAGATAAAGGAAGTTCTGGTAGCTGATGGTGAAGACCTGGATAAATGGACTGTGGTAGTGGATGAATTTCAAGCCATGTTCTATGATTGCCAGTTCAAGCCTACAACGGAATATGAGTTCGGGCAGATCCTGGGAGCTTTCAATACTGTGGTCTATCTTTCAGCCACACCTTTCCTGGAATCCTACCTTGACATGACCCGACAATTCAAGGATATGACTTTCTATGAACTTTTATGGCCTGAAAGTATGATGCAGATTCCGAAAGTGGAGGTTATAAAATCCAAGAAGTCTGTCTTCAAACTATGTGGTGAGCTGACCGGCAAATACAGGGAAGGAAAAGGAAATAGTACTGTCGTGGATGGTAAGGAATTTGTAGCGAAGGAAGCTGTTTTCTATATCAATGATGTTTCCGTTATAAAGAATATCATAAAGAAAAATGGCTTGAAAGTGGACGAGGTAAACATAATCTGCTCTTCCAAATCAGAAAACATCAAGAAACTGAATGAATTATCCAGGGAGGTGGGAGAAAAGTTTATGATCGGTGATATTCCGGGTAAGGGAGAACCGCATAAGATGTTCACCTTCTGTACTTCCACCGTATATATAGGTGCTGATTTCTATTCCACCAACGCCTATTCCTATATCTTTGCCAATCCGCTGGTGAAAAGCATGACCGTGGATGTTTCAGTGGATTTACAACAGATAATAGGTAGACAGAGGCTTGATACAAATCCGTTCCGTAATACAGCCACTCTTTACTTTAATACCCGAAAATCAAAGGTTACGGAAGAGGAACTGGAGAACTCAATCAAGGAGAAGAAGGATAAGACAAAGAAGCAGATTGATAATTTTAATGCGGTTCCGAACAAGGATGAACAATTGCAGATGATGGAAAATACAATCAGGCAACAGGGACATAAGGAACACTATTGCTGTATTATCAAGGATGCGGATAATAATGTCAGAATTGTTGAGAATGAAATCCTTGAAATATCTGAAAGAAGGGCATGGGAAGTTACAAACCGGATCTATAACAATGATTTTTCCATGTACCGTGCTTTAAGGGTTGGTGCTGTCGTTACAAAATCCTCAGGAAGTGATGATCCTGAAGTACAGCGGATTTTCAAGGAGTGGAATCTGGATAATCAGTTCCCTAGAAAAGCCAGACTGTATTGTGACCTATATGATAATTTCCCTGAACTCTTGGAGGACTGTACTTTCATAGAGGGCAAATATAAGAAATATCATGACGCTCTTGGAAAAGAAGGATTTGAAGCGTTATGTTGGAGGGAAGACTATATCAGACAAGCTATCGAACCTACTCCTTTTGACAAGCTACCCAAGGATCAGATAGCAGTGAAACTAATAGATGCTTTGAAGACAGACAAGACTTATACCAAATCAGAAGTCAAGGATTTACTTCAAGGTATCTATAAGGAGCTGAATATAACAGGAAAACCGAGTGCTTCTGATATATCCGAATATCTGACCTGCGAGGATAGGACTGTCAGGATGAAAGGTAAATTGATAGCGACTTTCAAGGTAACATCACACTTCAGAACAAAAATATCACTTTTCAATAGAATTACAGACATCAATCACCCTGAAGAATATGATATAGACAAGGTACTGGATATAATCAAGACCGACAGCTATTATCATGTAGCCGGGAAAGTTGATGCGGTAAGGAAAGCCAAGACCAAGGAAGAAAAAGAGAAAGCCAAGATGAAACTTCCGGCTGTAACATGGAACGGAACTTTCAAGACCAAAAACAGGAACGACCTTATACACTACTCTTCATTTACTGCTCTTGACTTCGACCATATTCAGCCGGAGAAGATGGATGAGTTCGGAAAATGGTTACAAGGGTTCTCATGTGTCTATGCCTATTATATCACTCCAAGCGGTAAGGGTTATAAAGCGATTATCCTCCATGACAATTATGAGCCGCTTTACCATTATGACTTGTATAATCAGCTCTTGAAGTTGTTTGATTGCCCTGAGATAGATAAGAGTACAACGGATTTGGCCAGAGGTAATTTTTTAAGCTATGATCCGAACCTATGGAAAAATCCTGATCCTGAGCCTTTCCACTTTGTTCCTTCCACCTCTGAACCAATTATACCCGAAACTGTTACAGAAACCATAATAAGGGATGAAGCCGGAAATGAAATGATAACCGAGGATGATTCTTATGTAGCCAAATTCCTGAACACTCTGAGCAGACAAGTTGTTTCCGATGATAGTATAATCCGTATCCTTGGGAAAATCTGGACTGGAAAATCAATAGCCAACGGGAGGAATAATACTACGATGTCTTATGCTGGAGTTCTATGTAAGGCAGGAGTAGAGAAAAACAGAGCCAAGTCATTCATCGAAGAGCTTGTTCCGGATTATGATATTACTGAAATAATTGAATATGCCTACTCTCATAATACTTTCGGATGTGAACGTAGGAAATATAAATCAAGAAAAAATAACTTTTACTGATGAAATTATGGCACTAATGAAAAGTAAAGACAATATGTATTCTTTTGTAACTCACACATAGAACGCTATCAAAGCGTACGTGTTTTCATGATTATACTTATTGTTACATGAAAAAAAATGAAAATCTTCCTCCCACACACCCTGACCCCAAAGAACTGAAAGTTAATCTGGATAAGGATAACTTCACTTTTGTAGGTAGCGGAACAGATACTTGAGCTGTTGATGTACCTTCAGATTGGATTACTCAGATGCTTGATCATTATGACAAGTTTGATAACAAGTATCTTAACGTTTTCTAAAATTCAAAGATTATCCTATTATGAAGAAAGCTATTTTATGTTCAACTATTGAAACAGACATCTTCTATCCTGATATTGTAAAGAACGCTTCCAAAACTCAAGATCGTGCTCAGGCTATGCAGGAATTACTGAACTTGGAATGAGAACCTATGTAACCTATGAATCTTTGATGAAATTCAATCTGACAGAAATGGTGAATCTTATCAGGATATGTTCTCCGGTTTAGATCAATATCGGTAAAAACTCACAATGGAACATTACTCTTCCTGAACCAGCCAGAAATGAAGTACAAGCATTGATAGCTGAACTTAGGAAATTTACAAATGTAGAGGTCAAATCCAATACAAAGTGTTGGAATTAACCCTTAGGGATTGATTTAAAAACAAAATGAGACCGGGCTTATTATAGTTCGACCTCTCTTATTTTTATCAAAGAAGTTACGATATTTAGATATCATGGTTTCTTTGCAATTTATTTTACACCTTTTATTTCCATTGATTTATTTTCATATATAACATCCATTAATCCTGTATAATTATATTCTTTAATTATATGCATACTTACTACATGTTATAAACCTCTATGAAAGAATTAAACAATTTTCTAATCTAAATATCAACTAATGGAATAGTATCTATAAGTAGTATTATTCTTCTACTATACTATTGCGTGCTATTATACAGGAATAAATCTGTTTAAAAATCACTTCTATTTTCTATATAATACAATTAATGTGTATATTTGTAATCCTTGATTAATACATAATTAAGAATATTCAAACTATTGTGAAACTTGATATAAGTATTGAAATGGAGAAAGGTAATTTAAACTCTACTTCCTTTAGTTACAAGGATTATAATGAATATGGTTTTAGATTTAATGAACAAGATTATATTCTTGCTGTGAAAGATGAAGACTTCCCTGATAAGAATATTATTTTGATCTTGCACAGAAAAGGTCAAATGATTGAAGACATTGACGAATATGATATGGGAAGTAAGGTATTTATTGTGAGAGATCGAAATAGTCCTGATATCTTATCTCTAGGTGAGCGATTTTATGTTAATCAATTATTAAAAATATCATTAGGAAATGTTGTTTACAATAATGGATGTGAAGATAATCCTAACTATCCTAGAGTTAAAACATTTCATTCTAACTTAAGTGAAATTGTAAATAATGAGATAATAGAGATTTTTGAAGGTAAAATAAACGAGGCTAAATCTAGCTTTGATCCTAAAGAAGCTATTTTGAAACCGCTATTATCAGAAAAATACATGGGCTTTAATAGTTGTTTTTTTATAACAGAAAATAATAAGACAATGAAAGGGCCTTTTGTGGTGAAGAAAAAAGACAGTGAGGAACAATTTGTAATAAGGAAGTCAGAATATATGCAATTTGGAGAGTATAATATGAATGACAATTCCTTTATAGCTTTCTCTGCCAATGATATAGAAAGAAAAATTTTTATCCCCGGAGTAAATGACTTACCTTCTCCAAATACAATAGATTTTATCAGCGATGAAGACTTGTTGAAGGAATTTGAAGGAAAGATAAAACGTTCTTCTAATGATTATAATATTGACATTTTAAATTCATTTATTGATTTTATTCAAAAAAACACTACTGGAATAAGTGTTACTGCTCATTCAAAAAGAAATGAAAGATTATTAGCACTTATAGATGCAGGAAAAAGTGAAATATTATCAAATATTGATTTTATCAAACATTTGCCTGAAATGAAATCTGTGAAAGATGAGATTAATCTTTTGTCAGAAAAAAAAATGCAGCTAAATGCGGAAATTACTAAATTGATAAATCAAGAAGAAGGGCTACAACAAGATATTGAAAAAGAAAAATTGGAATTTGAAAATCTGAAACAAGATAAGGAAAACTTCAAAGAGCAAGAACTTGCAAATAAAAAAACTATATTAGAAACAGAAATAGCTGAATTGGAAGAACGCAAAAGTAACTTATCTTCTATTATTGATGAAAAAGAAAAAGAATTATCAAAACAATTAGATACTATAAAAGATGATATACGATGGAAACAAAAGAGTCAAAAAGAGTTAGAAGATGCTATTCAGAATTTGAGAAGAGAATTTGCGAATAAGCAGGTAGAAGAGCAAGAAAAATTAAAAGAATTAATTCAGCATAAAAAATATTTTGATTTTCTAAGTGGACGTGATTTATCGACTTATAACGTAAACGATGAAACACAGTATTTAGATTTAAGAATCAATGACGAAGAAGTGAAATATGAAAATTATAGTTCTTTTAGGAATCAAGTATTAGATATTTTCGCAAGAAATAATAGGAAGATAGAAGCCCATTTTCTTGATAATCTTCTTATTTCAGTTCATCAAAACACACTTACTTTATTAGCTGGATTACCGGGTACAGGTAAAACTTCCTTGGCTAAATTATTAGTAAATACTTTAGCATCCCCTGAGAAAATAAGGGAAGTTTCCGTTTGCCGAGGATGGACTAGTAGTAAGGATTTAGTTGGTTTCTTCAACCCATTGACAAGAAGATTTACCCCATCGTCAACAGGAGTATATTCTTTATTAAAGCAATTGGATTATGAATGTAAAAATAACCTTTTTTCAAATTCAACATTTGCTTATGTAATATTAGACGAGGCTAATTTAAGTCCCCTTGAACATTATTGGTCAATTTTCTATAATTTAACAGATAGTAAAGTTGATGAAAAGAATTATTTTAATTTAGATCTAGGCGGTACAGAACATATTAATTATACTAATAATTTAAGATTTATAGGTACTATTAACTATGACCAAACGACAGAAGAACTTTCTCCACGAGTCATAGATCGTGCTAATATCATACGTCTAAAGCCGCAGGATTTTAATCTAGATAATTTAATGTACCATGATATAAAGAAAGTCTTACTAAGATATAAAGATATACAGGACTTTTTTGAATTATTAGATTTTAAAAGTGAGGTAAATATTGCTTTTGACAATGAACGTGAAAAAGTTTTTGAAGATATCAAAGCACAATTCAAAAAATTAAATATATATATAAGTCCTCGTGTTGAAATTTCAATAAAGAGGTATTGTAGCGTTGCTAAAAACATTATGCATGAGGAAAATAAGCCTCTTGATTATTCTATTGCTCAACGTTTATTACCTTTAATAAATGTGCAAGGAACAAATTCCAAGCAGAAATTAAAAGATCTTCAAGCTATGTTGCCAGAAGAGAAATTTAGTATTTCCGCAAATATATTGAAGGATATAATTTCATTAGGAGAAGAAGGTGAAATTTATGAGAATCAATTTAATTATTTTTTAACATTATCTCATGCTTAAAGTTGTTCGGCATCATCATAATAATATTGAAGAGGTTTATCCTATTAATGGAATATATAAGGTATATGAGTTAGATACTTATGAGCTAGAGTATAGTTCAGATTCTCCCATTGTAGAACAAAATGTTTTTTTAGAGGATATTTTATTGGACTATTCACTATTTAATATTTCTCAGTCAAGAATTGAGACAATAAAGCCGGAATATTTATTTATTGCAGGATTCGGGTGTGAAAAATTTGTCAATCAAGAAGTTTAAATGCACTATCTGCCCCCAACATCAAAATAATAGAAAAATTAAAAAAAAATGACGCTGAAGATATGTTAATGTACCTATGGGAAAAAGATAAATATTTATATAATATTTTTATATAATATTTTAATTAATATCTTATTAAGTGATTTAATATGAGTGATATTGTAAAATTTGAAAATGTGGTCAAGGAGTATAAATCCGGAGAGCATATTTTAACAGCTATTGATCATATCGATTTTACTATTGAAGAAGGTGAATTTGTTGTTATTTTAGGTCCTTCGGGAGCTGGAAAATCAACTCTTTTAAACCTTTTAGG
>OICU01000533.1_pt1 | contig 9350 bp, 8 predicted proteins | sample 1581351 | NCBI WGS metagenome assembly OICU01 (sample SAMEA3882545, study PRJEB24775) | human gut metagenome | biome: human-associated habitat; feature: intestine environment; material: feces | place: Netherlands | collected 2009/2010
CCGCAAGCTTTGACCCCTTGTCGGAGCCCTCGCCGCTGGTGGAGTTGCCGCAACCGGTAAGCGCGGTCCCCGTCAGCGCAAGCATGCCGGCGCCAGCCAGCTGCAAAAAGTGACGGCGCGACACGGCCGCCCTCGTCATATCCGTCATGTCCATCACCGCGCCTAGTGCAGAATCTTGGACAGGAACTCGCGGCAGCGCGGGTTCTCGGGGTTATCGAAGAAGTGCTCGGGCGTGCCCTCCTCCAGAATGCGGCCGTCCTCCATAAAGATGACGCGGTCGGCCACCTGGCGCGCAAAGCCCATCTCATGCGTCACGACGACCATCGTCATGCCGTCCTTGGCAAGGTCGCGCATCAAATCGAGCACCTCGCCGACCATCTCGGGGTCGAGCGCGGAGGTCGGCTCATCGAAGAGCAGCACATCGGGCTCCATTGCCAGCGCCCGCACGATGGCGATACGCTGCTTCTGCCCGCCGGAGAGCATCGCGGGATACTCGTTTGCCTTGTCGGCAAGGCCGATGCGCTCAAGCAGCGCCATGGCCTGCTCGTCGGCCTCCGCCTGAGATTTGAGACCCAGCTTGACGGGCGCGAGGGTGATGTTCTTCTTGACCGTCATATGCGGGAAGAGGTTGAAGTGCTGGAACACCATGCCCATCTTCTGGCGCACGGCATCGATGTGGGCATCATCCACCTCGATGCCCTCAAACTTGATGGAGCCGCCGGTGGGGATCTCCAACCGGTTCAGGCAGCGCAGGAAGGTGGACTTGCCGCAGCCGGAGGGGCCGATCAGGCAGACCACATCGCCGCGGTAGATGTCGATGTCGATGCCCTTCAGGACATCCAGGGTGGGGGTGGGCTGCTTTGCGCCCTTTTTGACCTCACCGCCGTAGGTCTTGGTCAGACCACGGACTTCCAGGATCTTTTCAGCATGATTAGCGGTCACCTTGCGCCATCCTCCTCTCAAACTTCGACAGCAGCCATGTAAAGATCATGACTAAAATCAGATAGACCACTGCAACGCCCAACAGGGGGAACATGGCCTCGTAGGTACGGTTCATAATGCCCTGCGCCGCATACAGCAGCTCCTTGCCGCCGATAACGGTGATGAGCGAGGTATCCTTGAGCAGGATAATGAACTCGTTGCCCAGTGCAGGCAGCACCGCACGGATGGCCTGCGGGATGATGATGACCACCATGGTGGTCATGTAGTTCAGGCCCAGGCTGCGGCCGGCTTCCATCTGGCCGGGGTCCACCGCCATCAGGCCGCCGCGGATGATCTCCGAAACGTAAGCGCCCGAGTTGATGCCCAGTGCCAGCGCGCCGACCATGGTAAAGTTGCGGCTGTTGGCAAAGATGACCATGCTCATAATGAGCAGCTGCACCATCATGGGGGTGCCGCGGATGATGGTGGTGTACACCTGACAGACGGCGTTGAAGAAGCCCAGCACCGGGTTCCTGCGGCCGGGACGCTGCTGATCGTGCGCAACACGCACCAGTGCCACCACACTGCCCAGCACCACGCCCAGTGCCAGCGCAATGGCGGTGACCAGCAGCGTAGTGCCCACGCCCTGGATGTACTGCACCCAGCGGTCGTTCAGGATGAACGCCTGATAAAATTTGAAGAACATTTCCTGCCCGAAGCCCAGCTTCGTGCCGCTGTTCAGCAGCTCTTTCAGCAGTTCGTATTGTGCGGCCATTCGCATCCTCGCTTTCTGAAATTGTTAGAATTTTGTAACCTGTTCTTTCCAAAAAAGGGGAGGTGCCCCAGATGGGGCCGCCTCCCCGTGATACAAGGTACAGCTGAATTATTCAGCGGTGATGTACTTGTCCACGATGGACTGCAGGGTGCCGTCAGCCTTCAGCTCTTCCAGAGCGGCATTGACAGCATCCTCCAGAGCGGAGCCCTTTGCCATGCCGATGGCGTAGTCCTCCTCGGCGTAGCTGGTGTCCAGAATGACCAGACCAGGGTTGGCGGCAACGTACTCCTTTGCAGGGGCATTGTCGATGACAACTGCATCGACCTGGCCATTCTTCAGAGCCTGCACAGCGGTCAGGCCGTCGTCGTATGCGACCACAGCATCATCACCGAAGTCATCAGAGCAGTAGATGTAGCCGGTGGTGCCGCGCTGGGTGCCGATCTTCTTGCCAGCCAGATCATCGGGAGAGGTGATATCAGAGCCCTCGGGAACGATGATGGACTGGATGCCGGTGGCGTAGCTGTCGGAGAAGTCCATCACAGCCTTGCGCTCATCGGTCACGGTAACGCCAGCCATGACGATATCGGCCTTGCCCTGCTGCACGCTCAGCAGTGCTGCGTCGAAGTCCATATCATCGATCTGCAGCTCCAGGCCCAGCTTCTCAGCGATCGCCTTGGCGGTGTCCACATCGATGCCCTCGATCTCACCGGAGTCGGTGGTCATCTCATACGGAGGGAAGGTGGCGTTGGTGGCCATGGTCAGCTTGCCAGCTTCAACGGTGGTCAGCTCAGCGGCAGCGCTGGTGGAAACAGCTGCACTGCTTGCAGTGGAAGAAGCGGTGCTGGAGGCGGAACCGCCGCAGGCAGTCAGAGCCAGAGCGGCAGCGGTCAGACCAGCGGCAGCCAGAAAGCTGCGGCGATTGATCTTTTTCATATTCAAACACTCCTCTGTTGATTGTATATTTTTTCACTTTCCCGGCACAATGCGCTTCATCGTGTCATCCAGGAACAGAATTAGTATATGTTGTACAAATAAAAAAGTCAAGTGTTGTGCAAAAAATCGGAACAAATGAAACCCTTTTGAAAACATTTATACATACAGCGTCCCATTATTAATGTATATATACATTTTGGCTCGGTATTTTTGCCTCTCCATTGCGTTCTGCCGTTGAATGCTCCTGCATAACCAACGAGACCGCCCGGTGGGCGGTCTCGTTTTTGTTTTATCGGCGTTTCTGCGGCAGGGGGATGCCCAGCACCAGCGCAATGCCCACGGCCAGCGCCACGGCGATCTTGAAGGTGGAGATGCCGTTTGCCAGCGCCAGAGCGTTGTCGCCCTGAATGAAGTAGTAGGCGCTGTAATAGATGCCCGCACCGGGCACCAGCGGAAAGATGCCGGTGAGCAGGAACACCGTCACCGGTGTTCTGAGGGTCACCGCAAGGATGCGTGCCAGCAGCGTCAGCGGAATGACCGCCAGCAGCGAGGCTGCAAAGGCTTCCATCCCGAACAGCTCCGCGATCTCGTATACCAGCCACCCCACTGCGCCCACCAGCCCGCAGTAGGGCAGGGTGCGCCTGGGGCAGGCAAAGAGGATGGCAAAACTCAGGGTGCCCGCCCCGGCCAGCAGGAACTGCAGGGCCAGACGGCCCAGCTGCTCCCCGGTGAAAAGAAGTTCTGTCATACCACGGCCACCCCCTTCAAAAAGGCATAGAGGCTCAGCACAAGGCCGGTGCCGATGGCGATGCTGGCCGCAATGAGCAGCGCGTCGATCATCCGGATGGTACCGGACAGGTAATCTCCCTGCACAAAGTCCCGGATGCCCATGGTAAAGGCGATGCCGGGGGTCAGGATCATCAGAGTACCGATGATGGCGTGACTGGCTTCAGTGCCCAGCAGGCTGCAGCCCAGAATACAGCACAGGGTGATGAGGGCGGCGGTGGAGATGGTTCGGAATCCGCCCCCCACGCCGTGCCGCCCGCAGAACAGCAGGTAGGCGTTGGCCGCAACACCGGCCGCAGCGGCGGCAAGCCCTGCTTTCAGGTCGCCGCCAAAAATCAGCGCAAAGCAGAACGCGCCGCCCATGCCCGCCGCAATCTGCACCCAGTCCTTCGGAAAAGGGATGCACCTGGCCTGAGCCAGCCGGGTCTCGGCCTCATCGATGGTGTCCACTTCCCCGGACGCGATCTGGCGGGAAAGCTGATTCACCGCCGCCACCCGCCCCAGGTGGGTGGTACGGGTGGGCACGTTGCGCACCTCGCTCATCTCCGCCGTGCCTGCGCTGGCAAAAATGCCGTTGGTCAGCACATAGACATGGAACTCCCGCAGGTGGAAGCTGGCCGCCATGATCTCCATGGTCTGCTCCACCCGGAACACCTCTGCCCCGTTCTCCAAAAGGGTCTGACCAGCCGCCATAATAAAATCCATGATGCGGCGGCGCTGTTCCCCGTCCGGATACAATTCCCTCTCTGCCATGCTGTGGTCTCCTTAAAATTGGCATAAAAAATGACCGCCTCAACGTTTCAGTGCCTGAGCGGTCATTTTTCTTGACGAATCTATTTGTAGTATAGTCAATCTCCGGCGGCTTGTCAAGCAGGCACGCCGTTTTTTCAGAACTTGAACAGGTTCACGATCCGCTGCCACAGGCGGGTGAAGAAGTTGCCTTCCTGCACATCGGCGGTGGTCTGGGCGGTAACATCCGCAGCGGCGACCGTCTCACCGGTCTTATAGATGAACTTCACGCTGCCGGAAGCATCCTCGGACTTACCGGCAAAGCTGGTGTAGTCCTCCAGACGGCTGGTCATCTCGTCCAGCACGGTCTTCAGGCCGTGGATCTGCTCCTCGTCCAGAGCGCCGGTCAGCTTGGAGATGCCCTCCTCATTGAACTGGTTCAGGCCATCGTTCAGCCGGACCGTGCCATCGCTGAGCTGGCCTGCGCCATCATTCAGGGTGGTCACGCCGTCATACAGGGTCTTGGTGCCATCGGCCAGCTGGGCGGCACCGTCCTTTGCGGAGTGGGCACCGTCAGCAGCGGTGGCAACACCGTTGGTGTACTGGTTGACACTGGACACGAAATACTGAATCTGCGCCAGGCTGTTCTTCAGGGCACGGACATCTGCGATATCCTGGCTGTTCTCAGCCTGATACTTCAGCTCGTCATGCACGGTCTGCTTGGCGCTGGCAGTGCTCAGATCAAGCATGGCGCTGAACATGGAGGGGTCGTAGCTCTGCATCAGCCGCAGAGCAGCTTCCAGGTCGTGGTTGGTCTTGGTTGCGGAGAGATACAGGGCAATGTCCAGCTGGCTGTCCTTGAAGCTGGGCTCCTGCTCCCAGACGGTGCGCACCATCTTCTTGCGGGCAGCGGCCAGTGTCTTTTCGTTCATGGTCAGCACTTCGTCAATAACGGAAGCGTAGTTGTCCCAGGTCATAGGGGTGTCGATCAGGCCGCCCTCCATCAGGGTGCTGTTGGCGGAGGCCAGAACACCATCGGCCACCTGCTGGGCACCGGCCTGCAGGGCAGCGTTATTAGAGCTCAGGGTATCCAGACCGTTGGTCAGCTGGCCCAGACCATCGTCTAGGGCAGAAGCACCGCTGTTCAGCTGAGAAGCGCCGTCCAGCAGGGCCAGGGTACCGTTGGCCAGCTGGGAAGCACCGTCCACCAGTTGGGCGGCACCATCCATCAGCTGGTTCATGGCATCGTTCAGCTGGCTGATGCCATCGGTCAGCTCGTTGAGGCTGCTCAGGTCAAAGGCATTGGTGCCCAGCGCATCGGCGTTGGTGGCACAGGCCAGCATGACCTGCGGCGCGGTCAGGTTCTCGACATCGGCTTCCACGGTGACGCTGTCCTGCAGATAATCCTCCACAGTGGACAGGTCATCGGGCAGCAGGCCGTCCAGAGAGTCCTTCACGCCGGGCAGGCAGACAAAGGCGGCCACGCTGCTCTTGGCGGCAGATTCCAGCATTCCGTGCTCGGCGCTCAGGTTGGTGGCATCCTGACCAAAGATCACGCCCACAGCAGTGATGAGCGGGGTGACAACGGTGCGCTCCCTGCCGTTGACGGTCGCGGTGCCGGTCTCGTTGTTGGTCAGATCGACGGTCACGGTCAGGTGGCCGCTCTTGCCGATCAGGTTCTCAAGGCTGTCGGTCACGCCGTCCAGCGTATAGGTGACATTTGCGGTGATGGGCAGGGCCTTGTCGGTATTGCCCTTATAGTACACGTCGGTGTCGTCGGTGTTCCAGACCAGCTTTTCGCCGTCCTGGGTGAACGCGGCATCGCTCTCGGTGTTCTGGATGTCGGTCAGGGTGCTCTCATCGGTGACATTGGACAGGCCGGAAGCGCTGTACAGGTGCTCACTGACGGTGGTGGACTTGATGGAGCCGTCGGCGTTCATCACGGCGTAGACCGTCTCATCCTTGGAATAATCGGCCTTGGCGGCTGCAAAGGCGGGCAGGGTCATGCCTGCGGCGAGAGTCAGCGCCAGCGCCGCACTGGCGAAACGAAGCGATTTTTTCATGGTAATTACTCCTTATCAGACTTCTTGGCGTTGGAAGATTCAGGGACCAGCCAGTGCATGGTGGTGTGGCGGATGACCCAGTCCAGCAGCATCAGGGCAGCGGGCAGAACGACCAGAATGACAGCCATACTGATCAGTGCGCCGCGGGAGATCAGCAGGCAGATGCTCCGCAGCAGCTCCATCTTACTGATGGCGGCCACGCCGACGGTAGCGGCAAAGAAGGTCAGGCCGCTGGTCAGGATGGACTGGCTGCAGTGCTCCAGCGACTGCTGGGCAGCTTCCTGCGGGGTGCGGCCATAGCTGCGCTCCTCGTGATAACGGGTGGTCATCAGGATGGAGTAGTCCACAGTCGCGCCCAGCTGGATGGTGCCGATGACGATGCTGGCGATGAAGGGCAGCTGGGTACCGGTGAAGTACGGGATGCCCATATTGATGGAGATGGCGGCCTCGATGCTGGCAACCAGCAGCACAGGGATGGACAGGCTCCGGAAGGAGATCAGGATGATGGCAGCGACTGCCATGATCGACCAGACGTTGACGTTCTTGAAATCCACGTCCGCAACCTCGATCAGATCCTTGGTCATGGCACCCTCGCCGGTGATGACACCGTTGGGATCAACCGCCTTGATAAGGTCATTCATCTCGGTCAGCTGGTTGTTGATGGCATCGGTACCGGTCTTATAGGAGCTGTTGGCCAGAATGAGCTTGTAGCCGCCGGACTGCAGGATCTCGGTCACGCTGTCGGGCAGCAGTTCGGTCTGGAAGCCCGGGCCGGTGATGGAATCCAGGCTCACCACCTGGGTGATGCCGTCCACATCCTTGAGCTCATCGCAGAGGTCAGACACCTGCGTTGCGGTCAGGTCCTCATCCACCAGAATAAAGTGGGAGGTGGTCATGCCGAAGTCCTCGCCCAGCTTGTTGGTGCCAACGATGCCGGTCAGATCCTGGGGCAGCGAGTCGAACAGGGTGTAGTAGACCTCGGTCTTTTGCTGGGCCACCACAAAGGGCACCAGCAGCACAAGAAAGACGACCACGATGGGCATTGCGTGCTTGGAAACAAAGTAGCTGAGCTTGGTCAGCTTGGGCACGATGGTGCGGTGCTTGTACTTTTCGACCTGCTGATCAAAGGTCAGGATCAAAGCAGGCAGAATGACGATGGTGCAGATGACACCCAGCGCCACACCCTTTGCCATAACAACACCGATATCGCGGCCCAGCGTCAGGCGCATGGCGCACAGTGCCAGGAAGCCCGCAATGGTGGTCAGGGAGGAAGCGGTGATGGAGGTCATGGTCTTGCAGATGGCGGTCACCATGGCTTCCTCGTTGGAGGAGCGGAGTTCCTTTTCCTCCTGATAACGGTGGAGCAGGAAGATGGAGAAGTCCATCGTCACGCCCAACTGCAGCACCGTGGAAAGTGCCTGGGTGATGTAGCTGATCTGACCCAGGAAGATGTTGGTGCCAAAGTTGTATGCAATGGGGAACAGCAGGCCCAGCATGAACAACACAGGCGTAATGGTGCTCTCCAGCGAGAGGAACAGCACCAGCATACTGGCACCCACAGCGCACAGGATGTACAGCGGCATTTCTTCATTGATCAGTGCCTTGGTATCCTGCAAGATGACGCTCATGCCGCCAAAGTAGCAGTCGTGCCGCAGCACCTTTTTGATCTGCTGGACGGCGTTCATCGTCTCGTCGCTGGCGCTGGGCGCATCAAACCGGACGATGAGCATGGTGGAATCATTTTTACCGAACATGAACTGCTGGACATCCGCGGGCAGCATCTCGGTGGGGATGCTGGGGTCGATGACATCGCTGAGCCAGAAGGTCTGTGTGACACCGGGCACCGCATCAATGTCCTTCTTCATGGCGATCAGTTCATTGGTAGGCAGGCCTTCCACCGTGATCATGCCGGTGGAGGCCAGATGGAAGTCGTCCTCAAGCGCTACCTCGCCGATCATGGAGTCGAGCTCCTGCGGCAGATAGGTCAGGACATCATAGTTGATGCGGGTAGCAACCGCGCCGATTGCGGAAGGGATCAACAGCAGGACCGCTACTGTTAAGATCAGCTTGCGCAGACGCACGATGCTCTGTGCGATCTTTTTCATGGGAACCCTCCATACGAAAGTTGATTGGATCTGCCCTAAAATGACCCGTGGTCATTTCTGAGCAAGCACTATTATAACCAATCGACGCAAGGTGTCAAGATAAAAAATGACCAAAAGTCAGTTTTCTTATCACAAAGCAAAAATTGTATAGCTTGTCCGGGGGCTTTTGCTCTTGCGCTCTTCCCTTCTCCCTGCTAAAATATTGTTTACACGACAAAACAACGTCAGAAAAGAGGATGCAGCAAGCTATGAGCACCGTGGAAGGAAAGAAACAGGAAAAGCGCCGTGCGCTTCTGGACGCAGCTTACGAGCTGTTTCTGGAGCGGGGCACCTCCAAGACCAGCGTGGAGGATATCACCTCCCGCGCCAAGGTGGGCAAGGGCACGTTCTACCTCTATTTTGCCGATAAGGGTTCGGTCACGCAGGCCCTGCTGGCCCGGGTGAGCTACCAGCTGCTGGACAACGCCTGTGCCGCCGCCGAGCAGCACGCTGCCGAGCTTACCAGCTTCCCCGACCAGATGATCTTTGTCATCGACCATATCATCGAAGCCCTGCGCGCGGACACCCTGATGCTCCGCTTCCTGGAGCGCAGCTTTGTCTGGCCCGGGCTGGATCAGATCGAAGCCAGCGGGGAGGCCGAGCCGCTGATGCGCAAGGTCCTCCAGATCGTGATGTGCAGCCCCGAGATGGCGGGCCGCACCGAGCGGGAGATCTACCAGCGCATCACCGCCCTGGGCAGCATGTGCATATCGGTGTGCTACACCTCTGTATTGGAGGGCAAACCCGACAACATCGACAACATGAAGCCCATCCTCTACGATATCATCCGCCGGGCGCTCTGAGCACCTCTCCCCTGCCAGCCCTCGCAAAGGGGCCTTTGCGCCAATCCTCCGGGGCAAAAAACGGAAAAGGCAGACTTTTTTCAAAAAAGCCCTTGCAATTGCGCGAAAAATGTGGTATCATACTCAAGTCGATACGACATCTGGACGGTTAGCTCAGCTGGTAGAGCATCTGCTTGACGTGCAGGAGGTCACAGGT
>OICU01000536.1_pt1 | contig 9286 bp, 10 predicted proteins | sample 1581351 | NCBI WGS metagenome assembly OICU01 (sample SAMEA3882545, study PRJEB24775) | human gut metagenome | biome: human-associated habitat; feature: intestine environment; material: feces | place: Netherlands | collected 2009/2010
CTTACCGCTGACTGTACAAAGCTTGAGATCGGTGATTTCCCAATCAACGCAGTTCCTGGTAAGGAAGACGAGCAGAAGCACAACCAGTTACTGATGACCCGTCCTGCATTCGGTGGAAACACAATCGCAACCATCGCCTGCCCGGACAACCGTCCTCAGATGGCTACCGTTCGTCCTGGTGTTATGCAGAAGCTTCCAAAAGAGGCTGGACGCAAGGCAGAAGTAATCGAGTTCAATCCTACACTTGAGAAGAACAACCGTTACGTTGAGATTCTTAACGTTGTTAAGGCAGTTGGAAATGTAGAGAACATCATGGATGCAAAGGTTCTTGTATCCGGTGGTCGTGGAGTTGGAAGCAAAGAGAACTTCAAGATGCTGCAGGATCTCGCTGATGTATTTGGCGGAATGGTAAGCTGTTCCCGTGCCGCTGTAGAAAACGGCTGGTTAGCACAGGATTATCAGGTAGGACAGACAGGTAAGACGGTTCGTCCACAGATCTATTTTGCAATCGGTATTTCCGGAGCAATCCAGCACGTAGCTGGTATGGAAGAGTCTGACCTGATCATCGCAATCAACAAGGATGAGGATGCTCCAATCTTCTCCGTAGCTGATTACGGTATCGTTGGAGATCTGAACAAGATCGTTCCAGCTCTGACAGAGGCTTTAAAGGCTGAAATGAAGAATAAATAATTTCATCTTATATAAGTGTGAAAAGAGACCGCCGCGGATTTCCGCGGCGGTTTTTTTGTGTAAGGAAATACTTGACAAACAGGTTTAAATGACTTAGACTAAAAGTAGTCTAAGTAGTTTAGACCAAAAATTAATAGGTAAAGTAATAAATACGGTGAAAGAAATGAAAACTTATTTGACAAAAGCAGAATTAAAATTGATGGAAGTAATTTGGGAGAAGGGTCAAATTCCTTCAAATAAACTTGTTAAAGAATGTTTAGAGCGGTTTAATTGGAAAAAGTCAACAACCTATACTAATTTGAAAAAATTAGTTGATAAAAAAATGGTTTGTAATTCAGAGGCAGTTATTACTGTATTAAAATCAAGAGCAGATTATGAAAATGGTCAGAGAAAAGAAGTTATAAAGGAATATTTTTCAAATTCATTACCGCAATTTGTCCTTTCGTTTATCAAAGAAAGAAATCTGACAAGAGAAGATATTCAAGAATTGGAGAAAGTAATAGACGAATATAAGGAGGAACTACATGAATGATTTTTTCAAATTTTATAGTGGTTCTTTGAGTGGAACAATAATAGTTATTATAATATTTTTATTTATAAGATTTTTATTAAGAAAACAGTCTAATCACATAAAAATAATGTTGTGGGTGATACTTTTGATACGTTTATTGTTTCCGGTATCTATATATACGGAATATGGCATTTTGTATTCGGAAACATTTGTTGAAAAGAATGAAAATCTTTCTGCACAGGAAATGAAAAGTGATAATTCTTTGCAAATATTTCCAAAAGGTGAAAATACATCGAAACCATACATGGGAAAAAAGAAGAATATAAATATTCTTATGATATTGTGGTATATAGGTCTTTTGGTTTTTGCTGTATATTATATTATACAGAGGATTGCTGTTTGTAGAAGAACAAAGAATGCAAAGAAGATATCTTCACAGGATGAAATCTATGAGTGGAAAGAAAGCATGGCTTGTGTTATCGGCTTAGTTAAACCAAAAATATTTTTGCCATTTGATTTGAGTCCAGAGCAACGGCAGATAGTGTTACAGCATGAAAAGACCCATATAAAACGCAAAGATTATCTATTGATGATGTTGTATTATATAGCTCTTGCTTTAAATTGGTATAATCCCTTATGTTGGTTAATTTATTTTGGAGTAAATAAAGATATAGAAATGGCCTGTGATGAACAGACATTACAAAATACATCAATGGAGGAAAGAAAATTTTATGCCAGAACATTACTTCGGTTATGTGATAAAGGTAGATTAAAATATGTATCAGCTATGCGACCTTTTATTTGCGAAAGGAGTACATTGAAGATGCGGATTAAAAATATTGGGAAAGAATATAGCTGCCAAAAAACAATATATATAGTTGTTGCCAGTGGATTGTTATTAGTAGTATTGTTTGGAAGTTTTCTTTATAAAAAAATTGGTTTGAATAATGTTGATTCGAAAGAACTTGCAAGGCTGGCAAGTTACAAATCAACTTTAAATTTTGATGATACAATGCCTAAAATTGGTTATGTCGGAAAGGGACAATTAGTTGTTTATGACAATATGGGGGTGTATGTTTATGATCTTTCCTCTTCAGACCTGACGGATTATGTTGATTTTGAAAAAAATCATTTTAAGGGATTACAGGGAGATGATGCAACATTTATTCATGTATCGAAGGATGGACGGTATATCCAGCTAAGTGATAATGAAAAACAGTTGCAGTATGATTTGAAAACAAAACAACAAAAGAATCAATTAGATAAAAAAGAAAGCTGGAATCCGAAAACAGAACCGATGGGGGTGGAGACCGCAGAATATTACAGCGTAAGCGATGTGTATTATATAGGTGAAGGCGAAACGTGTTTTCTTGCCATTAACAAAAATGTTACTCCAAATTATGGGGCATTGTTATGTGTAGTATCAAATGTGGGGGCAGAAAAAGAATATTCTTTATTTGATTGATGCATGAGTTGTTTTAAAGGCTGAGATGTGCAAATAATTTCATTTTATATAAGTGTGAAAAGAGACCGCCGCGGATTTCCGCGGCGGTTTTTACTATATTTGTAACGAGTCTTCTGTTTTACAGCCTAAGACACGCGCAAATTTTACGACATCAATGTCTAGATATGTAACAATGGAACCGACAGGTTCGTTATAGTTAGCAGAGACAAAACAAAAGTGAGGAACGCGCGTGATTTTACTGATGATGGTGGACACACCCGAAGAAAAACGAAAATTTGTGATCCTGTACGAAAACTATCGTTATCTGATGTTGAAAGTGGCGGTGGATATTCTGCATGATTACCAGTTGGCAGAAGATGCCGTGCAGGAAGCATTTGTACGGGTGGCAAAACATATGGAAAACGTCGGACAGCCGGAGGAGACTGCCACGAAACGTTATCTGATTACGATTACAAAACATGCAGCCATTGATCTTTACCGCAGAAGAAACCGGTTACAAAGCAGGGAAATCTATATGGATGAACTTCCAGAAGAAACCGGGCAGCTTACTTATATGGCACCGGAGGAAGAACATGGAGTGTTAGATATTTTAAAAAATCTTCCACCAAAATACAGAGATATATTTCTGTTAAAATATTCCGCACATCTGGAAAACCGGGAGATTGCCAGAATATGCGGACTTCGGGAGGGGACGATCCGGCAGCGGATTGCCAGAGGAAAACGGCTAATTGAAAAAGAACTGGAAAAAATCAAGAAGGGAGATACCGAATGAAAGTAACGGACGAATGGCTTTATGAAAAAATGCCGATCGTTGATGCGGCAATGGTACGGCAACTGGAAGTGTGCACGCAAAAAGATTACGTTTTTTCAGATAAATTCAGAAAGCGTATGAAGCGGCTGATACAGAAAGAAAAGTATATGTATGCCGAAAAACAGTTGAAGAAAATCACACAGAAAATTGCGGCAGCAGCGGTTGTGATGCTTGTGGGAGCACTCACCGTCACGATGAGTGTGGAGGCTTACCGGGTACGGTTTTTTCATACGATAAAAATGGTGCTGGATGGTAACATCAGTATTTACTCTTATGAATCGGACAAAGAGAAGATTTCCGATGCTATTTTAAAACCGCAGTATATTCCAGACAACTATCGGCTGAACGAAGAAAAAATTACGGATACCACATCCGTTTTGGAATATGGAAATGACAAAAAGCATTTGATTTTCCAGCAAACAATTGTGACAAATGAGAAAATGATTTTTGACACAAATTATAATTCTGTGGAACAAATCAGAATAAACGGAATGACTGTTTTTTTATATCGGTATACGGATGAGACATTTTGGGCATATGGGGAATATGGAAACAGCGTATATGTGCTGGCTGGAGATACAATCCAAAAAGAAGAAATTGAAAAAATATACAAACACTGGATCTGGTAAAGGAGAGAGAAAATGATGAAAAAGAGATGGATTTTATTTATGATGTGTGCGTGCATTTCAGGACTTGGAGGATGTGGAAAACAGACAGTTACAGAAAAAGCTGAGGAGACAGAAACTGCAGACAGTATGAAGGAGGATACAACAGAACTCTGCGCTTATATAAAGGAAATCAATGGAAATACACTGGTCATCGATCCCGTGGAGTATATCAGTTCCGGGGATAGTGATCGACTGGCAAGTTACAAACACACGGATGACGATATGCCTGACGGATATTATATATACAATAAGGATGAAAAAACAGAGGATGTAACATTGACAGATCAGACGGAGTACTCCTTTTTGGATTGGACAAGAGAATTTGGGGGAACAGATGCCGATATTCGTGTAGTAACAAAAGATAAAATGATTTTTGAAAAATATATGGAAACTTATACGGATGCAAAACCTGGAATGCCGTTTTTCCTGAAAATGAAAGGAAATACGGTGATTCAGATTTTGGAAAAACCGATGGTATGATGTGACTTGACCATAAGAGAAGCAGGGTGTAAACTGATAAAGTTGATGTTTACTTTATTCGCAAAAGAAAAAAGAGAGAGACGGAAAACATAACATCCGCTTTCATCTGGAACAGGAGGAACCAATGCGAAACAATAAGACCGCGGAGCTGGTACTGACCGCTCTGTTTGCAGCAATCATTATCATTATGGCGTTTACACCGCTGGGGTACATCCCACTTGTGGTGATCAATGCGACCATCATCCACATCCCTGTTATTTTAGGAGCGTTATTCTGTGGACCGAAGAAGGGCGGATTTTTGGGATTTATCTTTGGTCTGACCAGCTTTATCAAGAATACGGTTATGCCGACCTCACTTTCGGCATTTGTATTTTCCCCGGTGCTGGCGGCCAGCATGGTAGGCACCAGCGGAATCGTAAAGAGTGCGTTTATCTGTTTTGTACCGCGTATTCTTGTAGGAATTCTGCCATATTTTGTATATATCGGAGTAAAGAAAGCACTTTCTTCCCGGCACAAAATTCTCTGGGCAAGTGTGTTTAATATTCTGATCGGTGTGTTCCTGTTTCTTGGTGCGCGTGCGTTTCTGCTTCATGTGTTTGACAAGAAGCCATTGTCAGATATTGCATTGTATGCAGTAAGTGCACTGGTTGGATGGTTTGTTTTTATGGCACTGGAAGTGTATACGGTACTGAAATCCGGCGCAGTCTGTGCATTTGTCTACGCGGGTGTAACAGGCGCAATGGTCAATACGATACTGGTTATGGGCGGAATTTTTGTGTTATACAAAGATGCATATGCAAAAGCCCTGAGTGTCGATGCAGGAGCCGTGCTTGGAATCATCGGTGGTGTCATCAGCTTTAACGGAGTCATTGAAGCGATTGTGGCTGCAATCATTGTAGCAGCACTTGGCATGGTACTAAATAAATTAAAACCAATCCAGAAATAATATGTTTTAAAAAGGCAGCCGGAATGAAACACAGGCTGCCTTTTTTGCTGTCCTTTTGGTAAAAAGCGATAGTGTATGGAACAAGGATATGCTAAAATAGAAAAAGGTATAAATTTAAAAGGAAGTAGATGTATGCTTAATATTTATTACGGCGACATGCAGGAGTCTGTGTATAACACGGCAGCGTATTTTAAGTATGATTATGAGGACAGTTGGATTATAGATCCGTTTGTAAAAGAAATGATTCAGGATGTGGATCAATCAACGGTGCTGGATAGTGGCGTAATTGACAGTCCTGTTTTGGGAAAAATTCCACCGACAGGTTTATCCGGGGGAGTAAAGACATTAATCCTTGTAAAATTTGATAAGGATAAAATTTTTAATGCATCAACCTGTGGGGATAATTGTGCAAAATGGTTATTAAAAATAGCAGAATCCGAAGACCGTACAATTAATCTGCGGCATTTAATGAATTTTGGAAAAGATCCTTTTGTCATTCGTATTTTGAATACGGGTGAGATTGTTCATTCAATGGAAGAACTGGTGTCGATTGCAGGAGAATTTGTTTAATGAAGGGAAAACATAGAATTATTGTATCAACAAAGCGCTTAAAATATGATTTTGAAATTCGAAGAAATCTGACGGTCATCCGGGGAGACAGTGCGACAGGCAAAACCACATTGGTAGATATGATTCGGGAATACGTAAATAATCCATCCGGTACGCCCGTGGAACTGACGTGTGACAAAAAATGTTATGTGCTCGAAGGTTCACTGTGGAAAGAACAGTTATCAGCAATGCAGGATAGTATTGTATTTATTGATGAAGGAAACGAATTTATCAAGACAGTAGAATTCGCAGATACTATTCAGAAAACAGATAATTATTATGTCATTGTTTCTAGGGAATCCTTGCCTTCTTTGCCGTATAGTGTGGAGGAAATCTATGGAATTCGTACTTCAGGAAAATACGGAACATTAAAACCGTGTTATCATGAGTTTTACAGAATATATGGAGCACAGACTTTAAAGAAGGATATTAAACCAGAGGTTGTAATAACGGAAGACAGTAATTCCGGTTATCAGTTTTTTAATTCTGTATGTAGGCAACAGCAATTGAAATGTGAGACAATGAATGGAAAGTCAAATGTTTTCCATTATTTAAATATGCATAAAAATGAACGCATACTTGTAATTGCAGACGGTGCGGCATTTGGTTCTGAAATTGACAGAGTGATGCAGTTGATGGGTGGAAAAGATCAAGTGGTGCTTTATTTGCCGGAGTCATTTGAATGGCTGATATTAAAGGCAAAAGTAGTAAAAAGCAAATGGGCAGATCAGGTGCTGGAAAAGCCGTGGGAATATGTGGAAAGCAAAACATATTTTAGCTGGGAGCGGTTTTTTACGGCAGTTTTGATTGAAGAGACAAATGGTTCTTACCTTGCATATGCAAAAAGAAAATTAAATCCAGCATATCTGAACGATTCTGTCAAAGATTCCATACTGGAACAGATGACAAAAATTAAATTGTTTTAGGGAAAAAGTGTGATAAAATAGCAGAAGATGTGATTTTTTCTGCAAAGGAGTAAGAGACAATGTTAAAAGGAAAATGTGTGGTACTCGGTGTGACCGGAAGTATCGCTGCCTATAAAATCGCCTATCTGGCAAGTGCGCTCGTCAAGCAGCATGCGGATGTGCATGTGATCATGACGGAAAATGCAACCAATTTTATTAATCCTATCACGTTTGAGACGCTCACAAGCAACAAGTGTCTGGTCGATACGTTTGACCGGAATTTCCAGTTCAATGTCGAGCATGTGGCACTGGCAAAGCGTGCAGATATTTTTATGGTTGCACCGGCTTCTGCCAATGTGATCGGCAAGATGGCAAACGGAATCGCAGATGATATGCTGACAACAACGATTCTTGCGGCAAAATGCCCGAAGTATGTTTCCCCTGCCATGAATACCAATATGTTTGAAAATCCGATCGTGCAGGATAACATCAAAAAGCTTGGGGACTATGGGTTTCATATCATTGATCCGGCGAGCGGATATCTTGCCTGCGGCGATACCGGAGCCGGAAAGATGCCGGAGCCGGAAACACTGTTTTCTTATATTATGAAAGATCTTGCCTGCGAAAAGGACATGGTCGGAAAGAAAGTGATGGTCACAGCAGGACCGACACAGGAGAAGATTGATCCGGTGCGTTATATTACGAATCACTCTACCGGAAAAATGGGCTATGCAATTGCGGAAAACTGCATGCGCCGTGGCGCGGAAGTGACGCTGATCACGGGACCGGTGGCAATCACTCCGCCGCCGTTTGTAAAGGTCGTTCCGGTTGTATCTGCCGCGGATATGGCAGCAGCCGTAAAGGAGACAGCAGAGCAACAGGATATTATTATCAAAGCGGCAGCTGTGGCGGATTATCGTCCGGATCACCCGGTCGATGAAAAAGTCAAGAAAAAAGACGGGGATGCCACTCTTACGATGGAACGCACGGAAGATATCCTTTCGTATCTGGGCGCGCACAAAAAACCGGGACAGTTTCTGTGTGGATTTTCCATGGAGACGGAACATATGCTGGAGAATTCCCGTGCAAAACTTGCAAAAAAGAATGCAGATATGATTGTGGCGAATAACCTGAAGGTAGCCGGAGCCGGATTTGGTACAGATACCAATGTGGTGACGCTGACTGGAAATAATGAGCAAAGCGGATGTCGCATCAGCGATTGTGAGTGAAATTTTAAAGAAAATGTGTTAGTATTAAAATATGACAGACTTAGAAGCCTATTATAATAAATTTAATGAAGAGAAGCGTCTGGACAGCCGACACGGCAGGGTGGAATTTGTGACAAGCATGCATTATATCCATCAGTGTCTGGATGAAATTGTGAAAGAACGTGCAAAAGAGGAAATCCATATCCTTGATATCGGGGCGGGAACCGGACGATACAGCGTACCGCTGGCACAGGAAGGGTTCGATGTGACGGCCGTGGAACTGGTAAAGCATAATCTGGGACGCCTGAAACAGAAGGGTGCAGGAGTGCATGCATATCAGGGAAATGCAATGAATCTGAAAAAATTTTCCGATGATTCCTTTGACGTAACCCTGTTGTTTGGGCCGATGTATCACCTGCATGAGGAAAAGGACAAGCTTGCTGCGCTGCGGGAGGCAGTGAGGGTGACAAAACCCGGAGGCAGGATTCTCGTGGCGTATATTATGAATGAATTTTCCGTTATCACGTATGCGTTTAAGGAAAAACATATTCTGGAGGCGCTTCAGGAGGGAATGCTCACAGAGGATTATCACTGTACTTCAAAAGCCAATCCTCTGTATTCCATGGTTCGTCTGGAAGATATTGAAGCATTGGACCGGCAGGTAGAGGTCAGGCGCCGGCAGATCATAGCGGCAGACGGTGCAGCAAATTATATGCGTCCGTTTTTAAATGCGCTGACGGAAGAAGAGTTTGATGCGTTTCTGCAGTATCATCTGGCAACCTGTGAACGGATGGATCTTATGGGTGCAAGCGGTCATACGGTGGATATTCTTGTGAAAGAGGAGTCTGAAAACGTATGAAAAAATGGATATTGCCAATCCTAATGGCAGGATTTTTGCTGACGGGATGTTCTTCTCCTGCAGCAACGTCATCGGCTTTGCCCTCTTCTACGGAAAAAATCACGGAGACACAGATGACGGAAGAACCGGGTACG
>OICU01000543.1_pt1 | contig 9203 bp, 10 predicted proteins | sample 1581351 | NCBI WGS metagenome assembly OICU01 (sample SAMEA3882545, study PRJEB24775) | human gut metagenome | biome: human-associated habitat; feature: intestine environment; material: feces | place: Netherlands | collected 2009/2010
TGGCTGGTCCAGGCCATCTCCAGCCCGGAATACATTAAGCACGCCTACAATGCCCCCTTTGAGTGGGGCTGTCTGTCCAAGTACATGGGCACCCTGCCGCCGGACCAATGGCGCTGCACCATGTTCCATGGCCTCTACTGTGGCTACACGGCGGGCCTGGACGCCACCGGCAAGGCCCTGGGGCTCCCCCAGGACAAGCAAAAACTCAACACCGGCAAGGCCCTCATCCGTTATTTCTGCGTCCCCTGCAAGCCCTCCAAGGCCAACGGCCAGCGGAGCCGCAACCTGCCTCAGCATGACCCCGCCAAATGGGAGCTTTTCAAAGAATACTGCAAGCAGGATGTGGTCACCGAGATGGAGATTGAAAAGCGGCTGTCCGCTTTCCCCGTCCCGGATTGGGTGCAAAAGCAATGGGAAACGGACCTCATCATCAACGCTAGGGGCGTGGCCGTGGACCTGGAGCTGGTCACCGGGGCCCTCTCTCTGGGGGACACCGTGCGCCAGACCCTCATGGCGGAGGCCATGCAGCTCTCCGGCCTGTCCAACCCCAACAGCGTGGCCCAGCTCACCACCTGGCTCCAGGAGGAGATTGGTGAGGAGCTGGCCGATCTGAGAAAGGACACGGTGGCCCGCCTGCTGGGCCGGGACGATAACAGCCCCCAGGTGAGCCGGATGCTGGAAATCCGGCAAGAGCTGGGCAAGACATCCACCAAGAAGTATGACGCCATTGAGGCCGCCGTCTGCGAGGACGGACGGGTCCGGGGCCTGCTCCAATTCTACGGGGCGAACAGGACCGGGCGGTGGGCCGGGAGGCTGGTGCAGGTGCAAAACCTGCCCCGGACCTACACGGAGCCGCTGGACGTGGCCCGTGAGCTGGTCAAGGGCCGCAAGCTGGATGCCCTCCGGCTCATCTATGGGAGCGTGCCAGACACCCTCAGCCAGCTCATCCGCACGGCCTTTGTGGCCCCGGAGGGTCATGTGCTGATTGACGCCGACTTTTCCGCCATTGAGGCCCGTGTCATCTCATGGCTGGCCAAGGAGCAATGGCGGCTGGAGGTGTTCCGCACCCACGGCAAAATCTATGAGGCATCCGCCTCTCAAATGTTCGGCGTCCCCCTGGAGCTCATCAAGAAAGGACGCCCGGAGTACGCCCTCCGCCAAAAGGGCAAGGTGGCAGAGCTGGCCCTGGGCTACCAGGGCAGCACCGGGGCCCTCATCACCATGGGAGCCCTGGACATGGGGCTCACTGAGGAGGAGCTGCCGGACATCGTGAGCCGCTGGAGAGAGGCCAACAAGCGCATCCGTGACCTCTGGTATTCCATGGACAGCGCCGCCGTCCAGGTCATCACCGAGGGCGGCAGTACCGGCGTCAACGGCCTGCTACTGGCCCGTGAGTACGACTATGACAACGGCACCGACTGCCTCACCATCCGGCTCCCCTCCGGGCGCAAGCTCTACTATATCAGCCCCGGCATTGGCCAGAACGAATGGGGGCGGCCCTCCATCTCCTACATGGGCATGGACCAGAAAACAAAGCGCTGGAAACGCATCGAAACCTACGGCGGCAAGCTGGTGGAGAACTGCGTGCAGGCCATTGCCCGTGACTGCCTGGCCCTCTCCATTGACCGGCTGGAGGCCGCCGGGCTCCCGGTGGTGTTCCATGTGCATGATGAGGTGGTCATTGATGTGGCCCCCTGGGACACAGAGGATGCCATGCTGGGCACCGTCTGCTCCATCATGGGGGAGCCGGTGCCCTGGGCCCCGGACCTGCCCCTCAAAGCCGCCGGGTGGGTGGGCTACTACTTCACAAAGGATTAAATCAAAGGAGGCACGGACCATGCACATGGTAAACGATAAAGGCGAGGCCGTCTATTACAACCTGGTCCGCAAGAACAACAAGGACTACTGGCTGGTGCAGGGCATCGGCTCCACCGTTGTCTACAGACGGGACCGGGAGCGCCGCAAAAGCCGCCATTTCACCAGGAACAGCAGGCGGAGCGCTACCTTGCCCGGCATGGTTTCCGGCCCGATTGACCGCCATTTTTTCCGGCGGAAAAAACACAAAGGAGAAACACCCGCATGAACGGACTGCTCATTGACTGTTTTGCAGGTGGCGGAGGGGCCAGCAAAGGCATTGAGCTGGCCCTCAACCGTCCCATTGACATTGCCATCAACCATGACCCGGAGGCCATCCGCATCCACCGGGTCAACCATCCACACACCCTGCATCTCACGGAGGACATTTTCACCGTTGACCTGCCCAAATATGTGGCAGGCAGGCCCGTTGACTTGATGTGGGCCTCCCCGGACTGCACCAGCCACTCCAAGGCCAAAGGCGGCCAGCCCCGCCATCAGGGGCTCCGCATCTTGCCCTGGGCAGTCTACAAGCACGCAAAGGCCATTTTGCCGGAGGTCATCATCATGGAGAATGTGGAGGAAATCCAGCAATGGGGTCCTCTGGACGCCACCGGCAGGCCCATCAAAGAGCGGGCCGGTGAGGACTACAACAAATTCATTGCCTCCATGTGCTCCCTGGGATATGCCTTTGACAGCCGGGAGCTGGTGGCCGCCGACTACGGAGCCCCCACAACGAGAAAGCGCTGGTATGCCATTTTCAGACGGGACAAGCGCCCCATCATCTGGCCCGCACCTACGCACAGCAAAGAGGGCCGCCCTGGCACCGAGAAATGGGTCCCCTGCGGTGACTTCATCGACTGGACCGATCTGGGCCGGTCCATCTTTGACCGGCCAAAGCCCCTGGCGGATGCCACCCTGCGGCGGATTGCCAACGGTTACCGCAAGTATGTGGCAGAAAATCCGACCCCCTACATTGTGAACAACAAAGAGGCCGTGTCTTTCCTCATCCAGTACCACGGCGAAACCAAAGCCGGGGACGCCAGAGGCCAGCTTTTGACTGAACCCATCAAGACCATTGACACCAGCAACCGCTATGGACTGGTGACCGCCTTTGTCACCAAGTTTTACAAAACCGGCATCGGCCAGAGCTGCCGGGAGCCTCTGCACACCATCACTACCTCACCCGGCCACTTCGGGCTGGTGTCTGCTTTCCTCATCAAATACTACGGCACCGGCGGCGGCCAAACCCTTGCGGAGCCTCTGGCCACCATCACCACCAAAGACCGCTTTGACCTGGTGAATGTGGTGACGGAGCTGGACGGTGAGCAATACATCCTCAAGGACATTTTCCTGCGGATGCTGAAAGCGGAGCCGGAGCTCAAGCTCATGCAGGGCTTTCCAGCGGACTACATCATCACCCATGACTGTGAGGGCAAGCCCTACCCCATCAAGGAACAGGTGGCCCGCATTGGCAACAGCGTGGTCCCCATCATGGCCAAGGTGCTGGTCCAGGCCAACTGCCCCCATTTAATCAGAGAGGAGTTAAGTGCATGAAAATCATCTCTCCCAGCTTTGAAATCCTCACCCCGCTGGACGGCCAGGCCGTACTCAAGCACATTGAGCTGTGCGGGCGGGTGTGCTACAAGTCCGAGGATAAAATCACCGGCACCAGCGCCGCCACCTTTGTGGCCAACATCATCAAGCGGGGCCATGAGGCCGTACTGGAGCACTTCAATATCACCGTCAAGTTTATCTGTGACCGGGGCGTGTCCCATGAGCTGGTCCGCCATCGCCTGGCCTCCTACTGCCAGGAGAGCACCCGCTACTGCAACTACTCCAAGGACGGCTTTGGCGGAGAAATCACCGTCATCTGGCCTTATTTCCTGGCGAAAGGGAGCACCGCCATGCAGCATTGGGCGTGGGCCTGCCGCCAGGCGGAGGCGTCCTATTTCAATATGTTCACCTTTGGCTGCATGCCCCAGGAGGCCCGGTCCGTGCTGCCCAACAGCCTCAAGACGGAGGTGGTGATGACCGCCAACCTCCGGGAATGGCGGCATTTCTTTAAGCTCCGCACGGCCCCGGCGGCCCACCCCCAGATGAGGGAGCTGGCCATCCCGCTGCTCCGCCGGATGCAGGAAATGGTCCCCGTGGTGTTTGATGACCTGGAGGTGGCCCATGAAAAGAGCTGAAATACTGGAGGCGGCCCGTGTCTGCGTCTGCGGAGAGCGTGAGCGGGACTATGGCACCCCGGAAAACAACTTTGAAACCATTGGCCTGCTGTGGGGTGTCTACCTCCGAGCGGCCCACCCGGAGCTGGCCAAGGTCATGGCTGTCAACCACATCACCGCCAAGGACGTGGCCGCCATGATGGGGCTGCTCAAGGTGGCCAGGATTGCCACCGGCTCCAGCCCAGACAGCTTTGTGGACCTGGCCGGTTATGCGGCCTGTGCCAGTGAGATTGCCACCAAGGAGGACAGCAATGTCTAAGAACAAGAAACGCCGCCGCCCGATGCCCAAGACCTGTGACCCCAACGTGTGTGACCATTGCATGTATTTGGGAGAGGGTGACTTTGTGTGTGACCTCCACGGCCTGGGGCCGGAGGAAACTGTCTTTGTCATGGAGGATTGGGAGCCCACTGAGCATTTCCTCCAGTGCCGCCGTGAGGCCCGCCATGAATAGGCGGGAGCGGCGCAAGCTGCAAAAGCAGGGCGTCCAGGTGCCCAAGGACCCCAGCATCAACATCAAGCTCTCCGACCTGGGCCGGGGCATTATGACCCCGGCCATGGAGAGCGCCATGATGCACGAGATAAACCAACAATGCCTTGAGGCGGATGCCCGCTTTTCCCTTGACCTGGACACCATGGTGCTCTGGACCCTGTACCAGTGCTATGGCTGGAGGGAAAAGCGGCTCCATGACTTCTACCTGGCAATGGCCAGGGAGCACCGCCGGATGAGGGAGTATTACCAGATGGATGACCTCTACCCGGAGCGCTACAAGCTCAAGGAAAAGGGCATTGATATTGAAAAATGGCAAGAGGAGGTGTTGCGAGATGACCCCTAAACCCTGGGAAAACGGTGAGGGCTACCCTGACCCCACCGCCTACAACGCCCTGCGGCCCATCATGCAGGAGGACGCTGCCCTGGAGGGAAAGGTCAATTTTCTCATCAAGGTGCTCAAATTCATCATAGCGGAAAGCGGCTTTGAGCTGCTGGCCCGTATTGAAATCAAGGACAAAAAGACCGGGAGGTGTTTTAGATGAAAACGGCTGACAATGCGGGGCTGTGCCAGGTCATTGAGGCCATCGGCCTGCCCGCCGTGCTGGAGCAATGCGCCGAGGAGCTGGCTGAACTGACCCAGGCGGCGCTCAAAATGGCCAGAAAGCTCCGGGGAGAAAATCCCACGCCGATGACACACGCCCAAGCGGCGGAGCATCTGCATGAGGAGCTGGGAGATGTCCGCCTGTGCCTCAAGGTCCTGGATGTCGCCATGGGCGGAGATAACACCACCGCCGTGGAGGCGGAAAAGCTCCAGCGCTGGCTGGAACGAATAACCCAAGAACAGAAAAACCCAGAGTAAGAGGTGCCCGCCCATGCAATATGACCGCAAAATAACAATATCAGCCGGGAGCAACCGGCGGGCCATGACCTGGCAGGCCCAGACCATGCTCATCTCTGAGCTGTGGGCCCGGCTCCAGGCCCCCGCCAGAGGCACGGAAACCCTGGCGGCATATCTGAATATGAAAAAGGCCCAGCAGGATGACCTCAAGGATGTGGGCGGCTTTATGGCCGGCACACTGTCCGGGCCCCGGCGCAAAGCCAACAATGTGACCGGGCGTGATGTCATCACCCTGGACCTGGACAACATCCCCTCCGGGGGCACGGAGGATGTCCTGCGCCGGGTGGAGGCCCTGGGCTGCGGCTATTGCATCTATTCCACCCGTAAGCACAGCCCAGCGGCTCCCCGCCTGCGTGTTCTGCTCCCCACGGACAGGACCATGACGGCGGATGAGTATGAGCCCTGTGCCCGCAAAATGGCGGAGTACATAGGCCTGGAGCTCATGGACCCCACCACCTTTGAGGTGTCCCGCCTCATGTATTGGCCATCATGCTGCGCTGACAGCCAATATATCTATGTGTGGAAAGACAAGCCCCTGCTCTCTGCCAACGGCCTGCTGGCCAAATACGATGACTGGACCGACTGCACCGCCTGGCCCCAGGTGCCGGGCGCTCTGAGCCTGCCCAAGCTGGCCGTCAAGCAGGGTGACCCAGAGGGCAAGACCGGCGTGGTGGGCGCTTTCTGCCGCACCTATGACATCTACCGGGCCATGGATGAGCTCATCCCCGGCATCTACGAGCCGGTGGACAATATGCCGGGCCGCTACACCTACCTGGGCGGCTCCACCACCGGCGGCGCTGTCATCTACGACAACGGCAAATTCCTCTATTCCCACCACGCCACCGACCCGTGCAGCAACCGCCTGGTTAATGCCTTTGATTTGGTCCGCCTCCACCGCTTTGGGGACAAGGACGATGAGGCCCAGCCGGGCACCCCCACCAACCGCCTGCCCTCCTACAAGGCCATGTGTGAGCTGGCCGTGGAGGACAAGGATGTGGCCGCCTTGATGAGCCAGGAGCGCTACCAGGAGGCCGTGCAGGACTTTGAGGGCGCCACCGGCACCAACGATGAGGACCCCGCCAACTGGATGGGCAAGCTGGCCGTGAACACCCAAACGGGCCTGCCCAAGTCCACCATTGACAATGTGTGGATTATCCTGGAGCATGACCCCCTCCTCAAAGGCAAGTTTGCCCTCAACCAGTTTGCGGGCCGTGGTGAGGTCCTTGGGGCCCTGCCATGGGACGCCCGGACGGGCCGCCGCTTTTGGGATGACAACGACAACCAGGGCCTCTACTGGTACATGGAGCGCTACCACCACATCACCGGCAACGGCAAGATTGACGGGGCGCTTTCCCTGCACTCCACCGCCCATGCGTTCAATGAGATACAGGACTATCTCAAGGGCCTTGTCTGGGACGGGACGCCCCGCCTGGACACGCTCTTTGTGGACTACCTGGGGGCCGCTGACACCCCCTACACCAGGGCCGTGACCCGCAAGTCATTCACCGCCGCTGTGGCCCGTGCCATGGTCCCCGGCATCAAGTATGACACCATGCTCATCCTGTCCGGGGCGCAAGGCCTGGGCAAAAGCACCCTTTTGGATAAGATGAGCCGGGGCTGGTTTAATGACAGCATCCGCACCTTTGAGGGCAAGGAGGCCTCTGAGCTGCTCCAGGGCGTCTGGCTGGTGGAGGTGTCCGAGCTGGACGCTTTCCGCCGGACGGATGTGGCCCGCATCAAGCAGTTTCTCTCCCTGCGGGCGGACCGTTTCCGGGCCGCCTATGGCCGCCATGTCAAGGAGCTGCCCCGGTGCTGCGTGTTCTTCGGCACCACCAACACCTCTGATTACCTCCAGGACCGCACCGGCAACCGGCGATTTTGGCCGGTGGATGTGGGCGTAGTCCCGCACACAAAAACGGTGTGGTCCGATCTGCCGGAGGAGATTGACCAGCTATGGGCGGAGGCCGTGGTCCGCTGGCGGGCCGGAGAGCCCCTTTTCCTCAAAGGGGAGCTGGAGGACGCCGCCAAGCAAAAGCAGGAGGAGCACCGGGAGGCCAGCACCAGGGAGGGCATCATCATGGACTTTCTGGACAAACAGGTCCCGGAGGACTGGCAGAGCTGGCCGCTGGACCGCCGCCGCATGTTCTGGGGCGGCGCTGTGCAGGGTGAGGTCAAGCTGGTGGACCGTGACCGGGTGTGTGCCCTGGAGGTGTGGTGTGAGGCCCTGGACGGCAAGCAAAAGGACATCCGCTACTCCGACACGGCGGAAATCAACAGCATCATTGAGGCCTCCGGCGGCTGGGAAAAGAGCAAAAGCGCCTTGCGTTTTGGCTACTGCGGAGCCCAGAGAGGCTTTCTAAAGAGGCGTAACATTTAGTGTAACATTGCCTGCAACATTGATTTTGAATGTTACATCTGCCTGCAACATGTTGCGGGCAATGTTACGGGCAATGTTACGGCCTAAACCCTTGAAAACACTGGACTTTTTAAGGCTCTGCAACATTGCAACATTCATTTCTATTGATTTTGGAAATAGAGAGAATTAGAGGATTAGAGAAAATAAAAACTCTCTAAACCGCCTGTGTACGCATAAGTACGCGCGCGAGGTTACATTGTTGCAGGACCCGATTGGAGGCTGAAAAGATTGAGAGAAAGCAGCATTGAGAGCTACCTGGTCCGCAAGGTGAAAGAGCACGGCGGCCTGTGTTATAAATTCGTGTCCCCAGGCAATCCTGGTGTGCCGGACCGCATCATCATCACCCCCACCGGCAAGACGGTGTATGTGGAGCTGAAAACCGAGATTGGGAGGCTGGCCAAGGTCCAGAAATGGCAGAGAGGTGAGCTGGAGAAACGGGGGGCGGATGTCCGGGTGCTTTATGGGATGGACGCCGTGAAAGAGTTTCTGAGGGAGGTTTTTGGTGATGCAGTACATACCGCATGACTACCAGGCCTATTGCATCCAGCGGGTGGTGGAGGACCCCACGGTGGGGCTGTTTCTCCGGCCAGGGCTGGGCAAAACGGTCATCACCCTGTCTGCGGTCAACATCCTCAAGTATTTCCGCTGGCAGGTGGCCAAGGTCCTGGTGGTGGCCCCCAAAAAGGTGGCAGAGGCCACCTGGAGCAAGGAGGCGGCCAAGTGGGACCACCTCCAACATCTCCGGGTGTCCACCGTCCTGGGGAGCGCCACCAAGCGCATCAAGGCCCTCAACACTCCGGCGGATGTCTATGTCATCAACCGTGAAAACTTTGAGTGGCTGGTGGATTATTACCAGCAGGCCTGGCCGTTTGACATGGTGGTTTTCGATGAAAGCACCAGTTTCAAAAACCCCCAGAGCAAGCGGTTTAAGGCGGCCAAGCGCATCCGCCGGTTTATCAAGAAAGTGGTGCTGCTGACTGGCACGCCGTCCTCCAAAGGGCTGATAGATCTGTGGGCCCAGGTGTACCTCCTGGACGGCGGGGCCCGTCTGGGGCCCACGCTTTCCGCCTACCGGGAGCGATACTTTGACCCGGACCAGCGGAGCCGGACCCAGATTTTCTCCTACAAGGCTAAGGACGGAGCAGAGAGCGCCGTGCTGGGTGCCATCTCCGACATCTGCATCTCCATGAAAGCGGAGGACTACCTGCAACTGCCGGACTTCATTCAGCATGAAATCCCTGTCCTCCTGGACGCCAAGGCCAAAAAGGCCTATGACCAGTTTGAGCGGGACCTGCTGCTGGAGGTGGATGAGG
>OICU01000546.1_pt1 | contig 9188 bp, 10 predicted proteins | sample 1581351 | NCBI WGS metagenome assembly OICU01 (sample SAMEA3882545, study PRJEB24775) | human gut metagenome | biome: human-associated habitat; feature: intestine environment; material: feces | place: Netherlands | collected 2009/2010
CAATATTCAAGCCGTCGCAGTTCAGTTTTTCCTTCATTTTTATCGCAAGCTTCTTCGCAAGGACAAATACTTTCGATGCTGTCTCATCCGGCAATTCATATAAGTTATCCGCATGCTCCTTGGGTAAAATAAGAGCATGACCCTTTGTTGCCGGTCCAAGGTCCAGAATTACTCTGAAATCTTCGTCTTCGTACAATGTTTTGGAAGGAATATCTCCATTCGCAATTTTACAGAAAATACAATCCTCTTTTTTCATCTTTCTCGCTCCTATCTGTTTATCTATCCTTTTCCTCAAACGGAAATGCCTGATCCAAGGTTCTCAAAATACGGAAATCCCCTTTCATGCGCTGCATAACGCCGGACATAAATGCTCTCTGAAAAGTCATTCTTCCATTTATAATATCTTCCATTGCAGCTCGGTTCATAGACATCTCAACATCGTGTTTTTCGGTTTCTCCGTAGCCGCATTCCACAGAGGTCCCATTCACTGCAATCCACATAGGTGCTTTCTTTTCTTCTATTATAATAGTATAAATTGCTTCAAAACCCGGTTGTGGAACAAATGCCTTCTTAAATTCACTGAGATATTCTTCTTCACCATCTGCTCCGTTATTATCCAGCATTCCACGGAACATGCTGGTAAGCTCCTGAATATCCTCTTTCTGCCTCTGCACATAACTGTAAGATTAATGGATTTCGGAATTGTAATTTTCTGTCTCATCACCTTATTACTGGCCGGAAAACTGGCCAGTTTCTGATTGATAGTGCGATACATGTTCTCCGCTTTTTTCTCAATAATATGGCCATACTGCTCATTCATTTCCAAAGACACAGTATTCTCTATATATCCGCAGATTCCACTGCAGGGCAGTCCACCCAGGATCTCCCATGCCGTAGCCAGGTTCAGTTTACCTTCCCTCTCTCCATATGTAGTAGACATTACTACCGGACACATATAAATACCGGCAATGGCTTCCTTATCACCATATAGCCAGCAGGCATCCAGAAATTGCTGCATATAGCCGCCAATACCGTACCATTCCACCGTAGTTGCCAGGATAATACCGTCTGCTTCTTTTAGCGTCTGCGGCAATGTTGTAATGTTGGTCTTGCCGTCATAGAGGTTATACCGCTCCACGTGTACACGCAGCTCCTCCAGGACTTCCTGCATTTTGTTGATGACATAAATGGTAGGATCATCAATAATCCCCCGTCCTCCGTAATAGATATTGATATTCAAGTCTACACCTCTCGATTTCTTTTTTGCTTTCTTATCATACAGAGCAATGCCCCTGCCAGGAAACCGGTCAAAAGCCCGCCCACATGCGCTGCATTGTCTACGTTCTGCGCCGTGAATCCATTATAAAGAGATAACGCGATCATCAGTATTACTCGTTTGGGTGTAACATCCGGCATAGATCTCCGATCCAGCAAAATCCATGCCAACAACACTCCGTACAAGCCGAAAATCGCACCGCTCGCCCCTACCGAAGCAATTCTTTCCATTGCTATCACCTTATAAATCAGAGAACAAATATTGGCGCCGATCCCGGATAATAAATACAGAATCAAAAACTGTAAATGCCCTGTTACTTTTTCTATCATTGCTCCCAGAAAAAACAGGATTACCATATTATTAAAAAGGTGCTCTATGCCCGCATGTAAAAAAGTGGATGATAAAATTCTTTCATACTCCCCATACCGCAACACAGCTACTGCGTCCAGTTCGCCTATATTATATAACAGATCCCCCGTAAAAGTACATATCAGATACACAATAACATTGATTACCACAAGTGTTCCGCACACAATAGGAAGGTTCTGTCTTTTTTGCATCTATCCTGTTCCTCCGGAAATGATCATCCTTAATATCAATATCTAAAATGTACCACTGTTTCCGGCATTGCGTCAACCAAAAGGATGTCATACTTATATCAACGGTATATCAATGTCCTTTTTCCAAAGGTTATCTCATCACCCTCTTCCAATTTTCTTTTCTCATAAGGCTGCATGCGCAGTCCGTTTTTGAAAGTTCCATTCGTAGAATTCATATCTTCCAGATAATATCCGTCTTCTTCTTTTACAATTCTGGCATGAAGTCTGCTGATCGACAGATCCTCCAGTACCAGATCCGCCTCTCCCCTTTTCTTGCCTATTGTATAAGTTTCCTGGTCCAATGTTGCGATCAGTGATCCTTCTTCCGTCAGCAATCGATGTTTTATTTCACGCATTGCCGACTGTTCTCCCATATATACAGTCCGACCCATATCTTCCTCTTCATATGCCGTTTCCTCTGCTACCGCATATCCGTTCATGGTCAGTTGCAGATTTCTGCTATAATTTTCCCTTTCTTGTTTCTCTTTCTTTTTGCGGTTTTCCCATAATGCAAATAAACTCTTTTTCTCACCTGTCGTTCGATTTTCTTCCCGTTTATTCTCTATTTTTTCTTCTGCCGGCAAAATATCCTCCGTCTTTTGTTGTATCATTTCCTCTTTTGTATGTTCTGTCGGATCGATTCCGGAGATCCGCAGGCATTCCGCATCTTCATAAATTTTCTGCTGCAGATACACTTCTCCGGCCGTCTCATACTGTTCATATGCCTTATACAAATATTCCACCATTTCTTCATCCTGGTAATCAATATGTTCTATCAGGTATTCCAGTAATTCATGAAAACCGGTCTCCTGCCTGCAATAAGGAATGTATATGAAATAGAAATCATTCTTTTCCAAATCCTGATAGATATGATTCGGAAACCATACGATATTGCTCTCCTCCAATAAAAAACGGGACATTTCCTGTCGGACTCTTCTCATGCTCCACAAAAAATCAGTCAGCCACTGTCTGTTTATCACCTTTTTATCAAAAAGCTGTGCTATATTCTGTCTAGATGTAATGTCATAATACAGATAGGCATTTCCATCAATATATCGCAGGCTGCATGGGAGCAATCCCTTGATTCCTCCCCGGCTGATCATACAATATTGATATCTTTTTTCCTCTGGCTTTTCTCCCAGAGTCATTCTTTCATAGTTTGCATTCAGGCTTCGAATATATTCTGTATTTATCATAGCTAAACTTTCCCTTCTTAATTATTTTCTTCCGTATTATCCCTTTTGTTCTGTACATTTCTGCTTCTTCTCAGCCAAAATACCGGCGAAATCCTATCCGCTTGAAAAGAAGCTTTGGCACTCCAATATTTTTCTTGCGTTCCCATACCGGCAAAAGGATATCTGAGTCGTCCTGCTTTTTCAAGAATGACATCGTTTTTTTCCAGCTTCCACAATGGGTCCTCATTCTCCCACGCAATATATTTCTCCTCGTCAAAATGCAATGCTTTCTTCTGCATATAGTCATCCAGCTGCTCTTTTGTGAGTGTCCACTTACTTCCGCTGAGAACGGTCGCTTTTCCTATATCCTGTTCCAACAGGCATCTGTCATATTGAAAAAGTAACAAATAGGTCATTAATAAAATAACTGACAGAATTATCGGGTAAAGAATTGCAGCTTCTACTGTAAAATACGCATCAGACTCTTTTTTCATAATTACATTTCCTCCGGTTTTATATCATCCAGGTGGTTAAATAAGCCAAAAATAAAAAAGGAATGTACGGAATACGCCTTTTTCGATCCCGTCTAAGCATATAAAGAATCATAGAATACAGAAATATATAAATAAGGCTCAGACAAAATATAAGCAATGCCTGTCCATCTCTGCATATACTTCCCAACTGGATCAATACAATGCCGTCCGCCATGCCGATTGCTTTCGTCATCTTTGTCAGTAGAAGCAATATTATCCCCGGTACCGTTTCTACAATAATCCCTGTTTTCCAGCCCATTATGCAGATATCTGTTATGACAAGTAAGCTTCCTAAAAACAGCAGCCATACCGGAATTGTTCTTTTCCGAATATCACACAGGCTTATCTTTCCGAGATAAACACTCCATATGATTTTTTCCACCCAAAATACCATTTTGTTTTACCTATCTTTCGAATTATTTCCCCTGCATCTGCTACACACTTCATATTTGAAAGCTTCCTCTTTGGGAATTTTTTGTACTGTCCGTTTTAATCCGGGGCAATCCCGCCGGCTGTGATAACATTCTCCGTTTTCCGAAACGAAAAATAGCAGTCCTCCTGTCGGATGCGGTATTTTGTCTGTGCATTTCTCACATGGTCTGTACTCCCGCAGAGCCTCTGTCGCTTCCACCACACGGACGGACAGCCGAATGTGCGTACATTCTCTGTTCGTATGATATACTCTGCCGTTTTCCGTAACATATATATACTCTTCGTCTTCCGGCTCCGGAATTTCATACCCATTCCACATATGGCCGTAATAACGATTGGCCATTCGAAATTTTTTGAATCCTGACAGTTGAGATATTCCCGCAATCCTATAAGTCATATTGATTGTATAAATGTCACCTTCAATATTGCTCTCCAAGAACTGTAATCCATCACTTCCTCCGTCCAAAGGTGACATTTCCAGATATTCCTCTCCCAGCTGTTCTTCGATCTGTTCCTTGACATAAGTATAAGATACGGCAACTGCCTCCAGTCTGTGATCTGCAGAACCCTGCTGCCCCTCCGGTAATGCACCGTAGACACCGATCTGCCGCCCGGCATTCCACAATGCCACTTCCAGATTTCCGTGCAGCCTTATGATTTCTATGGCATTACCCATAGAAATCACAAAAAAGCAAAACAGGGGCAGCACCAGCGCTGCTTCTACCGTCATACTTCCCCTGACGCAGGTCCTTTGGAGCATGGGCAGTGATATCCTCTTTATGTATTCAATGACTAATGATAATTTTGCGGGGAGAATTTTTTTACATGGGTTAAGAATATTTCTTATTTTCGGAGAAGGTCTCATGTGTTTTTGTTTCATAGTTGTTTTGCATTGTTCCCATAAAGAGGACATCACCGCCCACCTCCTTTTTACTCCGACATACCCGTCGCCGCTTCGAAGGACGTTATATAGGATTTCTGGCGTTCTATCTCAACACTATATCCATATCGGCTCTTCACCTTTACATTCATTTGAAGTTCCGCAATACATGCATCCAGACAAAAGTTCTGATTTCCGGGGGTAACTCTGATATCCTGCTCCACAATATTCATTGCTCTGTAGGTGACGGTTCTTTCATCACAAAGTAGCAAAAATATTTTCAGATAGTCCTCATAACCCAGATCCGTCACAGCATCCGCATCTCCGGAACGTCCCTCATCCGTCAGGTTTCCCTGTAATATCGTCTGTAATCCACAGTGCCAGGTGCTGTCACTTTTCAGTAAAGGTATTTTGTCTCCGGCAAGCATTGTTCTGACATCATACACGCTCTCCGCAAATGCCCACCCAAGTATCAATGAGATTGTAAACAATTCTCCTATTTCCGGAACCATCATAACTGCTGCCAGCGCTTCACCCAAAACTTCCGCAACCGCATATTTTTCTTCACTTCCGAACAAATAAGCGGCATTTGCGGCTTCCCTGATCGCAAATATCCTGTTTATCACATAACGAAGATTTTCCCGGTCACTTTCTTCTCCTGCGATGATATATTCCACCTGATACCACAGCGGACTGGTTTTTTTCTCAGTGCCATACCTTCCCATATATTTCAGCAGATACTCATGAAATAATATTCTTTCCTTCTCTTTTTCCCATTCCGTCTGGGATTGTAGCGCAATATTTCCCCGATTGATCTGATCTCGTTCCTCTCTCGCTTCTATGAATTGTTCTGTTTCTATTCTGCGATCTGAAATCTCTTCTTCGGGAAGCACCAGTGAAAGTATTCCGCTTTTCTTTTTTTCCTCCAATGCCTCTGTGGGATTTTCGATATGAATTACTTTTCCGTCAGCCGTTTCTCTTCCGTCGTATTCCCGGATCTGCGCATCCACGGTCTGTTTTTCTTCTTCTACACTGCGTTCCAACAGTCCACGGGATTTTATGGTCTTCACCCATTCTTTTATCTGTTGCAAAAGTCCGATGCCGACATCATCTTCTATTGCGTCCACCGCCATTCTGCGAAAGACTTCTCCATCCCCATCGGTCACAAAAGCAGCCTTTGTCATTTCTGCTTTTTCTGCTTCCAGCGCAAAAAAATCACGATACAGAAATTTATCGAGGAAAATATCTTCCAGTGAAAAATTGTGATTCATATATTCCAGAAGGTGTTCTTCTGTCAATTTTGTCGTCCCATGCACGGTTCCATAGGAACAATCTACTGCGAAAAGATTATACTGTGCGAATAACTCTCTGTGATATTCCGCCAGAATACTATCCATTCCTATGTCCATAACACATTCTGTTTCCAGGCAGATCCCCCGGTACCGGCAACCTTCTATCAACGCAAGGCACAGTGAAATCATCACACCAAGTGTAAGCGCAAGATATATTGTCATGTATCCGTTTTCTTTCATAAGGTCATGCTCTTATATTTTTTTCGTCTGGCTGGTAATTTTACTGAAAATAGAATTAACGATCTCCGTAATCTTTTCTTTAAAGATCACTACAAGACCCACCAGTACCACGATGATCAGAATCACCTCTACGGTTCCCATTCCATCCTCTTCTTTTATAAATTGTCGAAACGTTTTTAAATGATTCATATTTTTCTCCTTTTCTAAACTCCCACATTGGAAAACGCGGGAAACATAATTAAAATCATAACCACCAAGAGTAGCATTATCATTGGTAACAGTAATTTTGTAGATGCCTCCTCACATAATTTTCTGGCATTACGCATTCTCATTTCTTCTGCCTCTTTTGCCTCTTCGTGCAATTGCTGTAAAAGCATGGTGCTTCCTTTTTTTACATTTTGCGTAAGGAAAGTACTCAATCGGATATATTCCCGAACTCCTGTCCTTTTTCCAAATTTTTCATATGCCGCGCCCTCCGACACACCCATACGGATCTCACGGACTGCAATCAATAATTCTTCGTATGCTGCGTGTTCCTTTGCTCCTTTTTTCCGTTTCTGTTCATAATCTTCCGCTATCTTATTCACTGCTGCCCGTACCGTCAGTCCTGCTTCCAGATATAATGTTATTTTTTGCAGTATTTCCGGGTACTTCCTTTTTTCTTCCTGCTTCTTTTTCTCTACAAGCTCATGAATATCCCGATCTTTAAAAAAGAAGACTGCCACAATCGTCACTAACGTTCCCAACAATAATTGAAGCTCCGTCAGATTTCTCTGTCTCCACGATACCTTTTTACCGTCAATTGACTCAGGCAGCATAAAAGCTTCCTGCTCCGGATCTGATGTCTGTGCATTTTCCAGCATTATTTCCAGAACAGCTTTTTCACTTTTGTCGATTGCATCACTCTGATTTTTTACGGTAACCGACGTTTCTGTCTCCCATTGGTATTCGTCGTAAGCAAGTTCCGCTTTCAAACGCACCGTGCTGTCCTGCTCCTGAGGATATACTTTCCCCTCCGGACTGATAACATCCATGCAGTCGCTCTTCCATGTAACCGTAAAAGGGTAATCATCATATTCCTCCTGCAATTGCAGATCTTCCCTGACACAGTCCAATGATTCATTGCCTCCGCAGATCAGGCCCGGCAGCTCCTCCCGGAAAGCATCAAACAATTTTTGCAATTCCTCCTGACGGTATTTTCTGGGTTGTACTGTAAGTGCAAAGGAATATTGACTTCCATCCTCTACTTTTCCGATAATAACATAGTCCTTGCTTCCGCTTCCGGAATCTGCCCTCTTCATCCAACCGTTTTTTATAGAATTTCCTTCACTTTTTCCAAGTACAACAAACAATATCAGAAGAATTCCCACGAAAAATATCATGAGGGACATTGTTAACTTCCTTACATAATACTCTGTAATGCGCTCCTCCTGATTTTCTCCGGGATATAAACGGCTCAGATCTGTCTTTACCCTGTCTCTTCCCGGAACCGGTATTTTCCACAGGTGCATTTTCTTGTATATTATGAGCACTACCTGATAGCAGATCTCCACTACACCCTTTTTTCGTTCCATAGTATTCTCCCTTTAGAGACTTTCACCGATCCGTTCCATGATCTTCTCTCCTACGATATAGGCGCACAAATAGATTGCTAGGCATACTGTCATTATGATATATCCGGTTATGTTATGATACAGCGATACAAAATAACCCGGATATGTGACACCTATATAGAATGAAATTGCAAAAGGCATCACTTCCATCACTCTCTGTTCCAGGCGTCTTCCCTGCAGCAATGTCATCATCTCCTGTGTCGTCTCCACTTTATCGCTGATCAATTCTGCAGTATTTCGTATGATCTGCGATACATTGCCTCCTCCCCTTTTCGCCACGGAGAGTATCGTCGAAAACTGTTGAATCTCTTCACATCCACTGCGTTCTGCCAGATCTCCTATCAGTTCCTCCAATGTGATATTTACAATCATTCCTCTGCGGATCAGTTCCAGTTCACCATACATTGCGGATCGTTCGCCAAAAAGCAGACGAATATCTTCTCTGCTCTCCAAGAAAGCATTTTCCACGGCGTATCCGGTTCTGAGCGAATTGGCAACTGCCAGAAGACATTCCTTGAACTGCACGGTCAGTTCCCATCGTTTTTTCTCCCTCTGTTCTCTGACACACTTCCGGAAATAAAGAATTCCCGGGAAAATAAAGAGAATGATAGCAAACGCCGAACGATAGAAAAACCAGGAAAAAAAGAGAATTCCGGCTGTTGTGCGCAGCAAAGGATTCATCAATTCACGAAAGTCCGGCCGCTTTAAGTTTCCCTTCATGAAGCAAGCCTCCCTTTTTCTGTAATTTACCAACTACATTACCTTCACTGCTCTCCCCCAGTTCTTCAAAGTAGTACAATGGATTCAGACGGATTTCGCCGTTCTCACAACCCACTACTTCTGTAATTTCCAACACTTTTCTGCTTTTATCCCGAATTCTCCCCAGATGCACAATAATATCCACGCCGGATGCTATCTGGTTGCGGATCGCCGGAAGCGGCAGATCCATTCCCATAAGTACCATATTCTCCAGTCTCGACAGCATATCGGCCGCGCTGTTTGCATGTCCTGTAGACATACTGCCGTCATGCCCGGTATTCAGTGCCTTTATATGGACTCCCTATGTTCCCATCATGCAGAAATACAATATCTTTACTTAATATACACTGTATATAACGTTATTATCTTGCCATTCCACAGTTGCAAAA
>OICU01000555.1_pt1 | contig 9140 bp, 8 predicted proteins | sample 1581351 | NCBI WGS metagenome assembly OICU01 (sample SAMEA3882545, study PRJEB24775) | human gut metagenome | biome: human-associated habitat; feature: intestine environment; material: feces | place: Netherlands | collected 2009/2010
AACAATCAGTGTCATCACAACGAAAAAGTATTTATCCGGTAAAACTCTTGTTAAAATGACAGCTAAAGCACTGAGTGGAAGAACATATTTAGGCCAGCTTTTAAAATCTGGCTGAATATGCATCCATTCATATGCTCCTGCACAAACAATAAATAAGGCAAGAGCTTCTAACCAATATCCTCCAAGAGCTACTGGTAGTGCTACAACAAGAATGATACCAATAGCGGTAATTATTCTTTGTTTCATGAAGTTAAGCCTCCAAATCTGCGATCTCTTGAAGCAAATTCGTCTAGACAATCTTTTAATGCTTTTTCATCAAAATTAGGCCATGCGACTGGTGTAAAAATCAGTTCCGCATAGGCGAGTTGCCACAACAAATAATTCGAAATACGAAGTTCTCCACTTGTACGAATCATCAAATCAATATCTTCTGGTACAAATAAATATTTTGAGAACTCTTCCTCAGTTAAATTGTTTTCACGTTTACCTTGAGCAACCTCATCCGCATATTTTTTCATACCAAGTAACATTTCTCTTCTCGAACCGTAATTAATGGCTAAACATAATTCTAATCCAGTATTATCCTTAGTCATATTTACAGCCTTATTAATTACATTTTGTGTTGCTTGTGGGAATTTTTCTAATTCACCGGCAAAAGTTACACGAATGTTCTTTTCCATCAATTCATTAATAAATTTATTAAAAAATAGTCCTGGTAATTTACATAAATAGGAAACTTCATCTTCTGGTCTTTTCCAGTTTTCTGTTGAAAAAGCATATAGAATCAATTTTTGAATTCCCATATCTTGTGCAGCTAAGGCCACAGTACGAATTGTATCTGCACCCTTTTTGTGTCCTGCCGTTCTTGGTAAGCCTCTTTTTTTGGCCCAACGACCATTACCATCCATAATTATAGCTACTGTTTTTGGTGCCATAAAAACCTCCTTTTTAAAAAAGTCCAAATCAAGTTTGGACTTAGACATTTAATATTTCTTTTTTCTTTGCTTCACAAATTGAATCAACATCTTTAATGTATTTATCTGTTAATTTTTGTGATTCTTCTAATGTTTGTTTTTGTTCGTCTTCTGGAAGTTCCTTATCTTTTTTAATAGCGTCGTTCGCATCACGACGTACGTTACGAATCGCAATCTTAGCTTCTTCACTATATTTTTGTGCATCTTTAGCTAATTCTTTACGACGATCTTCTGTTAATTGAGGAACTTGAATACGAATGACATCTGCTTCTGCTTGAGGATTCAATCCTAAGTTAGCAGCTTGAATTGCGTGTGCAATATCTTTAATGATTGAACGATCATAAGGTTTAATAACAAGTTGTGTACCTTCAACAACAGAAATCTGAGCCATCTGGTTGATTGGTGTCATTGCACCATAATATTCAACTTGTACACGTTCTAACATTTGTCCACTGGCACGTCCAGTACGGATTTGACGAAGGTTTGATTCTAAATTATCAATAACACCCATCATTTTTTCTTCTGCATTTAATAAAATATCACTCATTTTAATTCTCCTTATTTCTTTTTAGTGATTGTTGTACCGTTAACTTCACGGCGAACTGCTTTGACAATATTACCAGGTTCATTCATATTGAAAACAACTAAATCAATATCATTATCCATGCACATACTAATAGCTGTTGAGTCCATGACTTGTAAGCCTTCGTTTAATACGTCCATATAATTTAGTGTATCGTATTTCTTAGCATTTGGATTTTTCTTTGGATCTGAATCATAAACTCCATCAACACCATTTTTAGCCATCAAGATAACATCTGCATTAATTTCAGATGCACGTAATGCTGCAGTTGTATCTGTTGAGAAGTATGGAGAACCTGTACCAGCTCCAAAAATAACGATTCTTCCTTTTTCCAAGTGACGTAAAGCACGTCTTAAGATGAATGGTTCTGCAACCTTTTGCATTTCAACAGCTGTCTGCACTCGAGTTTGAACGCCTTCTTGTTCTAATGCATTTTGTACAGCCAATGCATTAATTACTGTACCTAACATTCCCATATAGTCCGCTTGTGCACGGTTCATTCCTATTTCAGCCATCATTTTACCGCGAATGAAGTTTCCTCCACCTACAACGATTGCAAGTTCAACTCCTAATTTTTGTACTTCTTTTAACTCTTTTGCCAATCTTTTTAAGATTTCTGGATCAAAAGCAGCTTCAGGGCTAGACAAAGCTTCGCCACTTAATTTTAATAAAACACGTTTATACATAATATTGCTCCTTATTGAATTGTCACAACAATTATACACTATATTACGCTATTTAAAAAGAAAAACCCTTGGAATTTCCAAGGGTTTTAAAGTAAAAGATAAATTACTTAGCCATTTGAGCAGCAACTTCTTCAGCAAAGTTTTCTTCGCGTTTTTCGATACCTTCACCAGTTTGGAAACGTACGAAAGTTACTACTTCAGCTTTGTTGTCTTTCAAGAATTGAGAAACCTTAGTTTTAGGTTCTAAGAAATATTCTTGATCTAATAAGCATTGGTCTTTAAAGTGTTTATCAACTTTTCCTTTTAAGATTCCTTCCAATACTTTTTCTGGCTTTTTAGCCATGTTAGGATCAGCCTTCATCATTTGTAATTGAAGTTCACGCTCGTGTTCAACTTCTTCACCTGGTACTTCAGCTTGAGATACATATTTTGGAGCCATACTAGCAACTTGCATTGCTAAGTTTTTAGCTACAGTAGCATCTTGAGTTCCTTTAACAACTACAACAGCAGAAATTGATCCACCCATGTGCATGTATGAACCAAAGATTTCATCATCTGCTTTTTCAACAACAGCAACACGACGGAAAGAAATTTTTTCTCCGATAGTAGCAGTAGCGTTGATGATTAAATCATTGATAGTTCCTTCAGCAGTTTGAACATTTAAAGCTTCTTCAGTTGTAGCAGGTTTGTTTGCAAGAATTGCTTCTTGTAAAGTATCCATTAAACCTAAGAATTGTTCGTTCTTACTTACGAAGTCTGTTTCTGAGTTAACTTCGAATAATACAGCAGTGTTTCCACTAACAGCAACACGAGTTAAACCTTCAGCAGCGATACGTCCTTCTTTTTTAGCAGATTTTGCGATTCCTTTTTCACGTAACCAGTCAACAGCTTTTGCAATGTCACCTTCACATTCAGTTAAGGCTTTTTTGCAATCCATCATACCAGCACCTGTTTTTTCACGTAATTCTTTTACTTGAGCAGCAGTGATAGCCATTTTAGCATCCTCCTATATTTTTTTATTATTCAGCAGCTTTTGCTTCTTCAGCTTTTGCAGCTGGTTTTGCGTCATCATTTTTCTTATTGAAAGGACGACGGTTTTTACGTTCGAAGTTACGTTTTCTACGTTCTTCATTTCTTTGACGACGACGACGTTCGTTTTCAGCGATTTGTGCTTCAACATTTTTGATTACGTCTTCCATAGTTACATCATCTTCAGTTTCATCTAAGTAAGCCATTTCTAATAGACCACCCTTAGCATCAACGATAGCGTCTGCTAAGATTGTTGTAACTAATTTGATTGAGCGAACTGCATCATCATTAGAAGCGATTGCAAAATCAGCATCTTCTGGATCACAGTTTGTATCTAACATAGCGAATACAGGGATTCCTAATTTTTTAGCTTCAGCGATTGCATTGTGTTCTTCTTTTGGATCAATAACAACTAATGCATCTGGAAGTTTCTTCATTTCTTTGATTCCACCTAAAGAACCTTCCAATTTAGCTTTTTCTTTACGTAAGTTAGCTTGTTCTTTCTTAGTGTAAACTTCGATTTTTCCACTAGCTTCCATTTCTTCGATTTCAACTAAACGTTTGATACGTTTTTGAATAGTACGGAAGTTTGTTAATAAACCACCTAACCAACGTTTATTAACATAGAAAGATCCTGAACGTAAAGCTTGTTCTTCAACAACTTCTGCAGCTTGTTTCTTTGTTCCTACGAACAATACTTTTCCTCCACGTTCGCTAATTGCTTTTAATTCATTGTAAGCAGCTTCGATTTGTGCTTGAGTTTGGTTTAAATCTACGATATAAACCCCGTTGCGACTTGTGTAGATGAATGGTTTCATCTTTGGGTTCCAACGGCGAGTCTGGTGACCAAAGTGAACACCGTTCTCTAACATTTTCTTCATTGATACGATTGACATAATAGTCCTACCTTTCCGTTTCTCCTCCATCATTTCAGACGCATGCAACACTGATGTGCACGGGCACACGAATCCATGATGTGTGTTATAAGCGCAATCACGCGCTTTTACATTATAGCAATAACCTTTTTAACTTGCAAGATGTTATTTTTCAAAAGGATGCGCTTTTTTATAAGCCTTCACTAACTGTGCTGTAGTCACATGCGTATAAATTTGTGTTGTTGATAAAGATGAATGTCCTAGTAACTCTTGAACAACACGAATATCCGCTCCATTATCTAATAAATGTGTCGCAAAACTATGTCTCAACATATGTGGATGCAATTTCATATGCATTCCAATAGCTTTGGCATGTTTATCCATCAAATACTGAATTCCTCTAGATGTAAGCTGTTTTCCTCTTAAGTTCACAAACACATGGTCATCTATCGCATATTTAGCCCAAAAGCTATTTTTATATTCTAACAATTCATCCTCAAATCCTTTATAAAAAGGTACAATACGATCTTTATCCCCTTTACCTCGAATATGCACGATTCGATTGTTGAAATCAATTTGATTCCATTCCAAAGAAACACATTCACTAACACGTAATCCACATGCATACATCATCGTAAATAATATGCGATCACGATATTGATCTTCTTTGTTATCTTCATAAGAATTTAAAAATTCCTGAATTTCTTCTACAAATAAAAAATCTGGAATTTGTTTTGACTTCTTTGGTGTCTGTATCCCTAATAAAGGGTTTTCATTGATACCCATATACTCTGCCAAATACGCATAGAAAGAACGATATACACTCATTTTACGTGCAATCGAACTGGATTTTAAATGATCCAATGTAGCTAAAAAATTCATAAAAGTCAATCTATCACACGATTCAAAAGAATCAATAGATTGACTTAATAAATATTCTTTATATTGGATCAAATCGTTTTTATAGGACTCGATGGTTTTTTCTGATTGCGTGTTTTTTCGATAGATATACTTTAAAAAACGTTGAATCAACTCATCCATTGACTTGTTCCTGAATTTCTTGAATACGAGAAAGTGCCTGAGCAGCAAATTTTTCTTTACGCTCATGTTTCTTACATTTTTCGTTTAAATGCATAATGCCAAAATTTGCATTCATTGGCTGGAAATGTTTTGGATCACAATGCGTAATATAGTATGCTTGTGAACCCATCACACAAGTATTTCCAAAACAAATTGGTTCTTTACCTTGCATATACAACGACATATTGATTCCGGCAATCAATCCGGATGCACAAGATTCAACATAGCCTTCAACTCCCGTTAATTGTCCGGCAAAGAATAAATCATCACGTTTCTTTGATTGATATGTTTCTTTTAAAACAATTGGACTTGATAAATAAGAATTTCGATGCATAACACCATAACGAGTAATTTTCAAATTTTCTAATCCAGGAATCAAAGAGAAAACTCTTCTTTGTTCAGGCCAAGTTAAATGTGTCTGGAAACCAACAATATTGTACATACTTGCAGCTACATTATCTTGGCGTAACTGAACTACGGCAACTGGATGTGAATCCTTGTCTTTTTCCAATCCCACCGGCTTTAATGGCCCAAACAACATAGTCTTCTTTCCACGACGTGCCATTTCCTCAATGGGCATACAACCTTCAAAATATGTTTCTTTTTCAAAATCGTGCAAATTCACACATTCTGCATGAATCAATGCATCATAGAATGTTTCAAATTCATCCGCATTCATCGGACAGTTGATATAACTTGCTTCACCTTTGTCATAGCGAGACTTATAGTAGGCTTTACTAAAATCAATCGAATCCTTTTCAATAATAGGTGCTGCTGCATCATAGAAATGGAAAGTATCTTCAGAAGTGAAATCATGTATAGCCTTCGCTAGAGAATCACTTGTCAAAGGTCCTGTTGCGATAATGCATGGTCCTTGGGGTAAAGCTGTCATTTCTTCATTGACAACTTCAACCAATGGATGATTTTTGATTGTATCAGTAATATATTGTGAAAAAGTCTCGCGATCAACTGCCAACGCACTTCCAGCTGGTACAGCATGCATATCTGCTGATTTCATAATCAATGAATCCATTTGGCGTAATTCCTCTTTTAAAATACCTACCGCATTATTCATCGCATTGGATCGAAGTGAATTCGAACATACAAGTTCCGCAAATCGATCTGTATGAAAGGCTGGACTTTCCTTTTTAGGGCGCATTTCAATTAATCGCACTGGAATATTTCTTTTTACGAGCTGCCACGTTGCCTCACATCCGGCAAGTCCTGCTCCTACAACCGTAACTTGTTCCATTATTTATCTTCCTCTGTTTTCTTAGGTTCTTTTTTTATATAGTGGCATTTTGGATAATTTGAACAACCAATGAAAGTTGTCCCAAAACGTGATTTTCTTCTGACAAGCTCATGTCCACACTCCGGACACATTTCACCTGTTGGCTCAGGTTTCGCCTTCTTTTTCAAAGATTCGATAGTTTTGCATTCCGGATAATTTGAACATGCCCAGAACTGGCCATAACGACCTCTTTTAATCACCATCTTAGCTCCGCAGTTTGGACAGATTTTTTCTTCTTTTGCCTCTTCTGGAAGTTCTTCTTCATCATTTTCAGTGTAGCGACATGTTGGAAAGTTAATACAAGAAATAAACTTACCAAAACGACCATTACGATAAACAAGCTCTCCACCACATTCAGGGCATGTACGTCCTACACGTTCTAATTCCTTCTTTGGCATTTTTTCATAGGCATCTTCTACAAGAGGAGCAAATTTATCATAAAATTTGTGCATGTAAGATACAGAGTCCTCGTTTCCTTCGGCAATTTCATCCAAAGTTTTTTCCATATCTGCCGTATATTCTACGTTAATGACACTTGAGAAATACTGTTGTAGTTTTTCATTTGTCAAAATCCCCTGCTCACTAGGAATAAATACCTTCGTCTTTGAAGTTTCACTTGCCTTTTCTAATGAGGCATAGCCACGTTTTTGTAAAGTATCAATAATTGTCGCATATGTACTTGGTCTACCAATTGATTTTTCTTCCAGATCTTTAATTAAACGTGCTTCTGTATAACGCATCGCGGCAGCTCCGTCTCCGTCGACAGAACCAAAATTTCCGTGACCGTCAACAAGAGGATATCTTGTTGACCATTCCTGTGCAAGATTTACTAAAGCCCCGTATATAGAACTGTCTCCATGAGGGTGATATTTACCCATTGTATCTCCGACGATACGGGCACATTTACGATGCGGTTTATCCGGACCGTTATTCAACTCGATCATGGAATACAAAATTCTTCTTTGCACCGGCTTCAGTCCGTCTCTTACATCCGGAAGAGCTCTTGCCGCAATAACGCTCATCGCGTAATCAATGTAGGAAGTTTCCATTGTCTTTTTCAAATCGACTTCATGGACTTTGTCAAAAATATTATCTTCCATTCTTTATCTCCTTTTTACTGATTAAATTCATAGAATTACTTTTAGTTTGCTTCCGCTCCTATCCGGTAAGAAAATCTTCGTTCCTTGATTTTCTTACCGGTTTGGCATTTCCAATGCCAAACCATAGAATTGCTTTTCTGTAAAAAATCAAGTAAACCTGATTTTTTACCTCAATCAATTCCATGAATAGTCACTGTAAAGTGCTATATATCCAAATTTTTAACGTATTTTGCGTTTTCTTCTATGAATTCGCGTCTTGGTTCTACTTTATCTCCCATGAGAGTCGTAAATGTGAGATCGAGTTCAGATGACGTTTCTTCATCCATCGTTACACGCAGCAAAATTCTATGTTCAGGATCCATTGTTGTTTCCCATAACTGGTCTGCATCCATCTCACCCAGACCTTTATATCTCTGAATTTTATTATTACTGTCTCGTCCTACTTCTGTAAGTATCTGATTTAATTCTTCGTCGCTGTATGCATACCATACTTTTTTATTTTTTTCCAGCTTATAAAGAGGCGGCTGTGCAAGATATACATAACCTTCTTTGATAAGATCGGGCATGAAACGATAAAGAAACGTCAACAGCAATGTGCTTATATGTGCTCCGTCTACATCGGCATCGGTCATAATAATGATTTTATGATATCTTAATTTTGAAATATCAAAGTCTTCATGAATTCCGGTTCCGAATGCAGTTATCATAGCTTTAATCTCGGCATTTGCATATATTTTATCGAGACGCGCCTTTTCTACATTCAAAATTTTTCCTCGAAGAGGAAGGATTGCCTGTGTGGCACGATCACGAGCCGTCTTCGCCGAACCTCCGGCGGAATCTCCCTCTACGATGTATATTTCACAATTTACAGGATCTTTGTCGGAACAGTCTGCAAGTTTTCCCGGCAAAGACATTCCTTCCAACGCCGATTTTCTTCTCGTAAGATCTCTTGCTTTTCTTGCAGCTTCTCTTGCCCGCTGAGCCATAACTGATTTTTCAACCGTAATTTTGGCAACGCTTGGATTTTGTTCCAGAAAAATTTCAAGCTGAGTAGACAGAATACTGTTTACCGCACCTCTTGCCTCGCTGTTTCCAAGCTTTTGTTTCGTCTGACCTTCAAATTGAGGATCTTCGATCTTCACGCTTACGATTGCAGTAAGCCCTTCTCTGATATCGTCTCCGGAAAGATTCGGTTCGCTATCTTTAAGCAGTTTATTTTTCCTTGCATAATCATTAAACGTCTTTGTAAGAGCGCCTCTGAATCCCTCGATATGAGTTCCGCCCTCCGGCGTTGTAATATTATTTACAAAACCATAAGTATTTTCACTGTAAGAATCGTTATGCTGCATCGCAATTTCCACTGCAACGCCGTCTTTCATCCCTTCACAGTAAATGATCTGCTCGTAAAGCGGAGTCTTACTGCGATTTAAGTACTGAACGAACTCCTTGATACCGCCTTCATAGTGGAACACTCTTTCCTTCGGTTCTTCATCCCGGAGATCAGTCAGGCTGATGCGAAGTC
>OICU01000558.1_pt1 | contig 9081 bp, 10 predicted proteins | sample 1581351 | NCBI WGS metagenome assembly OICU01 (sample SAMEA3882545, study PRJEB24775) | human gut metagenome | biome: human-associated habitat; feature: intestine environment; material: feces | place: Netherlands | collected 2009/2010
CTTTAAGACATATTGGCTTATTGAGTACGAAGACCAGTTATTTATCATGGACCAGCATGCAGCACATGAAAGAATAATGTATGAGCAAATAAAAAAGAATTACTATAACAACGATAAAAAAGACTCACAACTAATGCTATTGCCAGACATCATAACTTTAACACATAAAGAAATGGGAATATACAGAGACAATAGACAAATGTTTGAAAGAGCTGGATTTGTTGTAGACGAATTTGGAGAGAATACAGTTAAACTAAGTGGTGTGCCAAATGTATTATTAGATCTAGAAACAAAAGAACTTTTCTTAGAGGCACTTGATGAAATAAATACAGTTGCGAGAACTGCAAAACAAGAAATAGAAGAAAAATTTATTGCAACAGTGGCTTGTAAAGCAGCAGTAAAAGCACATATGGTATTGTCAAGAGAAGAGGTAACACAATTATTAGATAAATTGTTAATATTACCAAATCCATTCACTTGCCCACATGGAAGACCAACAGCAATAAAAATGACTAAAAACGATATAGAAAAGAAATTCTCAAGAAGATAGTTAAAGAAAGGAACTAAAAAAATGAATACTGTTATTATACTTTTTATATTAATAGCAAACATAGTAGCAATACTTTTGACATATTACTCATTCAGCAAGGATTTTGAAAAATCAAAGAAATTGTTTTATACAATGATAAGTATGGGAGTAATCTATATAATAACATTGATTGTGTACTTATTGAGCACAATAGGAATAGCAAAAGAAGTAGCGAAAAGCTCTAAAAATATGATAATATTTAGCTTTGTTCCAGTAAACACAATTATACTATTACCAATACTAATAAGATCTTTTTACAAAAAACAAAGCAAAAAAATAACAATGGAAAAGCTAAATAAAATAGTTATGACAATGTCGATAGTGGCTATAATCTTAATGATAGGAGAATTTTGCTATTTCAGAAATATACAAAAAGGAATAGCTAAAATATTAGAAGATAAAAAATCAAACTCTCAATCAAATCAAGAAATAACAAACAAAGAAAATAATACAATAGGTTTAAATGAAGAAATAGAAAACCTTATATCAGGCAACGAAGAAACAAATAACACAAAAAACAGTGAAAAACTTAATGAAGAAATCGTAAATGAAATGTAACTAATGTGCAAGGAAGGAAATGTTATGCAAAAAGTAATAGTTATATGTGGACCGACAGCAAGTGGGAAAACAAGCCTATCAATAGAACTAGCAAAGAAAATTAATGGAGAAATAGTATCAGCTGATTCTATGCAAATATATGATGAAATGCAAATAGGAACAGCAAAACCAGATGAAGAAGAAATGCAAGGAATAAAGCATTATTTAATAGGCAATGTAGCACCAACTAAAAGATACAGTGTGTCAGAGTATAAAACAGATGCAATTCAAGCAATAGAAGAAATAATACAAAAAGGGAAAATGCCCATAATAGTTGGGGGAACAGGCTTATATGTTAATTCGTTAATTTATGGTATAGACTATCCAGAAATTGAGACAGACTTGGAGTATAGAGCAGAATTGGAAAAAACAGCAGAAGAAAAAGGCTTAGAATATTTGTATAACAAAGCATTAGAAATAGACAAAGAGGCAATGAAAAACATAAGTCCAAATGATCAAAAAAGAATACTAAGAGTTTTAGAAATTTACAAAGAAACAGGAAAAACAAAAACTCAATTAGAAATTGAATCAAGAAAAAATGGCATCCCGTATGATTATAAAGTGTTTGCGCTAAACATGCCAAGAGAAATATTATATGAAAGAATCAATAGAAGAGTAGATATAATGATAGAAAAAGGACTTATAGAAGAAGTAAAAAAACTATATGAAAAATATGGAGAAAAACTTACAACTTCGATGCAAGGAATAGGCTACAAGGAAGTAGTAGAATATCTAAACGGGAATTGCACAAAAGAAGAAATGATAGAAAAAATAAAAATGGAAACAAGACGCTATGCAAAAAGACAATTAACATGGTTTAGAAAAATAGAAAATATAGAATGGCTAGATGCGTTGCAACCAGCACAAAATAATGTAAATATTATTTTGGAGGGAATAAAATAGTGGAAAAAGAAACTAAGGTAAAAGATAATAAAATAAAAAAGACTAAGAAGAACAATAGAATTATAATTGCTATTGTTCTAATAGTGGTAATAATATATTTGTTGTACTTAGTGGCAAAATTGGTAAACAATCCAACAAATACATTTATAGTCACAAATGGAAAATTATCTAAGGAAGAAACAACAATAGGTTATATTGTAAGAGATGAGATAGTTGTAAAAGGTGAAAATTACAAAAACGGTATGGAGAAAATAAAAAATGAGGGTGAAAGAGTAGCAAAAGGAGACTCCATATTTAGATATTACTCGTCTGGGGAAGATGGAGTAAAAGAAAAAATTGCAAGCATAAACGAAGAGATACAACAAGTAATGCAAAGCGAAAAAAAGGTATATCCAAGTGATATAAAACTTTTAGATAGTCAGATAGAAACAGAGTTAAATTCTGTATATTCATTAAACTCTGTTCAAAAAATACAAGAATATAAAAAAAGTATAAGTTCCGCAATATCGAAGAAAGCAAGAATATCAGGAGATTATAGCCCTTCTGGTTCAAGACTAAAAGAATTGTTACAACAGAAGGCGGAATATGAAAAACAGTTAAATGATGGTGCGGAATACATACAAGCAACAGAAAGTGGCATCGTTTCTTACAGAGTAGATGGATTAGAAGAAACGCTAACAACAACTAATTTTGCAACATTAAATAAAGCATTTTTAGAAAAGCTAACAATAAAAACTGGGCAAACAATAGCCAGCAGCGAAGAAATTGGTAAAATAATAAATAATTTTCAATGCTACATTGTGTTTAATTTAGATTCGGATGAAGCAAAAACGGCGAAAGTTGGAGATTCTATAAATATAAGAATTCAAAATTATGGAGAAACAAAAGCAACCATAACTAACATAATAGATGAAACAGATGGCTCGAAGACAATAGCGATAGAAATAACAAATAATGTTGAAAATCTAATTGCATACAGAAAAATATCTTTTGATGTGATTTGGTGGAGTGCAGAAGGATTTAGAATTCCAACAAATGCAATAAAAGAAGAAAATGGGCTTTCATATGTTGTAAGAAATAGAAATGGTTACTACAATAAAATGCTAATAAAAATATTGAAAGAAAATGATGATTATTGTATAGTTCGACAATATAAGACAGAAGAATTAAAAGAGCTAGGTTTTACAAATGAAGAAATATACAATATGAAAAACATAACTTTGTATGATGAGTTAGTAATAAATCCAACAGAAGCACAAATGTTACAATAGTATTACAAATTGTTTAAATTACAATTACAAAATAAAAAAACTATTGACAAGAAGATAAAAAAGATAGATACTATAACTAGTTATTATAACGAAGGATGATAAAATTTAGGAGGTTTATAATGTCAGGGACAATAATGAATAAAATCTGGGGCGCATTTGGAATGGATGCAGAAGAAAACGAAGAGAAAAATTATGAAGAAGTAAACGAAGAAGTAGAAGAGGAAGAAAATAAAGAAAATAAACTTTGGGGAAGACGCAATAACAATAAAGTGGTAAGCTTACCACAAACACAACAAATAAAAATGGTTATATCACAACCAACAACATTTGAACAAGCAGAAGATATATGTGATTTATTAAAAGATAAGCAATCTGTAATAGTAAACTTGGAATATGTAAACAAAGATGTTGCAAGAAGAATTATAGATGTTGTTAGTGGTGCTGTTCATGCATTAGATGGACACATCCAAAAAGTTTCAAACTCTATCTTTTTAATAGCTCCATTTAACTATGAAATAACAAATGAAATGGCAAGAGAAGAAATAAAAAACAAATTATCAGTATCTTGGCTAAAAAATTCTACAAATAACTAACTTAAAAAGCAGGGGGAATTAAGATGATTACACCATTAGAAATTGAAAACAAGAAGTTTTCAAAACAAATGATGAATGGATATAGTGTAGAGGAAGTTGACGAATTTTTAGATGAGCTAACAGTTTGTTATGAAAAATTATATAAAGAGAAAAGCGAAAATCAAGATAAACTAACAGAACTAGAAGGAAAATTAGAACATTATAAATCAATAGAAGGAACACTTAACAATACATTAATAATGGCACAAACAACAGCAGAAGATATAAAAAATGTTGCAAAACAACAAGCAGATCAATTAATAAAAAACGCAGAAGCTGATGCAAGACAATCACTAGCAGCGCTTGAACAACAGATAACAATAAAACAAAGGGAACTTGAAGAAACACAAAAGCAATTTGATGTATACAAAGCAAAAATGGAATCTTTATTAATATCACAATTAGAATTAATAAAAGATATTAACAAAGACCAAGATTAAGAAGCAAAAGTAAAAAATATAAATGAACGAAAGCAAAAGAAAGATTTGGCATTTGCCAAGTCTTTTTGGCGTATTAATTATTGTAAAATGATTGCAAAAAGGCAGAAAATGTTACAGCACTATTAAATGTATGTTACAATTCAATTATAAGACTTGACATCTGGAAAAAAACATATAAAATATATAGTATAAAATCAAAATAGTATCTGTCTACATATTTGGAGGAGAACGCATGAGAGTAATAAGCGGAAGTGCTAGAGGAACAGTACTTCATTCAATAGAAGATATAAAAACAAGACCAACATTAGACAGAGTAAAAGAATCACTTTTTAATATAATCCAAAAAGATATAGAAGATTCAGTAGTGCTAGACTTATTTGCAGGAAGTGGAGCAATAGCGATTGAATTTCTTAGTAGAGGAGCAAGTCAAGCATATGTATGTGACAATAATCCAAAAGCTGTGGAAATGATAAAAAAGAATTTGCAGAAAACTCACTTAGAACAAAAAGCAAAAGTGTACAGCAAAGACTACAAAGAATGTCTTAAGGATATACAAAAAATACAATTTGATATAATTTTTTTAGATCCACCATATAAAGCAGATTGTGCAATAGAAGCAATGAAATACATAAAAAATGCGCAAATGTTGAAAGATTGTGGAAAACTAATCATAGAAACTGACGAACCAGACAAATATTTACAAGAAATTGAAAACAAAAATATAAATTTTGAAATTTACGATTTAAGAAAATATGGAAGAGCATCTTTAATATTTCTTAAATGAAAGGGGAAGACATGGAAATTTTCACATTATTAGAAACAATAGAGGATATGCTAGAAAACAGTAAAGAGATACCATTTACTCATAAAGCTATGCTTGATAAGGAAGATTAGAGATAATCAAAGAAATAAGACTTAAATTGCCAGAGGAATTAAAACAGGCAAAGGTTATAAAAGAAGAGCATGATAGAATTATTAGTAAGGCAAACGAAGAAGCAGCAGAAATAGTAAAAGAAGCAGAAAATAGAATAATATCCATGATTGATGAGCATGAAATAACCAAAAAAGCATATGAACAAAAAAATAAAATAATAGAAAATGCAAATGACATGGCAAGAGAAATTTCAAATGGAACAAAAGCGTATGCTGACAATATTTTAGCAGGCGTTCAAGTTACATTGGAAGATGCTCTAAAAGTAATTGAAAATAATAGAAAAGAAGTAAAATAAAAAGCAAAAAAAGTATGTAAAATTTATTAAATTCTATGTACTTTTTTTTTGTTTTGTTATACAATGTAAACGTACAAAAGTGTACTTAACAAATAATATAAATCTAGGAGGAACAAATGGCAAAGAGAGGAAGAAAAAAGAAGAAGCAAGACGTAACATTAGTAGTTGTAGTGCTAATACTAGCAAGCATACTAATGGGAGTATTAATATATTCAAAATCAGGAGTAATAGGAGAAACACTAAGCCCTTTCTTAGGTGGAATAATGGGATATGTTGAGTATATCTTGCCTATTGGAATATTTGTTGTTGCAATATACATAGCTTGCCAAAAAGAGACAGCATGGATGAGCAAGATTGTTCAATTTGCTTTAATGTTACTCTGTATAGCGATAATAATGAATGTTTATGCAATAAACAAAGGTCAAGTAACAGTGGACAATAAACAAATGCAAGATGTTATGGGACAATTCTACCAACTTGGAGCAGAAACAGGCTCAGGAGGAGGTGCTGCTGCCTCAATTATAACAATACCGTTAATAAAATTATTAGATAAAACAGGAACAGTAGTACTTGCAATAGGAGGACTTGTTGCACTTACAGTATCTATGTTTGGAATAGATTTAGCAAATAAAATATCAGAAGCAGTAGAAGGAGTAAAAGAAAGAAAAGAGCAAGAAGAAAAGCTATTAGAAGTTGAAGATAAGAAAGAGAAAAAAGAAACAAAGAAAGAAAAAAGATTAAGGGAAAAATTGGAAAAAGAACAAGCTGCACTTGATGTAGAACAGCTAAAAATTAACTTAAATAATGAAGAACCACCAAAAGGAAAACTTTTCAACATAGACAAAGAAGAAAAGTTATTCAAGAAAAATAAAAAAGAAGAAAAGCAGGCACCAGAATTTATAGAAGATCCATTATTTAAGACTCAAGGAAGGCAGAGAACCTGGAAAAAGCGACAGATGATTTGAACAAAAAGAAGAAAAAATCGAAGGAAGAAAAAGCAAAAGAAGAAGAAACAAAACAAGTTCTACAATTAGAACATACAATAACAGTTGAAGACGAAAACTATGAATTCCCACCATTAACACTTTTAAAAGAAGGAGATAAAAAAGCTGGAAAAGGAAATAATAGAGCTTTAACAGAAACAGCGTCTAAATTACAAAAAACTCTATACAACTTTGGAGTAGTTGCAAAAGTAGAACACGTATCAGTTGGACCTGCGATTACAAGATATGAATTAAAACCATCAGAGGGAGTTCGTGTAAGTAAAATAGCAAATCTAGCAGATGATATAGCACTTAACCTAGCAGCAAAAACAATAAGAATAGAAGCGCCAATTCCAGGGAAGCAAGCAGTTGGAATAGAAGTGCCAAATGAAGAAAGTGAAGTAGTGCATCTAAGAGATATATTAGATACAGACACATTCAAAAACCACAAATCAAAACTTGCATTTGCACTAGGAAAAGATGTATCTGGTGAAGAAATAGTAACAGATATTGCAAAAATGCCACACGTTATGATTGCTGGTGCAACCGGATCTGGTAAGAGTGTTTGTATAAATACATTAATAGCAAGTATCATATATAAAGCAAAACCAAGCGACGTAAAACTAATAATGGTAGATCCAAAAATAGTTGAACTTTCGGTATACAATGGAATACCACATTTAATGATTCCGGTAGTAACAGATCCAAAGAAAGCAGCAGGTGCATTAGCTTGGGCAGTGCAAGAAATGGAAAATAGATATACAAAATTTGCTGCAAAAGGAGTTAGGGATTTAGCTGGATACAATGACGCAGTGGAAAAAGAAGATACACTAGGGAAATTACCACATATAGTAATAATTATAGATGAGCTTGCAGATTTAATGATGGTTGCAAAGAACGATGTAGAAGGTGCAATTTGTAGATTAGCACAAAAAGCAAGAGCAGCAGGAATGCACTTAGTAATAGCAACACAAAGACCATCAGTAGATGTAATCACAGGTTTAATCAAAGCAAACATACCATCGAGAATTGCATTTGCAGTGTCTTCTCAAATAGATTCTAGAACAATATTAGACCAAGTAGGAGCAGAAAAACTATTAGGAAAAGGAGATATGCTATTCTTTCCAACAGGAGCTCCAAAACCTGTCAGAGTACAAGGTGCATTTGTATCTGATAAGGAAGTAGAAAAAATAGTAGACTTCTTAAAATCTAATGGAGAAACAACATATAGAGATGACATTACAGAATACATAGAGAAAACAAATTGCACAGACAAAGAAATAGATGAAGGAATAATGGATGATGATGAAACAGATCCATTGCTAAATGAGGCAATACAAACAGTAATAGAAACAGGACAAGCGTCAACATCATTTATTCAAAGAAGATTTAAAGTTGGATATGCAAGAGCAGGAAGGATAATAGACCAGATGGAAGAAAGAGGAATAATATCTGGATACCAAGGAAGCAAACCTAGAGAAGTTCTAATGACAAAAGAACGCTGGGAAGAATTAAATACGCAAGAACAAGCATAAGGGAGAGTTTTATGAATATATTTTCAAAAATTAGCTCTAACGAATATAACAATAGACTGGAACAAATACTAGAAACAAAACCATTTGATGAAGAAGTAAAAAACTTATTGTTGAGCATGCTATACAAAATAGAAAGCGGATACAAAGATTATAGCATAGCAAAAACAAATGCAGAAACAAAAGAAGACTTTATGGAAAAGATTCTTTACATAGTAAAAGAAGATTGCAAGCAAATACAGATAGTAACACCAAAAACAAAAGAAGCTGAGCCGATAGAAGAAACAAATGGAGTTTCCAAAATCAATGCAAAACATGGAGAAATACTAGTATATGCAAATGAAAATGACTTATTATACTCGTTAGAAAAAATATATGAAGAAAGAAGAAAAAATATAGAAAACAATTTTCAAGATACTTATTATGGAAAAGCTATACAAGAATTTATGGTAGAAGCAAGAAGCATAAATTCTTGTGAAGTAATAAGGGATTTTGATGGATGGTCATGGAACAGTGGGTTAAGCTCAGAACAAATAATTAAAAATCTGATATTCCAAAACATCCTATTATCAAATATAAAAATCAGAGAAGATGAATATTTGAATACATTACTAAACTCTTATCAATATGAAGAACTGATATATATAGCAATAATGACAATAATTGCAGAAAAAAACAAATATGTAAAAGATGAAATCTATAAACAACAAAAATTAAAAAAAGAAAAATCATGCTGGTAGGTACTGGATTTGTCGGTATGAGTTTTGCCTATTCTATGCTTTCAGAAAAGGGAATCGATGAACTTGTTTTGGTCGATGTAAATGAAGACAAAGCTAGAGGAGAACAAATGGACCTAAATGATGGTCTAGTTTATGCAGACACTAAAATGAAAATTAGTGCCGGTA
>OICU01000564.1_pt1 | contig 9041 bp, 6 predicted proteins | sample 1581351 | NCBI WGS metagenome assembly OICU01 (sample SAMEA3882545, study PRJEB24775) | human gut metagenome | biome: human-associated habitat; feature: intestine environment; material: feces | place: Netherlands | collected 2009/2010
AGGTAGCTTTTTGAAAGGTTCAAAAACTTGCTCGCTTCATCGAAGCTAAGCACATTCTTTGAAAGGAACACTAAATTTTCGAGTTCTGCAACTCGCTTCTCAATACTTGTTTCCATATAACAAAAGTATTTGCGTTAGACAATATGGAGTGCATGCCCTCCGGTTTCTTGTAATCGATTACAGGGGCAAAAGTATTGAGGAATAGCTTGATAGCGGATTAAGCTATGTTTGAGGTCTTAACCTGTTCTTAAAGTTTTTTCAGTTGTTTGATATAATTGCTGATGGTTACATAATCTTTTTCATGTTCCACCCCTTTTACATAATTGGCGGCTGTGGCTAAATCACCTTGATTCAGATATTTATCTTTCTTTATATTCTTCGTAACAAACAACTTATTCTTTGCTATAACAGATTGCCAGTTAGGTGTTATCAAACCACGATTGCTTAACTCCGAAAAAAGAAAAGCTACCTGCCTGTTGTTATTAGACCTGAATATAACTTTTGGTTTACAAGAAAGTATTGCTTTCAAATCTTCAAAAGTCATAGGAGCATTGAAAATTTCCACTTCATTGATACAATCCACCAACAATGCTATTTGCCTGTCGTTTAAAATAGACTTGAACGGATTTTCTGTTTCAGCAATAGGGGGTACAGCTTTTATCGAAAACTCAGTGTTTGTTATCTGCTTCTGCACTTCCTGTTCCAGCTGCGGTTGTATTTCCGTCTGCGTTCTGTCCTCTTTCTTTTTTCGCAAGTATGCCAAATATCTTTCCAACACAACGGCTTTAACAACTACAGAAAAATAAGGCAGTTCTTCATCATAAACTGAATTATTTTGTTCATATCGGGAATAATCAAATGAAAGAGGGGAAAATAAAAGATACTTTCTTTTTTCATCAGGCTTCAGGGCTTCATAAAAACCGCTTTCCCAAAAGAAGTCATGTATGAAATAACAACGCTGCATCTCACTTAGTACAGAATAACTCATGTATAAGCTCGCTAATTCATCAGCATTATGAATATACTCTTTCCCCTCCAATTCTTCCACCTGTTCCGTATTCAGGTATTGGGATTTCATATAAATGTTTCTTTCTAAAGTTTCATAGGCATGGCTAATGCAACGGTCAAATAACCTTTGTATATTGTCAAATTTAGCTTTAAACTCTGTATTTTCCATAATGTTCTCTGTTTCATTAATATGAGCAAAGATAACGATTCCGCTTAAAAACTAATAATAGACAAAAGAGAAAGTATAAGAAGATAACCACATTAGCCCAAAATTGATTATCTTTGCACACCAAAACGAGGTAGAAGGAGCAATTATTCTTTTTTAACTTTATATTGTTACCATTTTGTTACTCGTCTATTTTACAGTAATACATAACTAATTGATAATAAGAAAAATAATATAATATTATGGCATTACAATGTGGTATTGTCGGTCTTCCAAACGTAGGAAAGTCGACACTTTTTAATTGTTTATCGAATGCAAAGGCTCAAGCAGCCAACTTTCCTTTCTGTACCATCGAACCGAATGTAGGTGTCATCACCGTTCCTGATGAACGCCTGACCAAACTTGCCGAACTGGTTCATCCGGGACGTATCGTTCCCACTACTGTAGAAATTGTTGACATTGCAGGACTTGTAAAAGGGGCTAGCAAAGGTGAAGGGCTGGGAAACAAGTTTCTGGCAAATATCCGTGAAACAGATGCTATCCTGCACGTACTCCGTTGTTTTGACGATGAAAATGTAACTCATGTAGACGGTAGTGTAGATCCGGTCCGTGACAAAGAAATCATTGACACCGAACTCCAGCTGAAAGATTTGGAAACCATTGAAAGCCGTATTCAAAAAGTACAAAAACAGGCACAGACGGGCGGTGACAAACAAGCAAAACAAATGTACGACATCCTTGTTAAATATAAAGACGCATTGGAACAAGGCAAATCTGCGCGTACCGTACAATTTGACAGCAAAGACGAACAAAAAATCGCAAAAGAACTGTTCTTGCTGACCAGCAAACCAGTGATGTACGTATGCAACGTGGACGAAGCAAGTGCTGCTACCGGCAATAAATATGTAGAACAAGTACGCGAAGCCGTAAAAGAAGAAAATGCAGAAATTCTGGTCGTAGCCGCCAAAACCGAAGCCGATATCGCAGAACTTGAAACCTATGAAGACCGCCAGATGTTCCTTCAGGAAGTCGGTCTGAAAGAATCAGGTGTAAACCGTCTGATCAAATCGGCTTATCACCTGCTGGAACTGGAAACCTTCATCACCGCCGGAGAAATGGAAGTAAAAGCCTGGACCTATCGTAAAGGATGGAAAGCCCCCCAATGTGCAGGAGTCATCCACACCGATTTCGAGAAAGGATTTATCCGTGCCGAGGTAATCAAGTACGAAGACTACATTAAATATGGTTCGGAAGCCGCCGTGAAAGAGGCTGGAAAAATGGGCGTGGAAGGTAAAGAATACGTAGTACAGGACGGTGACATCATGCACTTCCGTTTCAATGTATAAGGTAAATCAAAACGCAAAAGACTTGTCATGCAATGCATGAAAAAACATCAGGAAACCAGCAAAACTGATGGCAGACCGATAAGTCAGTGTTTTGTTTCCTAAAACAAAATACAACTAACATGGAAAAATATTTAATCGTGGGAACCGGCGGCGTTGGAGGAAGCATCGCCGGTTTCCTTGCTTTAGCAGGAAAAGACGTAACATGCATTGCCCGTGGCAAGCATCTGGAAGCCATTCGTGAAAAAGGGCTTCACCTTAGATCAGACTTAAAAGGTAATCACTTTCTACCTATACAAGCCTGCACAGCCGAGGAATACAACGAGAAGGCCAACGTAATTTTTGTATGCGTGAAGGGCTATTCCCTGGATTCCATCAAAGATCTGTTGGAAAAAGCCTCGGATAAAGATACCTTGATTATCCCCATCCTGAATGTTTACGGTACAGGTCCCCGCATCGGGCAACTCGTTCCACATGTAACAGTACTGGATGGATGCATCTACATCGTAGGTTTCGTTTCCGGACCGGGTGAAATCACACAAATGGGCAAAATATTCCGGCTGGTTTTCGGTGCACGTCCCCAACAGGGTGTGGCTCCGGAACGTCTGGAAACCATTGCCGATGTACTAAGAAAAGCAGGGATCAAAGCCGATATTTCGGATGATATCAATCGCGACACCTTCATCAAATGGTCATTCATCTCGGCTATGGCCTGCACAGGTGCCTACCATGATGTCCCGATGGGTCCTCTGCAACATCCCGGAGCAGAACGCGACACTTTCATCGGTCTGTCCAAGGAAAGTTCTGAAATAGGCCGCAAAATGGGAATTACCTATGCGGAAGACCCGATAGGATACAACTCAAAAGTGATTGACAAATTAGACCCGGACAGTACCGCATCCATGCAAAAAGATATAGCCAAAGGACACGAGTCCGAAATACAAGGACTATTGTTTGATATGATCGCACTGGGCGAAAAGATGGATGTGGATATGCCCACTTACCGCAAAGTTGCACAAAAATTCAAGATATGAATACACTGTCAGCCATTCTTTGGAATCCCGATATAGAAATCTTTTCCATTTTCGGCATTTCCATCCGTTATTACTCCGTATTGTTCGTTACAGGGCTTTCATTGGCCTACTGGGTGATATACAAACTCTACCAAGACCAAAAAATTCCTTACGAAAAATTTGATTCTCTGTTCGTTTACTGCCTGCTGGGTATTGTTATCGGTGCTCGCCTGGGACATTGTCTGTTCTATGAACCAGGCTATTGGCTCTCTCACCCTGTAGAAATGCTGTTGCCCGTCAAGATTACCGATTCTGGGATAAAATGGACCGGTTATCAAGGTCTTGCCAGCCATGGAGGAACCATCGGACTAATGCTCGCCTTATGGATCTATTCACGCCGTGTAAAATTGAAGTTCCTGACTGTACTAGACAATATAGCCATCGCCACCCCGCTGGCAGGTTGTTTTATCCGTTTAGGTAACCTGATGAATGGTGAAATAGTAGGTACGGTAACTCATGTTCCTTGGGCGTTCATTTTTCCGCACGAAGATATGCAACCCCGCCACCCGGCACAACTCTACGAAGCCATCGCCTATCTTCTGATTTTTATCATAGGCTTGCGGTTGTATAAAAAGTACAAAACCACGCTATACCCCGGTTTCTATTTCGGCTACTGCCTCACTACCATATTCACCTTCCGCTTCCTTGTGGAGTTTATAAAAGCCAGCCAGGAAGCCTTTGAAGACAGTATGATGCTGAACATGGGGCAATGGCTCAGCATTCCGTTCATACTGCTGGGAGCGCACTTCATGTACCATTCTTTTAAACCCGTAAAATAAATGAAACATATAATAGATATTGAAACCTGGGAACGCCGGGACAATTATAATTTTTTCCGCAACTTCCATAATTCATGGATATCCATTACCAGTGAAGTGGATTGCACTGAAGCATTTCCAGCTGCAAAAGCCGCCAAGCGCTCTTTTTTCCTGTATTACCTGTATGCTGTGCTGCGTGCTGCCAATGAAGTGAAAGAATTCCGTTTCCGTACAGATAAAAACGGACAGGTGGTCTATCACGATCAGGTGGACATCATATCACCTATCGCTGTACCCGGCAAGACTTTTTACACAGTCCGCATCCCTTACCATGCAGATTTTGAACGGTTTTATGCCGAAGCATATCACATCGTCCATAACATCCCCGAAGAGGGTGACCCGTATGGAGCCGAAAAAGTCATTACAGAACAGGGAGATTTTGATATTATCCAACTGAGTGCCACGCCTCAGCTTTATTTCACTTCACTCACCTATACACAAATGGCTCCCGACCATCCATTAGACTATCCGCTGATGAATGCCGGCAAAGTAGTGCCACGCGAAGGAAGACTGGTAATGCCCATCGCTTTCACTGTAAACCATGCTTTTGTGGACGGAGCGCACATAGGACAACTCTTTCAGAAAATAGAGGAGATATTGAAAGAGCTGGCTCAATAAATAGAGGGGTCTCAAAAGGCATAAAGATCCCTGTCGGACACGTATGTATGCATTTCCCTACATATACGTTCACATATATCCATAAAAGAATAAATAACCAGAAAAAGAAGACAATCTGTCAAAATGCCGATGCACGAGAATACGATGAAAATACACAAACTGTATCCTTTGAAACAGGACACCCTCATACACCGGCATTATCATTTTGACAGATTGCCAGTTTAATTAAATCAGTTTAGAAACGATAGCCTACGGAGAACTGGAAAGTTGAATTCCGCAAACCATTTTGTGCCTGTATCTTTTTTATTCCGACCCTATAATCAAAACTTATCGTATAATGATCGGCAATAACAGCCTTCATTCCAACAATGCCCCCATAATCCCAACGGCGGAAAGCCTGAAGATTAGCACTATTATTGGGCTCCCCGGCTTTATAGGAAAAACCTTCCAAGGGCTTCCATTTTGCAGGCTCGGTAGTTATATTATCCCCCTCTTGGTGAATAACATCCAAAGAACAGTTTCCAGCACCAAATCCGTAAGAAGCATAAACTCCAACCGACGGAATGAGGCTGAGTTTATCCGAAACCCGAATATTATATCCCATTTTTAACGGCAAAATCAGATTATTCATCTTTATCTCTGTCTTAGGAAAATAAGTAACCATGTGATCCATCATTTTCATGGTACTTCTATTCTGCAACCAAGACAAACCGGACATTAACATCCAATGCTTTCCTATCTCGTAGTCCACAGTCACCCCCAATTGAAAGCCGGGCTTCATTCCACCTACCTGTTCGGCTTTATATCCGTCAGAACCGGAAACCAGATAATGAGACAGGTTCATTCCACCTTCCACACCAACTTTTACCTGTGCAGACAAAGGCAATACACACATGGCAGCCAACACCACCACTACAATCATTTTAGTCTTCATACTTATTTTTTTATTTGATGTTGCAAAATTAGAAAGAAGATATAAGCATAAAGCTCTATCCATATAACATCCACTCACCTATACAACACTAAAAATCAACCATATAACATATTTTATCATAACATGAGCAATAAAATAAGATTCAGATATGAACTTCACATTATCAATAACCTTAGATTATCAACTAAAATATTATCATACAGCCTTAATTGGAATTACTTAAAAACTTAAATTTATCTGAGTCGAGTAAGCACTTCCTTTATCACACTTAGGAAGTACAGTTGTTTTTTCAAATGCGTTATTCATAACTACACCTTTTCATTACCATCCTTATCTAGCATAGTAATGTCAGCATCATCTAATGAAAATTGAAATGTGAGATACAAGCAGTCATTTATATCTTCGGCTTGTACTGAAAAAATAAAAGGAATTCTAGTAGCCACCTTTTCATAAACTTTGCAAACTGCATGAGGCTTCTTTTGGTGATGCTCCGAAGCAAAAACTCCCAAACTCAAGGAAACTAAAAATAACATCAATAATAACTTTGCTTTCATACTTCTTTTTGTTTAAAAATGATGCCGCAAAGTTAGAGGGAAAGGAAAGAACGTACAACTATTTGCTGTGACATAATATTTCTATAAAACACTGATAAACAATATATTTCAGTTTATCACTCTGACATTTTCTTTTTTAGACGCGATTTCCTTTGATTGAGGGCTACCGTATCCGTATGTCCGAAACATAAAGAAATGGCCAACGGAGAAATACCCGCTTCTTGCAGGCAAAGGACCAACAAGTCATCCTCCGTCAGTTGGGAGTATTGTGCTTGCAAAGGAGAAATATAATCAGCATAGATTTCAAAGGTCGTTTTCTTCAGTTTGTCCAATTCAGCAGCTGCCATCACCTTACGGATTTTCTTATTCACCTGCTGCTGGTCAGACAATGACATCACCTTTTTGTATATAGAAGTCTGCTGAAATAACCATGTACGAAGTGCCAACTTTTCTTTCTTCAATTGAGTTATCAATTGCTCTTTTTGGGCAATTTCATCAAGATTTTGGTTTTCCCTATCCTGTAACAGTGCAAGAGCGGATTCATTTTCTTCTATGCGCTGCTGCATCACATTCTGTTTCTCATCAGCATATTGTAATGCTTGCCGATAGAGTGCCTGCTGGTTATTTTTCTTATTTATCCAACGTTGGTAAATCAAAGCAACGACAAAGCAAATAATAACGGATACAAAGACAATCCATCTTATAATCCTTTTGGATTTTATCTGTTCATCCTTTACTCTTAATTCCGTCTGATGTTTATAGACTAAATGTTGCACTTCCGTCAATTGCTCACTGTTATCTAATGAGTCCTGAACCATAACAAACGTATCCAGATAGTGATAGGCAGACTTAAAATTTCCTAGTTCAGCCTCCATTACGGCAAGTGACCAGTAAGACATAGAAAGGGATGGAGAAAAGAGCAGGCTTTTCTCTAAATAATACCTAGCAGAATCATATTGTCCTAAACCAATGTACAAATCACCTATATTATAGAAATAACCGCTAAATATTTTATTTTCATCAGATATATTTTGCAAAACTTTATAGGCATAAACCACGGCAGAATCGATGTTTTCAAATCGTCCATAATACAGACTTAAATTGTGCCAAGAAGTGAGTATCATGCTTGTATCTTTAGAACGCATAGCATATTCCACAGACTTTCTCTGATAAGTTATAGCAGAATCCTGCATATCCCTCATACCATAAATATATCCAATGTTATGATAGGCAATAGCAGTATCTTTAGCACTAAAAGAATAAAGAAGAGCTTGATTTTGTATTTCCAACGCCTTGTCGTACAATTCACAATCACCATACCATACCCCTAACATACTATAAATCAATCTTCTACATTTTAAATCTTGCGGATAATTCTGCAACACTTCCAACGCTTTCAAATTATGCTCTATCGCCGACATTTCATCATTCATCTGCGCCAGCAGCCTTCCCTTATACATCAATGCCACAGCTTTCTCCCTATCATCATCTCCATAATAATCCAAGGCGAAATTCAATAAGGAATCGCAAGGCAATAAGGGTAGTTTGTTCTTGTCCGTAGCCTCAGCCAGCAACAAAGCATAGTATGCCTTGTCTACTTCCGGCAAATCCTCTAAAACAGATATATTTTTTAAAATAGTCAATGCACTGTCCGGCTTCATTTCCAACAATGAATCTACCTGCTGTAACATCGGATTGGAAGAATGGTGGTTACAGGCAAACAAACAGACAGCCAGCAAATTGACGAAATTTAAATATATAATAAATGAACGCATAGTGATTTTATCTTTTAGCTTTCTATGCACAAAGATAGCAAAACGCTTTCATAACCCGGTACACGGACATCGATTAATAAGCAACACAGTACAAATATCCTTGTTGCTTGTTGGCCGTCTGCCCCAAAAGACTATTTTTGTAGAAAACAAAAAGGAGGAATCATACCCAATGTATTTGATGTACTTAACATGCCTTACCGTAGCGTATCCCTTAAGGAATGATGAATTTTGTGGCTGTCCGCGAAGACAATTGTTATTATGTGAACAAGACGCATTACATCTCTTTGATTGAAAGGGCCAACAAGTTCTTTTTCCTCATCCGTTTCCGTCGCTTTGGCAAAAGCCTAACACTCTCTCCATGTTACGGCACTATTATGACTGAACGAGGCAGACAAGTTTGAATTATGAGAAAGACAAACTGGCTTCCCGCCTGGTTTACCAGGGGATGGAGATGGTGGTTTGCGAAGAAAAATGTCAAGAGAAATGCCCCTACACTCTCGTGCAAGAGCATCTCTCTTCTTAAAAAATAAAGTCTAGTATTCGGTTTTCTCTAAAGTGATGAAAATTTAAAAACGGTAACCAACTGAAAGTTGGAATGTAGAGTTTCGTAATCCGTATGTACTTTGTGCTTTGTTCAGACCGATATTATAATCAAATGAAATCGTGTAATGCTTACCTATCACTGCCTTGATACCAGCTGTCGCTCCGACATCCCAATGGTTGAACCCCCGAATAGCCTGATCGGAAGTATT
>OICU01000566.1_pt1 | contig 9031 bp, 6 predicted proteins | sample 1581351 | NCBI WGS metagenome assembly OICU01 (sample SAMEA3882545, study PRJEB24775) | human gut metagenome | biome: human-associated habitat; feature: intestine environment; material: feces | place: Netherlands | collected 2009/2010
TACCAGCGCCCCCACCTGATCCTTCATCAGGCTGACCAGCGGCGAGACCACGATGGTGATGCCCGGCAGCAGCAGGGCTGGCACCTGATAGCAGATGGACTTGCCCGCACCTGTGGGCATCACGGCCAGCACATCCTGCCCGGCCAGCAGACGGGAGACGATCTCCTCCTGACCCGGGCGGAAGCTGTCGTAGCCAAAGACTTTTTTCAGAATACTATGCGAACTTTCCATGGTTCCTCCTATCCATACAAAACCTCTCCGTCATTGCTTCGCAATGCCACCTCTCCTGGTAGGAGAGGCAAGTCTTGGCTCCCCTACTAGGGGAGCTGGACGCAAAGCGGCCTGAGAGGTTTATAACCCAATCAGTATACCACAACTCCCCGGATAATTGTAAAACATCTCTGACATTTCCCACGTTCGATAGCATTTCCTGCACAAAAATGCTATAATATGGGTACATATCTCCATCCCGGCCCCTGCCTTGTGCATCTGCCGGAAAAGAGCAAAGGAGTATTTTGTATGGCTCAGAAATTGATCACCTTCGCCGTCCCGTGCTACAACTCGGCGGCATATATGCGCCACTGCATCGAGACCCTGCTCTCCGCCGGGGAGCAGGCCGAGATCATCCTGGTGGACGATGGTTCCACCAAGGATGACACCCCCGCCATCTGCGATGAGTACGCTGCCAAATATCCCACCATCGTCAAGGCCATCCATCAGGAGAACGGCGGCCACGGCGAGGGCGTGAATCAGGGCATCCGCAACGCCACCGGCCTGTATTACAAGGTAGTGGACAGCGACGACTGGCTGGACGAAGCAGCCCTCAGGACCGTGCTGGCCAAGCTGAACACGCTGACTGCCCGGGGCACCGCGCCTGACCTGATGATCTGCAACTATGTCTACGAGCACGTGGAGGACAACACCAGCCATACCGTGCGCTACACCAACGTGTTCCCCCAGAACCGGCTGTTCAGCTGGACGCATGTCGGCCACTTCCGGCCCGACCAGAACCTGCTGATGCACTCGGTGATGTACCGTACACAGGTGCTGCGGGACTGCGGCATGGTGCTGCCCAAGCACACCTTCTATGTAGACAACATCTTTGTCTACCAGCCCCTGCCCTTTGTCAAGAGCATGTATTATATGGATCTGGACCTGTACCGCTACTTCATCGGCCGGGCCGACCAGAGCGTGAACGAGAGTGTGATGGTCAAGCGGGTGGATCAGCAGCTGCGGGTGACCCGCCACATGATCGACTGCCAGGACCTGGATGCCCTCAAGGGCCAGAAGAAGCTGCGCAGCTATATGCTGCACTACCTCTCCATGATGATGGCCATCAGCGACATCTTCCTTCTGCTGGACGGCAGTACCGCCGCCAAGCAGAAGGAGAACGAACTGTGGGCCTACCTCAAGGCACACACCAGTGCCGGGGTCTACCGCTCCATCCGCTACGGCTTTGGCGGCGTGACCAACCTGAAGATCCCCAAGGGCGACAAACTCGTGCTGGGCGGTTACCGCCTTGCACAGAAGATTTTTAAATTCAATTAACAAATGTTGCTTTTCCTCCTCAGATAAGATATACTTTTTAACGTATCTTAATTTCTCAGGAGGATCTCATTTTATGGAGCAATTGCTCATTTGCATGTCTCTTTCGCTCATTGCAGGCCTGTTGGCATCCCGTGCAGCGAAAGCGGTCCGTCTGCCGGCTGTCACCTCTTATCTGGTGGCAGGGCTTCTGCTGGGCCCCTTCTTTCTGGGTCGGCTGGGCCTGAGCGGCTGGGGCTTCGGCTTCGGGAGCCTTGCTCAGGTCGAGAGCTACGGCATCATCACACAGGTGGCACTGGGCTTCATCGCCTTTGTCATCGGCAACGAGTTCCGGCTCAGCGCGTTGGAGAAAATGGGCAGGCAGGCGGTCACTGTGGGCATCCTGCAGGCCGTTATCACCACCGTGCTGGTGGATATCGCTCTGGTGGCCCTGCACTTTGCCCGGCCGGATGTCATCTCAATGGCATCGGCCATCACGCTGGGTGCCATCGCCTCTGCCACAGCCCCTGCCGCCACCCTGATGGTGGTCAAGCAGTACAAGGCAAGCGGCCCCCTGACCCGCCTGCTGCTGATGGTGGTCGCCATTGACGATGCCGTGGGTCTGGTGCTCTTCTCGGCCTCTTTCGGCATCGCAAACGCGCTGGAACAGGGCCGCATCGACCCCATCAGCGTCCTTCTGGAGCCTCTGGTGGAGATCGCACTCAGCCTGGGTCTGGGCGCGCTGGCCGGTCTGCTGCTCAACCAGCTGGAGATCTACTTCCACTCCCGCTCCAAGCGCATGAGCCTTTCGGTGGCCTTTGTGCTGCTGACGGTAGGCCTTTCCATGGTCAGCTTTGAGGTCGGCCCCATCCACTGCAGCTTCTCGCTGCTGCTGGTCTGCATGATGACCGGCACCGTGTTCTGCAACATCTGCCCCACTTCCGATGAGCTGATGGACCGCCTGGACCGCTGGGTAAGCCCGGTGAACATCCTGTTCTTCGTGCTGTCCGGCGCGGAGCTGGATCTGAACATCCTCGCAAACCCCATGGTCCTGCTCATTGGTGCCGTCTATATCGCTTCCCGCTCTCTGGGCAAGATCTCCGGCTCCTATGTCAGCTGCAAGGCCACCCGCTGCAGCGAGAAGATCCAGAAGTATCTGGGCATCACCCTGCTGCCGCAGGCCGGTGTGGCACTGGGCATGGCCGCCGAGGCTGCTGAGCTTTCCGATGGCCACATGGTGCGCAACGTGGTGCTCTTCTCGGTGCTGGTGTACGAGCTGGTCGGCCCGACCCTGGCCAAGCTCAGCCTGACCGCCGCAGGCGAGATCATTCCCGAGGGCCGCACGAGCGCCCGTACCACCAACAAGCCGGAGGAGCCGGTCAGTGTGGACTGATTTCCCCCATCAGCCTCACCGCAGGTGACGGAGCGATCTTACACTACAAAAGCCGCTGCACAGTTGTTACGCTGTGCAGCGGCTTTCTGTTTGCTCTTTATTTCAGCACGATCTCATCGTTCTCAGCATCCACGGTCAAGGTGGAGCCGGAAGCAAGGGTGCCGTCGATGATCTTTTCAGCGGCGGGGTCCTCCACAGCCTTGCGGATGGTGCGGCGCAGGTCGCGGGCACCAAACTTGCCGCCCTGGCTCTTGTGCACCAGCGCTGCCAGTGCCGCCGGGGTATAGCTGTAGGCAATGCCCTTGGCCTCCATGCTGGGCTTGTACTCGTCCAGCATCAGGGCGGCAATGCCCTGCAGGGTCTCCTCGCTCAGCGGCTTGAAGGTGATGACCTCATCCACGCGGCCCAAAAACTCAGGGCGGAGGAACTGGCTCAGTGCCTTGCGGCTCTTCTCCTCGTTCCGCTCCTCCTCGCTGCGGTTGAAGCCCAGACTTGCGGTGGTCTGGTCGCTGCTGCCCGCATTGGAGGTCATGCAGATGACGGTGTTGGAGAAATCCACGGTGCGGCCCTGGGCATCGTTGATCTTACCCTCGTCCAGGATCTGCAGCAGGATATTCATCACATCGGGGTGGGCCTTTTCGATCTCATCGAACAGCACCACGCTGTACGGGCGGCGGCGGACCTTTTCGGTCAGCTGACCCGCCTCCTCGTAGCCCACATAGCCCGGAGGGGAACCGATCATGCGGGACACGGCGTACTTTTCCATATACTCGCTCATATCCAGCCGGATCAGCGGGTCGGGGCCGTCAAAGAGCTGGTTTGCCAGCTGCTTCACCAGCTCCGTCTTGCCCACGCCGGTGGGGCCCACAAAGATGAAGCTGGCCGGACGGCGGCGGCCCGAGAGGTCGGCGCGGCTGCGCTTGACCGCCTGTGCCACCAGATGCACGGCATCGTCCTGACCGATGATCTTCTTTTTCAGCTCGGTCTCAAGGCTGGCGAGCTTTGCATACTCGGTCTCCCGGATCTTCACCGCCGGGATGCCCGTCCACAGCTCAATGACCTTGGCCACATCGTCCATGGTCACCTGGATCTCCCCGGCTGCAGCCTGCTTGGCGGGCAATTCCCGCTCCAGCTGTGCCATCCGGGTCTTGCGCTCCGCCACCCGCTCATAGTCGATGGGCTCGTTGACGTCCGCCGTCTCCATATCCGCTTCTTCCTGCTTCAGGGCGTCCAGCTCCTTCTGCATGCCCAGATACTCGGAGATGACCGGGTGGGCCAGATTGCAGCAGGCACAGGCCTCGTCCAGCAGGTCGATGGCCTTGTCGGGCAGGTAGCGGTCGGTGATATACCGCTCGCTCAGGGTCACGGTGGCGTTCAGCACATCGGCGGGCACCTGCACATGGTGATGCTGCTCGTAGTAGTGCTTGATACCGTTCATCACGGCCAGCGTGTCGGCCACGCTGGGCTCCTCCACCCGCACGGGCTGGAACCGGCGCTCCAGCGCCTGGTCCTTCTCGATATACTTGCGGTACTCGTTGAAGGTGGTAGCACCGATGACCTGGATCTCGCCGCGGGAGAGGGCGGGTTTCAGGATGTTGCCCGCATTCATGGCACCCTCGCTCTCACCGGCAGAGGTGATGGTGTGGATCTCGTCAATGAACAGGATGACGTTGCCCGCCGCCTTGACCTCGCTCAGCAGGCCCTTGACCCGCTGCTCGAACTGGCCGCGGAACTGGGTGCCTGCCACAAGGCTGGTCAGGTCGAGCAGGAAGATCTCCTTATCCTGCAGCCCTGCCGGCACCTGCCCCTTGGCAATGCGCTCGGCAATGCCCTCTGCAATGGCGGTCTTGCCAACGCCCGCTTCACCAATGAGGCAGGGGTTGTTCTTCTGGCGGCGGCTCAGGATCTGGATGGTACGGTAGATCTCCCGGTCGCGGCCGATGATATCATCCAGCTTTCCCTCCCGGGCTTTGCGGGTCAGGTTCTCGCAGTAGGTATCCAAAAACTTGCGGCGGGGCGGCTTTTTGTCGTTTTTGCCCGCCTTCTTTTCGTTTTTGCCGTTCTGGGCACCGCCGTTCACCCCCAGCGGGAAGGTGGCGCTGGAGCCGGGCACAAGGTCGCCGTCCTCCTCGCTCTGGTCCGGCTGGCCCATGCCCATCATCATGGAGAAGGGGTTCATGCTGCTCATGTCCCCCATCTCCTGCATCATGTTTTCCATCCGGTCTTCCATGGCATCCATGTCCTCGTCAGACATGCCAAACTGCTTCATCAGATCATCGACCGGTTTGATGTGCATCTCCCGGGCACAGTGCAGGCAGTACCCCTCGTTTTTCATCTGGCCATTTTCCATCCGCTGGACAAAAATAATGGCAGGCCGCTTCTGGCATCGAATGCAGACCATTGTTCCTCCTTTTCCCTCCCCGCTCAGACAAACGGGTTGAACACATTGAATACTTTATAGTAAAGGCTGCCGCTCATCACCGTGTCGTTGAGCATGGTGAGGTTGCCGCCGGTGATCACAATGAGCGCCCAGACCACGCAGAGCACCAGATAGATGTCCACAAGGCTGGCAATGCCGCCCACGCCCCAGCCCAGCCAGTGATTCACTGCACCGATCACGGGCAGCTTGTTCACCAGCCCCAGCACCGTGACCAGCAGGCTGACCAGCATCCGCAGCAGGGCAAACGCCACAAAGAACAGCACCAGCGAGATCACCGGGGTCAGCAGCGGAGCCAGCACCTTCTGGACGATGGTATCCGCCAGCACAACGGCGTTGTCATTGAGGACGGCAGAGATGGAGCGCTCGCAGGCATCCACGATGGATGCCCGGAACGCCTCGGGCAGAAAGCCCGCGTACCGCTGGGCAATGCCATCCAGACTGACGGCTCCCCCGGCGGCGATATTGGCAGCGATCTGGTCCCGGAAGCTTCCGGCGAGGAAGCGCTCGAACACCTGCCCGGCTGCCCAGCCTGAAAAGGCTCTGGCACCGAACAGGCTGATGAGGCTGCCCGTCAGCTGCACCACCGAGGCCAGAAAGCCTTTGCGGGCATACCGGACGGCCAGCACCAGCCAGACCACCGTACATAGGATATCAAAAATAAATGACGGATTCTTGAACATACGTTTAACCTTATTCCGAACTGGCTCACCCTCTCAGTCACGACTGCCGTCGTGCCAGCTCCCCCAAAGGGGGAGCCAACGCTTCTGACAGGGGAAGCCACAAAATAAATTGCACTCTTTTTCCTCAAAGCCGCAATTGCCTCTCCCTTTGGGAGAGGTGGCAATGCGCAAACACTGACGGAGAGGGCTATTCAGCGGGTGCTTCCAACTTCTGCACCGTGTTGCCGCTGAACAGCAGCAGATCCTTGCTGTTGGCCAGCAATGCCTGCGGGCTGGTGTCAAGGTTCTGGCTCCACTGCTGGGTGCCGGACGCATCAAAGCACTCCACGGCGTTATCGGCCAGCAGATAGAACAGGTTCCCCGCCCGGACAATGGAATTTGCCGCCGAGACAGCGGCGCTGAACTGGACGTTCAGGTTTTTGTCCAGCGTCACAGCCTGAGAGACCTGCCCCGATGCCAGCAGCAGGGCCACATTGCCTGCCGCGTCCACCGAAACATCTTTCAGCTCCGTGCCCGCAAAATCATAGACCGCACGCTCGCCGCCGCCCGCATTGTAGAGCACGGCCCTGGTATCGTAGACAGCCAGGATCGTGGAAGCAGAGGTCCACCCCAACCACTGGGGCACGCCGCCCTGATTCACCAGACTGACGGGATCGCCCGATGCCAGATTGATGAGGTAGAGGTTGGTCATCACCTGTCCCCCGCTGACGGTGACGGCTGCCGCCGCCAGCTTCCGGCTGTCGGGGGAAAAGGCCATCCGCAGGGGGGTGCCGTCGTTGGAGGTCATGCTCCAGCTGAGCTGCTGCTCCATGGAGGGGCTGTATACCAGCAGCTTCGCCATGCTGGTCTGGTCCTCCGTGACCACAGCCAGCGTGCCGTTGTCCGACATGGCGCAGAGGAAAATGCTGTTTTCCAGCTGCTTGGTGTAAAGGTTCTGGGTGCGGCTCTCCACCCGCAGCTCGTTTCCGGAGCGGTTGTAGAGGACAAAGCGGGTCTTGCCCGCGGCCAGCGCCGGGCGGGCATAGCCGCTCTGGATGCTGTTCAGCTTTTTGCCGGTGCGCGACCAGACCACACAGCCCTCGTCCCCCAGCTCCACAAAGCTGCCGGTCAGGGGGGCCATCTGCTCCAGCTCGGCCACACCGGTCTGCTGGGGCCAGCCGGAGCCGGGCAGCAGGGCAATGCGGGCCGTATCGGTCAGGTCCTTCAGGGCCGCCACCGAGCTGCCCGCGATGCCGGTGGCAAACAGCACCACCGCCGTCAGCAGCACCAGCAGCACCGCCGTGCGGCGGATGCGTCGGTTCCGCACACGCTGGCGGGCAGCTTCCAGATATTCGACCCGCCCTTCCGAAAGCGGCTCGTCACTCTCCGGACGGTTGCGATTTTTTCTCATAGGTCGTAGTCCACCTTCTCCAAAAATAGCCCTTTCGCGGGCAGCGTCGGCCCGGCCTGGCTGCGGTCCCGGCTGGCAAGGATGCCGGGGATGGCATCGGGCTGCATCCGGCCCGCACCCACCTCACACAGGGTGCCTGCCAGAATGCGCACCATGTTATAGAGGTAGCCGTCCGCTGTCACCTCAATGTCCACCTCGTCGCCCTTCCGGGTCACATGGCAGTCAGTGATGGTGCGCACGGTATCTCCGTGGGCAGCAGCAGAGGAACCCGCCGCGCACAGGGCCAGAAAATCGTGCTTTCCCACAAACTGTTCCGCCGCCCTCTGCATGGCATCCACATCCAGCCGCCGGGGCACCCGGGTGTAATATTTTTCATCAAAAGGCGAATCGATGGGGTGGTTGTGGATGCGGTACAGGTAGGTCTTGGTATGGGCGGCATAGCGGGCGTGGAACTCCTCCGGCACCACCCGGGCGCACAGCACCCGGATATCCGGGGGCAGGTGCTGGTTGATGGCCAACGGCAGCTTTTCGGGGGGGATGCGGGTCTCCGCGTGGAAGTTCAGCGCAAAGCCCAGCGCGTGGACCCCGGCATCGGTGCGGCTGCACCCCTTGATATCGGGACGGCTGTGGAGCACCGCTTCCAGCCCATCCTGAAAGGTCTGGGCCACGCTCCGCCCGTTGGGCTGCACCTGAAAGCCGCAGTAGTTGGTGCCGTCGTAGGCAAGGGTCAGTAAATAGTTCTGCATGGAACTCCTTCCGTCACGGCTTTGCCGTGCCACCTCCCTCAAAGAGGGAGGCTATAAGGCCCCCTCCTCGAGGGGGCTGTCGCCGCAGGCGACTGGGGGAGTTTTTAAAAATTCGGGAACACCAGTCTCGAGCTCAGGATCACCATAAAGCAGACGATGCACACCGCCAGGTCGATATAATCCTGCCGGGTGCAGCGCAGCACCTTCAGGCGGGTGCGGCCATCACCGCCGCGGTAGCAGCGGCACTCCATGGCCATGGCCAGCTCATCGGCGCGGCGGAAGGCCGAGATGAACAGCGGGATGAGCACCGGCACCAGCGCCTTGACCCGGTCCAGCATCTTGCCGGTGTCCAGCTGGGCACCGCGGGCCTTCTGGGCGTTCATGATCTTGTCGGTCTCTTCGATCAGGGTCGGGATAAACCGCAGGGCAATGCTCATCATCATAGCCAGCTCATGCACCGGGAAGTGCAGCCTGCCCAAAGGCTTGAGCAGCTGCTCGATGGCATCTGTCAGCACAATGGGGCTGGTGGTATAGGTCAGCAGGCTGGTGCCCGCGATCAGTGCCATCACGCGCACCGCCATCAGGATGGCATAGCGCAGGCCCTCAGCGTAGATGTTCAGCACCCAGAAGTGCACCAGCGGCTCGCCCTCGCCCGAAACAAAGAAGAGGTTGAGCACCGCGGTAAAGAGGATGATGGGCAAAATGGGCTTCAGGCTCTTGGTGATCAGCTTGAAGGGGATCTTTGCCACGCCGTACATGGCCACAAGGAACACAAGGGACAGCGTCAGGCCCAGCGGGTTGGACGCGGCAAACAGCAGGATGATGTAGACGATGGTCAGCACCAGCTTCATGCGGGGG
>OICU01000574.1_pt1 | contig 8970 bp, 6 predicted proteins | sample 1581351 | NCBI WGS metagenome assembly OICU01 (sample SAMEA3882545, study PRJEB24775) | human gut metagenome | biome: human-associated habitat; feature: intestine environment; material: feces | place: Netherlands | collected 2009/2010
CGGCGCCGAGGTTTCTGAGCTGCTTGTTTCCCCCGGAGTGGTCTCCGGACGCGTATTCCTTCCAACGCGACAGCAGACCGTGCGAGGCTCCTTTCCGTGAGTAGGCGGACCCCACGTAATGCCATCCCGTTCGTCTATCGGTCTGCAGATAGACCGCCTGGACGCTGCCGAGGGCCGCCCGCCATTCCTCGTTGTTCACGGCCGCCACGAGCTGCCGGTGCGTCAACCGAACGTTCTCGTATCCAGAGAACGGTAACGCGGATACGGGGGATTGAGCGATTTTCTCAAGGGTCATCGTCTTGAGAAAATCCCGGCGTCGTTCTTCATTGTTGGACAGGTTAAAGACGACTCCCGTGTAACCCGGATCTCTTTTGTAGTACACTACCGCCCTGGCCTTTAGCGAGGCGTATTCCGGGATCTCATTGTAACGGTATAGAATCTTGCCGTCGTTCTCCGTGTACTCGTCGAGGACGTCGTAGGCTCCGACGAACAGCCATTGTGTGGGGTGGGGATTCTCTGGCTTGAGCTGAATGAACTGGAGGACTTTACGTGTGTGAATCTGCGCTGTTGCCTTATCCTTATCTGGCCATTTCTTCGTGAAAATCCACTTCATCAGGTCATCATAGGAGAAATAGTAGGCGTCGGGAAGATCACTCCATTTGCCCCATTCCGGGTTGCTGCCATTCAGACGAATGCTATAGCCGGCTAGGTCCTCTTCGTCGAGTCCCAATAGTTCGAGGAACCGGATCGGTTCCGTATCCTGGATTCCGTCTTCGATGCGCGTCATTGCCATCGCCTTTCCATTCCCGATTGCCGCCGGACGGTATGATTTTCCGGTTTGTAAGACAGTCTAGCGTCTTGATGATGAGGATTATGGAACCGGCTGGCTCCTTGCCAGGTGGACGTGGAGTCCGACGAAGGGTTGCGGGTCCGGCTGTCTTCGTGGAACGACGACGGTTTGACGTGGCCGGGTGATGGGAATGAGACCGGTCGCGCGGTGTCTGGGCGTTATCTGTTGTCATGTCGCCATGTCGCGAAATCGGTTCGTTGTTGGATGAGTGTGGTCCTGTGAATTCTTAAATGTTGTACCGAATGCAACATGCAACACTTGGTGAATCCGACTAGGACCATCGGAATGCGTCTTGGACCATTTCGAAAACGGACGTTTTCGGAGCGTAAACCGGACTGGGGGAGTTGTCTCCGACACTCCGGCGGAAAGTGTCTCAAAACCCGTCCCGTAATCAACGTTCCGAAACTCCATGCCTTTGACGGGTAATGGTACGGTCGGTCAAATTGCGGTGATGATGGGCGTTGGGCAATCCACTGTATATCGGTATCTGAATGAAGCGGATGGCAAGCGCTGAACAGTCGTTTCCTAAAAATATGTTCATATGTCGCCGGCATTTGGCGAAGGATCGGCCGTGCGGACCATTGTGACCATGGATGGGGACGGCAGGCTCGCCATAGACCTGCGTCACCAAGGTGAGGGCATTGGCGCGATGCTGCTGAAGGGCGCCGCGGAATAAGCCTGACCTCCATTCCGCAAGCCGGCCGGGTCGCCGCGCGACGTTTTACCGTTAATCTGTAGGATCGTCGGAATCGGCGTTTGATGCAGTCGCGCGGTCGGAACAGTGCCGCTCGGTATCCGGAAAAGTGCGGAAATCGGGTAAAACTGTTTTTCAAAAAGTGCGGAAATCGGGAAACCAGGGATGACGGCCATGTTTTGACGGGGTGCGCAATGCCATGCTCGGACGAAGGGGTGATTTCATGGCGGAATGGCGCCGTTTTTTAAGAGGTGCATAGGGTGCACAGGTGGCCATGGAATGGCGGCTCTCCCTCATGAAATGTGACGGAAGGGTAAAAACTCGCTCATAAAAGTGTGAGATGAGGATGCCGGATGTTTCAGAGAAAACGATGGCAAGGTCAGCGATGACCACATCGCCGTATCGCCATTCGTCACAGCAGCTCGTCTCTCTTAAGCGCTCCGAACGGGTCTTCCTCCGTCTGATATTCCACTGCATGGTCTTTGAACACGTTTGATATACAGAACATATTTGTTGCGGACTGCAAGTGCGGAACCGGGCTTATAGAGACAAAGTGCGAGCGTATTGGACGGTTCGTTGTCGGACGGGTCGTATTAGAGAGGTAGTTCCCGATAGACCAAATCGTCACGGACAGCAAACCCCTGATGCTCCCAGAAATCGTTGCCGGCATCGTTGTCTGCGGGCACACCGACGGCGACTTTTGGCAGGCCGATCGCACGAAGCGCTTCAACCACTCGGCCCACCAAAAGCGAGCCAATGCCCATACCGCGCGCGTCGGGATCGACCGCCGTGTGGTAGATGCGCGACCGTCTGCTATCGTGACCGGCAAGAATCGCTCCAATAATCCTTCCGCCATCGTCCTCGGCTACGAAACAGGTGTCGGGATTGCGTTTGAGGAACGTTTTTATCGCATCCTCGGAATCGTCGATGTCCCTCATGGTGAAACCGGTGCATCGCGTCCACAACCCGTATACCAGCGGATAATCTTCAATTTTCATACGACGGATGGTTGGTGCAGGCCCAGTCATATTTCCTCCTTCTCTCGTTGAACGTTAGTTTCGATTTTCGTATCGTTCGCGATATTCCTGCGCGCGTATGCCGTATTTGCGTTGCACGGCCGTCTGCAGCGCGCGCGTATCGGAGAAACCGCATTCCCTTGCGATGCTGGCTATCGACGCAGAGGAACCTGACAGTTTTCTGCAGGCGTCGTCCAATCGCAGGTCGGTCAGAAATTCTTTGAACGTTTTGCCGGTCGCCTTGCGGAATAGGCGGCAGAAATGTTCCCTGCCGTATCCAAATTCCCGTGCGACGTCGGTCGCTTCGAGATGCTGTTTGCGGTGCGATGTCATGTATCCGATGATCTGCATGGTGATGTTTCTTCCGGATCTGACCAATTCCGGCCGCCGCACCTCGGAAACGAACCTCGAATACAGCAGCGATAGCAATTCGTACAGCAGCATATTGAGCTTGAATCCACGAATGGCCTCATCGGACTGTCCAATACATTGTAGCCAATCCATTTTCATTGAAAACGAAATTTCCGACATTGATGGCAATTATGCTTCCAAACATGATAAACTCGTTACTAAACACGTTTAGTTGCTGAATTTCCAAGGAGGTAGGTTTCCATGGCCACGATCAGGGAGATCGCGGAAAAGGCGGGCTTCTCCCAGGCGACCGTATCGAGAATACTCAATGACGACCCCTCGTTCTCGGTGAAGGAGGCCACCCGTCAGAAGATTCTGAGCACCAGCATTGAGATGGGGTACGAGAACGTCCCCCGCTACCAACGTGTCACCATTCCGCAAGACATCGCGTTGCTGAACAACTCCATCCACGACAAGGGGCTTCAGGACGCCTATTTTGACGAGCTTGAAGTTTCATTACGTCGCCATGCCAAGGACGAGCGCATGAGAGTGACGGAATACAACGATGTCAAATCCCTGATGAAGGACGCGTCCAAATACGCCGGATTCATCTCAATAGGTCCGGCGCCGTTCAAAAGGAACACGTTGAAGCGTCTGCACGCGGTCCTTCCGCATGGAGTGTTCATCGACATCAATCCCGCGCCGAGCCTGTTCGATTCGGTGCAGCCGGATCTGGAGCAGACCATTCTGGACGCCTTGGACGAATTGATGGACGCCGGCAACAAGCGAATCGGGTTCATCGGAGGGTTCGGCAACATCATGGGCGACCATGAGTATCCCGAGGATCCGCGTGCGTTCGCGTTCCGCAACTGGACCGTCCGTCTCGGTCTTGACGTCGACGGCCTGGTGTTCGATGAGGGGCCTTTCACCGTGGAGAACGGCCGTGCCTTGGGAGAGAGGTTCGTGGCCGAATGTGGCGACAGGCTCCCGGATGCTCTGATTGTGGCGGCGGACCCCATCGCAGTAGGCGTCTTGCAGGCGTTCGCGGCGTCCGGCATTCTGGTTCCACGCGACATGCGACTGGTGAGCATCAACAACCAGGAGATCGCGAATTACACTTCGCCGACGCTTTCGTCGTATGACATCAACAAGGACGAATTGGCCAAGGCCGCGGTATTCATGCTGTCGGAGGCCATTTCCATGGGGCGCTCCGTCAACCAGCATATGAGGATTTCAACCAAGCTGGTCGCCCGGGACAGTTTCACCCCGAAAGCCAGGTAGGGTTTAAGAAGAAAGGGTTCGGTCCTCGTTGACACGCGTAATACGTGCCAACGAGGACCGAACCCTTTTGCATCTGTGAGGTGTTTTCGAAGGAAAGTCTGTCAAGCCCTGTTCCCGATATGGAAACGAGGGCACGGCACGGGGAAAACATGGAAGACGTGCCGTACCCTTTCAAGGTGCCGTCTCCGGTTTGATGTCAAGGTCCACCCTTGACGACGGCACCGTCCTTTCGCCATACGTTTCCGCGTATGGCGAAAGGAAAGCCAAGTCCCGGTTTCCGCCGGGGCGCGCCGGTCAGATCAGGTCGAGATCGACGTCGAGGCTGATCGGCTGGTCCGCCGGGATATGGTACTGGGGGTGGACCGGGGACATCCAGGAGTCATCTCCTCCGACACCCATCTGCTCGGCAAGCACACGCAGGAACATGTGCTTCGGGGCGGGGAGCTCGTCCTGATGCTGGGCTTCCTCAAGCATGAAGCTGGAGTACGGCTGCAGGCTCATCGCGAACGGTTCGGCGCCTTCGGCGCGGCTTATGCGAAGGCCATGGCCTTTCTCGTCCGTGATCTCGGCCCAACGCACGTCCTCATGGTTGCCGGTTTCCTGCGGCATGAGATACGGGGCGTGGTCCTTGAACGCGTCGGTGCTCCACACACCGAGCTTGGCATGCTTGCGATCCTGGTAGGTCTCCTCCGGACCAGCGCCGAAGAAACGCAGGTTCGAGTACTGGACCGGAAGGGTCCATTCGATGCCGAACGCGGGGATGGTGGGCAGGTCGCCCGGCTCGCCCGGGTATTCGACGTGCAGATTCACTCGTCCGGTGGTGTCGGCGGTGTAGCTGACGGTCACCTTGGTGCGCTGCGGGGTGGCGAGCTCGTACGTGTAGGAGGCCTTGACGGTGTTCTCGTCGATCTGTTCGATCTCGTTGCCGATGCAGCGGGCGTAACGGCCTGCTCCCAGCCACTGGGCGCGTTCGAAGCCGTGGCCTGCGCCGCGATCGTTGTCGGTCAGCGCGCGGAACGTGGTGACCGCCGGACGGCGCAGCACGAATTCTCGATTGTTGAACGTGTAGGAGACCAGTCCGCCTTGGGTGCGGGAAAGCAGTACCTCGCGGCCGGATCCCTGCACGCCGACGTTCCAACGGCCAACGGTGACGATGCCGTCGACCGGCTTCACCGGAGCAGAGGCCTTCTTGGAGCCGGCGACGACGGTCTGGCCGAATGCCAGCTCATAGCCGGCTACCGCCCAATTGGTCGCCTTGGCGAGACGCTGGGATACCTCCAGCACCAGTTCGGACGCGCCGTCGCGGTACAGATCCAACGGCCAGTCGACATCGAGCTTCTCCGTCGAACCGGCCGGCACGTCGAAACGGCGTTCGGACTGCCATACCGGTTCGCCATCCGCAAGGACACGCAACACGAACGTGTATTCGCCAGTGGAGGTGAACAGATTATCGTTCTTGATGGTCACGGAATCCTCGGCGACATCGATATGCACGTTGGAATACAGCTGCTTGACCTCCTGGGCCTTCGGCGTGGGCTTACGGTCCGCAAACACCAGGCCGTTGCCGGAGAACTCGTAGTCGCTCGGCCTGTCGCCGAAGTCGCCGCCATAGCGAAGGCTCGTGGTTCCATCGGGCTGGGTGGCGTAGATCGCCTGGTCGATGAAGTCCCAGATGAAGCCGCCCTGGTACTTCGGATAGCGTTCGAGCGCGGTGTATTCGTCCATGTTGCCGCACGAATTGCCCATGGCGTGCATGTACTCGCAGGAGATGTAAGGCTTCTGCGGATCATTCTTCAGGTATTCCTCGATGGCGTCGGCGTGCGCATACATGCGGGTCTCGATGTCGGTCACGTCGTTGTAGTCGCGGTTGTGGGTCACGCCCTCATAGTGCACGGGACGGTTCGGGTCGATGTCGTGCACGCGCTTGTACATGGCGCGGAACACGTCGCCCGTGTAGGATTCGTTGCCGAGAGACCAGATCAGGACGCTCGGATGGTTGTAGTCGCGGCGCACCATGCTGTTGACACGGTCGACGCACGCGCCCTCCCAATGCGCCTTGCTTCCCGGGACGGCGGTCTCCTCGGTGAGGACGTCACCGGGCAGGCACCAGCTGCCATGGGTTTCGAGGTTGGTCTCGTCGATCAGGTAGATGCCGTACTCGTCGCACAGCTCGTACCAGCGCTCCTGGTTCGGATAGTGGGAGGTCCTGATGGCGTTGAGGTTGTGCCTCTTGCAGAAGACCACATCGTCGATCATGTCCTGCTCGGTGATCGTGGCGGTCGGCGCCCTTGAATACGATGCGCTTGCCATTAATCGTCATGATGCCGTCCTCGATGCGGAAGCGGCGGAATCCGACCTTCTGGACGGCGACCTCGGCGATGTTGCCGGCATGGTCGATGACCGTGACCTCGAACTCGTAGAGGACCGGATCCTCCGCGCTCCACGGGTGGATGCCGTTCAACGATCCGGTGGAGATGGAGGTATCGGGGTCAGCGCAGTTCGCGGTCTCCCAGACGACGTTACCATCGGAATTCTTCAACGTCGCCGAGATCGTGGCCGCGTCGGCTGCGTTGCGCACGGTGAGCGCCGCGTCCAAAGAGGCGCTGCCGGACTCCGGATCCCAATCGGATTCGATCTGCATGTTCTCGATATGCACATGCGGCTGCGCGGCCAGCTCGACCGAGCGGAACAGTCCGTGCAGACGCCAGAAGTCCTGGTCCTCGAGCCATGAGGCGCTGGAGTATTCGTAGCATGCGACGGCAACGACGTTCTCGCCGTCGTGCAGCATCTCGGTGATGTCGAATTCGTTGGGGGTGAAGCCGTCCTCGCCATAGCCGACGAACATGCCGTTGACCCACACGTAGATTGCGGTGGCCATGCCGTGGAACACGATGGAGACGGTTCCGCCGGCGTTCTTGGTGTCGGCCAGACGGTTCGCCATCGTGAAGGTCTTACGGTAGAGGGCGACATGGTTGTTCTCCGGAATATTCGGTTCCGCCGGATTCTCGTGGCCATCCCACGGGTATTGAATGTTCACGTACTTGTTGTTCATCAATCCCGCCATCTGCAGGTGTCCGGGAACCTGGATGCGTTCGAAGGCGGAATCGTCGAAGTTCTCCCTTACGAAGGGCTCCTCGTTGAATTCGATGTCGGATGCCTGAACGACCTCGACCCTCCATTCGCCGTCGAGGCTCTGCCTCAGATCGGACCATTCGTTGGTCTGCGGATCGTGCGCGTAGCATTTGTGGTCGGAATGCGCCGGGACGCGGTTGACCTCGAATACGGTCGAATCGGCGAGCCAGGTCTCGGATGCGTGTTCGATGCGGGTTTCGTTTGCCATGTTTTCCTGCTTTCGTTCATTACATCTTTGTGAATGATGGAGGGAAGATGAACTTCCTTTACCAGATAATAAACGTTGTTTACAAAAAAAGCAAATCGGTTTTACTTGACGTCTTAATTCCTTCGTATCAACGGTATATGTTGTAACGTATCAGGCATCTGATTGATACCGATATGACAGTGCTGGTACACGGTTTACCTAATTCAACACGCCGCCAAACCCTATATTTTGCTAATGGTTTTTACTTTTTCTTGTAAAGAGCGTATACTCGACATGCAAGATCAATGGGTGATCTTCAACTCCGGAATCTTAAGGAGAAGAAAGAATGAGCAACGAAACGACAACCGCGGACGGTGGCGTCCGCAAGAAGGGCAAGCTCGGCCAGCGTATCGCCTACGCCTGCGGCAACCTCGGTCAGTCCGCCTTCTACAACGCGATGAGCACATATTTCATCGTCTATGTCACCGGCTGCCTGTTCTCGGGCGTTGACAAGGCGCTTGCGGCCAAGCTTATCGGTGTCATCACCAGCCTCGTGGTGATCATCCGTATCGCCGAGATCTTCATCGACCCGCTGCTGGGCAACCTCATCGACAACACCAACACCAAGTGGGGCCGCTTCAAGCCGTGGCAGCTCATCGGCGGCACCGTTTCCGCCGTCCTGCTCGCCGTGATCTTCAGCGGCATGTTCGGCCTGGTGAACGTCAACACCACGCTGTTCATCGTGCTGTTCGTCATCACCTTCGTCGTGCTCGACGTGTTCTACTCCCTGCGTGACATCTCCTACTGGGGCATGATCCCGGCGCTGTCCTCCGACTCCCACGAGCGCTCCACCTACACCGCCCTCGGCTCCTTCACCGGCTCCATCGGCTACAACGGCATCACCGTCGTGGTCATCCCGATCGTCAGCTACTTCACTTGGACGCTCACCGGTGCCAAGGGCGAAGGACAGGCCGGCTGGACCTCCTTCGGCATCATCGTCGGACTCCTCGGCATCCTGACCGCATGGACCGTCGCGTTCGGCACCAAGGAAAGCACCAACGCACTGCGCGCCAAGGCCCAGAAGAACGGCAACCCGCTCGAGGCATTCAAGGCCCTGTTCCAGAACGACCAGCTCCTGTGGGTCGCCCTGTCCTACCTGCTGTACGCCATCGCCAACGTGGCCACCACCGGCGTACTCCTCTTCCTGTTCAAGTTCGTGCTCGACAACCAGGCCGCCTACTCCATGACCGGCGTCATCGCCTTGGTGGCAGGCCTCATCATGGCTCCGCTGTACCCGATCCTGAACAAGCGCATCCCACGCCGAGTCCTGTACATCGTCGGCATGACCTCCATGATCGTGGCCTACATCCTGCTGGGTCTCTTCTCCACCAACATGACCGTGGTGTTCATCGCCCTCGTGCTCTTCTACATCCCGGGCACCCTCATCCAGATGACCGCC